>Ga0126370_10000203_pt1 | contig 21948 bp, 21 predicted proteins | sample PanSoiMetaPlot_3_FD_92586 | JGI IMG/M metagenome (GOLD analysis project Ga0126370, IMG submission 92586) | Tropical forest soil microbial communities from Panama - MetaG Plot_3 | ecosystem: Environmental > Terrestrial > Soil > Tropical forest > Bulk soil | place: Panama | collected 2016-02-17 | reverse complement strand
GACACCACTCAGCGCAGCGAAGTGCAGAGTATCCTCGGAGTCGGCAGCCGTTCCCGCAGCCCAGCCCTGGATGGTCCTGCTTCCGGTGATGAGTTGCAGCGGCGTGACTTCAATCGGATCGAAGGTCGCACCGACCACGACCAGTTTGCCGTTTGGTCCCAAGCCATCAATCAACGCGGACATCGCTTTAGAACTTGGCGCGGTTGCCAGAATCACTTGCGCTCCGCCAAGCTTCTGCAATTCCTGCGCCGCGTTGGACTTTTCGCCGTCAATGTACACGTTTGCTCCCAGCTTCTTTGCAAGAAATTCTGTCTCAGCGCCGCGCCCGACAGCGGCGACGTTGTAACCGAACCTGCTTGCGAATTGAATGCCGAGGTGGCCCAGGCCACCGATACCTAGAATCGCGACCAGATCGCCCGGCAACGCACCGCTATGGCGCAGTGCGTTATATGTCGTAATTCCAGCGCAGAGCAGCGGCGCCGCTTCAACATCTTTGAGGATGTCGGGTATCGGCGCCAACGCCTCGATCGGAGCGACCATGTATTGCTGATAACCGCCGTCATAGCTGATGCCCGGAATCTTGAGATTCTCGCAATTACGGAAATCTCCACGGCGGCACTGGCGACAAGTATTGTCCTGGCCTCCGTGCCAGCCGACACCGACTCGCTGCCCGGTTTTCCACGCCGTCACACCGGAGCCAATTTCGTCGATGATACCGGCCACTTCATGTCCAGGAATGCGCGGATACTGAAGTCCAGGCCAAAGTCCGTCTTTTGTGAGAACATCGCTATGACAGACTCCGCAAGCCTGAACCTTAATTCGCACCTGCCCTGGTCCGGGCGTTGGCACCTCACGCTCGACAATCTCGAAATCTCCGCCGGGCTTGGAAATCTGCGCTACCTTCATCACTGCTACTTCGGCTCTTGGCGCTACTTTCATTGTTGCCATAGTTCCTCCTGAAAATGTTTTGTTATGAGTTTCGCGACGAAGTGGGTGGTCGTTGCTCTGGCTCCTCCAATTTCAAAGGAGGTAGTGAAGGAGGGTCCAGCCGGGAACGATCCTTCGAGGTTAGCGAAGTAGGTATGGACGCTGCTACACACTTCAAAAGTAGGCGTTAATCTAGCCTGTGGTGCGTGAGCTGGGCGTTTCTCGCGGACTGAAGAAAGTCTGCTCTCGTCGCTGGCGTCTGTCAAATCGAGCGGCGTGATTCACAGAAAATTAATAGGTGCGACTCACAGGCCCGGTTGCTTCTCCCCTTCAAACAGAAACCGTTTGACCCTCTGCCAATCCTCGGCGACAATCCTTCGAGTCAGTCGTGTTTCATAGGTGACCTCATGACGCATGATGTAGCCGTTTCGAAAGCTCGCGAAATCGCTGGCGGCGTATTGGCACCATCCGCTGGGCAAAACGACAAGGCAGGACGATTCTCAACCGAAGCGGTAAAGTCGCTGGGTGAGGCTGGACTGCTCGGTCTGACGCTGCCCGCAGATGTTGGTGGCCTGGGACTGGGCCCGCGCACCTTGGCCAATGTGATCGCGACCCTCGCCGAGGTGGATGCTTCGGTCGCCATGGTCTATCTCATGCATATCCTTGGCACCTCGGCAATTTCGGCGGCTCGCCCGAGCGCTGCTCAGGCTGTCACGCCGATACTGCGGGAGATAGGCGCAGGCCGTCATCTATCGACCCTCGCCTTTAGTGAAGCCGGGTCGCGCAGTCATTTCTGGGCACCTCTGTCGCGCGCACATCGCAACGGCGACGGTGTCCGCATCAGCGCCAAGAAATCGTGGGTGACCAGCGCGGGTCATGCCCACAGCTATGTCGTTTCTTCGCTTGCTCCTCAAGGATCAGGGCCTACTGATTCGACTCTCTATCTTCTTCCGGCGAATACGCGCGGCCTCTCGGTTGCGGGACCTTGGGATGGTCTCGGACTTCGGGCCAACGCCTCTGCGCCGATCGTGCTGGAAGAGTGCGAGGTGCAACCTGACCTTCAACTCACCGATGACGGTGCTGGCTTTCCTGCGATGCTAAACGTCGTGATGCCGTTGTTTAATCTCGGGACGTCTGCTGTAGCTTTGGGACTATGTCGAGCGGCAGTCGCTGGAACCGCGTCTCATCTTAAGGCCGCGAAATTCGAACACCTCGGCCAGAGCCTCGGCGAAAGCCTGCCCACACTGCGAGCGCAACTGGCGACCATGCAGATTGAGACCGACGGACTGTCAGCACGCATCGAGGATCTCGTGGACCACCTGGAGAAGCCCCGCGAGACGACCATGCTTCGCGTGCTCGAGAGCAAAGCTGCAGCCGGGGATGCCGCGATCAGCGTAACCTCGACCGCAATGCGCGTTTGCGGGGGCGCGGCCTTTTCGAAACATTTAAACATTGAACGCTTGTTTCGCGATGCGCACGCGGGCGCAGTCATGGCGCCGACAGGGGATGTTCTGCGCGAGTTCATCGGAAAATCACTCTTGGGGATACCACTCTTCTGAAATCGATGGGTGGCCCCATTTCTCGCGCGTTCTGTGCGCGAGAAGTGGGGAATTTTTAAACGTTTGGAAGTCGCACTAGATAAAACAGTGGGGGCCTATGAGCAAGACAATCTGGCTGGGAGCAGTTGCCTACAATCCGAAAGTAGTTGCGATCTGGGAAGGGATGCGGCGCTATTTTCATGAGGAGGCGCATCTTCCGGTTGAGGTCGTGCTATTCCAGAGTTACGAGGCGCAAGTCCTGGCGCTTCTCGCTGAACCGGGCGACACTGTGCCGCGTATTGATATTGCCTGGAACACAAATCTTGCCTATCTGCAGGCCGACGAGTGGAGCGGCCACTCCTGCCGCGCCGTCGCAATGCGCGATACCGATCTCGGTTGGATGACCAAGATCGTCGCCGTCAGCGGAGGTCCCATTGCGACTCTCGCCGATCTAAGAAATCGCACGCTCGCCCTTGGTAGCCGAGATAGTGGACACGCCGCGATTCTTCCCGTGCACTTCTTGGAGGAGCAAGGCATGCGTGAGGGCCAAGACTACCGTACACTGCGTTTCGACAGCGACGTGGGCAAGCATGGTGATACTGGGACTAGCGAAGTGGAAGTTGTACGCGCCGTTCTCGACGGACGTGCCGACGCTGGCGCTATCGGAAACCGATTCTGGAACTCCGTGCGCAACGAGCGACTCGTACCTGAAGGCGGCCTTCGTGAAGTATGGTCCTCTCCCGAATACAACCATTGCATGTTCACAGCGCGTCCGGATCTCGATGCAGCAGTGGAACGTCGCTTCGCCGAGGCGCTTTCAGCGATGAGCTTTGACAATCCGGTTCATCGCCCGATACTTGAAGCCGAAGGACTTCAGCGCTGGTTACTGCCCCATCTTGATGGATACGACGCGTTAAGGCAAGCCGCGGCACAGCAGGGATTCTTCCAACAACTATCTGCAAAGGTGGCCTGATCGGATTAGGCGATCCGGCTTACATCGGCAGCGCGGGGAAGCTATCGCTTCGCTAACAGCTTTTGAATGTTTTTCTCGAGACCGTCTTTCTCAACCATTCCCACATAAGTAACGGCAATGCGTCCTTCCTGGTCGACAAGGAACGTGTCGGGCATGTTGCCGATGCCATACGCTTGCGCACTTGAATCATTGCCCAGCACAATTCGATATGGCACCGCAGCCTTTGCAACGAATGGCTTGATCACTTTCCATCCCTCCGCGTCGAGCGAAACTCCGATCACGCTGAGACCTTGGTCGCCGTACTTGCGTTGAAATTCGCCGAACCACGGCATTTCCTGTAGGCAGCCATGGCACCATGTGGCCCAGAAGTCGACTACGACCACTTTGCCTCGATAGTCTTTTAGATTGGCCTGCTTCCCAGCCGTATCTTCCAGCCCCAGTTCTGGCGCTTGCTTTCGCTGCTCAGCAGGCAGGAGCACCCCGTTCCCCGCCTGTGCCGCTGTGGTACCTGGATAGAGTGCAAGCACAATCAAAGCCGAAACCCAAACAGTCGCTAGAATTTTACGCATAGACCGTCTCCTTTGACTTCACCGCGTGCATTGCGTTATCGCAGCCTTACACCGCCCATAACGCCCGACGCCAATCGCAATGAAATAGAACATCGGCCAACAGCACAATAATGGCGGCACCTGCATCGCATTTCGGTTACGCCACATCCACTGCCTCACGGGTGCGCCTAACAGAAGTCCGAAACTCGGTACTTGAATCAGCATAATCAACACGGAAATAATCGCAGCGGTCACAAGGACAACCCGCATCTTCCGTTCGAAGAGCGATGACCGGTTCCCTTGCCGCATTCCAGAAAAAGCAGGCAAGACAACCAGGATGGTAAGAACGATCCAAGGAAAGAACACATGATAGAAAGCGTTGGCTGTTATCGGAGCGTGGATATCCGGGAGTGATGGTCTCAATGGCAGGCCATGCAAGAACATCCAGAAGTGAATGAAGCGGGTGGGTGCATCGACCAAGAATGAGGCGGCAAGCAGCACAATGAATGTGTTCCGGCTGATCTGAAGAATTGCATTCGGAAAACGACCAATCAGGAATCCCGCACACCAGGACCAGCAAGCAAGGACGAAGCAAGTAATACTGAAGTTCATCGCCATTTCGCGGAGCACGTGCCAGAATCCGGGATTCCTTGTCAGTACCCAATCCCAGTTGTTCAGATACATCCACGAATAAACTGCGCCTTCACCCGCCGTACTCTCTGCGATCGCGGAAAGCAGATAGCTGACGGGCAGAACGACAAGTGCTACCGCGAGCCACAGTCGCAGGTCCAAGAAAACGGCGCTCTTCCGCCGCACCACGAGGCCAAGGACACTCGCGATCGCTCTGCTTCCGCTCTCACCGTACTCAGTGAGGTCGCCGAGCACTACCTCCTTCTCAGCCTGGCCCAAGAATCCTGAAAGCCAGAGCACGATGGGCCAGCTCTTCCGTGAGCTCATCGGGTAGTTGGTCGGTTCGTTGTCCATGAGGCGCCTTTGCTGATGCGACTGATGGTCCGGAAAAAATTGCTTGCCTCTTTCACGCCGGTTGCTGTGACCTGAACAAGTCGCTTGGATCGTCCGCCGCGCTCCCGAGTAGGCTCACCCATCCACGTGTCAACGAAGCCCTTACCTTCCAAACGATCGAGAGTCGTATAGAGAGCACCGATCGAGCATCGGCGACCGGTGGCTTTCTCGATTTCGATTCGGATCGAAGCGCCGTAAGCCTGAGCGCCCAAGCGGGCCGCAGATGACAGGATTAGATATTCAAACTCGCCAATCATTTCCATCACAATGTAGTAGATACTTGAGAAGCTGTCAATTGGGAAAGCCGGCGAGCAAACTCAAACCACCCGGAAGTTAGCACCATGAAGGTGCAGGTTCCCTCGGAGCATTAGAACGGGCAGCCACTAGCATTTTTGCTAGTACCAATCTGATGTGCATGCGGCAACGCAACAACGAAAACGATCACCCAATTGTTTACGGGCCGTGATTCACGTTCAACGGGATCGTGGCCATTGGGAGTGGCAACCCAGTTATGCAACGATCTTTCATCTGCTGCAACGGGCACTCGTTCATAGTCTTCGACACGGTCGAAGGCTCCACGAGCGAGACAATCAGAAAGATATACTTCGGCGTGCTTTGCCCGCTCTGTTGGTCCATCTGCGAAATTAGATGGCCGTCAAGTCGAGCGTTCAAAGTGGTCGCGAATTGACAATTCCGCTTGTCGGTAAGAGTTTGCGCGACCACTGTCGTTGCAGGCTGATAGCCTCGTCGACTTAATGACGCGCAGTGGCACGCATAGATAACGCTCACGCGCAGTTGAAAATTCTTGCCAGCCTGTTCGCATGTGCGCCTTCACGGTCGAAGGCGTGGCGCACGGCCGCGAAGGACTCTGTCAGCGGAAAAATGTTGCCGGTGACCAGCAGATCGGCATCCTCCGCTCCCACCGGATGCCAATACACTCCCTCAGCCGTGATCGTAACTTCCGGCACAAGGTCGACTCGGCTCACGGCGACACCTTCGCTGGCGGCGCCACGTAGCGCGATCCGTCGTATGACTCGATCCTCGGCCGCAACATTCTCTTTGTCGAGGAATTTACGGAACTCCTCTGCCTCGGCGTCGGTCGAGATGGTCGCGGCCAACCGCACTCGAAAACCTGAATTACGAGCGCGCTGAATCCCTTCCTTCGTCCGCGCCCATGTGCCTGCCCCGCGGTGGAGATCGTGCAGTTCTGGCGTCGGGCTATCCAAACTGATTTGCAGGACGACTCGGTCTTGAGGCAACATTCGCAAGCTTTCCATTCGTCGTCCCGCAAACAGCATGCCGTTGGTCAGCACGGTCGTCGGAGCGGCTGCTGCGCATGAAAGCAAAATCTCACCGATGTCTTCCAGTAGAAACGGCTCGCCCCCAGTCACGAAGATTTCTTTGACACCAAGCTCTGCCGCCTCGCGAGCGATGCGCTGTACACGCCCGAGCCCAAGTTCCCTTCGGGGCACGGTGGGCGACGATCGCACACAGCAATAATCGCAATGCAGGTTGCAGTCGAAATTGGTGTAGAGCCATAGGCGCGAGCCCACCGGCCGATTGTCATCAATATGCGCAGGAACAGCCCCGCATCGAAAGACCCATCGCGCGCGGTCGCCGTCAATCGTGGTTTCTAACAGCGGATTCCCGGTGAACCGGCACCACGTTTCCAGCTCTGGTCCGATGCTCTCGTCATCGCCGACCACTGCAACCAAATCGCCCGCCTGGCTCCGGCGCAACACAGTGATCAACTCCGGTAGGAGGCCAGAGGCGAAAGTCTTCCGCCCGATATCGAGATCGATGTCAGCCTTCATTGCTTGAGATGAAGATAGGGAGGTATTTTACCGTCCCGAGGGGCTCGATGTACCCACTCAAGCCAACAACAGGTTTGAGTGGGCCACCAAGTTTATTGCGCTTCGATCCATTTGTCAGAGCCCACCAGCTTGACCGCTACATTTGGATGGTAGATGTGCAGAGGCTTGCCGTCCGCTGTGCCGCGGTGCTCCGTCGAGAACAGGAGCGGTCCCGCTTTCTTGTAACCCGTCCACGACGCGATGACCAGGCTTGGCTTCTTGTCACCGCCACGGTGATACGCCATCGCCTTCACGCGATTGTCGGGGCCAATGAAGAGGTCCCAGGTATCGCCCGGGGTGTAACCGCCAGCCTCCGCCGGATACTTTACAGAAACCAACCTTGCTGTTCCAGTACCGATTGGCAACTTCTTCATACCTTGATCAGTCACCGTGGCACTCTTATCCCAATAAGCATGGAAAGGAAACACCAGCCAATAATTATCGTTGACGAAAGCCGGTTCGACTTCGTTCTTCACCTGGTCCGATTGACTGTTGAGTTGAGAGCTGTCGTATGTGACCTTGACCGGCTTGCCGTCTTTATCCGTTCCTTCGTAAGAGACCTTTCCGGTCTTCGGCTCCCACTCCCACATGTGAGAAAGCTTGAAGAGCCCGGGAATTTCACCATTCCACGTGTAACGGATCGCCTGAATTTGGTCCCAGGAATCGATACCGTAAGTCTTGGCGATCTTATCGAGAATGGGCGCGCGCTCTTGCGCCCAAGACGTTGCAGCAAGGACCACTACCCAGAATCCCACAAGACCGATGATCGTGATACGGCTCGCATACTTCATGGAGGTCCCCCTTAGTGAATTTAGAACAATCCTAACTTGGATGTTGGACAAAAGCCTTCGGTTACATTAGCCGCATCGCGCCAGATGGCCGTCGGACAGACCATTATTCTCCACCCCAGTCCGCCGGCATCAACCAAGCCGGCTTGATTCAATGGGTTCCTTTGAGTACTGAGCGGCTGTCCGCCGCTTGAACCGGCGAAATGCAATGACGGCAGCGGCGATTGCCAGGCATCCGTATTCCAACGCCATAACCCAACCTGGAAGTGCTCCCCATGGACGTCCGAGTGTTCGCAGATGCCATTGGACGTAGGTCGGGATGATGCTCACGGTCCAAACGATGAGCAACAGTGTCGAGCCTGATGTCAGGAATGGCAGCAGCCAGAGAAGATACCAGGGGAATACGGCAGGTGCGAAGAAGAGCGATGCCGCCTTTGGCCAGGCAAATACATCCAGGCGCAACTCGGGGACTGCCCTTCTTAGCCAGCTTGCAGTCACCAAGCCGGCAAGCACCGCCAGCCCAGTTAGCAATTGCGGAGGCGTCACCCTGTCGAGTGCGGCAAAAACGGGACCATTGAATCGGAAAGTCTGTACATACGTGCCAAGCGATCCGATCGGAATGCGCCAGTGATGAAGAAATGGTAGGTACAGGACCCCAACCACGGCTACCGCCAGTGCAGCATCCCGAATGCGAACTCGCTTCCAGTAGAGAGGCACTAGAACGATCGGCAGAAATTTCACCGCCACAGCTAGTCCCAGCGCGACGGCAGCGGTCGCCCGCCATCGCCGCACGAGCGCTGCGACGGATATCACCACCAGCAGCGCACCAACAATGTCGATGTGACCGCTTCCCGCCACTTCAATCGCCAATAATGGGTTCCAGGCATAAGCCAAAACCAAATGCGCTCCTTGATCAGTGCGACGCAAGACATCAAGCAACACAAACACAATCGCAAAACTGCAGAATACGAATGTGCATTTCAGGGCAAAGGTAGATTCCTGAATCGCGGTGACTACGCGGAAAAAGAGCTGCGCGCCAGGTGGGTATGGGCTCGCCAATTCCGGGTTGTTCAAGGTGCGGGTTTCCGGTGTATGCAACCCCTGCACTCCGGGATCGCTAGGGACGACAAGATAAGGATTGTAACCGAGTCTCTGCAGGCGGCCATCCCACACATATCGATGAATATCGTCATCGACGCCCGGAGGCAGCCGAAGAAATTCAATGTTCCACACAGCCGCCAGAACGAGGCCGAAAACGACAACGCGTCTGGAAAATGCTTGTGTGGCTTGGGCGCCCCGCCCACGAAAGAACTCACGGCACGCCAAAAGATACGCGACGCCAGCAGTCGCCAAAGAAACCATGAAAACCGGCCCACCTCGATCACGGAAGCTGCGTGAGCAGACCGTTAGCGCCACGCACAACACGGCACCGAGTATGTACGCCCTCCACTCGGGAGTAATCTTCACAATGCTTCCGTGCCAGTCCGCGATCGTGTTGCCCTGGACTCCCACTCTCTAAGCCACGCCGCCGTGCGTGGCGCACGGCCGGGAGCCACACGCAACTCCGCGGCCAAGCGAGTCAGATCCTCAGCGACATCGACATCGTAAAAAGTCTCGGCGAAGCCGACCGAGAGCTTTAGCGTGCGCGCGCGCGACAAGAGTCTCTCCAAAGCACTGCTGGTGCCCATTCCGTCACCCGCGAAAAGTGCGAGATGGGAACTCTTTGCACCGACGAGATAGTAACCTCCGTCGTGAGTCGGTCCGACAACCAAGTCATGCGCCGCTACGGTTTCGAATGCAGCCTCCAGAACAGACACCGGCAGATGTGGGCTGTCGCTGTTGAAGGCAATGGTGGATCGCTGATGTTCTCCCGGGAAGTGTGAAAACACCGAAGTGAGACCCGCAGCCAGACCTTCACCTTTCTGCGCCACTACGGTCGCTTCTTTACCAGCCAGCTGCATCAACTCGTTTACGTCCGAGCCCGGGCACATGATGGCGACCTCCACATCTCCCAGCGACCGGGCCAGTGCCAGCGTGTCGTAAAGAAGACAACAATAGAAATCGGTGACAGCCTCAGGAGAGAGATCAGGCGTCAAGCGAGTCTTGACTGCGCCTCGTCGCGGCGCTTTCGCCATGATCACCAGCACAGGGTCGGTACTTGATGAACGAATGACCTTCTCGTTTGAAGATTGCATAAAACTTCGACGTAGACCTACGACGCGGCTGCCCCGGCTCTTCGGTGGCGGAAATAATAGCGAACGATCAAACTGAGAATGAACCATGCCGCGCCGACCGTGCCTTTCACCGTACCACTGATCTTTGATTCTCCGATGCGCGGGTAGTAGCTCACAGGAACTTCGAGTACGCGGAATCCTGCCAGGGTGCCTTTCAAAATCATCTCAACCGCCCAGCCGTAGGTTGCCTCTTCGAGTGCGAGCTTCCGCAGAACATCGGCACGTGCGGCGCGAAACGGGCCGAGGTCACTGATTTGGAGTCCATAGAGAATCCGGATCAAGCCGGCGGCCAGACGATTCCCAAACGCCTGATGCCAAGGCAACGCCCCAGCAATCCGACGCTCTCCGAGACGCGAACCGAGCGTAATGTCAGCGCGCCCCTCGATAATCGGCGCCAACAGAGTGGGCAGCTCGGACGGGCGATCGCTGTAGTCGCCATCTAGGAACACAACCACATCAGGAGACTCCGCCGCGGCCAGCCCCGTGAGGCACGCGCTCCCATATCCACGCCGAGGTTCCTGAATCACGCGGGCTCCCATCCGTGCGGCGATTTCGGGCGTTCCATCGTTGGAACTACTGTCGACCACGATCACTTCTGTGACGAGATCGCGCGGAAGATCGGCGAGCACGTGCTCGATCGACTGCGCTTCATTGCGGGTAGGAATGATAACGGACACTCGCACGTGAACTTTGCCCGGTCACCACAACGACGATGGCCAGCGTTGCGCCAGCCACGAATCAACGCCCCACTTCCGGCCGGCGCTTCCGATTGCGAGCCCAAGCGATGCGAGCACCGGAACCAACAGCTCCCAGATCCACGCCGTGCCCCATTCGGAAACCCAAAGGCTGCCGAGATACAGAAAAGCCACGAACGCAGCTGGCCGGGTCAGCAGTCCGAGAATGAGCAGGATGCCGAGGGATATCTCGGTTAATGCCTGCAGAGGAGCCGCCATCGCGGCGTGGCTCGCTGCCTGTGCCATCACCGCTTTCCAAATGGCCGGCGAATGACTCGCCTTGATGTAATAATTGATCAGTCCTGCGTACCCCGCTGGCGTGTATAGACCCTTCCCGCGATTTTCAAAGAAGACCCACACGAACATCGCGCCTATTGTCACGCGCACTAGTGCCAGGCCGCTTGCCGCATCAAATGTGCTGGCCGATCTTGCAGTTTGCATTGGACTTGCGTTCGTCGTCATCGTAAACCTCGTTCATTCACGAATTCGGCTCTCGACCGGAGAGATTCGCAATCTTATCCGGTTACGACCATCCGTGCTAGCTGACTCCACAAGAAAACCAACATGCGTTAGTCGGCGGCTGCAACTCGACCAAGATCTGGCGCCCTGTCGGCGCTCTGAGAAGGAATCTTCCGCCATGCGACAGCGGCGCTCGCGACTGCCAGGCCAGCGCAAAGCAACATGATCAGTCGAAAACCAAAGACGAACGCTTGCGCAATAGCGGAGCGAATTGCCGCTGTACTTCCAGGATCCGCGCTCGACGGCGCGTCCAGGCCGCCGAGTTTCGTGGTATTTGATTCGAGCTCGTGAACAATGTCAGCAGCCAGGTTCATACCGCTGAGCGTCTGTCGTAATGAGTGACCAAAGGCTGCCGCCATCACCGCACCCAAAACAGCAACCGCTAACACGCCTGCAACTCGGGCAACGGCGTTGTTAATGCCCGATGCCACGCCGGCTCGCTCCTGCTCGACGGCATTCATCACCACGGTCGTCAAGGGTGCGACACTGATTGCCATCCCAAGCCCAAGAACGACAAAGGCTGGAAAAAACGTGGTCCAGTAACGGGCCCGCACATCGGGTACAGCAAAAAGAGCAAAGCCTGCCGCCGCAATGAGCGGCCCCACGATGAGCGGGAGCTTCGGACCGTAGCGGGCTACGAGCCCTCCAGACCAGCGGGATAGAGAAAACATCAGCAAGATCATCGGAAGAGCAGCCGCTCCCGTCGCAGTCGCCGAGTACTTCTGGATCTGGATCAAATTCAAGGGGAAGAGAAAAAAGAAAATGCCCACAGCCGCGTAAAGACAAAGCGTCAGCAGGTTCGCACCGCTGAAACTTGCGGACTGAAACAGCTCTAGCGGGACCATCGGCATCCTGACACTCTTCTCGACAACCACGAAAAGAAACATCGCCCCAAAGCCGAGAATCACACTGACGATTACTTCCGGATGAGCCCATCCAAGAATCGAAGAGCGTAGAAATCCATAAACGAGTGCTGCCAATCCGAGAGTTGCGATCGAGGCGCCCAACCAGTCGACGCTTCCCGCACGGGGGCTGCGGGATTCCGGAACGCGCCAGAGCGAGATGCCGAGTACAAGAGCAGCAATCGGGATATTAATAAGGAATATCCAGTGCCAGGACAAATGTTCGATCAGCCAGCCTCCGAGAACCGGGCCGAGCGCTGTTGTGATCGTTGTGAAGCCGGCCCACGTCCCGATCGCTTGGCCGCGAGACTTTTCGTCGAAAGATGAGCTGATGATCGCCAGACTGCCCGGAACCAGGAATGCCGCAGCAATTCCCTGCACCGAGCGCCAGATTAACAGGCTCTTGATACTCGACGAATAGCCACACCCGGCGGAAGCAATTGCAAAACCCAGTACGCCGAGCAAAAACATGGCTCGACGTCCGAGGGAGTCTCCCAGCGCACCCCCGACCAGGATCAATGCGGAAAGAAATAGGCCGTACGACTCAACCACCCATTGCACGTCTACGACGGTGGCGTGTAGGTTCGACTGAAGTGCAGGCAAGGCCACATTGACGACGGTGCTGTCGATAAAAGCCATGCTTGAGCCAAGAATCGTGGCCGCCAGAATCCACGGGAGCAATTTCTCAGCACATGGCGCACCGCGGCCTCCAGCCCGCATGACTGCTTCATCGCATGGTTGCCTCATCTCGCATCTGGATGCACGTGGGCGGCGAAGAGATTCGGGTCTTATTCAGCCTCGTCAGCGTCTCAGATTGGCTGCGAAACTGGCACGGTTCGGGAACCGCCAACGTCCCGCCTCTTACCGAACATCGACAACGTCTTCCATCTCTCGATCGGGCGGTCGGTCCTCTCTGAGCTAACCTATGGCTGTTAAGAAACGAAAACCTATTTCCACACGTCTAACAACTGCAGGATTCATCGGGATCTAATGCACGGAAATCACTCAGTCTTAGATGCAAGCCGAATTCGTCTCGACATTGAAGTCCCTCTCTCGGATTACCGCGAGTTCCCTGCCCCTTCCGCGCTGAAGGAGTCCGTATTGTGCTTCTGGACCCAGACAATCTCGAAGTCGCATGCTGGCTATTCCCACCGTGTACTTCCAGACGCTTGCATCGACATCGTCTTCATCAATAACAGTCCTCCGGCGGTCATTGGGCCGTGGACCCAATCATTCCTCGCCGAGCTCGCCGGAGGCACGACGATCGTCGGAGTACGCTTTCACCCGGGACATGCAGTTAACTTCCTCGGCGTCCCGGCGAATGCTCTGCTCAATCAGTCCATAGCACTTGGCGACCTCTCGCGCACTCTGAACGAAAGGTTTTCGCGGATTCCAGACGAGACAACTCTTGCAGGCAAGAACGCGGCACTTGTAGCGAGCATGTTCGACAGTGTTCCGCACTGCTCGCCAGCTGATCGGGCTGTGAACGGGGCCATCCGTTGGCTGTCATGCCATCCCAGCGGTCATATTCGGCAACTCAGCGCATGGATTGGCCTCAGTCCTCGCCAGCTTCAGCGGCGGTTTTTGGCGGTTGTCGGTTACGGCCCCAAAACATTTCATTCGATCCTGCGTTTCCAGCGCCTTCTCAACCTCGCTGGTGCAAAGCACAAAGTGAGAACACTGGCGGATCTTGCGGCTCACGCGGGCTACGCCGACCAAGCGCATATGTCTCGCGAAGTCCTCCGGTTCTCTGGTGCGGCGCCGACTGTGGTGCTCGGAACCTCTCCTTGCACCCTCGGCATGACGGAGTTCTTTGAGTCCACTTCGTTGTAGTCGGCCTTCTCATTCATCCTGCCAACCGAGACCGATTACACCGGATTATCCTCGTGTCAATTTCGTAATGATCTCGCGATGCTGCGGATATCTCTTCACCAACTCCTCCTGCTTTGCCATCTCGAAATCTGCAAAATCAAATCCCGGAGCAACCGTGCATCCGACGAGCGACCATCCCTTCCAGTCCGCAACGTGCGACGCGAACCAATACTCGGCAGGCACGACAGCCTGAAACGTCTGCCCGGCGTCCGCATCGTCGCCGAGCAAGATCGTCGAGCGCCGTCCTGTCGCCTCAATCACCTCCACCACCAGCGGACTGCCCGCGTAGAAGTGCCACACTTCATCCGATCGCAATCGATGAAATGCCGAGAAGTTCTCGCCTTCGAGCAGAAAGTAAATTGCAGTCGAAGCCGCTCGGGGTCCCGAAAATCTCGGTGGCAGCGCTTCACGCGCGATCATGACATCCGAGCGGTACGTCTGCCGGAAATATCCGCCCTCCGGATGCGGCTCCAACCGTAGCTTCTCAATCCAATGTTTGGCGTCACTGTTTTCCACGCCATCTCCTGACCGCAAATCTTTCCAGAATCTGCCGTTCTGAACAAGTTCGAGCTTTCGGCTTAAAACCTATGAAACGTTTCTGCCCCTCAGCTCACTATCCGATTGGAGGTTTCACTCATGTCAATCCGGCCTATCTATCTGGCACACGAACTCGACGCTGCCTGGATCATCGCTCTCTGGCTCGCTATCCATGGAGGCGATCCAGCCCCAGAAGTGATTGCGGCGCAAGCTATCGCTGCTCTCGCACAATACGTCAATGGAACCCGCCAGGAAACGTTCACTTTTGAGCAACTGAAAGCCCAGTTCGCAAAGCTAGGTGTCGGCGTAACGGAGCGCGAGAAAGAAGCTGAGTCTTCCAAAGGTCCACAACTTCAACTGAAGGAAGACCGTGAATACCGCGTCCATCAGTATTGCTTCAAGTTCGAAGGATCGACCATTTGCACGGAATTGCCCGTCCTGACCCACTTGCGGACCGCTGCCTGAAACGCTGTGGGGTCCCACCTGCCAGGAATGCCTGCCTTTTGCGGGACGCGCCCACCCTTGCATCCTCTGCAAGGGTGGGACTTGGTTTTCTTTTCCTCTCGGGATAAAGAACAATTATCTCGTCTGGAATGAAACGAATTGGATCCCGTTGTCACTACTAACTCGACAGAGACTTCATCGCGTTGTGGCCGTAACTCCCGCGACAACCATCGCACGCCTTTTCGCGCAGTCCACATCTGTCTTCAAGGAGTAGGCTCATGCCTGCCAAGAACGTTGCTACAGCAAAAAAGGCGTCCGACCCTGGAGTGCCCGTGGAATTTCCGGAAAGCTTCAAGGAATCAGACGCTGAACTCATCCTGAGCCGCGCCCACGAGTGCACCAGGGCAATTCCTACCCGAGATCTTCACGTCGCTGTCACCAAAGAAGTTTCGCTACCCACCGCCCACAAAGACAGCCCTTTGAGCGAGACGAGGTACGGTCTCGAGCAACTTCGCGCCCAAGGCCAGCTCACTGCGCAAGAGTTCAACTCGATGACCGAAATCTGCGAAGCCGTGTTCGCGGCAGAACGCGGCAAAATCGACATCCGGGCCGCCTACGAGATGGTGCGCGGCGTTTACGATGCGCTTCTTTTCGACGGGCGATCCAGCCCTATGGCACTCGCCATCGCCAGTGTGGCCTCCGGTGTGCTTGCCTCTAACCTGGGCACGACGCCGAAAACCAGCGATCCCGCCGCTTCAAGATCAAACGGCGACATCGGACTGGTAGGTGGCATTTTCGCAGGCGGTATTATTGGAGGAGCGATTTTCGGCGCCGCCGGTGCGATCATTGGCGGAGTGACCGGCGGAATTGTCGGCGGCGTCGCCGGTGGCTGCATAAAGTTCTAATCACCGCGGTAATGAAGTACGGAGCCGCGAAAGAAGTGCAGATTTGAATAGGTGCCCCATCTCTCGCCGGTTTTGCGAGAAGTGGGAATTTTTTCGATAGGTTTTTCGGCCCGAGTCCCGATCGAGAACGGGACGCTCCCGAACTTGCTCGCCAAGGCGCTTCAGCAGCCACAATGCAAAGGGTTGCACGGTGCCGATGATGCTAGCTGATTTGCCATAGGACTAAAGGCTCTACAATTTCCCTATCATCTCTGGTAAGGTGCCGGTAGTGGGGTCTGGTTCGGCGCACGGTCTACGCCTTAGTCTCTCAAACACACAACCTGTCCGGAGTCGTAAAACACAGCTTCTCAGGAAATGGGTATGCGAATGTTTCTCAGCATTTGGCGAACTCTTGTTTTGGCCGTGCTCTTCCACAGTATGGTTGGCGGCGCATTCGCCCAGACGCGATACGTTGTCGCCAATGACGATGCTGCATTTCCGTTTCCCAACGGCGTCTCATTCTTTTCGGAGGCCGCCTCGGGGCTGCTCACATTTCAGCAGCAGGTCAATACCGGAGGTTACGGTATCAGCGGCGGATACTTCGGAGAAAACCGCCTGGCCGTCGCAAACGATGGCCAGGAAAATTGCGTGTTCTCTTCGCAAGCCAGCAGCGGAAGTATCGTCGGCGTGATCGTGAGCAGCTTCTCTGTGGGAGGTGTTGCCTTCGGATCTACCACCGATACGGGATTGAGCAACGGCATTGGCCTGCTGGCAACGGGCGGATATTTGTACGCAAGTTTTACCGACCCCAACACGATCGGCACTTTCAAGATTCAAACCGGATGCAACCTGATGTTCATCAACGACACCGCTGTAAGCGGACTGAACGGTGGCGTCATCAACGCGATGGCTGCAAACGGAACTATGCTGATTGCCAGCTTCACCGACGGATCTATCCAGTCTTTCGATATCTCGAGCGGTACTCCTAGTTCAAACGGTGACGAACAGATTTCGACTGCCACTCGGAGGACCCATGGCGCAACGTATCCCAACCAGGTCCAAATCACGCACGACGGCCACTATGCAATCTTTGGCGATACGTCGACTGCGGTAGTCATAGAGGTATCCGATATCTCTTCCGGGAGACTGTCACCCACCGTTGCGTTCGGATCGTTACTTGGCATAAGTTCCAGCAACATCTTGCTCAGCCCGGACGAAACAGTTCTGTATGCCGTTAACACGCAAGGCGACGCTGTGAGCGCCTTTTTGGTCGATAAGTCCAGAGGCAAGTTGAAGTTCGGCTGTAAATCGGGACCAATCAAGGGGCAATCGGGGTCGTGGTCTTACTTGGCGAGCGCAGCGCTAGTGTCGGATTCAGGCAACGGAGGAGGCGTCTACGTCGCTGAGTTCGGCGGGACCTCCGGTATTGCACTGGTCAGATACTCGGCGACCGACGGCAAATGCTCTTTACAAGAGGATCCGGCGTCGCCATTCCTCGACGGCAAGAGTTTCGGGCTGCTCTCGATCGCGGTTGCCTCCTCTCGATAGTGCAAATGCTCGAGTCGTAGCGCCGCAAAGAAATCTCTTTGGTGGTGAGTAATACAGTGGGGTGAAGGCTGTTGCAAAGACTTGTGGGGAGTGAAGAGAAAATGAGTTCCAGTTCAAAATATGGTTTCACCATTGTTCTCGGCTTGTTGTTGTCGGTCACTGCTTATGGACAGTGTCCCGACCGCCCCTCGACCGGAACCGTAGTCACCGATGCTCCCAGCATCGTCTCGCAGAATGGGCTTCTATCCGCACAATTCACGATGGCGCAATCGGTCGATAATTTTGGCTATACCCATTATTGCTACAAGTATTTGGACGGAAGCCAGGTGGTAGAGTCGCCCACTCTCCGTTTGAATCCGGGCGACACGCTGGCTCTGAATATTCTCGACCGCAACAATCCGCCCGAGATCGGCGGAATGAAGATGGACATGGCCCCGGCCGGTGCGCCAGTGTGCGGCGACACGGGCACGGCGACCGTCAGTTCCACTAATGTCCATTTTCATGGGTTGAACGTCCCGCCAAAATGCCATCAGGATGACATCATCAACACCTTGATCCAACCGGGGTCGGCCGGCTTCCAGTACAAAATGCAAATCCCAGGCGCAGAACCGCCGGGACTGTATTGGTATCACCCGCACGTTCACGGCTTCACAGAGTTCCAGGTAAACGGTGGCGCTTCGGGAGCGCTAATCGTAGAGGGCATGGAAAAGTATCGCCCCGAAGTCGCAGGGCTCACGGAGCGGGTATTCGTGGTCCGCCAGCAGTTTCTTGTGCCTTGGATCCCCGGGCCATACCAGCTTACGATGAACTATGTAGTTGCGCCGCTCATAAAAGGTATTCATCCGATTGTTCAGATGAAACCCGGCGAGAAGCAGTTCTGGCGGGTTGCGAATGCTACGTTGCAGGACTTTTTGGAACTCCAGTTCCTGGTCAATGGGAAGCCGGAACCGTTAGAGATAATCGCACTGGATGGATATCCACTGGCTCAGAGCCGGAAGCAGACCGCGATCTCCGTACCCCCCGCCGGTCGGGCCGAGTTCATTGTGCAGGCTCCGCCTGCGGGCGCAACTGCAACGTTCATCACAGAGTCCAAGTCGACTGGACCCACCGGCAACTTCGACGAGGGGCAGACTCTGGCTACGATTCAGCTCTCGAACACCGCGGACGGGCGCCATATGCCAGGTGCGGCCGCGCCGGCCGACGCCGCAGCCCTCAAGTTCGCCAATCTCTCCGAGCAACCAGCCACAACCCAGCGCAAAATTTATTTCTCGGAGGAGTTTGGCGGAACCAATGGCCCGATCCAGTTTTATGTCACGGTCGATGGTCAGAAGCAAAAGGTCTTCGAAGCGAATGAAAAGCCGGCCATCGTGACCAAAGTCGGCGCACTGGAAGACTGGACGATCGAGAACCGAGCGCTTGAAACGCATGCGTTTCATATCCACCAGATTCATTTCAAAGTTCTTGAGATCGATGGCAAGCCAGCTCCCAACCAGGATTTACTGGATACGATCGAAATCCCGTATTGGGATGGCAGCGGGCATCCTTATCACAGCGTAAAGGTGCGGATGGATTTCCGCGATCCAAGCACCGCCGGAACATTCGTGTTTCACTGCCACATCCTGCTCCACGAGGATCTCGGCATGATGCACAAAATCCTGGTGGAACCGTAATCATCAAATCGAGGGCCGTATGCGCAACCGAATCGCAACAGTACTGGGAGTTCTCTGTGTCGTAATCGCAGCCTACGCTGTGGGCGCGCACCACTCCAGCGTCGTCTATGCTCAGTCGATGACCCATGGGACAGTCCCGAAATCGTACGGACACATCGTCACCGCCCTCGCCGATTCGATTGGCACGGCAGTGGTTTTCGAGGATGAGAAGGGTGTGATCCGCTTCGTCAGCATCACCGGCATAAAGGAAGGGGAGCTTGCACGGAGCGAAGGCTCCGCTCCGCACGGCGGCATCCCGAAATCTTATGGACGGCTGGTGACCGCGGTAGTAAGAAACGGTTCAACCGGCCTCGTCTTCGAAGACTCCCAAGGCGTGATCCGCTTCGTCACAATCACGGGAGTTACGGAAGGCGAACTCGACCGCCAGTGACCCCGCTACTGAGAGTAAGTCCTGCCAACAAAGAAAAGGCACAGAGTGTCGGAGCGGTCGACCCTCTGTGCTTTCCTTGCTCGCTCGCTTACTTTGCTCGCTCTAAATCTGCCATCCTCAAACGGACGTCCTTTGCCCGCTGAAGAAATTGGTAGCCTTGCTACGCATCGCGATTCTTAAGACTCGATACGCGCGTTTCGCTCCCTCTCGTTACTTCACCAGAATTTTGTTGCCGCTCGGGTCCAGAGTACCTTGTACGCGAACACGCTTGCCATCGAACTTCTTCACTTCATCCTGATGGTCGATGTCGTAGACGTGCCCAGAGTCATCCTTCAACACATACTTGTCGCCTTGCTTCGCGACGGTTCCAGAGAAAGTCTGAGTATCAGCTCCGCCCGACGCAGCAGAATCAGACGGCCGTTGCGATCCAGATTGCGGAGCCCTGCCGCTCGGAGCGGTCGAGTCCGGAGGCTGCTGCGTGTCCGAAGGCTGTTGCTGCGAAGGCTGCTGCTGCGACGACGGATATTGCTGGTTGTCCGGTGTCGAGGGAGCTTGCTGCTGAGGGGTCGTGTCTGGAGATGATGGCTGCTGCGCCTGGCGATCCGGCGTCGAGGGGGTTGTATCTTGTGCGTGGAGCGCGCTACCCCAGGAGATCATTCCAATTGCGATCGCCAGGGTGGCGAGAAACGAAAGCGTCTGAATTCTTTTCACAAATCCTCCAGGAGCCATGCGGCTCTCGCGGAAATGTAGCAAGCACCCTGCCACCCTATGGCACGCAAAATCTCGAGCGTCATCACCCGATTGAAAGCACGTGACTTACGTCATGCTCATCGGTATTTCTGACAGTGAACGTCAGCAAAGAATTGCATGCGCCTACCCGGAACCCCGTAGCCATCGCAGCGCCGCAGCGAACGAGTTTCGTCTGCTCCTGTGCATTTCCTGCTCGATTCGGAAGAAAAGTCTTCTCTGTTGCAAAGTGTGTAGAGGCACGAAGCATTCGCCAAGCTTTACTTCAAAATTGAGATCGGGATTAAGACCCTGGGTCCGATTTGTGAGTCTTTCTTCCGCCACAGCACTCCGTCGTTGTGTGGTAGCCTCTTTGCTCCCCTGCTTTCGATCCCCTTGAGGAGAGTTCATAGTGACCCGCGTCGATCTTCGTTCGCTTGGAATCGTTGTCCTCATCACTTTTCTCTTGCTAATTGCCTCTCAGCCAAACGCCCGCGCCCAAACCCTCCCTCCGATCCCGAAAGTCATTTCCGTAACGCCTCTCGGTACCGTCACGCAGAATTCAGTTATCTATGGCCGCGATGGCACCTTCAGCGCCTTGGTAAACGGTGCATCTGTGTGGACCTTCGGCGATACGCCAATGTCCCTGCCCGGTGTACTTGGCAACTTCTGGGATGACAATTCCCTCTCCTGGACAACGAATCTCGACGCTTCCCAAGGCATCAACCTTAATCACGATTTATTGGACAGCACCGGCGCGCCGGCGGAATTCCTTCCTTATCTTCCGTGGGAGAGTCAATTCAATTACAAACATGACAAGAACCACTGCACCGCGCAACCCTGCGGCGCACAGTTTGCCATGTGGGACGGCCCGGTTATCAACGATCCCGCTCGCAATCGCGTTCTCTTCTATTACTACGAATTGTTTCGAGGCGTGCAAGGGATGACCGGCTGGGATACGGTAGGTGGGGGAATCGCAGTTTACACGCCCGGCAAAGGCATGACCCGTCCGATCGAAAATGCTGGCAGTAAATATCCGACCTTGATGTGGGGACAGAAGGATCAGGAATACAACTCGGGCGCCTTGGTCGTCGGCGACATTCTCTACTCCTACGGCTGCAAATTGGGCTTCCTGGTGCAGAATTGCATGGTTGCACAGGTCCCTCTGGCCGACGCTCTCGATATCAAGAAATGGACCTATTACGCCGGCAACAATACCTGGAGCACCAACCCGACCGACGCCGTCGTAATTTTCCAGGGCGGAGCCGCCGCCAATCAGGTCTTCTATAACGCCTATCTCGGCGAATACATGAACATCTACAACCCGGCCTTGAATAACGACATGTATTTCATGGTGTCGTCGACGCCTTGGGGACCTTGGTCCGCGCCAACCCTGCTATTCAAAGGCGAGACACCGTACAAAGGTTCAGTGAACTACACCGGCCAAGCCCACGCCGAATTCGCCCAAGGCAACGGCCAGACGCAATACGTGACGTACGCGCATCCATCAGGCTTTCTGCGCGAGGACTTGCCGCTAGTGCAAGTCGTATTTGGAAAGTAGAAACCTGATCGTGGAGCCCGGGATGCCGCTTGCCCTGAGCACAGTCGAAGGGTCCGGGGAGGCACGCGAAAGCGCGCCACGAGCCTTGGACTCCGCCTTATCCAAACACGACGTGGATGTTAAGAGTCAACCGGCGCATCATCACTAAACCATTCTTAGCTCTTGATGTAATCCACCGCGGTGTCATCCTGATGGCGCCGTTTTTTGCGCGCCGGAGGACCTATGCAACTCTGCCTG
>Ga0126370_10000202_pt1 | contig 21970 bp, 20 predicted proteins | sample PanSoiMetaPlot_3_FD_92586 | JGI IMG/M metagenome (GOLD analysis project Ga0126370, IMG submission 92586) | Tropical forest soil microbial communities from Panama - MetaG Plot_3 | ecosystem: Environmental > Terrestrial > Soil > Tropical forest > Bulk soil | place: Panama | collected 2016-02-17 | reverse complement strand
TAATAGTACAATTCTTAGTCTCAACCGACATTATACCACCAGAACAATCTCCAGATATTGTCGAATTGTAGTCTGATGATTTCGTTTCAGTAACACTGTACATCCCCATTTGCAATTTTACAGCTATACCTGATGAATTACCTTGAAAGGTACTGGGAGAAGGGTTATTACCGTGTACAGTTATTGTAAAATCCGATGGCTTCTTATTGCCACCACCTTCGTTTACTACTTTTTCAGTTACTATCAACATTCCTCGTACTGGATTAACGGGTGGGAAAGATGGCGAAGATATTTTATTTTCAATAGGACTCATGTAGGCAATATCGTATTGCATTCCTACTCCTACCACGGTTCTTATTTTGGCATATGATAATTGATAGAGACTAATTCTCGGTTTCATATACATGCTTGAACCAAGAGTATGCGAAGCCACTAGTATAGAAATAACCAGAACAATAGTCAGTGTAAATACAGTAGCTAGCTTTGTAAGTTTCATCACTTTTACTAGTATATATTAGATATTTTTTCCTTTCTAAGTAGCATAATTTCTAATAATCGTTATTCAAAATCAGTATATAATAGCATTTACCAAATCAATTCTTAACATTTCTTGAACTGTGCCAAATTGTCCAAATAATCTTTTTGTTAAGAGATCATGTCATTGTATAAATCATTTCTAACTAAATTAGGCTAACAACAACATAACACCATATATTGAAAATCTAATTCTTAACACTTTATCATGTCTATGATTGGATTTGAAAAAACTTACTCAATATGGAAGGTAACTTGAATAAAGGAAACACATTCTAGCAGTGTGGATAAAGTATTAATAAAATGCTACTAAATGCTTTACAAAGATTATCAATGGTTGGCTGACTTATTTATACAAAGTAGGAATGGTTTTGTAAGAGTAAACAAAATAATAATAATAATAATAATTACAATAACTGTATTAAGTATCTATAATTTACATACCTCTTTCTAACTACATAAGAAATATCGGAGAACAGAGCTCAGAAAAAACTTAAATCTTATCTGGTCAAGGTAGCTCAGTGAATATATAATAATAATGCAAATCTCGATTAAACTGTCAGTTGTAGCAGGGCTTTGTGCTGGAGCTGTTGCTATAGCTATAGCCCTACTTCTAAGGTTATCATTGAGTGGTCCGTTCATTCCAGAGATTGCATCACAAACCTTGTTTTCGCTTACACCTGGATCAGTAGAGTCCCAGGCAGTAGGAACATTGGGTACACTAGCCAAATATTCTGCTTTTATTGGCTCAATTATAGCAAATCTAATAGTTTATGGCATATTGGCAATTTTTTTTGCACAACGGTCCAATCGTACTCCAAAGAATTATTTGCTAAATTCCCTGTTATGCACAGTAATTTCTTTTATTATTTTCATGGCAATAGCGATTGTGCTCTTGAGTCTGACAGAGGGTCAGGCTCAATCAATATCCGTCTCATCTTTGACTATCTATTTAATAATACCACAGATTGCGTTCGGCTTTACATTATACGCAGTGCTTTACAATCGAACACCCAAGTCGACAATCGAGGTACATAAAGGAGACATTAATACTGATAAAAATGATTCTGGAGAGCAGATAGATCAGCAGAAGAGACAAATGCTTCGTGCAAGTATCGCTGCGGCAGTTGCAATACCTGTTATTTATCTAGGACTAGAAAGCCTTCTTTCCCCTCAACGAGCAGTTCAGAGCACTACCTCGTTACTACTATCTCAATTCCAGCAGAAATTGAAGAACACCAAGCCAAAGGGATTTGAAGATCCAAAATTGGCTCCATTGTTGAATTCGGAAGTGACTCCAACTGAAATGTTTTACAGGATAGACAAGAATGCTCTGGTACCAGAAGTAAACGCGCAGAGTTGGAGTTTGAATGTCAAAGGACTGGTAAATAAGCCTCTAACACTTAATTATCAAGAAATTAGATCTCTGGCTTCAGTAGAGCAATTCGCTACTCTTGAGTGTGTGAGTAATAAGATAGGAGGAGATCTCATTAGTACAGCTGCTTGGAAAGGCGTTCATTTAAAAAATATACTTCAGATGGCAGAGGCCAAGCCTGAAGTCAAATATGTAGTATTTAGATGTGCAGATGGTTATGATGTAGGGATTCCAATTGATCGAGGATTGCTAAACGGCAGTATATTAGCATATGAAATGAACGGTGCATCTTTAACTGCAGAACACGGCTTTCCTGTTAGAGCTATTATACCAGGATTGTATGGAATGATGAATCCCAAATGGATAACAGAAATAGAGCTTGTTGATAATGTATATGACGGGTATTGGCAAAGGAAAGGATGGGCTAATAACGCAAAATACAATACTCATTCTTTCATAGTAATTCCTGGAAATGCTGCGGTAAGAAAAAGATTTATGGGTCTTCAGTCATCAGATGTTACTCTCAATGAATCACAAGAAATACCTTTTGGTGGAATGGCTTTTGCCGGGGATCGGGGCATATTGAAAGTAGAAGTCAGCACAGATGATGGCAAGTCATGGAAGCCTACTGTGCTAAAGGATCCTCTATCACAATACAGCTGGGTATTATGGGCCACTAAATTGGATTTGGAAGGAAGTAGATCGAATTACAACATATCAGTTAGAGCTACTGATAAAACTGGCAGAGTTCAGACGGCACAGATTAGAGACCCTTTTCCAAGTGGAGCAACAGGTTATTATATATTATCTACATAGGTCAGTGAAATAATATTATAACAAATTAATTTTTGGTGATATCACCTGTATAACAATCGACCCTACCTGCAATATTTGCAAGATCTCAGGAGAAGGGTGATCAGGATTGCAATAGTTTTAGTCATACTAGTTATAATTATTACTACATTTAGTATCAAAATACTTGATTATAGACAGTACAAGGTAGTTTTCCTGTATCCAGATCTATATCACAATATTGCTGTCCAAACCATGGCGTTAATGCGACAAGATCTTCTTCCAAATAATGTTACCCTAATCCAAACATCACCAGGGCAGGCCTTCTTTGCACAGGTTTATGTTGCGTTGCTTTTGGCACTAATTCTAACTATACCCATAATCACTAAAGAAACTATTTCATTTATAGGACCAGGACTTTATCGGAACGAAAAGACCTTCATAAAAAAGATTACCATATTTTCTGTAGTACTCTTCAGCTTAGGATGCTCATTTTCATATCTAGTTATAATACCACTTGTGCTCGAATTCTTATACAAATATGGAGAGTTCATGAACATTGCTACCTTTCTAGATATATCACAATTCGTGCCTTTTGTACTTCAATTTCTCATTGCATTAGGAGTTTCCTATCAACTCCCGTTATTAATGTGGGCAATAACAATTTCTGGAATCGTTCGGCCAAGATTTTGGAGAAATAATCTTCGATATGTCATCATCATTCTTGCTATCTTTGGTGCATTTGTGACGCCAGATGGAAGTGGTATTACAATGTGGTTTGTGGCAGGACCGATGATATTACTATATTTGGTTGGCATATTTGTAATTGAACGTAATACTTATAATCCAACATATGAAAACCTAGCTTAAGTTATTTTTGCTATATCCATATTTCCATAATAAAGGTCTTCGAATCCAGGCATTTGGTATTGATAACTACACTTAGCAGTATTAGCAGTATATAAGTAAAAAATGATTAATATTTTTATGCATACAGTATATATATTCATCAACCAATCGAGTACTAAATGTGCAAATTTATCAATAAATTCCAATTCAAAACTGAATGTGTACACGCATAGTTATAATTTCTGTCATTTCTTTAACACATTTATCCATTCCAAGTATAACTGTGTTAGTTTAGGAGAAGAATCATTAATCAAAGTAAGTATTTTGTGATGAAACAGCATTCGCGCCAATATTAAATCATATTCGAATGACAAATAATTCAAATATGATTCAACAGTTCTGTTTACTGCTTCGATTGCGGGCATAATTTGTTCCTTGTATACTTTACCGTATTTAGAATACTCTTCAATGAGATTTACCTGATTTTTAACCAAACTATTACAAGAACCCAACATATCTTCTTGTAGGTTTGTAATGGCTTGGAGATATTCGAATTGTTTTTTACTTATTTTGCCATATACCATAGAACAACTTTTAGAAAATGTTTGCAGAACATCATCACTGTTCTCCTTAGTTACGGTGTTAGTCTGATCCTTATCTATTGCAGAAGACAATATATCTATTCACACATACCCATTATTTACACTAATGTTTGCCCATTTCTTCATACAGTTCGACAAGTAGATCACTGAATGGATGGATGGATGGTTGGTTGGTTGGTTGGTTGGTTGGATTGCGTTGTTATTCTTGCAAATAATAATATTAGTTCCGACACTGTAAAAACACATGAAAGACTTATAATATTGATAGAGTCATGTATTGATCCTACAATCATATCAAGATATCCACTTGGAATTTCATATATTTCAGAAATAAAAGACTATGGTCAGGAATTCATTCTTGAAAATGTATCGCAGTTAATCCACGTACAATTGTGCATCACTCATTAGGTACCTAGATTCAAAAAAAGCAAGTTCGTTTAAGGCTGTCCAGCATTCATCCAATTTGATAGCCAATCATTTGCAATTTGTTTTTGTACTTCAGATAAACTCATTGATCCATTACACACTGCTTTATGAAGATAATTTTCAAATCTATCCTTTACATGAAAATTATACTGTCCGTATCCTGGTTCTGGCCAAAGATTTTTAACATCAATTGGATTTCCACCTATTTCAAGTGAGATCAGATGATCAAACTCGTAATTTGAGCGAGAATCAGTAAGTCCGTACGATTTCATAAGCTTCATTTTTAAGGGGGCAGTATAACTAATAGGAGGTCTCACATTCTTACTATAACCTGCAACACAAATGGTATTGTGGATATTATCTTGAGTTACAGTTGGATTTATAGCTCCAGGTGTGCATTTAGGATCAGGTAGGCCCCCATTTACAATATGACACCCGGTGGGTATTATCAAACTTGATAATACTCGAGGAGAAGTTGCATTTATAGACTGAGTATTTGTATTTTGTCGTATATGTTGCTGCTGAATTTCTTGTGCTTGTTTTGGGAGTGATTTATGAAATAATCCACCAAACAATTTGTCTAGAGTTCCTTGTAAGGAAATAGCGCTTACATTTTGAAAGAATGGTATTATTATATTAAGACCAATTGTCAGCACAATAATCGTTCCAATTAAAATGATTGTTTCCATCTTACTATCTAACATTTTTGAGTTAGGTAACATTGACATTTAACTCTTCTATTAATTCTAAATGACATCTTTGTATCAGTGTACATATCAGAACAAAACCAATGACCGTTACTAAAAAGATCAAAACATGAATAAACTAAAACAGCACAATATAATACCACTTACCTTTTATTTTTGCCATACATTAGACGCTTGTGATTTTATATTCATATCGAATACTGACTAAAGGTTTATTTTAAACAAGTCAGCAAATTTGTCTCCGATAGGATCAGGTAAAAACTGTAAAATCATGGTCGATGCATTTTCTTTAGTCATAGTCTTTACAATTTTATATATATCATTTTTATTCCACACTGAGGCTCTGTCATCTACATCATAATCAATTTTCTTCAAGGCTTCTTCAACTGCGATTGCCTCCTCGCCTTCTTTTACCGGTATCAAATAATATTCCATGGTCATTTATCAAAATAATACTACTTATTTAAATAAAATTCGTAATCTTCATTTAAGCTATATAATCTCATAATCTTGGATCGGGAGTTAAAATATTGGTTTGGCCGATCAAAACAACATAAAGCAGCAGTCACTTAAATTTGAGTTTCTGTAATTGTTAGTAGTATATTTGGCACTCCTGTCATTTTATACTGTGACATATGAATATGAAAGAGAAAACGTCTCATGCCATTACAACAAAATGTTGACGTAGTATTATCATGGATCTTAATTTGATTATTGATATATTCACATTATCTTCGCATGACGGAATAACTGAGAACAACTATTTTTATTTTTTATATAAAATAGTTTAATTGAAAATAAACTGATTGGTCAAGTATACATAATGATGATCTATGACAAGTAGATGTTCCAGATTAGTGCTAGCAAGGTAAATTAATTTAGTTTTAATCAAATTTATATTACATCTTTGAATGTGTATGTGAACGAATTCACCATATTATAAAGAATCTAGGGATTCATCTTTAATACATCGCATAGTTATTGTAGTAGTTATAAGGCATAGAGTCCCAAGATAGTATTGGGATCGTACTTCACGTATGGCTTGTTTGGTAGGTACGTTCAGTCCATGAAGCAAGGTCGTGAGCTGCGGAGCTACCAACCAGCCACTAACTAAGTGATTAGACATCAGACATGATCGAATATAGATCTTTTTAAAGTAAGAATCCCCCTACATCAATAATGAAAGTTGGTATCACCCTACCAAATCTCGGACCACAGGCCACAAAAGAGAATATTCTTCAAACCGCAACTCAGGCAGAACAAGAAGGATTTGATTCATTGTGGACTATCACGAGGATTCTTTGGCCATTAAGACCACAAACTCCATATGGTGGCACTCCAGATGGAAGCCTTCCAGTTGAATATCAAAATGCATTAGATCCACTGGATGTTTTACTATATGTAGCTCTTAATACAAGCAAGATCTCATTAGGCACATCTGTTATAGACATGTTCTTTTATACACCCGTAATGCTTGCAAAAAGATATGCTACACTAGATGTTCTATCGCGAGGAAGGGGAATATCTGGTCTTGGCATAGGATGGTCTAAAGATGAGTATCAAGCTTCCAACGTCCCATTTCGGAATAGAGCAGAAGGAGCTGATGAATTTATCCAAGTAATGAAGAAGATTTGGACTAATAATGTCGTAGAATTTAAAGGAAAATACTACAACATACCAGCTTCAATAATTGGTCCCAAACCTATTCAAAAACCACATATTCCAATTTATCTTGGCGGATTTAGTTCTAATACATTTCCAGAATAGTAAAATATGATCTCAATGGCTGGCTAGGCGTAGTAGGGGGTCCTCTTGAAAATATTGAGAATTGTATTAACACCATAAAGGAAAATGCAACTAAATCAAATAAGAATCCCGATAATTTCCGAACCATAATGCTGACATATCCAAATGTAAAAGGGAATAAATCATCATCTAGCAATGATAAAAATAGGTTTCCATTATCTGGAAGCATTGACCAAATAGGGAGCGACATACAAAGAATAAAGGATATGGGAGTGGATCATATTGTATTTGGTTTCAACTTTGTACCGATAGGAAGAGATGTAACTAAAGTAATTGATTTGTCCAAGGAGTTATCAAAATTTGCCAGGTGAATGTTTTGTGTACATGGACTAGACGTAAAAAATATTGGCTTGAGAACATACATTAGTTTGTAATATCTATTGAATGTGATGATGATCAGAAATTATTAATGGATTCGGCTTAAGATGTTTACATTAATCCCACTATAGTTAGTACCACTGAATAGCTTAGATTTGTGGTAACATGACGTTTAGTACAAATACTGCTGACGAAAACGAAATAGCAAGCAGTACCGCAATATAGAAGGTCTGATATTTGATATTGTAGACCTGAAGGCGACCGACTGTTGTCCGTCAATCTTTGTCTATTAATCCATTGCTAGTCAGCAAATTGTCTAATCCAAAGTTGTATTGTATGTCATTTTATTTGTTAATTCAGACTAGATTGTAAAAAATATTATTCTGATAGTTGGCACTATAGTAGTATTCATATAAATATGTTGGTGATTATATTTTTAATCTCTGGCACCGGAAATAATATTGTTAAGACTTCTGGAGAACGGGAACCTGTGATCACATCAAATCGATAAATAGTTAATATTTCATACTGTGAAATGAGGAAATTCGTAATCTTCATCACAATAAATAATTGTCAATATTGTAGTTGGTATTGCGGTCACATCTGTGGCAGAAATATCTATTATATACGCCAGGGATACAAATACGATACAACAATCAAACTATAGTAACACAACTCCAATATTGTCGATAAAACGACTGAATCCAAGTATTATTATCGAAGTCATAAACGCTAAAATTAGATCAGTCTATAATATCGAAGTTCGATAGTAAGTAACATTCACCATTGCAGAGCATTCTGCTAAATTGAAGCCCTTTTCTTGTAATTGTACTTTAACGAAGAGTAGTATCTGAGCACGCTATCGATATGCATGTACAAGCATAGTTCGTACATAATCTTTATAAAAATATGAAGAAAGGTAGTATAAGCCATCAGGAATTGCTTTTCTTCTCATGATTAGTATCTATCATGCCCAAAGAAATGTAGTCCGTTGTTTTCTTGTCTAATATGGTGTAATGAGCATCAGATATTTTTCCCTTTCTAAACAAGCGAAGTATTTCTTTTCGTATTTGTTCTAATCGCATAATGTATTCTTCTTTACTATAACTTTCATTTTGAAAGAATGCAGAATAAACACTCTCAATTTTGCTCAGATAAATATTCAAGTAATGCTTCTGTCTATTTTTGTTATACCAGCCTATGAAGACAGGTATTGAACCAACAACTGCCAATCCTATTAAAAGATATGTTTCTGGTGGAAGAGTTTGTTCAAAATTAGCAGATAATGTATTTCCAAACTGTGAGAGCTGAATGGTCAAAGGATTGCTTAAACTATTGGTCAGACCAGACCAAGAATCAAAGCTATATCCATGATGTGGATTTGCAACACACTGGAGTGTCTCTCCCTTCGAGAATAGGGTTGAATTTGTTCCAAGGCTTCTTACTCCATTGCATACTATTTCTCCAGAATTTGGAGGATTAATATTGAAATTTAATTTCACCAATACTGTGTCTTTATTGCCATCTATAACAGATATAGCGTTAGAAGCTGTATTTGTAACATATGCCTTATTACTAGCAGTATTAACAGCAGCAAAACTTGCAATTAATGGAAATTTCACATTAACAGGTATATTCGCTGATGGATCGTAGTCACTGAAAGGAGGTTTTAGAAATGGATTAACAGTTATTGCGCGGCTATTACCAGTATTATCAAGTATTTGATCCTTTGAACCATCTATTACAGATACAGTATTATCTCCAATATTTGTAACATAGATCCTGTTTGAAATAGGATTAACTGATATACCCACTGGATTAGTTCCAACTTTGATTCTGTGAATTATACTATCAGTCTTAAGATCAATTACAAATACAGTGTTAGAAGCATAGTCAGTAACATATGCTTTGTTTGTAGACGTATTAATTGCAATACCTGCAGGTGCGATAATAATACCATCAATTTTTTCTAATGTGCTGGCCGCATTATTATTAGTGCTACTACGACTATTCAAATCCTTCTTTGAATTTTGTAATATAGAAATACTGCCATCTCCTATATCAGTAACATATGTAATATTTGTAGCAGGGTTAACTGCAATTGCATATGGTATGCTGCCAACTTTTATAGTAGAGGAAACAGTATTTGTAATACCATCTATGACTGACACAGTTCCAGATTCAATGTTGGTAACATAGACTAGACTTGAAGAAGGATTCACTGCTACATCTATTGGACTTTTGCCCACACGAACATCTGCCATCTTAAGATTTGTTGAACCATCTATTACAGATACAGTATTTGACCCTCTATTTGCTACATATACTCTATTATTTAGTGGATTGACATCTATACCATATGGAAAACTGCCCACTTTGATAGTTGCCTGTATTTTATCTGTGCTTTCATCTATAATTGATACAGTGTTTGAGAATTCGTTTGCTACATATATCTTGTCTGTGTTAGGATTAACCGCAATTCCTACAGGATAGCTATCTACTCGTATCCCAGAGGTTATGATACCATTTCGACTACTATTATTATTGTTATTGTTATTATTTATATAATTAGCAGTATTAAGAGCAAAAACCGATAGTCTATTTGCATTGTTTACTGAACAAAATTGGATTACAAATATTGCCAAAATTGTAGCTATCAACAAAAACATCCTTTTAGATATTGGTATCATCAGTTCTTTATTGGAAATCATATTCAAACTGTAAATGTTAAATTCGAATCGCATAATCTATGGGTAAATGATATTAATCATATTTAATTTGTGACGTGTAAGCATTAATCAAACTAGATAACAATAGTCACAACGGCCGCTGCAGATAGTATAATCCATAGCCTCATGTAGTACATTATTAGCTGAATTTTATTTATCTATCACAATACTGTGGAGATAGTATATATTATTTAATATTTAATAAAACGGTAGGACAAACAAACTATATAGGGATTATTGTCAGGATTTATATGAGCGAAATGCAGCAAATAAAATAATAAGCTGCTTCTGTATGCAAAAAATATTAATTGGTGTAATAAGTTTGCTTGCGGTATTCGTGATAATGCTGGCATTTAATCATCAGTTTATCAATAAGCATTTAGTGTATTCTCAGAATAGTAACAACAATCATAACAAGTTACAAAGCATCACTTATTATAATGTATTTAGTGATTTAAGCAGAAATTTTACAGGGACAATTGGTAAATTCAAACATAACAACGATAACAATAACCCTTAACACGAAAAGATAAAAAGATTCATGTACTACAATACATAGAATAACTTTAAAATTGTTAGATCGATAAGTTATTCTAAACAAGTATTGTAATTCAAGTATAGCCTATTTATTAACATCTTTCTAAACAGGAAAGCAATTACGAATGTCCCAATAAACGTTGCCTGCCAACAAGGCCATAGATTGTTCATTTTAGATTTTATTATAAATTGTAATAAGCTGACTCAAGAAATGACTTTTAATCTAAAAGTAGAAGAGCAACAAAATGACTTATTATTTATCTTCATTATTTTCATTTTCTTAACGATAGCTCAGAAATTATTCTAAAAATACTTTCAAAAATATAGCCGATTGTTAATTCGTATGATTTGTTGATCGAAAGCAATTGGAAAACAAATTGTTTTATATGATTACTAAAAGGATCAGATATATGTTGCAGAAAATGAACTCGCTAAATGAAACGATATTTGAGTAAGGTATTAAAAGAAGGCAATAATATAATAAATAAAGAAATCTGAGAACTTCTTTGAATTAGATCTAAAGATACGCAGTCAATTTTGATGACTAGCAAGGATCAAGTATAAGATATTCACGTTACGTATCCAAGATGGATTCCATCATATAAAGAATAAGAATCAAGTTAGCTAAAATCTATGGAAGGTATATATCAGATAGTGTGCAAATTCTATGATAATATGAAGAGCTTTAAAGATTGGTGGAGAACTGTCCCTGAAGAGCTTAGATACAAGTCACGTAAAGGAGATGAAGCCAACAAACCATTGCTAAACCAGGTTAACTATGTCCTTTTAAATCTTCATATGGCAGGTAAGCATGATGCAAAGCCAACTCATGAAGAGCTAAAAGATTGGCTGCATAGCGGTCAAGTAGATGTCCTTAGAATAAGTGCGAAATAGCAGCAGAAAAATACATAATAATAACCATCTAGATTAACAACAATCTTCAATATCAGTAGATTCTTGAAGTGAATTTATCCCATTTGTCTAGAAATTTGAGTTATTCGCTAAATGAAACAAATACTTTCACATCATAAGTAGATCTTACAGGTAAGATTTTGTGTACAGCCTCGTATGGTGCGGGAGATGATCTCGGGATTGCCGCATAGACTTTTCTCCACGAGAAGTAGAGAGATATAGAGAAAGATGATGATGTCAATTGATTTGCGGAACTGTATCAAAATATCCACTTTGAAATTTTCATATGTTTCAGAAATAAAAAAGAGATTGTCAGGCATTCTTGTAAATGTATCGCAGTCAATTCATTGATAATCACACATACATCATTTAAGAAGATAGTATTGCATTCCTAAGCCGCTAACCACGAGCGCAATTATCATTGCAATCACTCTATTCATACATTCACTAAACGGTCAGAAAACAAAAACTCGTCTTATCATACTAACTGAAATCTAAAATACTATCAGGATAAATCAGCAGTAAAGTTAAATGATGAAAATAGGATCTGATTTGCAAATGCCAGACAAGAGCAGCAGGATATACTAAACCTAGCAATTGTAGCAGCAAACAATCATTATGCTGGATTCGATCTAGGGACTCCTAACACGTTATTCGTATAATATTCTTAACTTAAATTATTCTAGTATACATGGGTTAGACAGACTGATGGATATGAGTATCGAGTTCTTCTCGGCTACGAAATGACTTTCCACATTCTTGACATTTGTAAGAAGATTCTGTCACACAATATTCGCGTATAGTACTAACAATGATAAGTAATTTAATCATACTCAAGGTATCAAGTAGTCATTTAAGAGCAATATGTTCATAAAATGTCAAATTCCCAAGGTCATTGAAAAAATTACTCACATTAACTATGGTTATGAAGATAGACTTAGCGATGCTCAATTATCGATTTGGACAATCATGTGAGATATTTCCTATTCTTAGAGATCATCAATATAAATACACATCATCATTATCTGCAATTAAATTATTGTCCCCAATGATTAAGACTATCCAAAAACTGTTGACCATACTGACTTGCTATTTCCTTCTCTAATTCCCATGTAATCTTGCCAGTTCGAACTGCATTAGCAACTTTCTTGAAGTAATTTTCTAATCCGGCAGGCGAAATAACAAGCATTTTTCCACCTGATTGACCTGACTTGTAGCTGTGTGGGACAGCTTTTGGAATAAAAACAAAATCTCCTGCTTTAGAGTGATTTATTTTATCACCACATTGTATAACATATTCGCCTTCCAAAACATAATAGGCTTCAGGAGCATTAGGATGAATATGAAGGGCAGGACCAATATTTGGAGGATGGACCATTTCGATTAAGGAGTATCTTCCTTCAGAGTCATCTTTTGAGACCATAACTACCATTTTCGTATTCCGAAAGTGGATCTGGTATTTTTCTTTATCTGACATGACCGTTCAAAGTGGATAAAGCATCATATTAATATATTTTTCTCACTTTGTAATGAGTTTATTATCTCGATCTAGATCAACTTTTAGGACAGGACTACTGATTAATAGTATAAAGAATTCTTCTTTAGTCATATGATCATGTCCTAAAGAAAGAAAGATGCAACAAGATAAAAATCCTTTTCCATCAAAGTGCTTCTACAAGTTTGTCTAAGATTGGTTCCAGCCTATATTCTCTCCGTCGTGATCTGCATAAGCTGGGATTCCAACATAAGATATGGTAGGTTTTGTCTTCCATCCAATCTCTTCAAATGTTACTATAACAAGCGTTTCAAATGGAAAGTCTAAATTCATCCCATATTTGGTAGCTTGCTCCACACATTATCTTTCTCATCTGCAAATGAATTGCTAAAGACAATCCTCACTTGTGGATTGATTTCCTGATAAATAAATACTGATATTCCAGTAATCTTTGCCTTCAGGCGATCGCATGCAGTAAAAGAAATTTACCATCTACACTGAGATCTATCATGCAATATGATGACGTAAATCCTTTAAGCCCCCATCATCGTTTCATGATGTCAGGATCAGTTTATGCACTTCACACACTTTTGTGTGGTGACTCGAAGATACGTGTAATGAGGAGTTCTTGATCCTTTGCATCCTTGCTTCCTGTTTTGTTCTGATTCATTTTTGTTTATTCTCCTCTTCCAAGACTTCAATTCTATCCAATGCTGCGTTCCATCTGGTCTTTGTATTCTGCATCCAATCTGCGGAGTTACTGCTCTTCTAGACATGCTAGACGAAAACGATGCCATTTTCATTTATTTTTTATTGGGCAAGTCTTATGATTTCAACGTATATCACATATTATATTACTACAAGAAAAGTGTGATGAATGACAATATAGCTATTATTGAAAAGTAACTAATGTGATTACCATCATAAGTATTAATTAGATCTAGGACTACTTGTCTTCTCTAGCCTCAATTTTATATCTTTTCCCTTAATCTGATTGAACACATATTTTGCAATTATTGTTATAAGATAACCAGCTACAGAGATGATGACGATTGTACCTCCTGGAGCCAAATTCATTAGATATGAAGTAACTATACCTCCGATTACAGACAATATTGCAATGATGATGGATATCAATGCTGTTTTTTTGAATCCTTTTCCAAACAATATTGCAGTAATATTTGGAATCACAATTAATGATGAAATAAGCAAAACTCCGACTAGTCGCAAGGAAGTAATAACGGTAACACTAGCGAGTACTATGAAAAGGTAATTAAATCTGGCTACATCAATACCGCTAACATTAGCTTGTTCTTCATCAAAAGCAATGTAAATAAGCTTTCGATAAATCTTGTACATAATTGCAAGTACTATTGCAGTTATAATCAAAATCATATATTGATCTTGTGAGCTGATTAACAAGATACTTCCAAATAAGAAGCTGTATAGATCAAGCGAAAAGCCGCCTGCTAATCCAATCAATACCACACCTATCGCAAGACCTGACGACAACAATACAGCAACTGCTGAATCTGCTGAAATCTTTGCGGACTGTCTTAGTTTAGTAATACCAAGAGATGCAAGAATAGATACTATAAACGCCATCCAGATCGGAGATATGTTTGCAAATAAACCTACTGCTATTCCACCAAACGCCACATGTGAAAGAGCATCACCATATAACGACTGGCGACGTAAAACTAGAAACAGTCCAATCACAGAGCAGCTTATGGCAACTGCAATACCTGAAATTAGCGCACGTTGCATAAATCCATACTGAAATATCTCAAATATCATATTGGCAACAATACTCAGCCTATCATATCAGCTGAAAATGTAGTGAACTTGCATCAGAATTTGCGTTCGATTTTTCGATGCTATTAATTGAAAAAGAAGATTCTGCATTTGAAATTAAAATGAGGATTAGAGTTAGCACAATTAGCGTGCAACTATTAAATCTTTGCATAGTGTCAAGTAATAGTTAATAACAATATATATCTTTGTTAATAATAATAACAATTATCAATATAAAATGTTTAATAAGATCATCGTTTATTTGTATGTAACTTAAAATCAAATACAACAGCGAGAAGAGCAACCATCATCCCATCATCATCGATCATGAGAAATATTATACCGGAATTAGACAGGAGATTCAGAACGCTCGCTTATAGCTGTGTTAATACTCCATTACCAGATCCAGAAAGTCACAGAAGCTCTCGATCTTGGTAGATTGCTTATATGTTTTGACGATATTGTTACTGTCACTAGTCAAGGTATTCCCTTCTAATGATTTGATCCCCATATTCATAAATTCTTGTTACTTACTCTAAAAACTCCGAGCCCAAATAAAGTTAACATCACAAACAATATTACATGTGGTAATTCGATTCTGACAACTGGTATTATTATGTCCTCAATATTTGTCGTTACGAATGTAAGGTACAGACATTCAATTATAAGTGATAAAAATACTAATGCAATGAACAATAGTCTGCTAGAATGAATTCTTTTGTAAGCTATAAGAGACACTGTACCAAGAAAAATTGAAATAATTAGACTTGCTAAGTGTAGTAGAATATGATATATCATGTTAACGTGATGTACATGAGGTAGAATTACAGGCACGACTAAAATTCCTATGACTATAATGGATATCAATCCAAGCAGCTTAGGCTTACTATCTGCAAATCTTCTGACATGTGCCCTACTTGATTGCATTAATTGGGTACTAGATTTGAACTAATTTAAATAGCATGGTACACATCTCGAATACTAATTACGGATACACTAAATTGTTTTATATGTAATTGTAAATGCCACAAAGTCCGATAGATGACTAACAAGGTTATAGGACCTAATACATGCACCAAACAATTATCTGTATTCTTCAATATGGAAATTGCATGCACTAAAATTACTCGCTAGTAGTCCGAATCGTACTATATTTTATTCTGTACAAAGGAATGAAAAGATGATACTAGGTAGCCACTTGGCTGATTAATTTTTTACCTAGATCATTTTCCATTAGATCTATCTACCTAAAGTCTTATTCCCCAATTGTGCTAATTTGGCTTGAAGATCTACATTTGATGCATATGGCTCAGGAAATGCAGCATGTGTTCTAGATTCTGGACAACCAAAACCACCTGCTAATCCTTTTCTTTCAACTCCATCTGAGATCCTAACCGTAGAGTTGTCTGAAGACTTAGATTGTCCTCCTCCAACCACACAAGTCCACTTAATCTTAACCGGCGTATTGTTTATTGTTCCATTTAATATATATGAATAAGTTGTTTGTACTGTCGGATAGAAGGGAGCATTGTAATGTCCTGGATCCCTAAACGCTGGTTCTAGAGAAAAAGTTTGGTTTTTGCTTCCAGCAGATACAATCACTTTCAGTGTATTATCTAGTCCTTCAACTGGCTTTGTACCATTAGCCTGGGAGTTCATTGGATCCTTGGGGTCTGGAGTATACGCAAATAATTCTACTCCAGATTTATCGTCTACGAATACAGGCTCGTTCTGCGATCCTACTACTAGTAGATAGTCCTTTCCACCAATGGTGAAAAGTCCTCCCTGATGGGCCGATGAGGATTGTGTATTAAGCGACAATAAAATTAACGCAGCTGCAGTACATCCTGAGATACACAGTAACGTATTGTTATTGAATTTCATTTGTCGTGTAGTTTACTGGCGTCGATTTAAATGTTATAGAATATTCGACGAATGTACCATTCTGTACTCGATGTTACTTAAATTAATACCATGTATGGTCGACAGGATATCCGAAGCACATACCGATACTTTACAGTTGGTTAAATTCCAATATGATTGAAATGCGAATCATTATACCCATTATTGACCTTCTTCGAACCTATCTACAGCTGCTTTAAGATCATGTTTGCTTCTTCGATACGTATACCAACTCGTAATGCCAAGAAGGATTGAAAGAATTATTGCAAGTACTGCAAATGAATCAAATTTAGGCAATTGTTCTTGAGTTTGAGAGTTAAGCATATCATCATTGTTATTATTATTGCTAGTAGTGCCCATCTTCATGTTAGCATTAGAATGCTGAGGAGCATTTGTAACTTTGGAAGTAAATGCATAATTCAAATCATAATCTGCTTGTCGCTGAGCAGCCATGGCAATATTCCATTCCCCAGACAAACCAATAAATGTACCAACAGCAAAGATACTTGGCTGTATTTTCTTCATGGTGACAACAATGGGACCAATATCTGCTTTTTCATTCTTGAAAATCAATTCAGCTCCAGTTACTTTGGTGTACGGCTTGCCACTCGGATCGGTAAAGGTGATCTTAAATGTGTTAAACCCAGAGTAAAATGGATTTATTTCTATCTTGGTATTTACATTCAATATCTTTACTTGTTTCACTAATGTACTATTTTTCATCTGCATCTGATTTTCAGTCATTGTCATTTGAGACGAGGATGAGGATAAAGTTGATGTAACGTGCGCCATATGTGGCATATTTGGCATAGATGTCATACTCATTGAATTCGGCGATGTAATACTAAGTAAAGACGCTGCCAGTAATAGAAATACCGCTAACAGTGACTCAATTTTTACGGTAAAGCCGAATCTGGAAAAGACAGAACCTTCATTGATAAAGCTCGTGTGATCGTGATTGTTTTCTTTGTTCCTAGCCATCATAGTGGCTAGTCTTCGAAGCAGCATATTTTCTTTATTTTGAGAATTTTGTACTACCTGTCTGCTATTTGCGGAATTCTTAGCTTTATCATGAGGAGAACTAGTAGTAGTACCAGTTCTTGCGATATTCGAAATCATGGTAGTGAAATTATGTATTCTTATTTGATGATATGTACCTAGAAGAACTACTGGTAAAGCAATTGCTAATTTAACTATCAAAACATTCCCATAAGCTGAATTAAATAATTCATTGAATGTGTGAAGCTGAATCCAAGCCATATAAATTCCGCTTATACCTATAACTCCTAGAGATATTGTGGCTATAAGAGAAAACCTTGGAAGCAATAAAGCAAGATAATATGTTGTTGGAGATATTTTGATTGCGGAGTCTTGAGTTTTCGCCCTGCCGACCTCCAATTCCTGCTGCATATTTTTTTCATTTGTAGAAAATAGTTGAGGTGGACGCTGCAATCTTTCTGACGCTTTTAACGAATGTAATAATACTACTGAGATGTAGAACAAGCCGCCTATCCATAATGATACAGCCATAAGATGCATCCAGTCAATAAATATGGCTAGCGATGGAATGAAATTTACTGCCGAATTGTGACTTGTCATACTATTTCCAAAAATGCATATGGCACCAGCTACAAAAGCAATTCCAAACAGAATTGATTGGGAACTCGATCTATTTTTTTTAAAAAGTCTGTTCGCTCCGTTCTTGTGTAAGAGATAATAATTGGCAAGAATGCAAATCATGATCACTAATGCAGTTATAACATGCATTAGCCAGGATATTCCAGAAGAACCATGCAGTACTGACTCAATTAATCTATAATTAGAATTGCCGTTTGACTCTAATTCGGAGATTTGTAGAAAGAGTAGTGTTGTTGCGCATACAATAATAGTGGCAGATGCAATTATCACTAATAGACTAAATCTTTTTATCCAGGGTATTGTTGTTGTATTGAATTTGGCCTTAGACCAGTTTATCTTTCCTGTTATGCCTTTTACTCCAATTTTATTCCCAAATCTTTCCCATAGAAAAGAGTGCGAAAATATGCCGCCTATGATTGCTACCTCTGATACTATCAAAGGCCATTTAATCAATCCATCTATATTAGAAGTGACTGCGACAGTCTGCACATGCTGATGCTGATTCTGTAATGTGCTGATACCAGATGAACTTTGAGCAGTGTTTCCTGGACCAATGTTTCCTATTCCAAATGCATAAGAACCTCTTGCTATATGTCCGTCATCTTTAGATTGAGTCATCCATGAAACTGTATATACACCATCAGTTAATTTTTTGGTGTTTAATTCTGTTTGAGCTTCACGATCATGATCTCCAATAATGGTGAAATTACCATTATCTATTCTTTCATTTTTTGAATTTAAAACTTGTATAGTACTAACATTAGGATCTGGTCTCTCTGAGAAATCAATTATTACTTTAGAATGTAGCAGAGAACCTTTTTTCATAATAGAATTAGATGCGGGTGTTTCAGTTACTGGGAGAGAGTGTGCATAAACATAATTCAGATTATTACTACTATTTATGAAGGATAAGAGAAATACCGTACCAATTAAGAATATAACTAATGTAAGAGTTTTCTTACTTCTTAAATTATATTTTTTGAATTCAATATTTTTATGTTTCAAAGAAAAAAGAATCCGATTTAATCCCTGCATATACAGTTGGTCCTTTCGATATTGTCCTAAACACTAAGTTATGGGATTGTTGCATCGGCCTTTGGCAGAGGACAACCAAAGCCTCCAGCTACACCTTCTCTTTCTACTCCTTTGGAGAGTGTCATTTTATTATTATTTCCTGGAGTGTCATCTCCAGCACCAGGAACACAAGTGTAGCTTATGTGAATAGGAGTATTATTGATAGTACCTGTTAGTGTATACGTATAGGTTGTTTGTACCCCTGGGAAGAAGGTAGCAGTGTAATGTGCTGGATTGTCATCATCTGGGTCAAAATCTAATGTTTTATTTTTTGGACCTGCAGAAACTTCGACCTTCAAGGTCTTATCTAATCCAACAATAGGCTTTGTTCCATTGGCCTTATCATTTAGAGGATCCTTAGTATCAGGGGTATATGCAAAAAAGTCTACTCCTGATTTATCGCCGACATATACAGGTTCATTTGTTGAACCTACCACAAGTAGCACTGGTTTTCCTCCTATGGTAAAAAGTTGTCTTTCATGTGCAACAGCGTTTGCAGTCATTGAAAAAATGAGTATTGCACTAAGAGAAGATATTAATAGAAATGCAGTGTACTTCGTATGATTGACTTGACCAACCATAGCAAAGATATAAGAAGTTTCAAATTTAAATCTTATATAACATTCGACGAATGTACCATGACTATCTTAATTCTTAATCTAGTCTGAGTGCGTTCCTAACTTAGGGACATTGATTAACTATGTTAACTATCATTTGTATAGGAATATTAGTTCTTATTCTACATTTGTGATATTAATAAAGGGACTCAATCTTCTGTCCCTTGTAGGTGTGTCATCGATTATTTTAGCCATATATGCAAATGCATTAATATTTATCATGAATAGATTCCTTATGTTTTTCCTTCTTCTCTGGATTCAAATGACTTTCTGCATAAGTTACAATACTTTGTCTCTTTGTATGCCATCAATGGTCCTGATCTTTCAAATAGATTATGTTCTTAGATACCAAGATTAAATAAATTATTCGTAGCTGCATTAACTAATTTTATAATTAGCTATCAATTTAGGATGTAGCTGCATATGAATAAGATGCATTACGATGCTGAATGAACCTTTATTATCAATAGTCTCTTTTAGTTGTGAGAGAATGTTATTTAGTTGTGTACTTGAATTTTTGGTTGTAGAGTCTGAAGCCGTTAGATACTTTGAAACAATTTCTTGGGCTTGCTTGACATATGCCTTTGCGTTTTCATACTGTGTTTCATTTACTATGTTCGCCTTATTAGCCATGGGTGGTGCCTTGCTGTTATTCGCATTCATTTTCATAGTTGCAACCATGTTGGCCAACTTTGCATATGGAAATCCAAGTGCCTGACCATAGCTATAAAATATTTCATTTCCCATATTGGCAAGGACTAATGCCTGATTTGTAGAATTGTTTAGAACATCTTTCGCAACCCTTGCAGATACCACCTCATCTAAAAGACCACCCAAATTACTTATTTTATCTTGAATAGATGAGCTTTCATTGGTTAATCCAATTTTGGAACTACTTTTTGACGATGCCTCCCGATTTATAAATGCAGTGAGATCGTTTAATCCTCTAACAAGATCATTTGCGACTCTTTTATTTCTTTCAGCAATCTCTTGGTTCCATGTGAAATTGCTTACAGGATCCTTTTGATTTAGTAATGCTAGTGTATACATCACATGAGTCTGAGCGGATTTGGGATTATTATCGTTCGCATTGGTATTACCAGAAGTAGTATTGGTTGAAAGCAGACTTTGAACTAATTGAAACTGGGAGTGCATTTGATTTATTCTAGTTAGAAACAATGAATTTTCATTTTGTGAGAATGTGTGTCCATATGCAGGGCGCACAGCTACCATGAAAGTAGTGATTACAAAGAATATAGATAAAATAGATAACGTAGAATATAGAGTAGTCCACTTAATGGATGTTAAATACTTGTTAGAATAACCCACAATTGTCCTTCACTTAATAAATCTTATAAATATTATAGTACATTCTACGAATGCTCTCTACCTCAGAATGATGTCGTATAATTAGCCATCGTTTACCTTTTGTGGTTTGATGGAACGAGATTATTGGATGCGTATGTTAATTGACCGGTTGACTGACGATCATTGGCAGGACAGGATTAGACCCAAGATTCATACTTGGGGGATTTATTCCCCCATATTTATGATATGGTTATACTATTAGTATAGTGATAACACGTACTATCGAAAAGGAATCAATCTAATAATTATAGTCCATATTCCAGATTCTAATACATTACAATTATTTTTCGAATGTTTAAAAAATATAATATCTTGATAACTAAGATATAGTAAAACACAGATCTTGTGATTCATGATGTAAGGAATCAAACATAAAGTAGTGGAAGTATTTTGGTTAAAGAATTGTGTGTACAGTGATTGTAATCATACAATACTCCAGTTAGTTGCATTTGTGTCAGTGCCGTTAATATCAATAACGTACCTTGTGATAGAATC
>Ga0126370_10000201_pt1 | contig 21988 bp, 26 predicted proteins | sample PanSoiMetaPlot_3_FD_92586 | JGI IMG/M metagenome (GOLD analysis project Ga0126370, IMG submission 92586) | Tropical forest soil microbial communities from Panama - MetaG Plot_3 | ecosystem: Environmental > Terrestrial > Soil > Tropical forest > Bulk soil | place: Panama | collected 2016-02-17 | reverse complement strand
AGTGCGGAATGCACTCCAGGCCCGGCACCAGAAGGTAGACATTCCGGCATCGCGGTTGAAGCTGGAGATTGCCCGCATTTTGAAAGAAGAGGGCTACATCTCTAACTACAAGCCGACGGAAGAAGAGGGTCACAAGGTTATCCGGGTTTACTTGAAGTATGGCGCCAACAACGAGGCGGCCATCTCGAAGGCGGAGCGTGTGTCGCGCCCGGGATGCCGTGTGTACGTGCGCCGCAGCGAGATTCCACGCGTGCTGGGCGGGATGGGAATCAACATCCTGACTACCCCGCGGGGCGTAATGACCGGCCGCCAGGCGCGGAAGGAAGGCGTGGGCGGCGAGTTGTTGTGCGAGATTTACTAACTGCAGCGTCTAGCTACTAGCTTCTAGCTACTAGCTAAAGCGGCGAATTGGAAAGTTGTTTCAGCTTGAAACAGATTCGGCACTGCCGGACTGTAAAACCAAAGCGGCCTAGCTAGAAGCTAGGAGCTAGAAGCTAGAAGCTCTTATGTCACGAATTGGAAAAAAGCCGATCGCGATTCCTAAGGGAGTTACGGTCAAGATTGAAGGAAACACGGTCCTGGTGCAGGGGCCGAAGGGCAAGGTGGATACTCCACTGCCGACCGGTATCAAGGTCGAGCAGAAGGACGGACATCTGGTTGCGATTCGCGAGAACGATTCGCAGTCCGCGGTGCACGGGTTAGCGCGTGCGCTGGTCAACAACGCCGTTGAGGGTGTGACCAAGGGCTGGACGCGGGAACTGGAAATCGTAGGCATCGGGTATCGCGCCGAGATGAAGGGCAAGACCCTGGTCGTGTTCAACCTGGGGTTTTCGCATCCGATCGAGTATCCGTTGCCGACCGGCGTGGATGCCGCGGTGGATCCGAAGCAGACTAAGATCACGCTGACGGGCATTGACCGGCAGAAGGTTGGGCAGGTAGCGGCAGAGATGCGCGCGCTGCGCCCGCCCGATCCGTACAAGAACAAGGGCGTGCGCTATGCGGGCGAGCGCCTGAAGAAGAAAGTTGGAAAGACGGGAGCAAAGTAAGCTACTAGCTCCTAGCTGCTGGCTCCTAGCTTGTTCCGATGTTGAACGGCGTGGATGCCTGAGAGCGTGGATCATTCGCTGAGGACTTTTGCAATGCTGACGAAAATTGGAAAGAACGAAAAGCGCGGACATGTACACGAGCGTATCCGCAAGAAGCTGGCGGGAACGGCGGAGCGTCCGCGCCTGAATGTGTACCGCTCGCTGAATCACATTTACGTGCAGGTCATCGACGACCTGAACGGCAAAACGCTGGTTTCGGCCAGTTCCGCCGAAGGCAAGAAGGAAGCGCGGCGCACAGGCGGGAACGTTGCATCCGCGAAGACGGTGGGCAAAGCAATCGCAGAGCGGGCGAAGGCCAAAGGCGTGACCAAGGTTGTGTTCGACCGCGGCGGATATATCTACCACGGACGCGTGAAGGCGTTGGCCGATGCGGCCCGGGAAGCGGGATTGAAGTTCTGAAGACAGCTCTCAGCTGTCAGCTCTCAGCTATCAGCGGGAGCGACAAGCTGAAAGCTGATAGCTGAAAGCTAGGTTAATCAATGCCAACAGTGATCAAGAAACTCGATGCAGGGGCGTACCAGCTGAAGGATCAGGTGGTAGCCATCAACCGCGTGACCAAGGTGGTCAAGGGCGGCAAGAATCTTTCGTTCGCGGCGCTGGTGGTAGTGGGCGATCCGTCGGCGGGAGTAGTCGGCTACGGCTCCGGTAAGGCGAAAGAAGTGCCGCAAGCCATCCGCAAGGGAATTGAGTCCGCGAAGAAGAACCTGGTGAAGGTGAACCTGACGCAGACCAGCATTGCGCATCTGGTTTTGGGACGCTATGGTTCGGGCAAGGTTCTGCTGAAGCCGGCTCCGGAAGGAACTGGCGTGATCGCTGGCGGCGCGGTCCGGGCGGTGATGACATCGGCGGGCGTGCAGAACGTGCTGACGAAGTCGATTGGCACGACCAATCCACACAACGTGATCAAAGCGACCTTCGACGCGCTGAAGCAGTTGAAGAACAAAGAAAGCGTAGCGAATTTGCGCGGTAAGGTCGCGGAAGAGCTGTAGGCCCTCAGGGCTAAAGCCGCGTCTTCTTTGGGACAATGGGCGGTGCGACTTGACGTCGCGCCTCTTTAAAACGAGGTTTCGAAATGACGGCTAAGAAATCGAATGCAGGCAGCGGGAAGGTGCAGCTTAAGTGGGTGCGCTCCGCGATTTGTGCCCCCGAAAAACAGAAACTTGTAATTAAGGGCTTGGGATTTACTCGGCTGAATCAGGTGATTGTTCGTCCTGATACGCAAGCCATCCGTGGGATGGTGGCGAAGGTGCCGCATCTGATCGAGATTGTGGACTAGGAGCCATCAGCTCTCAGCTATCAGCCGTTAGCGAAATTCGCTTGGCTGAAGCTGATGGCTGAAAGCTGAAAGCTGGATTTTATGAATTTATCGAACATTCACAAACCGAAGAAGGCGACTGAGAAGCGCAAGCGCGTGGGGCGCGGTATGGGCTCCGGCATGGGAAAGACTTCGACCCGGGGACACAAGGGACAGCGCTCGCGTACCGGTTCGCGCATGATCCGCGGATTTGAAGGTGGCCAGATGCCGCTGCACCGGCGCATGCCGAAGCGCGGCTTCACGAATATCTTCCGTAAGGAATACAACATCGTGAGCCTGGAGCGGCTGGCGGAACTCGGCGAGACGACGATCAATCCCGATGTTCTGCGCAAGGCGGGCGTAATCAAGACCAAGCATCCGGTGAAAGTTCTGGGTGACGGCGAATTGAGCGTGGCACTTACAGTGAGCGCTCACAAGTTTTCGAAGTCAGCGCAAGAGAAGATCACCAAGGCAGGCGGCAAGGTCGAGGTCTTGCAGTAATGTTTGAAAAGCTGGCAAATATCTTTCGGATTCCGGATCTGCGCAAGCGGATTCTGTTCACGCTGGGAATGCTGTTTGTGTACCGGCTCGGCGGACACCTGCCCACCCCCGGGATCGATACGGCCAAGCTAGAGCAGTTCTTCAACCTGGGCAGCACGAGCGGATCTTTGCTGGGATTCGTCGATTTGTTCTCGGGCGGCCAACTCCGGCGCATGACGATCTTCGCGCTGGGGATCATGCCGTACATCACGGCGTCGATCATCCTGCAGTTGCTGACGGTGGTGTATGAGCCGCTGGCAAAGCTGCAGAAGGAAGGCGAACTCGGCCGCAAGAAGATTACGCAGTGGACGCGGTACATCACGGTCATCCTGAGCACGGTGCAGTCGTTTGGTATCGCGATCGGCCTGGAAAAAGGCGGATTCGCGCTCGATCCGGGCTGGGGCTTCCGGCTGATGACCATGCTGACGTTGACCACGGGCAGCGCGTTCATCATGTGGCTGGGCGAACAGATCACGGAGCGGGGCGTCGGTAATGGAATGTCGCTCCTGATCTTCGCTGGCATCGTCGTTGGTCTGCCGCGTGGCGTGGTTGAGTTGATCGACAAAGCCAAGAACGGTTCATGGGGAGCGCTGACCCCTGTTTTGATGGTCGGCTTGATCATCTTCATGATCGCCGTGGTTGGGTTCATCGTTTATGTGGAACGCAGCGAGCGACGAATACCCGTGCAGTACGCTAAACGTGTCGTCGGGCGTAAGGTGATGGGCGGGCAGTCGACGCACCTGCCTCTGCGCGTAAACGCGGGCGGCGTGATGCCGGTGATTTTCGCATCTTCGATTCTGACGTTGCCACAGACGATCGGGTACGGCTTCCGCTCGAACCGCTACTTTGGTCCACTGTTTGAGTCCATCCGTTGGGGTGAACCGCTGTACGAACTGCTCTATGCGGTTGGGATTATCTTCTTTGCGTACTTCTACGTTTCGATCGTGTTCAATCCGAACGAAGTGGCGGATAACATGCGGAAGTACGGCGGGTTTATCCCCGGTATTCGCCCGGGACGGCGCACTGCGGACTTCATCAATGAAGTACTGACGCGGATCACGCTGGTGGGCGCTCTCTACCTGATTATCATTTCATTTATTCCGGAATGGATGATCACCGGTATCCACCTCAATCACTTGTACGGGCCGTTCGGACGATTCTTCGAGAATCTGCCAACATGGATGACAAATGGTCTGGGTGTCACCTTCTACTTTGGCGGAACATCGCTGTTGATTGTGGTTGGTGTGGCGATGGATACTGTGACCCAGATTGAGGCGCAGTTGATCATGCGCCACTATGACGGGTTTACGCCTCGCAGCGGACGCATTCGCGGGCGACGCTGGTAAGGGAAGAAGCGCGTTTCGATAAGGTAAGGACGCCAATGGCGCAACTTTGCAATCTCGCAAAAAGCGCGAGATTGTTCGCAGGGCGTGCCCAGGTCCTTCGACCTGCAGAAGCTGCAGGTCTCAGGATGACAGAGTTTGTGGGATGGGGTTGCTGCACCTTGGCGTTCCAAGACGCACGCCGGGGAGATTGAGGTCGGGAGGCGTTTGCCAAGCCGATGGCGCAGGAAACCTCGCGTTGTATTGGTCCCGTGGTGCTGCTCGGACCACCAGGTGCCGGAAAGGGCACTCAGTCCAAGCGCATCATGGAACGCTACGGAATCCCCCAGATCTCGACCGGCGACCTGCTACGGGAGAATGTAGTCCGGGGCACGAAGTTGGGACTGGCGGCCAAGTCAGTAATGGCGCGCGGAGAGCTGGTTTCCGACGATCTGGTCTGCAATATGGTGCGGGAGCGGCTGATGGAGCCGGACTCCAAGCGCGGATACATTCTGGACGGTTTTCCCCGGACTGCAGCCCAGGCCGGGTGGCTTGATGCGTTGCTCGAGCATGAGCTCTTTGACAAATCGTGTCCGACGAGAGCCTGGCCAATTGTGATCCGGCTGGACGTCGACTATAATCTATTATTGCTCCGGATTACTGGACGACGTTCTTGTCCCACCTGTGGACGGATCTATAACGTCCACTTCCAGCCGCCCCGTTTCGATGAAGTTTGTGACGAAGCGCATGGGACGAAGCTGGTAGCCCGCAATGATGACCGGTTGGAAGTGATTCAGCCAAGACTCACGGCATTCCAGGAGCAAACGCGTCCGGTGGCGGATTATTACGAACGCACCCGGAGATTGATCTCGGTGAATGGCGATCAGCCGGTCGATGATGTGACCGAGCAGATTAACGGGATCCTGGAAGATCATCACGCGTAAGAAAGAAAGCATGGCGATTGTTTGCAAGTCGGCGAGTGAGATCGAGAAGATGCGGCACAGCGGTCGCATCGTGCGGCAGGTACTCGATTATGTGAAAGCCATGGTGGCTCCGGGTGTATCGACGATGGATCTGGAGCGTGCCGCCGAGAAGAAGATTAAGGAACTCGGGGCCAAGCCGGCATTCAAGGGGTATTACGATTATCCGTGCGTGCTGTGCACTTCGGTGAATGAAGAGATTGTGCACGGAATTCCCTCGGAAAAGCGCGTGCTGAAAGAGGGAGATATCGTCTCAATCGACTGCGGTGTCGTTCTGGATGGCTACTATGGCGATGCGGCGATCACAGTACCGGTCGGGAATGGACTAAAGCCGGAGATCCAGAAGTTGCTGGAGGTGACCGAGGCTTCGCTCTACCGGGGCATCGAGCAGGTACGTATCGGGAACTCGATCGGCGATGTTGGGGCCGCGGTACAGGAACATGTGGAGGCCGCCGGATTCAGTGTAGTGCGCGAGTTTGTCGGACACGGCATCGGGACCCGCTTGCACGAAGAGCCGCAGGTTCCGAATTTTGGCGCACGCGGACACGGCGCGAAGTTGCGTGAGGGAATGGTGCTCGCGATCGAGCCGATGGTGAATTACGGCAAGCCCGAGACGCGAGTGCTGGGTGACAAGTGGACGGCGGTGACCGCAGACGGAAGTTTCAGCGCTCACTTTGAGCACTGCGTGGCGGTGACGAAAGATGGGCCGGTGATTTTGACGCAGTAAAACAGCTTCTAGCTGCTGGCTCCTAGCTTCTAGCTAGTCGAGTTGGCGGTGAGCTAGAAGCTAGTAGCTAGAAGCCAGGAGCGAATGAGCAAAGAAGACGCGATTGAAGTGATGGCAGTAGTGCTTGAGCCTCTGCCGAATGCAATGTTCAGGGTGGAGTTGGAGAACAAGCATCAGGTGCTGGCCCACGTTTCGGGAAAGATGCGCAAGAATTTCATTCGAATCTTGCCTGGAGATAAAGTCGCGGTGGAGTTATCGCCTTACGACTTGAATCGCGGGCGGATCGTTTATCGGTACAAATAAGTTTCGCTTCCATCGGAAAGCCTCACCTCAGAGGACACAGGGAAGCACAGAGGGATTCGGGATTTATGAAGGTACGGGCATCGGTTAAGAAGATTTGTGACAAGTGCAAGATCATCCATCGCAAGGGCGTGGTGCGGGTGATCTGCGTGAACTCGAAACATAAACAGCGCCAGGGGTGAGGCGCTATTGGCTTTTGGCTCTAAGCTAAGGGCCAAGAGCTGAGAGCGAATAGCCCGAAGGCTGCGGCAGAGCCGCCGAGGTTAAAGGACACATGGCACGTATTGCAGGCGTGGATCTTCCCCGCCAGAAACATATCAACATCGCGCTGACCTACATTTACGGGATTGGGCATCCGCGCGCGGCGCGCATTCTCGACGAAGCGAGTGTCGATCCGATGAAGAAGGTGCAGGACCTCAGTGAAGAAGAGGTCAATCGGATCCGTACGGTCATTGAGGCCGAAGGACTCGTCGAGGGCGATCTGCGCAAAGAAGTTTCGATGAACATCAAGCGGCTCATCGAAATCGGTTCTTATCGCGGATTCCGTCATCGCCGCAACCTGCCGGTTCGCGGACAGCGTACACATACGAATGCCCGGACGAGAAAAGGTCCGCGCAAGGGAACAGTCGCGCAGAAGAAGAAGGCGACGGCAAAGACATAACAGCAGCTTCTAGCTTCTAGCTTTTAGCTAGGAGCTAGTGGCTAGGAGCTAGCAGCTACCATGGCAAAACCAGCAGCAGCGGGCGGCACTGGAGCCGCGCCAGAGAAAAAAGGCAAGAAGAAAACCTTCAAGAAGAAGGAACGTAAGCACGTGCCGCATGGGTTGGCGTTTGTGCAGGCGTCCTTCAACAACACGATCGTGACTATCTCTGATATGAACGGCAACGTTCTGTCGTGGAAGAGTTCGGGATCGCTCGGGTTCCGCGGATCGCGTAAGGGCACTCCGTTTGCCGCGCAGCAGGCCGCGTCGAACGCCGCAAATATGGCGCGGGATCATGGTGTGCGCAGCGTCGATGTTCGCGTCAGCGGTCCGGGTTCGGGACGCGAGTCGGCCGTGCGCGCACTGGCCGCCGCTGGAATCGAAGTGCGTTCGATCCGCGACGTGACGCCGATTCCGCACAACGGATGCCGGCCGCCGAAGAGGCGCAGAGTCTAGTTTCAAGTTTCGGGTTTCAAGTTTCGAGCGGGTATTGCCGCTGCGAACAGACCCGAAACTCGAAACATGAAACTCGAAACTGATTTTTGTCCGGGACGAAGGGTGAAGCCAAACCTGTAAACCGGTCATCTATAAGGAGAAGAAACTTGGCACGTTATACCGATGCAGTGTGTCGTCTATGCCGCCGTGAGGGCATGAAGCTGTTCCTCAAAGGCGCGAAATGCTTCAGCGATAAATGTCCTATCGAGAAGCGCAATTTTGCTCCCGGACAGCATGGGAAAGACCGCAAGGCCAAGATCGTGGGCTACGGTCTGCAACTGCGTGAAAAGCAGAAGGCGAAGCGCATCTACTTCACGCAAGAAGGACAGTTCCGCAACTACTTCGAGAAGGCTGCACGCTCCAAGGGCGTGACCGGCGAAAAACTGCTGCAGCAACTGGAGCGGCGGTTGGATAACGTCGTGTTCCGGCTTGGATTCGCGCAGTCGAGGCGCCAGGCGAGGCAGTTGGTGCGTCACGGGCACGTGGCGGTCGACAATCGCAAGGTCAATATTCCCTCATACGAAGTGAGCGCGGGCGAGGAAATTTCGATTCGCGAGAACAGCAAGAAGCTGACGGTGCTCGAACTGGCGAAGGAGTTCGCGAGCCACGCGACGCTGCCGAGCTGGCTGGAAGTCGATCGCGACAATTACAAGGCGCGGGTGCTGAATCTGCCTAAGCGCGAAGATATTCAGCTGCCGGTCAACGAGCAGTTGATTGTTGAGTTGTACAGCAAATAAAGGTTGGGTGATTGAGCCATCGGGTCATTGGGTGATTGAAGATCATTCAATCGCCCGATCGTCAAATCGCACAATGGTTGGTCCACTTTTCGAGCCAGATCAGCCTTCGTCAGCGCTTGACTTGAACCCGGACCGGTTCAGGGAGCTGACGTTGAGCCACATGGTCGAAGGAGAAACACATGCTTTGGAAAGGTTTTCAGAAACCGAAACGTCTCGCAGTCGACACATCCACTCTCACCGACAAGTACGGGATTTTCTGGGCGCAGCCATTTGAGCGCGGGTTCGGCACCACGATCGGCAACTCGTTGCGTCGTGTGTTGCTGAGCTCGATTGAAGGTGCAGCCGTCACTGCGGTGAAGATGGAAGGCGTGCTGCACGAATTCCAGTCGATCCCGGGTGTGGTCGAAGACGCGACCGACATCATCCTCAACCTGAAGCAGATTCCGTTCAAGCTTGCGGGCGATGCGCCGAAAGCGATCTACCTGCGTGCGGATCAGCCGGGCGTGGTGACCAGCGGCATGATCGAAGCGGATGGCGACGTTGAAGTTCTCGACAAGGACGTCTACATCGCGACGGTCAGCGAGGGCGGTAAGCTCGACATGGAAATGCGGCTGAAGCGCGGCCGCGGCTACGTTTCGGCCGACAAGAATTTCGATGAGGATCTCGGCATCGGATTCATTCCGATCGACTCGGTTCACTCGCCGGTTCGTAAGTGCAATTACACCGTCGAGGCAGCCCGTCTCGGACAGATCACTGACTACGACAAGCTCACGCTCGAAGTTTGGACCAACGGCTCCATCACGCCAGCTGATTCGATCGGCCTGGCGGCGAAGCTGCTGAAGGACCATATGAATATCTTCATCAACTTCGAGGAAGAAATCGAAACCGGCACGGCGGGATCGGAAGATCGCAAGCCCGAGATTCACAACGAGAATCTCAATCGGTCGGTCGAAGAGTTGGAGCTTTCGGTGCGCAGCTACAACTGCCTGAAGAACGCGAATATCCAGACGATCGGCGAACTCGTGCAGAAGACCGAAGCCGAAATGCTGAAGACCAAGAATTTCGGCCGCAAGTCGCTGAACGAGATCAAAGAGATTCTGTCATCGATGGGATTGAGTCTCGGCATGAAGATCGACGAGCACGGCAACGCCGTGCCCGGACCGACTTCGAACGTTCCGTTGCCGGCATCGGCTTACGGACCGGATGATCAGCTATAAGAAATCAGTTTCAAGTTTCGAGTTTCAGGTTTCGAGCTTGCAGTTGCCAGCTCACCTGAATAACTCGAAACTTGAAACGCGAAACTAGAAACTGGGGTACACCCATGCGTCACAAAGTTGCAGGATACAAACTCGGACGGAACACGGCGCACCGGCGCTCGCTGCTGCGCAATCTGGTCACCTCGGTGATCGTGGAGGAGCGCGTCGAGACGACAATTCCCAAGGCGAAGGCGGCACGTCCGCTGGTCGAGAAGATGATCACGCTCGGCAAGCGCGGCGATCTGGCGGCACGGCGGTTGGCGGCCAGCTACCTGATGACCGATGAGGCCGTAGTGAAGTTGTTCGATACCGTCGGTCCGCGTTTCGGCGATCGGAACGGTGGCTATACGCGCATCATTCGCACAGCTTGGAACAAGGGCGATGGCGCGGACAAGGCTTTCCTCGAACTGCTCGGCAGCGAGAAGGTTCTCGACGAGAAGCGCGAAAAGCGCGCCGAAGCTCGCGCCAAGAAGGCCGCTGAAGCCAAGAAGGCGATGGAAGAGGCTGAAGCGCAAGCGCAGGCTGAGGGTGCAGCAGCAGAACCAGCGGAAGGCGGGGACAAGAAAGAGTAGTTTTCTTTAGCTCAAACGATTTACGGGGCACGGCTTCGGCTGTGCCCTTCTTGTTTTCCCGGTCGTACATGTCCCTTCGTGATTACCGCAGGTAATCTTGGCCTGCCCATGCTCCCTCCTTAAACTTTAAGTAATGGCCTTCACCAAGACCCAGATTGGCATTGCTGTCGGCGCCGGCTCGCTGCTGGTGTTTGTCTTTGTCGGCTATTTGTGGTGGCTGAGCAATCAGGGGCCCGTGCTGGCGCGGTCGGAAGACAAGGATCCGCTGACGGGACTGCCGGTCACTATCAAGATGAATCCGCTGCGCGACCGCTCGACGGAGAAGTCTGCGAACAAGTTTTTGAGCGAACTGCGTGAAGGGCATTGCGAAGAACTGCTCCAGAAGTGGCAGCGGGATTATCACAAGAAATATGCAAAATACATCTGCAAATCAGAAGCGGACCATCCGCTGCTTTCATGGGAGTTAGCAGACTGGGAAGAGGCGCCGCCGCTGGTGATCCTGCACTACCGCGGGAAACGGCCCAGCAACGCCGGTCCCGGCCAGCCCGGAATTGATAACGATCAGTTCACGCTTACGGTTGAAAACCAGGCTGGGCAGTGGGTTGTGACGAAGTACGACGCGATGTACTGAATTAGGCACGAGTCGTGAGTCCTGAGTCGTGAGCCCCGAGCCCCGAGTTCCCCTTTTCCAGACGCGTTCTTCAGATGGTAAAACTTGTGTATGTCAGTGCCTGCCTTTGAAGCACGGCCCTCTGCTGCACGCAATCTCCTTTGGTTTGGGCTGACTTCGTTCTTCAATGACACCGCAACCGAAATGGCCTACTGGGTCTTACCAGCATTTCTGGTATCGCTCGGGGCCGGCCCGGCGCAGTTGGGGCTGATCGAGGGTATCGCCGAAAGCGTCGCTTCATTCGCGAAGCTCTTCTCCGGGTACCTGACCGATCGAATTGAGCGGCGGAAGCCGCTGGTGGTGGGCGGGTACTTTGTCGCGAATGCAGTGAAGCCCTTGCTTGCGGTAGTCACGTCATGGTGGCACATTTTGCTGGTCCGTTTTGCGGATCGGCTGGCTAAAGGAGTCCGTGGCGCGCCGCGCGACGTGATGGTGGCGGAATCGGTTGGTAAGGGAAGCCTCGGGTCGGCTTACGGCCTGATTCAGTCGCTGGATTCCGCTGGGGCGATTGCGGGTCCGCTCGCGGCATTGCTGCTGCTGAGGTACTCTGGGCCTCAAATCGTATTCTGGGCGGCTGCTGTTCCGGGAGCACTCTCGGTGCTGGTGGCAGTTCTTGGGATTCGGGAAACAAAACGTACCACAATCTCTCAGGATCAAGATTCCCACCCTTCGACAAGCTCAGGGCAGGCTCTCTCCCAAAATCAGGGAGAAGTGGGGAACCCAAAGTCCTCCATAGCCGAGCGTAAACCGGAGGTAGCTGCTTCTTCTTCGGGTGGACAGCTGCCCGGTGCGTTTTATCTTGTGCTCGCTGCGGTAACTTTGTTCTCAGTGGGCAATTCCAGCGATATGTTCCTGGTCATGCGGGCGCAGAACGTTGGGATTCCTGTATCGCTGGCGCCGCTGCTGGGCCTCGTTTTCAATGTGACGTACACGCTGGGATCGTGGCCGGCGGGATGGTTCAGCGATCGCTTCTCGCGTCGATGGATTGCGGCTTTGGGTTACTTGATTTTTGCCGCGGTGTACTTTGTTTTCGGTCGCGGGCCTTCGACCTTGGCGATCTGGTTCACCATGGCTGTTTACGGAATCTATTACGCGTTGACACAACCCGTGTTGAAGGCGTTGGTCGTGGATACAGTCGCAAAGGAAACTCGAGGTCGCGCGTTGGGTGTGTATTTCTTCATGACGAGTGTGGCGACCCTAGCGGCGAGCCTGATCACGGGCGAGTTGTGGAAGCACTATGGGGCGAGCGTGCCGTTTTATCTTTCAGCGGGATTAGCGGTCATATCCGCAGGGTTGCTATCGGTGAGCGCCTCTCAGCAGAAATCCCACGGGGCCTGAAGGCCGTTCTCTTCAAAGGCGGGAACGCGGCCGTTGAGGGCCGTTCTTCCACGATTGCTTTCTACACGGTTGCTTGTTGAATGACATCGTGGTATTTGCGCGATGTCGAGCATCCGACGCGCTTAGAGGCTTGCGCCCTGTAAGCCGTTCCGCTCCGGGTGCGCTTTGCCGTTCTTGATCGCTTCGTCAAGAAGCGCTTTCATTTTGATGGAGGCTTCGCGCGCCAGTTCGCCTTGGCGGCGGCCCAGTTCTCCTTGTTGTTCGCCGAGTTTGCCCTGCTCTTCGCCTAACTTACCTTGCTCTTCGCCGAGCTTGCTTTGTTGCTCGCCGGCGCGTGACTGGATATCGCCGATCTTGCTCTGTAGTTCCCCGATTTCAGACTGGAGGTCGCCAATCTGATCCATGGTCGCGCTGGGACCCATTTTCTGGAGCTTCGCCTTCAGCGCGTCGAGGGCGGCGGTCATGTCGGGGACATTCACCCGGACTTCTTCCATCTTCTTACCGAGTGCTTCCTGTTTCTTTCCCAGTTCTTCCTGCTGCTTGCCCAGCGCTTCTTGCTTCTTACCGAGTTCTTCTTGCGGAGCCCAGAAGCTGCGAGCGCGATCGACGGTCGCCTGGTCGCGGATGATGTAGGACTTCTCGTCGCGCTGGAACCAGATGAAGGCTCCGGGGATTTGTTTCTTCAAACGCTCAACGTGACGAATATCTTGCCTCGATCCCGACATGGTGTAGGAATCGGACTTGCCGGAAGTGATGATGAAGCGCTCGTCATCGTCGTCGTAGCCATAAGAGTAGGAATCTCCCGCGTCGTCGGAGTGATCAGCGTTGGACGAAAGCGGAGCTTCCGACATCGCGGGGGCGACTGGTGCGATGGATTCAGGGGCAGTATTTACCACGCCTCCTGCCGGCGCGGTGGAAGGAGGAGCAGGACTTTGAACGGAAGACGAGCCGGTGGGCTGCGCTTCTTGCGCCGCATGGACCGATGGACGGGCCGAGGCGACGAGATAAACCACAGGAACGGCGAGTACGATAATTGCAACCGCAAAGGACTTTTTCATATTCATAGAAATTGCTCCTCTCCACGCCAGAACTTTTTCTACTCGCTCTTCTGCTTGACCGTGCTGTGCCATGGAAACACCCTGCCACCAGACACGTCCGGGAGCCGCTTGTACGGCCTCAAAGAAGTTCAGCAGCGTTCGCGCATAGTCATGTCGGTTTGCACCACCGGCCAGAGCAGCTTCGTCGCTCGCTTGCTCAGAGAGTGCAGCAAGATGTCGGTCGAGCCACCAGGCGAGCGGACTGAACCAGAAAATCGCCCGGTGCAGTAACGAAATGTGTTGTATCAGGGCGTCACGGCGGAGGACGTGCGAGACTTCGTGGGCGATGACCGCGTTCCGCTTCGAGTCGTCCCACTCTCGCCAGCCAGCGGGAAGCAAGATAGTTGAACGAAACATCCCGATGGTGATTGGAACCGAAATTAGTTCCGACTCAGCGATATGGATGTCTTTGACAGTTCGGACTTTCGCAGACAGGTGTGGCTCAGAGATCTCGCTGGAAGCACGGATCAGGCGCCGAGACAGAGCGACGCCGACACCGTAGCGCACCAGCAGAACAAACGTAATGCTCAGATAGATGAGCGCCACGACGAGATTCCAGTTGATAGGCGTCCACTGAATGTCAGACTGCAGCTGCGGCAACGCCCGCACCGCAGCCCGGACGCTCGTGGCGGAAGATTGCGACCCTGCAGAAACATCCGTCAGAGTTCTGCGGGTGAGTGGGCGATTCGGAGATGAAGGAATGATCGACGATTCAGAAGGCGGCACGTCCCCCGTCAAGGCAGTTGCGGTGCGGAACAACTGAGGAGCAGGGATCGGTAGAGGCGGTAGCAACCGCCCCAGAAACGGCATGGCGAGGGCGACGCACAGAACGGTTCTCCAGACGAACAAGCGCACGGCGTTGGATTTCACGCGGCAGATCTTGAGTCCCAGGCCGGCCACTACTGCCAACAGAAGGCTGCGGAGAGCGGAAGCACCCAACACGGCGAGGACAGTGTTCATCATGTTCGTCATGACTTTCTTTCCTTCTTTCCCGGCAGGACATCGTCGGCCGGTTTTCCTTCGGCGATTTTGCGCGCCAGGCGTTCGAGTTGCTTACGATCAATGACGGCGCTGTCGACCATGCCCAGCACAAGCGCTTCTGCCGAGCCTCCGCAGAAGCGGTCAATGATGTTCTTCACGGCGCGCACTGCCACATTCTGGCGGTGGTCGCAAGGCTTGTAGACAAACGTACGGCCCTTGACCTCGTGCGTGAGATATCCCTTTTCCTCGAGCCGGCGGAGCACAGTACGGACGGTCGAATCTTTCATGGGACGAGTCGCGGCCAGCGCCTCGCGACACGCTTCCGCAGTAGTTGCTCCGTGGCTCCAGATGTAGTCCATGACACTCTGTTCGACATCTCCCAAGTTCTTTAGACGGGTTGGCCTTGTGTTAGTCATTGTAGCGTTACAACTTGTAACATTAGACGAGAAGGCTGTCAAGAAGTAAGCAACCAGAAGAATTGATCGCACGAGAACGTCTGCTGCGGGCTATTTTCGTTTCTTGGAAGAGGCGGGGAAGCGTCGGGCTGCCAGTTTATGGAAATAGCAATCTTCGTGGACGGCATGGCCGTTTTCATCGATCTTGCATTTTTCCAGCACGACAGGTTTGGCGCAAATGGCGCAGGAAATCAGGGCTGGTGTTACCGCTTCTTCGGCTACCTTGACCAATTCCAAGGGAACCTGCTCGAAGTGTGTTTTGGATTTTTTCATGACCCCATCCCCCTGTGGCGCTCGTTAGGAAGAAAGGTAGCAGGTTCAGGAGGCTACGGGGAATCTCCTTAAGGTGGGTGCTTTACGGAGGATTGCGAGAGGAATGGCGTCGGGGAAGCCATTGTAAGGATAAGAGAGCGATTATTTTACGTTTGCTATAAAATACTTCTTGATACGTTAACGATACTATTATTTAATGTTAGTGACGTAAACAACTACTTCCTTGGAGGAGGCCAACATGAGCGCGAAACGTGTATCGCCGCCCATGAACTTCAAGACTGTGGGTGTTCCGGAAGTTCCTCAAGGGCGGAATGGGAAGCACAAACTGATTGTGATGCGTATTCTCTCGGACCTGGATCAGGTGCGCGAGGGGGTCGCGATCAAAGTTCCGCTGGCGGACTTGGCGGAGAGCAAGGAAAAGGTACGTTCTGCCTTGAATCGGGCGACGCGAAAAGCACGGCGAACCGTGGTCACCGCGAGCGACTCGCAATTCCTCTACATATGGAATGAGAAGGCTGGAAGTTAAGAGCCAGCAGGACGTTTCAGTCGCTTCTTGTAGTACAGATAAATTGCCAGTTGAGCGAGGATTCCCGCCGAGGTGTCGAGGATGACGTCGCGGTACGTCCCAGTACGCGAGGGCAGGTAGCTCTGGTGCCATTCGTCTAGAGTGGCGACCAGCGCGGTGCCGAACACCGCAATCGCAGCCCATCGTGGAGTCCATTTCAATCCCAGCGGTGAAGGCAACGTCTCACGCCAAGCTCTGAACAAGAGAATGCTGAGCAGGGCGTAGCCGAAGACGTGTCCGCACTTGCGGAGAAAGTGATGCCACGGCTCAAACTGTGCGTAGTTGATGCCGAACAGAAAGTGGAGGATGGGGTAGAGAATCCGGCTCGTCTGCTGCGAAGAGAGATAAGTCGTCGATTCAATAGCGATGACGATGAGCCAGAGAATCAGAGCGATCCACGCCTTCAAGACATGGTGGCGATCGCGGCTCAAGCGAGGCGGATATTTCGGGTCGGTCTGGGTGGCAGTTTTGTGCAATTTTCCTTTTCTGAGTGCATGTTGCTGGTAGGGATCCCTTCGGCAATCGCCTGAGGGCAGGCTCTTCTACTGCGTGACTGGTGCGCTCTGCACCAGTCACTTCGCTCAGGATTACAGTCAAAGTTTATTCGATGGCATAGTTCGGGGCTTCGCGGGTGATCATGACATCGTGCACATGGCTTTCGCGCAAGCCGGCACCGCTGATGCGGACGAAACGAGTTTTTTGCAGGAGTTCGGGAATCGTGGCGCAGCCGCAGTATCCCATGCCGGACTTCAGGCCTCCGACCATCTGGTAGATGATCATCGCCACTGAGCCGCGATAGGGCACACGCCCTTCAATGCCTTCCGGAACAAGCTTTGCCATGCGATTCGACTCGCCATCTGGGGCCGAAATTGAAGTGGATGAATCTCCGTCGGCGCTCTGGAAGTAGCGTTCACTGGAGCCCTGGGCCATCGCACCCAGAGATCCCATACCACGATACGACTTAAACGAGCGGCCTTGGTAGAGAATCAGTTCGCCCGGACTCTCGTCGGTGCCCGCGAAGAGCGATCCGATCATCACAGCGCTCGCTCCAGCGGCTAAAGCTTTGGTCACGTCGCCGGAATACTTGATGCCGCCGTCGGCGATGATCGGGACGCCGGAATCTCTGGTCGCGCGGTATGCTTCCGCGATTGCGGTGATCTGCGGGACGCCTGCGCCCGTAACGACGCGAGTAGTGCAGATCGATCCGGGACCGATGCCGACTTTGATACCGTCGGCTCCAGCCCGGGCCAGTTCGCAGGCGCCGTCGAAGGTCGCGACGTTACCGGCCAGGAGTTCAATGTCGGGCAACTTCGATTTGACCAGCTTCACGGCCTCAAGAACTTTTGACGAGTGTCCGTGGGCACTGTCGATGGCGAGCACGTCAACTTTCGCCTCGGCCAGTTCCTGTGCGCGTTCCAGAAAATCTCCAGTAGCGCCGATTGCCGCGCCGACACGGAGACGACCGTGAGAGTCTTTTGCGGCGTTCGGATACTTCAACTTCTTCTGGATGTCTTTGACCGTGATCAGGCCCTTCAGGTTGTACTTGTCGTCGACTACCAGAAGCTTTTCGACACGGTGTTGGTGAAGGATTTTTTCCGCTTCCTCGAGGGTCGTTCCGACTGGCACAGTGATGAGATTCTTCTTCGTCATCACGCTGTCGATGGGAATGTCGAAGCGGGTTTCGAAGCGCAAGTCGCGGTTGGTGAGAATACCGACCAGCTTGCCCTTCTCCGTGATGGGCACGCCAGAAATTTTGTACTTGCGCATCACCTCCAGCGCATCACTGACCTTGTCGGTCGCATGCATGGTCACCGGGTCAACAATCATGCCGCTTTCCGAGCGCTTCACTTTGTCGACTTCGTTTGCCTGCTGTTCGATCGTAAGATTGCGATGAACAATGCCAATTCCGCCCTGCTGGGCGAGCGCGATGGCCATGTGCGATTCAGTGACGGTGTCCATGGCGGCGCTGACGATCGGAATATTGAGGCTGATGTTGCGCGTGAGCTGCGTCTGCGTGCTGGCATTGGCAGGGACTATATCAGAGCGGGCGGGCAGCAGCAGGACATCATCAAAAGTGAGAGCCTCAGGAACAGGAAAATGAATCATAAATGTCTCGGAATTCCCATCGAAGTGGGTAAACTTTCATTCTAAAAGGGATAGGGGATTAGGGCAAATGCCCGCGTCATGACAATATTTGTTCGATTAACAATGCCATTATCCGATAATAATGCCGCCGGAACTTACGGCCTGTGTAGGTGTTAGCTCCGACTGATGATGGTTACGTGGAGGTGCTGGATGATGCGCCCTTCGATGGTGTTCGTTCTACTCTTCTCGACGCTCTTCTTATTATTCGTGTTGGCACACGCACAAAAGCAGGAGCAATCGGGATTGCCCGCCGGGCCTCAGAGCAACGAGAGCGAGATATCGACAAAGGAGACAGATGCGGCCATCAAGGTCGAGGTCAACCTTGTGCTGGTGCCTGTGATAGTCAAGGATTCCAGCGGGGAACCTGTTTCCGGTCTGAAAAAGGAGGATTTTCAGTTACTGGACAACGGAAAGCCGCAGACTATTTCGACTTTCAGTGTGGAAACGGCGGAAACTCGGGCCTCGAGCGCAACCTCGTCATCCGAAACGAAGCTCCCAGAGGCCAAAACGGAGAAAGCCACCGCGGACTTGTCGGGGCCGGTCGTGCGTAAACCACTAGAACTGCCACGACGATTTGTCGCACTTGTATTCGATGATTCGCACATGAAAGTTGCCGACGCGATGGCTGTGCATGCGGCGACGGAAAAGCTATTTGCAAGCCTGACTCCGACCGATCGTGTGGCGATCTACTCGACGCAAGGCGACATACAACAGGACTATACAGGCGACGCAGCGATATTACGAAAGACGCTGGCGAACATTGTTCCCCATTCCTCGAAGTACGAGGGACACTACGAGTGCCCGAATATCAGTTATCACCAAGCAGAGTTGATTTTGTATCAGCGCGATCAGGAGGCGATTGAGGTTGCGGCGGCCGATGCACGGCTAAACAATTGTCCAACCAATCTGGAAGCCACTGTGATCAGGATTTTGCAGCAAGGAGATGACTGGACGCGTGGTACTTATGATTCTCTCAACGATGTTCTCAGGAAATTGGCTTCCATGCCTGGGCAGCGAGTGTTGGTGTACGTTTCTCCTGGATTTCTGGTCGGTAACCCCCTACAGAATACCAATGCGGACTGGATCGAGCGGATGGTGCGCGCTGGGGTCGTGGTGAACCCGATTGATGCCCGGGGTTTATATACGCCGGAGGGACTGGGGGAAATCGACGCACCTCCGCAAGCAAATCCGGATCGGATGACGCAGGGGTGTGGTGAGCGATGCCTCGATTACCAGAGAATCGAGTCAACGTACCGGAAGCAAGCTCAATTCGACTCAGGCACCGTGTTGCAGGGCATGGCAGCCGGTACCGGTGGAACCTATTTTCATAATCGGAATGATCTGGATGTGGAACTGAGACAAGCTTTGGCTGTACCGAGCGTGACCTACATCCTCGGTTTCAAACCGCAGAACACCGAGGCGAACGGGAAACTCCACAACCTTAAAGTGCGGGTAGCCAACGAAAAGAACTATTCGATTCAAGCTCGGAACGGATACTACGCGACAAAGAAGTCGGCCGATCCGGAAGAGCAAGCAAAACAGGAAGTAACCGAGACGTTGTTCTCACGCGAAGAGATCACCGGCATACCGGTGCAAATAAAGACAGAGTTCTTCAGAAAGGATGACACATCCGCGCAGCTCAGCGTTCTAACCCGTCTGGACGCGAGGGGTGTGAAATTCCGCAAGATCGATGGACGAAGTTGCGACAACGTTGTTTTGGCGACCGGAGTGTTCGACGCGAACGGGCAGTTGATCGACGGCAAAATCAAAGAGATCACGCTCAAGTTGCAGGACTCCACGCTGCAGAAAATGGTCCAAACCGGAATCACGGTGAAAACGGTGTTCAAGGTGAAGCCGGGAGCGTATATCGTTCGAAGCGTTGTGCGCGGGGCAGAGGGCGGGCAGCTGAGCTCGCAGAATTTGGCGACGGAGATTCCCCGGTAGTGTACGAGTAAGAACGAAGGAGCCATTTCGTCGGTTGCCAATTTCGTAGGAGCGCGAACAGGCCGATTACCGGAATGTCTTAGAGCCCTACTCAGCGCCCGGCCCGTTTGTCTTTTCCCTTGCAAGGGGCGTATATTAAGAGACTGGAAACTGCTGTGTACCGGCTTTTGGCGAAGCACACCAGTGGGCGCAAGCCCACTTTTTAGTTGGAGCCCCGTCGGTGTTGCGGCCATCCGCCAGTAAGTCATTGGATCCATGGCGCTTGACGTTGAACGTGTGCGGGCGATAGCGGACCGGGTTGCGGCCTCCAGCGGTCTCGAAGTCCTCGACGTTGAGTTCCTGGGTGGAGGCAAGGCGCGGATGCTACGGGTGTTTCTCGATAAGCCCGCGGCAGGGAACGATCCGATGGCGGGAGTCACGCATGAAGATTGTGCCAACTTCAGCCGTGAGTTTGGGACGATCCTCGATGTCGAAGACGCGATGCCGGGGTCGTACACGCTGGAGGTTTCATCTCCTGGGCTCGATCGCAAACTGGTGAAAGCGGCAGACTTTACGCGCTTCACCGGGAGCCGGATGAAGCTGACGACGCGGCAGCCGGTGAACAATAACCGGCATTTCGAAGGGCGGCTGGAGAGCTTCGAAAACGGCCGATTGACGCTGGATTTGAGCGTTGCCAGCCATAAGTCGCGCAAGAAGATGGGCGACTCGGCAGGCACGAAGATTGAGATTGAATTCGCCAACGTGGAAAAGGCGAACTTGGTACCTGAATTCTAAAGGCGGGCTTTTGGTTCTCGGCTTCAGGCTTCCGCAAACGGGTCTCGCGAGATTTTGCGAAAGCCCAGAGCCGAATAGCGAGAGCCGTTAAATCGGCAACTTGGGCACCGGCAACTGAGAACTGATTTTTATGGCTAGCGAGCTCTACAACATCATCGAAGGCGTGAGCCGGGAAAAGGGAATCGATCCGCAGATTGTGGTGAGCGCTGTGGAAGATGCCATTGTGATGGCGACGCGCAAGCACTACAAGTCGCAGGAAAATTTCCGGGCCAAACTCGACAAGGACAGCGGCAAGATCAGCGCCTATGTCGTGAAGAGCGTTGTTGAGACTCCCGAGCAGGTGGAGGATACGAACCTGCAGATCACGGTGGAGGACGCGCGTCGCGTCGATCCCAGCTTGGAAGTTGGCGGTGAGCTGCTGATCTCCAAGCCTATTGACGGAATTCTGGGGCGCATCGCTGCGCAACTGGCCAAGCAAGTGATCTTCCAGAAGGTGCGCGAGGCCGAGCGCGACACCGTTTACAACGAATACATCGGGCGCGTGGGCGAAATCGTCAACGCGACCGTGAAGCGTGTCGAAGGGCCGGATGTGATTTTTGATATCGGCAAGGCCGAAGCGCGCATGCCCCGCAAAGAGCAGTCGCGGCTGGAGTCTTTTGCGGTGGGCGAGCGCGTGCGCGTGGTAATTGCGCGGGTGGAGAGAGCTTCAAAGGGGCCGGGCGTTGTAGTGTCTCGCGCCGCGCCGGAGTTGGTGCAGCATCTGTTCCAGACAGAAGTTCCGGAAATCTACGATGGAACAGTTGTGATCCGTGCCATTGCGCGTGAAGCGGGCGAACGCACCAAGATCGCCGTCATGTCGAAGGACAAAGACGTGGACGCCGTCGGCGCGTGCGTAGGCATGAAGGGAATGCGGGTGCAGTCGATCATCCGCGAACTGCGCGGAGAGAAGATCGACATCATCGAGTTCCACGAAGATGCCGTCACTTTTGCTGAGAAGGCGCTGCAGCCGGCCAAGGTGAGCCGGGTGACGATAGTTGATAGCTCGGAAAAGCATCTCGAAGTTGTGGTCGATGACAGTCAGCTCTCTCTAGCGATCGGCAAGAAAGGTCAGAACGTCCGCCTTGCGGCGAAGCTGCTGGGTTGGAAGATCGACATTAAGAGCGAGGAAGAGAAGCGACAAGAAGTCGAGCAGCAGATGGCGGCGATGGCTCCGCAGGCGACAACTCCGCTGGAGAACGTTCCTGGGCTGGGAGAAGGCGTCCTGGAGAAGCTGACCGCCGCTGGTGTGACCACCGTGGAAGCCCTCGCCGATATGACCCCGGAACAGCTTGAGGCCATTGAGGGAATCGGGCCAAAGACGGTGGAAAAAATCAGCCTCGCGGTGAATAATTACTTCGCCAGCCTGGAGCAAGGCGCGGAAGAGGCTGTAGCGGCGGAAGGCGCCGAGGGAGAGGTCGTTGCGGAAGAGGCGTCGGCCGAACCTGCCGAACCGATGGAAGCTACCTCAGAAGAGGCAGCAACCGAAGGCGTGACAAACGAAAATGAGCTTGAGTCTGAAAAGGGCCCAGCTCACGAAACAACCGAATAGTTATGGAACACGCAAAATATTTCGATTGCGTGCGAGTCCAAGAAGCTGACTCCGTGAGGCTGCGATGAAGACCTAGCACAACGCGGAGAAACAGAAAGGCCGGATGAGTAAGGTTCGAATCAACGATCT
>Ga0126370_10000200_pt1 | contig 21994 bp, 29 predicted proteins | sample PanSoiMetaPlot_3_FD_92586 | JGI IMG/M metagenome (GOLD analysis project Ga0126370, IMG submission 92586) | Tropical forest soil microbial communities from Panama - MetaG Plot_3 | ecosystem: Environmental > Terrestrial > Soil > Tropical forest > Bulk soil | place: Panama | collected 2016-02-17 | reverse complement strand
CGCTGCCGTCCAGGTACTTCGCCATGTTGCGGCCCAGGAGCCGGCTGGAGGACGCCATGACGTCATCGAAGCTGGCGTTGAGCAGAAGCTCGCTCACGGCCACCGCATAGCCCTGCTCAGCCACCGTGATGGCGTACTGGGAGGCCGTCAGCGCCGCCGTCTGCATGCGGACACCTTCAACTAGCTGCGAAGCGTCTCCAAGGTTATTATAACGCATGAAGTTCACTTGAAGGCCAGGTTGTACACCCAACTCCGTCTTTTTGACAGCAAACTGCTCGAAACGCAGTACGGGCATTGACTGGAACAAGATCTCCTTGCTCCAGATGACCTGGATGGCCGGGGATAGCTGAGAGTTCGTCCCTGGGTAGCCCGTGGGGCTGGCGCTCAGCAGCGGGGTTCCTGTGATGCTGGATGGCACTTGCCAACCTCCTATTTCGGGTACTACCTCTACTGTCCTCGACGGCTTTGTGAAGCTGCACGAAGCAAGTTGTCTCGTTCAGCAGCATATTCTTCCGGGGTCATCGCCTTGAGTTCATCCGCTGTATACGTGCGTGTAGTCCCAGCCGATTCCATGGGACCGACTGGGGGCGCGGTGACGCCAGCCATGGGTCTGCCGGCGTTGATATTCCTCATGGCTGACACAGCATTCTGCTGAATCAGAGCGGATTTTTGAATGAGAAGCTGGATCGACGCATCGATTTCCTGCTCCGTACTACCGGAGACAAGGTCACGAAGTTCGGGCGATATTTCATCGCCATGCTCTGCCATACGCTGCGCCAGGTAAGTCTGGAGAGAGGCGTGATGGCGCTCTTGTTCCAATAAGGCAAAGGCTTTTTCCCGCTCAGCCCTTTCGTCAGCCAGCCGCTGCTCCCACTCCTGATCCTTCTTCTGGATCAGGTCACGAAGCTCCATCTCTTCTTCCTGCTTTTTCTTCGCCGCCCGATCAGCATCACGTTGGGTCTTGGCTTCGGCTGCCTTTCGATCTTCCTCAGCTTTTCTGTACTGAGCCAGTTCGTTCTCCAGCGTGTCGGCGCGCGTCTGCTCTGCCAGTACCCTTTGGCGCTCTTCCTGGCGAATACGCTCGACGTCCTCCTGGGTGAACGCCTGGGGCGGCTCGCCGCCAGAGCGCTGCTGGCGAGGGCCACTGGTGGGCGGTGTCTCTGCCGGCGGGGCAGCAGGGACGGTGATGGTGGTGCCGTCATCAGGCGGCTGGGCGTCGCCTTGGGCCTGCGTGGGGTCTTGGACGTCGGACATCTCCTGGCGTTACTCCTTAGCTCTCGTCTTCTTCTGGTACTCGCCGCTGTGGGATCTTGGTGCCGTGGGCGAGGGTGACGATCCTCTGGAACATCTTCTGCACGTCTGCGTTGTCCTTGAGGTCGAGTCCAGGGGCACTGGCGATTTTTGCGGTGGGCGCAGTGTTTACCTGCGGACCACCCGCCGACTTCACGCCACCCCCGTTGGATCCGCCGCCATTGGACTTGCCGTTGCCTCCACCGTTCTGTGGGGGTGGGGGCATTGGCTGGGGGCCTTCTGGGCTGACCATGCCGGTCATGTTGACGATGAGGGAGGCGACCTGGGCCTTGAGGAACTCCAGGGCAGCCTGTTGCTCCGCGTCGTCCAGCAACTCCTTGAACAGTTCCTGGAGCTTCTCGTCGGGGAACTCCTCCCCCAGTTCCTGAAGCGCGCCTCGCTTCGACTCCAGGCCCAGAGCCATCTTGACCTGTAGCTCGTTGAGCAGCACCAGCTTGTCGACCGGCAGGGGCGGCTGGAAGTGGACCGTGTTCTCGTAGGACACCGGGTCCATGGGATCCAGCATCGGCAGGGAGTCATCCCGAAGAGGCGGATCCCAGGTGTCATTCCAGGTAAGGGTCTCTGGCTCCTTCATGAACAAGGTCCGCAGCGCCAGGCGGTTGACCTCAGCGAAGCCTTCCCCGTACTGGGTGGACTTCAGGTGGAACCTGTTCATGAGGGGCTGGTACTGGATCGCCAGCGCCACACCTGACGTATTGGAGATGGCCTGCTCCTCGCCCAGTGCGGTCTTCGGCACACCGGTCATCTCATGCATGGCGCTCTTCAGAACTTCCAGCAGCTTGATGGCCTGCTCGATGCCTCGTGGATCGAAGAGCAGGTTCTCCACGCGAGCGTCCTTGTTGGGCACGCTCCACGTCTGATGTGTCCCCTTCTCCAGGTTGCTGGCTCGTGCCCCAATGACGACCGTAACCGGGGCCGCATGGTAGTTGACGATGTCAGCGATGTCCGTAGCCGTTTCGTTGTACTGCCGGTTGAGCGGTGTTACGTCCTGTATGTCGGGCATCCCCCAGGGTGAAGACGCTATGGGAAGGTTGCTTATGTGGACGATGGGGATCTCGCCCAGAGGGTTATCTCGGACATCTATAAGTTCGTCGTTGACGTACTCCTCGATACGTTCTTCGGTCAATAACTCCGTGTAGGTAAATACCTGCCTGGTTCCCTCTTGAGTGGTCCCCCAAAATCTGTACTTGAGCTTAAACCGGATCAATCTCTTGCGGTCGTGGGGGTGCCATTCCGGGAAACAGTAGGCACTGTTAAGCGGAAGGATGCGGACCCTTCCAGGATGCGGCATCCCAGAAGGGTCCACCCATGGCTCCTCGTAAGCCACCTTGACGAAGCAGTCGCCAGTGACCGATCCCATGGATCCCATCTCCCAGAGAAGGGAATCCTTCTTGTTATCTACCTCCCAGATACGTTGCAGCCGAGTGGGCACAATAGCTGCGGTGGCATCAGGCGAGCGGAACCCTACACCTTTGCCAAAAACGAAGTTGGTTGTAAAATCTGAAAGCGCCCGCGTCCAGTTGAACGTAAGCTGCGGATCGCCTAGGTCAGGGCGCTGTGCCCAGTGATAACCCAGGTCAATAGAATGCCCAGTTCATGGCATAGCGATTGAGTCGAGGACCGTGTACTTCAAACTCCTCGTCCGCTAGCTCCACCAGACCCAGAGGGCTGATCTGGATCGTCAGATCTGACGACGCTGCTCTATAGCTGGGGGACTGGAACTGAATAGACATCCTGTTGCATCACCTCCCCCGCTGCTTCATCTGCCGAGAGAACTGCTCAGCGGTCATGGGGAGCCGGCGACGCTGTTGCTGCTTCAACTGGCGAGCCACGGCCTGCTTGACAAACTGTTTGGTCTCGGACTGGCTAGCGATGGCCGCGTGGCGGGGCTTGACCCGTTGACTGAGGACCGATGACGCCAAGATGGTGGGCGGTGGGGGCACTACTCGTCGCCAACGCGACCGCTGGGCTTGCCCCGGTAGATCTTCTCCACCATGTCATGCAGTTGACTGGGGGACGGGCGTGCGCCCTCTCGCCTGGGCAAGGTCGACAACGGGTTGGCGTGGGGGTCACGCCGGTCATTCCAAACGGTCTGGACGTCCATGTAGTCGAAGTTGACACCATGGGTCTTGTAGTCGTGGACTGCCATCAGAACAGGCTCCCTTGATTGGGGTCTTTGAACTGGCGTTGGTTCTTCACTTCGTGCGCCCCCCGGTACGCCTGCTCCTCACTGGGAAAGGATCCCCGGCCCACACCACCACCGCGCTGGATCTGCTCCTCACCCCACTGCACCGCCTGGGCCTGCTCGATGTGAGACAAGCCCCGCTTCTTCATGGCCTGGCGCGCCGCATAGTCAGCCAGGGCATGGAAGCTGGCGCGAGGCACACCGCTTTGCCGGCTCGTGCGCTCGATGGTCACCTCACGCTGAGACTTGACGTTCCCCGCCTTCTCGGTGCTTTGGTGCGGCAGCATGCCACCGCCACCGGAGTGGATGTCAGACACGAAGAACTGGGGGGTGCCACCCAGCCAGGCGTTGTGGTAAGCCCCGGTCTTGGGGCCAAACCCATGCCCTCCGGTCGTGCCGGCGTCAGTCTCAGCGATTGACTTGCCCTCGTGGATGACCTGATGGGCGCGGTCCAGGGCCTTGGCGATATTGGCTGGGTAGCCACTACGAGCCTGACCAGTAAGGGGATGCTCCGGGTCATCCATGCTGTAGTCGTCAGGATGCTTACCCCGAGCGATGTGACTAATGATGTGATCGGCGCGCTCCGCATTGGGATAGCGCACCTCACCTTCCTTCGACTCGGTCCTGAACAGCATGTTGGGCGAGGTGTCGGCATTGACAGCGGCTACCAGGCCCATGGACTGATCATGAGCCTTGGCCGACTGCTGGAGTCGCTGCGCCGCCTCACCATGGGTGTAGAAGGTCTGGGCAAAGGGATCCTCAGCACCGTGCGTACGCGCCCGGAGGTAACCCTGATCTAACTGGGCACCGAAGGACTTCTCCATCTCCTCTGGGCCGACACCACCCCAGCGTTTGACCTCCTCCAGGGTCTTGGCCTGCTCCTCCGGGGTGTGTTCCTCCCACCGCTTGGGTACGGGCCGCGCCTGGGGATCCTCCAGGCCGGGGATCTGCGACTGATCCATGCCGGCCTTACCACGAACATCATGCTCACCAAACCCGTAGTGTTCGTACGCCTGGGCGTGCGTGAGCTTGAGCCGGTCCTGCACCTTGAGACCCAGTTCAGGACGCTCACGAGCCAGCTTGTTATGCTGTTCGGTGGCGTAATCCACCACGTCCTTCATGCGCTCCTGGCCCTGAGGGCTGGCTTCCCAGTCCTTGCGCTGCTGGACCGACGCCGCAGTCTGTTCCGCCTCAGCCTTCTGAGTGGCAGCCTGCTTGGCTTGGCTCTCCAGCATCTTGGCGTGGGCCTTGGTGCCTGGCTTGGGTCCAGCTTTCGGCTTCTGTGCCCCTGTCTGGGATGTTTTCACCGGGGCCGGCTGGTTGGGGCCGGCACCCTCCAGAGGCACCGACTCAAACTGCCGGCCCGCGCTACGACGCCGTCTTACTCTCTCCGGTGGAGGTGCGCCGGCATCCCACTCAGCCTCTACCGCCGCCATTACTGGGGACTCTCCCGCCGGCCTTCACCACGCCGATCAGGGAACAGATCCGGGCGCAGGCCCTCTAACTCCTGCCGGCTGGGTTGCCAGCCCGATCCCTTGCCCAGCCTTCGTTGCTCCTCCGCGAAGCCAACAGACTCACGGTCACCACGGGTGGCCTTGAGCCGCTTGTTCCCGTAGGTGGACATGATGGCCTCAGCCCCGCCGCTGTAGTCACCCGCCTTCTGCTTCTTCTGGAGGTCGCGCTTGGCCCGCTTGTTACCGGCCATGTCGGCCTCCCTTGGTGTTGGCGTAGAGGGCGGTGGCCTGGCCCAATGTTCTGTCGCTTTGCCGTTCGTCCCAGCCCACACCCGGATCCTCTAGGGCGGCCTTGGCGTCCTCCGGGTTCGCGCCGTAATGCTGGACGGCGTGAGCCAGGATGCGGACCTTCCGGCTCTCGTCCAGGGCCATCTCAGTCAGTGATGACTTCGGGGGCACGGCGCTTCTGGATACCGCCCGAGCGCACGACCTCCTCGTAGCGCACCTCAGCCTGGTCGGTGAAGCTGCCATGGGCGAACTCACCCAGCATTGTGGGGGCATCAATCCAGGCTGCCGAGCCGACGTGAGCGCGCTCCTGCATGGTCTGCTCTGGGTACTTGAACTGCGTCGCCGGGTCCACATGATTGATGCGGCCAGGAGCCGACACCATGAACTCCAACATCCCCTGCTGGAAGTCATTGGGAATGTCGGTGTCGGTACCCAGGCCCTCCTCAAAGCGCAGCGGGCCGCGTCCACCAGGGGCGTTCGGCCCCATGGTCTCGTCGTAGGCGTAGCGTCCCCGCTCCGGGAACTGTGGCTCAGGGCCAAGGCTCACTTGTATCTCCTCCTCTGAGGCGTTGAATCCAAGGCTAGTGAGGGTGCCAGCGCGCCCCTGTGACACCCCTAGTACCCTGAACACATGAGCGACGCCGCTGCTTGGGCACATGAGACCTCGATGCAGCGGGGCGTGGGACGCAGCTACCACCCCACCACCTACACGCCCACCGCACGGGGCGGCATGAAGGCCAGCTATCGGGGCCAGGAGACCGAGATGGTCGAGACCGACACCGGGGTGGTGTCGAGTACCAGGGACGAGAGCGGGCGCTGTATAGAAGGAAAGGACTACGTCGACTGCGCCACCAAGGCCCTGAAGATCCCCAAGCAGCCGGTCTAGGCCGGCTGCCGGCGTGACTGCCGGGACCGCACCGTCCTGGCCCGCCTGGCAGAGGAGGCCCACGGTGTCGCCTGCATCTCCACCTCAGGCACCATCAACACCTGGGACATGATGGTGGCGCAGGACAGGGAGTCTACATAGTCGTCATGCACGCCGGCCTCGTTGGGGGCCGCGACGACAAGATGAGCGCCCTTGTAGGTCTTCTCCACGTCCACCATCTGCTGGCGGAACCGCCGCCAGGTCTTGGTGCGCTTGGCCCTGGGATGCGCCGGCCAGGACATGAGGCCCCGCTGCAATAGCTGTTGCAGGTGCTTCCACCTGGCACTTTGATCCTGGATCTGGGAGGAGAGCGGCTCCACCTGGATCCGGGGCAGGAGGCGTTTGAGCCGGTCAGCAGCCACGTCGCCCACGCCCTGGGCGTCCACCCCGCAGGCCACGATGGAGTAGTTGGAGAAGAAGTCCACGATCCGCCAGTACTGGTCTTCCCACTCCTCCCCGTGCATCTCCAGCCAGTTCAGGATGCGATGGTCGTAGAGGCCAAGCTCATCCGGTCTGTCCCAATCAACCCATACCACGGTAGCCACGGTGGAATCCATGCGCCTGGCGAAGTCGATGCCGGCCACCAGGGGGGATCGCCAGTAGCTCTGGACGATAGGCATGGTTGGGTCACCGAGTTCGTCCATTCGGGTCTCGGTGATGAGCATCCCTCGTTCCAGGAGCCACTCCAGCCGGTAGTTGAGCCGGAACTCATCGCTGTCCTCTCCGATCCGCTGGGCCTCACCGTGGATGTAGGCCGCGTAGTTTTTATTAAATCGGGCGCAGTACTTCCAGTCGAACAGGAAGTGGTTTTTCTTCGCACCCCGGCGTAGCTCCTGGCGACGGTTGTGCTGAATCGTTTTGAAAAACACCCCCTTGACGATGTCAGGAGTGCCGGTCATGACCATAGTTGCGAGATAAAACGCACCCATCGGGGTGATGGATTTATTCAAAACGTACTCGTCCACCGACTGGGATTCGTCCACAAAGATGATGTGGTAGGACTTGCTCTCGATCTTGGCACGAGGGTTGGCCGTCTGCATGGCGCAAAACGACTGGCATTTTTTCAGGCGCACCTTCCGCGATCCTGGTCGTACCACGTCATCGATCTCAGGATCCTCCAGGAGTTCCAGGGCACGTTCAGAGGTCAGACGGTCCACCACACGTCCAAACAGAGTCTCCACCTGTTGCTCAACTGGAGCGAAGCATCCGACCATGACCCCCTTGGAGAACTTCTGGAGCGGCTCAAACTCCGGGAAGATGGTCGCCAGGCGCGGCAGCAGCACCATGAGGCTCGCCGCCACGTTGGCGACGACCTCTGTCTTACCGCTCTGGCGGCTCAGACAGCCAGTAATAGTGGCCCCATCTCCGCTGATGACGCTCTCGATGATGCGCCGGCCCAGGGCCTCCTGGTAGGGGAACATGGTGACCCCGGAGAACATGACCGTGAAGTCCCACACCTTATCCACAAGGCCATTCACAAACCCCTGCTGGGCCGGATCCAGGACCGGTGGCGCGTACTGGGCCAGGTCTTCGGAGAGGCCCTCGTCACCGGGGGCCAGGTCTTCGTCCTCCGGGTCCAGCAGGCTGGGATCGTCCACGTACGTCATCCCTGACCAGGCTAGATGGCGGTGCAACCTGTGGAAAACACGGGGGTTGCGGAGGTGGCGGAACTACACTAGAGTTTTTCTGGAGGCGGGAGAAGGCGTGTGATTGGTCCGCGCTCACAGGCGGCGCTGTGGACGATTGTAAGCAACCGCCCCCATACATAATCTTTGCCTGACTCAACGCCGCCCCCATGTAGTTACAAAGGTGGGGGAAAGTGGGGGAGATTCGGGCTTGACAGCCAGCCCCGGAGGCGGCAGAGTGCGTGGTTACCGCATGACCCCCCAGGCGGGAGCCGGCGGGCTGGAATCTAACGCAGGGCCGAAGAGGGAGGAGCCGCGATGGAGCGCGGGACAGTACCACCATGCCCAGAAACAGAACCGGAGCATGGGACGTTGGAGTGGGCCACCAGGAACCGGAATCGGAAGACCGGCCTGGTCATGATGGGGGTCGACAAGCTCTACTACAGGGCGGGAGCAGGGCCTGAGGTCTTTCAGCACCTGGAAGATGGGGGCTACATCGAGCGGGAGTACCACGGCGAGAGCTACCGCTTTCGCGTGGTCGTCTTCTGCTCGTGCGGAGGTAATCCCCAAACACCCGACACCGCCCTGCGGTGGGAGGGTAGCTTAGCGCGAAGCGCTTGGGTACCCGACCCGGCTTTTGGTGGTTTAGGGTTTACTAATAGAGCTAGTAACGGCGCAGCAGCGAAAAAATCGCCCGACACGACCGTGTCTTTGGCGAGGTATTTTTTCCCGCAGGTAGTGCAGGGAGCAGGGATCCAGATGAATCCGCTCCAGACCAATGCCTTCGCCCTGGCCCATCATCTGAACCGGTGGAAGCTCCAGGGGATCGAGATCAGCACCATGCGATTGATGATGGAGGAGTTCGCTCGTCACCCGGAATGGTGTCACCGGTCCAAGAAGTCACCCTGGCAGGTGTTCGTAGGCCGGCGTGGTGACCTGGCCTCCCTGGTCGCCACCCAGCAGAGGAAGGATCCCGGCGCTCGCACCGGCACCATCAGGGGTGCCAGCTATTGGGACTGTCACACCCCCCGTGCATACTCCCCGGCATGACGAGGCGTCGTACCCCCATCTGGGTCCGGGGGCAGGCGACCGACGACTTCCTGGCTGACCAGCGCCGGCCCTGCATCGGGCGCGACGAGTACTTCCAGGAGAGTCTGGAGGCCCTGGAGGTGTGCCAGGGCCTGTGTGTCCGCTGCCCGGTGTTCCAGGACTGCACCCGCTGGACCCTGGCGAACTACGACCGCCAGCCCTACTACATCTACGCCGGCCTCAACCAGGACGTCCGGGGCCGGATCCACGCCGGCCTGGAGGTGTACTACGACTGGCGTCAGGAGTGGCGCAAGGCCCACCTGACCCAGCGCATCGCCGCCCGGAAGCTACGAGAGAGCTACCAGGCCGGCGAGCGCAAACGGGCCAAGGCCAAGGCCGAGATGCCCCCGTGCCCGTTCTGTGGGGAGCGAGCTACTGTCTACCGAAATGGCCGTCAGGCCAACAAGCCTGATCGCCAGCGCTACCACTGCCGTGCCTGTAACAAGAACTTCCTGGAGGAGAGATCGTGAGAGATGTGTTTCCGTTGTATCGGGACAAGACCCTGGACAACTTTGAGACCCTGGGTAACCCCAGCCTGGAGAACGCAGTTAACCAGTGCAGGGGCTACATCGAGCGGGTCAAACTGGCGAAAGATAAAGGACTGGGCCTCACCTTCGTGGGCGAGAATGGGGTGGGCAAGACCCATCTGGCCTGCGCCGTGCTGAAGGAAGTCGTCGCCAACCGGGAGGTGAGTAGGGATGGAGGTGAGTGCATCGCACTCGCCACCTGGATGGGCATGTACCAGGAACTATTTCGGACTCAGGATCGACTGAAGGTGGCCGATCCTGACGAGAGTGAGACCACAAAGGCCCGCAAACTAGAACGCCGCCTGGGTTGGATCAGAGAGACCAGCTTCCTGCTCCTGGATGACCTGGGCCGTGAACATGCATCGGTGTCAGGCTGGTCGAGCGAGATGGTCTTCGATCTGTTGCGCTACCGGCACGTCTGCTGCCTGCCCACCCTGATCACCACCAACATCCCCAACGAGAACCCGAACGCCCCGATGGATCTACGACGTCGTTATAGCGAGGGCCTGTCGAGTTGGATCCGGGAGGCCACGATCATCATCACGATGGAGGGCGAAGACTATCGCCCCCACGTCAATGCGGAAAGGTGAACTAGGGACCGAGTCCCCACGCCGGGTCATCTTCATCTTTGAGGGCGCGGTCGCCACCCTCCCGGACCAGTACACGGTGCGGATGCTGGAGCGCTACAAGGGCCGACTGCATCTCTACGACCAGGCTGTGGGCTACTGGAAGATCCGGGAGCGGACGCTCCAGTTCATGTGGACGATCATGGCCCGGACCTTCTTCCGTATCGACCTGGCCGTCACCAGCCGGGGGCCTGGCTTCACCCAGGCCGTCAGCCGGCTTGTGCAGCAGAACAACTGGCCCATCGAGTACGTCTACTGCGCGGAGGCCCAGGTACTGGGGCGCAGCCTGGCCCATGCCCCCGACGTAGCGAAGGTCTTCTACGCCCTGGAAGAGCATCGCTGGTGCTTCGGTCCCCAGGGCTACTGCATCGGCCCCGGCAAACCCATGGTGATGGACTGATGTCCAACGACATCGAGTTCGACACGCTGTGCCGCACCATCCAGGACCGTAACTTTGACGCCTTGGCCGACGCCGGCATCACCACGGCCTTCTTCTTGGACGAGGGTAACGCCGCCATCTTTGACTGGATGCGAGGCCACTGGACCCGCTATGGAGCATCACCCAGTGAGGACGCCTACTACCGGGAGTGGCCCCAGGACGCCCTGGTAGAGACCCCTGAGCCGCTGACCTACTACATCGATGAGCTACGCGACGTGCGGCGCTGGCATCTGCTCAACGAGATGCTCGACGGTGTCAAGCAGCCCATGAAGAACGTCGACACTGACATCGTGGTGAAGCTCCTGGCGTCGGGCCTGGAGGGCCTCCATCAGGAGGTCACTGAGCTACAGGACGAGATCCTGGTCAACACGATGGAGGGGTACATGAGTACCTACCGGCACCTTGCCTCCAACCCCGGATTGGCGGGTATACCCACCGGATTCCCCTCCATGGACCGAGCTACCCAGGGCCTTCAGAAAGGTCAGCTTGTGACCCTGGTGGGCCTCCAGAAGGTGAAGAAGTCCATGCTGCTGATGTGTATGAACATCGCCGCCCACGACTCCGGGGCCACGACCATGTTCATCAGCTTTGAGATGACCAACCTGGAGCAGCGCACCCGCCATGACGCCCTCCGCGCCGGCATCAGCCTGACCCATCTCCAGCACCCGGCCATGATGGAGGACTGGGAATGGAAGAAGCTGAGCCGGATGATGCACGCCGTGAAGGACGAGCGCCCCCAGGACATGGTGTTCGTTCATGACTCCGCTCGCACCACCACCGTGACCGCCATAGCGGCCAAGATCGCCAGGTATCGACCCGACGTGGTCTTCATCGATGGCACCTACATGATGGACAGCGAAGAGGACGTGCCACAGGGCAGCCCCCAGGCCCTGACCTCGATCACCCGGTCCCTGAAGCAACTGGCGGATAACCGCGAGATTCCCATTGTGCAGACCACCCAGGCCCTGTCCTGGAAATCAAAGCGTGGTCTCTCGCTGGATTCCATCGGATATTCCTCGAGTTTTGCCATGGATTCGGACGTTATTTTTGGCGTGGAGGAGGTGAAAGATGGGGATGGCGAGATGAAGCCCAACGACCTTGTGCTGCGGATCATCGCCTCCCGGAACTGCCCTCCCCACAACTGCATGCTCCTGGTCGACCTTGACCACGGGACCATCATTGAGACTGAGGAGGTTCAGTACGACGCCGATGACGACGTGGACGTTGACCGAAGGTGATTGAAGACCTCCTCGATCACATCGGCATCGAGGACATACGCACCCTGGGCGCGGAGGTGCAGGCCCGCTGCTTCATGCACGAGCAGCGCACCGGGGAGCGGGAGCGCCGGCCCGATCACTGGTCGATCAACCGGTACTCAGGCAAGTTCCACTGCTTCTCCTGCGAGTGGTCAGGCTCCCTGAACCGGCTCATCATGGACGTGGCCGGGGTGGGCATCTGGGACGCCCGCCGGCTGATCCGGGAGTTCGACGTCGACCTCTCCGACGACGAGGCCCCCTGGGAGCCACCCATCGGCATGATGGTGGAGAGCCGGCTGGCCGAGTTCGGGCCACCCCCACCCCGCGCCCTGGCCCGCCGCCGGCTGACCCTGGAGGTGTGCGACCGCTATGAACTGCGCTGGGACTATGAGGAGGCAGCCTGGGTTATCCCCATCTTCTCCCCAACTGGGGAAAAGTGGGGGTGGCAGACCAAGGGGGTCGACATCCGCAACCACCCACCCGGCATCAAGAAGGGCCGCACCCTGTTCGGCCTTGACCGACTTCGCGCCGATCACACCATCTTGGTGGAGTCCCCACTCGACGTGGCCTACCTGGACACCCTGGGCGAGCCGGCGGTCGCCGCCTTCGGCTGCCAGGTCTCCGACATGCAGATGAAGCTCCTGGTGGAGCGGTGCGACAGCCTGGTGCTGGCCCTGGACGACGACCGGGCCGGCATCGCGGAGACCACCAGGCTCATCAAGGAGAAGTGGCACCACCGCATCCCCACTACCGTGTTCGGCTACCAGGGCCTGGGTGGGAAGGATCCGGGGGAGCTTGCGCCGAATCTCATCGCCCAGGGCCTGGCCCAGGCTACCCCGGCGGCGATGTGGTGAGCTTCAAAGGAACGCTGTACCCATTCCAGGAGGAGGCAGTCGACGCTATGGTCGACATGCGCCACCTCCTGGTGGCCTACGAGATGGGCCTGGGCAAGACCGTCATCACGGTGGCGGCGGTGGAACGCCTGATCGAGGCGGGTAAAGCAGGCGGAGGTTTTGTTATATGTCCCGCCTCGATCAAGCTCCAGTGGAAGCGCATGATAGAGGACTTCGCGCCTGACGCCAGCGTGATCGTCGTCAACGGCACCATCGCCCAGCGCCAGGCTCAGTACCTGCGCTACAAGCGCGGTGAGGGCGAGTACCTGATCATGAACCCCGAGCAGATGGTCAACGACTGGGATGTGGTCTCCAAGCTGCCGCGCGACTTCATCGTGGCCGACGAGGCCACATGGTTCAAGAACTTCAAGCCCCAGCGGTCCAAGAAGATCAAGCGACTCCAGGCCACCTACAAGTGGGCCTTGACCGGCCAGCCCGTGGAGAACCGGGCCGAAGAGGTGTTCTCTATCTTTCAGTGGGTCAGCCCCGGTGTACTGGGCCACTTCAAGACCTTCGACGCCGCCTTCGTAAAGCGAGACCGTTTTGGTCGCGTCCGTTCGTACCGGAACCTGCCCACCCTGCACCGGCTGCTGTCCGACCACATGGTCAGGCGCACCCGGAAGGAGGTGGCTGACCAGCTACCCGCCGTCGTGGCCCCGCCGCCCATCCTGGTCGACCTCGATCCCGCCGGGGCTGTGCTGTACCGGCGCATGGTGCATGACCTCCAGCGGGAACTGAGCGAGGCCCTCGACACCTGGGGCAACTTCTCTCTGTCCGGGTTCTACCGGGGCGAGGAGCAGGGCGAGGCCCGTGGTCGGATCATGTCGAAGCTGGTGTGCATGCGGATGCTCTGTGACCACCCCGAGCTACTGCGACTCAGCGCCGGCCACTACCGGGGGGTACTACCCGGTAACCGCATGGGCAGCGAGTACGCCCAGGAGCTACACGAGGCTGGTCGCCTGGAGAACCTGAAGAAGGCCCCCAAGCTCGACATCTTGGTGGGGACCAGGGACCAACCGGGCCTCCTGGCCGACATCCTGGACGCTGACCCCAAGAACAAGATCGTCGTCTTCAGCTTCTTCAAGGACATGCTCAACCTCATCGCGGAGGCCACCAAGGGCCTGACCAAGTCGGTGCTATTCACCGGGGATGTGTCGGTCACCGGGCGGGACAAGGCCAGGATGCAGTTCGCCACCGACCCGGACACTCGGCTGTTCCTTAGCTCTGACGCGGGCGGCATCGGCCTCGACCTGCCAGTAGCGAACTACCTCATATCGTACGACCTGCCCTGGTCAGCCGGCGCGTACGCCCAGCGCCAGGCCCGCATCATCCGCCTGAGCAGCCAGTTTCCCCAGGTCACGCTGCTGTCCACCCAGATTGCCGGCAGCGTCGAGGAGTACCAGCACCGGCTCCTGGGCCAGAAGAAGAAGGTGGCCGACGCTGTCATCGACGGCAAGGGCATCAACCCCAGGGGGGCCGTGACCCTCGATCTCAGCAGCTTGAGCGAGTGGCTCCGGGAGAGTGAGATATGAGGGCGATGCTGAAGAGGATCTGGAAGTGGTTCTGGACCGATGACCGGCCCCGATGAAAGGCCCCGAGTACCTCTTCTGTGGTAGTCGGCTGACCGATGACACCTTCGTCCTACGAATCCTCCTGGAGGGCCTCAACACCCAGGCCCGCCAGTGGCAGGAGACCATTACCATCCAGGATGACGGCTCCCTGGAGGGCCTGGAGTACGAGGTCTCGATGTTCAAGTACCTGGCCTACCGTCGCATCCCCGGCGGGACATGGGCTGACCCCAACGTGGTGTTGGCCTTCGTGGACCGTATGACCCACAACCGGGCCACTGAGCGGCTGCTGCAACAGGCTGAGACAGAGAGGCGTCCCTGGTTCGTCATCGGCAGCACCGGAGGTAATCCCCCAGCGCCGGTTTAACGGTCACACCCCCCAGTTACCCTTGTCTGTATGGCAACCAAGACCAAGACCAAGCCCAAGCTGGATCTCCGGGGCCTCCGGGACGAGGTGCGTGACTGGTACGCACTCAAGCGCCAGGAGAACCTGCTGTCCCCCAAACTGAAGAAGGGCACCGACCGGTTCAAGGAAATCCTGCAAAAATACGGGGACAAAGATCCTTCAGATGGGTCCATTTATCTGGATCTGGAGGAACCCATCGGGGACCAGCGCATCCAGTTCCTGAAGAGCCTGTGTGTGACCTCCAAGCTGATGAACGTGGAGGCGGTGGAGGAGATCTTGGCCGGCAAGGGCATGTGGGAGGAGATGTCAGAAGTCGTCCGGGTGCCCGACGAGGCCCGGATCAACGCGGCCTACTACGACAACCGGATCACCGATGACGAACTGGCCCGCATGTTCCCCACCACCACCCAGTATCGGTTCTTCCTGCTGGATGAGGACGAGAAGCCCGTCCGGGCATGACCGACCTCCAGGCCCTGTTCGCTCCGCTCCAGGATGAGTTCTATCCCGGCTCCAAACAGAAGCGCCGGGAGTCGAAGGAGATGCGGCACGAGCGCATGGCAGAGGAGCGCCGGCAGGCCAAGGAGGAGGAGTCCTGGGACGCCCATCCCGTCGAGGTGGGCGTCAGGGGCGTGAAGTACGAGATGTTCCGCGTCGGGGCGCTTGCCAAGGCCCTGGGTCGTGACCCGGTCACCGTGAGGGCCTGGATGCGGAAGGGTTGGCTACCACGAAACACCTACCAGACCGCCCCGGTCGTCGGGTCCAGGGGTGACGCCGGTCGTCGCCTCTGGACTCGGCGGCAGATCGAGGGCATCGTCCAGGTGGCGAAGGAGGAGGGCCTCCTGGACCCCAAGCCGCCCTATGTCACCGAGACCAACTTCACCCGACGTGTGGTCGCCGCCTGGAGGTCATGGCTGTGAAGCTCTCCAAAAATATCCGGTACCTCGTGCGGGTCCGGGATTACGAGACCGTCCATGTCGAGGTGGGAGCAGAGGCAGACCACCACGACATGGGCTGGAGCGACGAGGACTGGGCCGCACTGGGCGAAACCCGTGCCTCCTGGATCGACCAGCTAGAGCTACTGGTCATCACCGAAGTCGAAAAACTTGCACGCGAAGAACTGGCACAGATCAATCGCTGGAGCGAGATTTCACCCAACCTTGCTGAGGACTTCCTGTCGTCTGCACCCCTGTCACCTGTACCAATCAAGCCAAGGAGTCAACATGGCACAACAACCGCAAAGAAGGCTGGTTCGTCAGCCGAAGCCGGCAGAAGAGTACGAAGAGGAGGAGGCCCCGGAACCCCGTCGCCTGCGGCGTGAGAGCAAGGAGGAGCCGCGCCGGGGCCAGCGCACCAGCCGGCGCGAGGAGGCCGACGACGACCGTGGCCTGGCCGTCGCCAAGGGCTGGAGCGGGTACCGCCGCACCAAGGCCAACGCCCCGTCCCAGTGGTCGAAGCTGTACAAGGTGCCCGACGAAGAGGGCCTGATCATGTTCCTGGAGGATGGCCCGTACGCGTCGTTCCTCCAGCATTGGTGCGAGTGGGTGCCCAGGGGCACCCGGCAGAGCTACATCTGCACCCAGGACGGCGACTGCCCCCTGGACGAGGTCGACCCCAAGCCCAGCGCCAGGATCCGGTTCAACATCCTAGACTGTGGTGGCGACACCCCCATCCTGGTGACCTTTGAGTGCGGTGTGTCGGTCACTGAGGCCCTGGAGGAGTACTCCCAGGATGAGTCGCTTTCTGGCCGGTACTTCGCCATCGCCATGCGGGGGACGAAGAACAGCCGGCGCACCCAGATCCGCCCGGTGAAAAATCGTGACCTCAAAGAGGACTGGGATTTTGACGCGCTGAGCGAAGACGAGATCGCCAAGTTTGACGACCGCCTCTGGGACGACACCTCTCTGGAAGTATCATCGAAGGCAGAGCTACGCAAAGTAGCCGATGCCTTCAACGAATAGGTGTCCGGGCGGTGGTGCCGGTGTCACCCGCTGCCGTTACGGAAGGGAAGGGGGCTGGCACCCGCCACCAGCCCCCTTCCTTAACTGAGTGCTTATCTCAATGGAGGACGCCCAGGCGGGATCCCAAGACCAAGGTATGGGGCTACGGCAGGGACACATTTACCTGTCACGAGCCGCTCGATCACGAGGGTGTCCACCAGAACGAGGATCCCGAGACCACCCATGGGGGCCGGCAATGGACCGACGCCCAGGCCAGCCGCTCTGCGGACCTGGAGGAGAAGTGGAACCGCATGGGGCAGCCCGCGCCGCCCCAGAGCCTCGTTGGCTACAAGGCCATGGAGACCTGGATCGAGGGCCTGGACGAGAAGAACCCGCCCAGACCCCGTCGCGCCATCGACAAGTGGTTCGCCCCTGTTGCCACCGTCACCACCATCGATCAGCTAAAAGAAGTGGTGGAGATCTACTCGGATTTTTCTGAGTTTGTCTTCGACGTCGAGACCCGTGGCACCCGTGGGGTCCGGGGACTCCAACCGGCACAACGCCACCTGGCGCGGTCCCGCTACGAGCAGACCACCCCCTGCATCGTCTGCGCCACCCCCATCCCCACCCGGCGGCGCACCTACTGCTCCGACCTGTGCCGGAAGGCGGCTGACAAGGACAAACCGGCCCTGGACACCCGGACCAACGAGGTCTGGTGTGTGAGTCTCGCTGGCCCAGGTGCGACCGCTCATGTCATACCCATGGGCCACCCGGACAAACGCCAGCAGTTATCCAGGACAGAGGTCTTCGACGCCCTGAGACCACTGTTCTTCTCAGACCGGGTCAAGGTCAACCAGAACGTGGGCTTCGACCTGCTCTCGATCAGCAAGTACTTCGGCGGCGTGCTGCCACCAGGCCCCTACGCCGACATCATGACCATGATCTTCCTGATCAACGAGAACCTGAGCAGCTACAAGCTGGGGGATCTGGCTACCCACTACCTGGGGTTCACCTACGCCGAGAAGCTGGGCGAGGAGGCGTACAACGTCGAGTGGCGACGGGCCATGAACTATTCCCTCACCGACGCCAGGGTGGCCTGGCGACTGTGGCGGAAGCTGTCTCCGGTTCTGGAGCAGCGGCCCAAGCTGGGCGAACTGTTCGACCTGGAGATGCGAGTGCTTCAGGTACTACTCCAGATGAAACGCCAGGGGGCCTATGTCGACGTCGAGGGGTTCCGTACCCTGCGCCCCAAGCTGGAGGCCCAGCTAGCAGAGGTGGGGGCCGACATCAAGGCCATGGTCGACCCGGTGTGGGACTGGCCCACCAAGCCGTTCAACCTGAACTCCACCCAGCACCTGGCCCACTTCCTCTACGACCTCAAGCGGCTGCCCTGCACCTGGCTGACCGACACCGGTCAGCGCTCGACGGCGGTCAAGGCCCTCAAGGCCCTGGCGAAGCGCCGGCCCGAACCCCGCCGCATCCTGGAGTACAAGGATGTCAACAAGCTGCTCACGACGTACGTGGCCGGCTTCATCCCCGCCATCGATGACGACAGCCGGATCCGGGCCAACTTCAACCAGGCCGTTGCCCGAACGGGCAGGCTCTCGTGCAGCCAGCCCAACCTCCAGAACATCCCCGCCAGATATAAGGAGTCGGTGGAGGCCACCCTGATACGCCGACTCTTCGTGGCCCCACCGGGCCGGGTGCTGATCGTGGCCGACTACAGCCAGATCGAGCTACGCATCCTGGCGCATCAGACCAAGGATCCCAAGCTGCTCTACGCCTACACCCACAACCAGGATCTTCACACCCAGACAGCCAGCCTCATCTACAAGGTGCCCATGGATGAGGTCACCACCGAGCAGCGGGCCATAGCCAAAAACTCAAACTTCAACTTCAGCTTTGAGGGAGGCCCTCAGAGGGTCGTGGACATGTCGGGGATCTCTCTGCGCGAGGCCGAGAAGGTCTATGAGGCGTGGCACCGAGCCTATCCCGGTGTCAAGAAGTGGGGTGCCCAGCAGAAGCGGCTCTGTCTCCAGCACGGCTACGTCGAGACCCTGTGGGGGCGAAAAAGACGTCTGAAAGACATCTCTTCCGGGAACCCCAAGGACCGCAGCTACGCCGAGCGCCAGGCGGTCAACCACCCCATCCAGGGGACCGCCGCCGACATCGCCAAGATCGCCATCGTGCGGGTCCACCAGGCTCTCCAGGAGTTCCACGCCAACCTGATCCTGCAAATCCACGACGAGTTCGTCATCGAGTGCGACGAGGGGGAGTACCTCGACGCCATACCGTTTATTAGGGAGGCCATGGAGGACATCCGGCTCCAGGATCGGCCAGTGCTGGATGTGCCCCTAGAGGCCACCATCGGGGTCGGTAAGAACTGGAGTGAGGCAAAATGAGCGACGTCAGTTGGTGGGAGCGGGCACTGGGAGGGGCCAGGAGGCCCGCTCCCCCGGTCAGCCAACCCGCCGGCTACCCCCAGAAGGCGGTGCGGTGGCAGCCTCAGTACCCTCCGACTGGTCCCCGCCAGGAGGTGACGGAGTGGGACCAGCCGGGGGGCGAACCCGACGATAACTGGCACAAGGTCAACCGCCAGGGATTCGTGGACCGGGCACCCGGCAGCGTGGGGGTCACCGGGCGCTGCCCCCGCTGCAATGGCTCCAGCTTCTTCCGGCGTAAGGGACCAATGGGTACAGAGGCCGCGCCGCTGTGTGTCGACTGTGGGTACAACGGCGATCTCTGGGAGCAGAGCGGGACGCTCCTCAACGCCGTGGGCATGAAGTCGTCCGGGCCACTGCGCTATGCCCGGAGCGACAACCCCACCGGAGCGGAGCAGTTTGGGATCGACCCCAGCCTCCAGGGGCACCAGGACTTCTCCTGGGGCAACGTGCGATGAATGAGCGCGAGATGGTCTTCATCGAGGGTGACCTGCCCCCCGAGCCACCTCGTCCCACCACCACCGCTGAGCGGGGCCAGACCCTAAAGGACAACAAAGGCCGGTGGGCAAAATGGCCCGCCAAAAGCACCCCGCAGCAGGTTCAGGAGTCGCTCAACAACCAATGCGGCCTGGGCTACGAGGTGACCACCCGTCGAATCGACGGCAAGCGGATCATCTTCGCCCGCTTTGTCGGTGCTGGTGCCAAGCCCTACCAGCCCGTTCCCCGCAACCACAAACCCGAACCGTAGGAGGCGTCATGCCAGGAGGAAAGTCTCCAGGACCGTCAGTCAAAAAACCCGACACATACGAATCTCTAAAAGAGAAGGGTTATTCCAAGAGCAAGGCGGCGTCCATCGCCAATGCCCAGGCTCAGGGCAGTGGCCGGCGTCATGCCATGGGCGTCGAAGCAGCCAAGACCCGTGAATCCGGGGGCAAGGCCATGACCAAGAAGGGCGAAGCCCAGCCCCAGAAGGCCACCAAGCGATATAACAAGAAGGAGAACCGCTGATGCCGGCGAAGAAGGAACCGTTCGGAGGCAAGAAAGCTGTCCCGTTTGGCAAGGGTGGCAAGCAGGAGGAGCCGAAGAAGGAGGCCCCCAAGAAGGCTGCCGCGAGCAAGAAGAAGTAGCCATGACCGCGACCCCCATCGCCACCATCATCGCGGAGATCAACAAGGAGTTCGGACCCGAGACCGTGGTCTGGGGCAGCCAGATCCGGTACTCGGACCTGCCCCGGATCTCCACCGGGAGCTACAGCCTGGACATGGCCCTGGGGGGCGGCTGGCAGACCAACGCCTTCCACGAGCTATACGGCGACGAGAGTTCGGGCAAGACCACCATCATCCTGAAGACCATCGCCGCCCAGCAGGCCCTCAACCCGGACCACATCACCTTCTGGGTCGCCGCTGAGGAGTTCGTGCCCTCCTGGGCGCGTGACCTGGGCTGCGACACCGACAAGATCCTGGTCATGCAGACCAACATCCTGGAGGAGGCGTGCAACGCCGCCATCAGGGTTCTAGAGAGCAGAACCGCCAACGTCCTGGTCATCGACTCCATGCCGGCGCTATCACCGATAAGTGAGGGCGAGGGCACCATGGACGACACCCAGGTGGGCCTCGCCGCCAGGCTGATCGGGAAGTTCTTCCGCAAGAGCTACACGGCCATGAAGCGCTCCCTGGTGGAGGACGACAAGGCCGTGACCTGCTTCATCGTTAACCAGTGGCGAGAGCGCATCGGGATCATGTTCGGGGATCCCCGCACCACACCAGGAGGGCGCGCCAAGAACTACTGGTTCACGACCAGGGTGGAGTTGCGACGTGACGCGTGGCTCACTGAGGGTGACCGCAAAAATGAGCGCAAGGTAGGGATCACGATCAAGGCGAGGACGGCGAAGAACAAGAGCTTCCCGCCCGAGAAGGTCGCCACCTTCGACTTCTACTTCGACCACAACCAGGCCCAGATCACCCCTGGCAGCTACGACGGGGCCAAGGAGTTGATCACACAGGCCCTGCTCTACGACCTGTTCCAGGTCAAGGGGTCGTACTACCACTTTGGGGACGACTCCTGGCATGGCCGTTCGGCCCTGGAAGAACAGGCAAGATGGGACTTGACTCTCCAGCAGAAGCTGCGAGATGCTATCCAGAACCGCGTAGCGAAAGGTGTGCGCCACGAGGAGTCCCGCCCCTCCCCGCGACGGCTAGCAAGGAAGGGCAAGTGACCAAGGGGGCGGCGGTCAGGCGGCTTCTGTTGTCCCGCCAGCAGGAGCGTAAGGGGATGGCGAGGTTTGGAGGGTCACAGAACTCGCGTTCTGGTGCGGGTTGGTCACGAAAGAATGACGGTCGCACCAGTGACGAACTCATCGAGTTCAAGCGCACAGATAACCGTCGCGCCATCCGCATCCTCGCAGACGACCTCAACAGCCTCTACGACCATGCAGTGGCAGAGTGCCGCCGCCCTGTTCTCGGCTTTGAGCTATGTGGAAAGCACTGGGTCGTTCTCCCTGAATCCAGTTATCACGAACTGGTACTACATCGACCGCCGGCAGACCCTGCCGGCGATCTACGAGCGGGAGGATCCGACCGCCTGGCTCGATCACGCAAAATGCCAGGGGCTACCGGGGGGCTTGTTCTACAGCGACCACCAGCACAACAACAGCCAGGTGCAGGAGGCCCGAAGCGTGTGCCTGGGAACCCACCCTCAGCACCCAGGTCGCTGCCCCGTCCTGGAGGCTTGTCTGGACTACGCGATCGAGAACGGCGAAAGATGGGGAGTCTGGGGAGGAACCAGCGAAAGGGAGCGCCGTCGCCTGGCACGGGCCAGACGCCAACTGCGTCGTGAGGAAGCTATCCAGGCAGGGGCAATCGTCCCCCCACCGACGAGTGATCGACCCGAACCTCCGGGCCTTGTTACAAACCACGAAGCGGGAGACCCGACTCCTTGGGGACGTTCAAAGGCTCTTATTGCAGCCTGGCGAAGAGAACGGGCTGAGGCTCGACGCCTTGCATCCATCGGAGATCAGCCATTCGG
>Ga0126370_10000198_pt1 | contig 22041 bp, 45 predicted proteins | sample PanSoiMetaPlot_3_FD_92586 | JGI IMG/M metagenome (GOLD analysis project Ga0126370, IMG submission 92586) | Tropical forest soil microbial communities from Panama - MetaG Plot_3 | ecosystem: Environmental > Terrestrial > Soil > Tropical forest > Bulk soil | place: Panama | collected 2016-02-17 | reverse complement strand
TATACCGGGGGGCGCGGGCGTTGTCAAGGGGTCGGGGGTGTAGAAGCTTAACAGTCCTATAACACATTCTTAAACCCGTGGGGGCGTAGCGGAATCGCGAATCGCGAATCGTTACACGGGAGACGCCCCGTGGTGGCGAGCCGGGGCCACGCTCGCACGCGGATTGATTCTCACCCGGCCGTTTCCGGCCGATCGCCGCCGCGCGTCGGATCTTGTGGCGGGCGGGCGCCCCGCAGGATGGCCGCCGCCTCGTTCAGCGCCTCGACAGCCCGGCGGACGTAGTACAGGGCCGCCCAGATCCCGGCCAGCGCCACGGCGTCGCCGCCTCCGGTGATCGCCTCCAGGGTGGTTTCCGTCGTGCTCATGGCACCCACCTTAGCGGGGGGTCGTCCAGTCGTGGCACATCCCGCAGTAGCCCTCCCTGACGTCGTTGGTGTTGGCGCTGGGCATCCCGCAGCGCGGGCACACGATCACCTTGCCGACTAACGGGTCCGGGGCGGGCCGCTCCGCGTCGCCGTACCAGAATTCCCAGCTCGCGCGGCTCTCGACCTGCATGCACCAGGCGCACCGGAACCCGTCGAAGTTGACCACCTGGCGCATCGGCTTCGGGCAGATGCAGTAGCCGCGCCGGACCCCCTCCGCGATCACCCGCCGCACGTCGACTTTCCCGTTGGCCAGTTTCGGCTGTGCAGCCAGCCAGCTCTCCGCCTCGGGCATAGGTCAGCCCCCCCGGCCGGGTGGGACGGGAGGGCTGGCCAGCTCTGGCGGCACGGATGCTCTCGCCAATCTTGGGCATCTCTGCAATGGAGCCGCGCGGCGTCGGGGGACTGCCGCGCGGGGATACCGCCAGGGGCGCCGGGAAGGGCAGCGGCGAACGTCTCCGCTCACTGCCACATTCCCGGCTAGGCCCCTGTGACTACTGCGCGCGTTCCCGGCCGGGGCCAAAGGGCCGGTTTTCTCAGTCGCCCTATTCATACCACGCGCCGCCGACATTGCGCGCCCTTATCCGTCGTGATCTCGGGGGCAATTCGGCATCAGGTCCGGGTCGGCCCGGAAGTAGATGCCGCTCTTGGTGGGGAACCCGCACGCGCAGCAGGTTTCCAGCTCGGGCGACCGGAGCCGCACCGGGTCGCGGCCCGGCTCTATCTCGTCGTAGCAAGGCCCGCAGAGCGGGTGCGTCCACTGGCTCACTGGGCGCACCCCCGCGCGAACACCTTGTTGGAGGCGTCCCACTGGTACCAGCAGACCAGCTTGTCCAGCGGCATCGGGTCCATGCTCGGCTCGAACCCGGTCGGCCGCTTGCAGTGCTGGCAGGTGCCCCCGTCGATCACCTCGTCGCAGAGCCGGAAAACGGCCTGGAGCGGGACCATCGCGGCGGCGGCCTGCCAGTGCTTGCGCCACCGGGCGGCGGCGATCCAGACAACCGGCTGCTCCTCCTCGCAGTAGCGGATCTGGAACTCGGCCGCCCCGGTGCGCCGCAGCAGGTCAACCGCCCCGGTCAGCCGGGCGTCGTCGTCGGCGTCGGGGGTCATCCGGCCACGTCCGGCTCTAGCTGGCGGAGCGCCGCCTCGGCCAGCATCAGCAGGTGCCCGGCCGCGTGGGTGGCCCCTTCCCTGGTCAGCAGGCCCGGCCTGAACGGGACTTGCTGGGCCTGGGACGCCTCGGCGCCGGTCGTCATGAACTGGCCCCATTGCACCTCGTCGCTGGCCACGTACACGAGCGCGGCGGCGGCGATCGCCAGGTCGTGCGACATCTCGATTACCTGGTTGCGCTGCATACTCACGCGCCCGCCCCGATCAGCCGCAGTTCCGGGTTGTCGATGTAGGACTCGGCGCCGCTGATCCACGGGCGGGCCGACTGCGGCCCGATCCTGACCACGCCGTAGGTGGTGCCGCGCATGGTGCCGCGCCACTCCAGGTGGAGCCACACGGGCGAGGGCATCCGGGCGCCGGTCGCGGTGCGGCCGGGCGGGGTGAACATGGCCCGGAACTGGTAGTGCATCGACCGGGCGAACGCCGTTAGGTACTCCTCGCGCTGGCCGGGCGGGGTCCGCACCCGGATGGAGGTGGACACCACCCCCGTACGGCTCACGAAGCCGCCCCGCACGAGCACGGCGCCGAGTGCGGGGTCATGGGTCACCCGGTCGATGAACGCGGCTGTCTGGGCGTCGTACGCCACGCTCAGGGGGTCTCTGGGGCGGGGCATCAGGCGCCCAGCCCGTAGCGGTCGGAGCCGGGCGCGCTCGCAGCCAGCCAGGCGCGGGCCGCGGCGGCTCCCACGAGCCGCCGTAGCTCGATGAATTCCCTCAGGCGAGGGACATTGAGCGGCGGTGCGCAGACCTCGCACAGCCCGCCGTTGTGCGGCGCGGCGGACCGCTTCATGCACTGGATGCAGGCGTTCGGCGGCGGCGGGGGCGGCGTCTTGGGCTTACCCATTGCCGTCCGCCGCCCGGAAGTCGGGGAGGGCCACCACGTCGGCGCGGAGCCGCCCGGCGGCGCGGTCGGTGTGGCGGAGCCCGGCCAGCAGCCGGTCTAGGTGGTCCATTTCCTCGACCTCGCGGAGCGCCGCGACGGTGCGGTCGGACAGGCGCACCTGCCGCCCGGCCCGCAGGTAGTCAATAGCGCACAGAAGCGCCTCGATGGGGGTCGGGTAGTTGAATCGCTCCACGTCGAAACCGCCGACTAGGACGATTACGGAATGGGGCTTTGGGGTCGTCGCGTTTGTCATGCGACCACTCTAGTGCCCAGTCGGAATTACTGGTAGGCCCTTAGCTGCAATGCGAGCATGACCGTGCCGAGCGCGGAGGCGCCGAACATGATCCACAGCGCCCACTTCGGGATGACCAGCACGTCACACCGCCGCTGAGGCGAACACGGGCAGCGGGGTGACCAGCACGTCACAGGCCGCGTTGGACACGAACGCGGTGTTCGCGGTGCCGTTCCACTGGTAGCCGGGCATGAAGGTGTGCGCCCCGGCGGGCACGGCGGGGAAGCGGTACACCCCCGTCATCGGCCCGGCCTGCCCCTGCCCGCTCGCCTGCCCGATCAGCGCCAGGGCCGGCTGGCCCGCCGCGACCGCGCCGTCCTGGTAGCAGGACATCGCGAGGCGGGCGTTCACCGCCGTGTTCCCGGTGTTGATCTGCCCCTGCATGGTGACCCAGACCGTCACGTCGGCGGCCCGCGCGAGCGTGAGCGCCACCTGCGCCCCGGTGATGCCACGGGCGGTGTTGTCGTTGGGCACGGTGATCTGGGCGGTGGCGACCGCCCCGTAGGACCGGACCCGCGTCGGGGCGGTGCCCTCGATGATCCCGCCGAGGGTGACGTTCAGCGGGTACATGGCGGCGGCGGCGGAGGAGATCGAGAACAGCACGTAGCTGGCCCCGGACGGGCACACCTGGACCATGGCCGCCCAGGTCCACGCGGCTGCCTGCACCGGCACGCTGACGCTGACCGCCGCGCCCACCGAGTTGATGTTGTCATCGAAGAACTGCATCGCGATGACCACGTTGCCCGCGACGGGGCTTTGCACGTAGGCGCCCAACTGGTAGGCGAGCCCCTGGATGACCGGCACTAGGAGCGGGTTGAAGCCGCCCTGGAGCTGCGGGAGCCCGGACCCGGCGGTGGTCTGCGTGACCGTGCACATGGTGAGGGCGGGGCACCCGCCGTTGGCGCTGGCCTGGGCGATCGTGCCCGGCCCGGTGACCCGCCACGATGAGGTGTCGTTGATGAACGAGGGGTTGTCGTTCAGGAACCCGTCTTGCGGCGGGAGGTAGCCGGTCAGGACGGTGCCCGGCCCGAACACGGTGTTCCCGGCGGCGGGCACGGACGGCAGGCCGGGCGGCCCCTGCGGGCCGGTGGCGCCCTGCGGCCCGGCGGCGCCGGTCGGCCCGGCGGCCCCGGCCGGGCCGGTGGCCCCGGTGGCGCCGTTGGCGCCGGTCGCGCCGGTCGGCCCGGCGGGTCCGGCGGGTCCGGCCGGGCCGACGAACGGGCCGACGTTGACCCACGCGGGGCCGGGGTTCTGCCACACGTACAGGTTGCCGCTGCTCAGGTCGGTGTAGGCGTCGCCGATGGTGTTGCCGGTCGGCGGCAGCGCGCCGGGGTTGGCGACGGTGCCCTTGAGGTTGATCCCGGTCCCGGCCGGCCCCTGCGGGCCGGTCGCGCCGGTCGGCCCGGTGGGTCCGGGCGGCCCGGCGGGGCCGGCGGCGCCGGTCGCGCCGGTCGGCCCCTGGGCGCCGGGCGGCCCGGCGGGGCCGGTCGGCCCGGCGGGGCCGGCTGGCCCGGCGGGTCCGGTGCCCGGCCCGTCGTCCACGATGACGGCGCCGGTTCCCAGGTTGATCCTGGCCCGGCTGATGACCGCGTTCTGGAGGTACAGCTTGCCGCCGGGCGGGACGTGGACCGGCGACAGCAGCCGGTACACCGCCCCGGCGGTCAGCTTGACGACGCTGGAGAACAGGAACGCCTCATTGATCGGCCCCTCGTCGCCCACCGTGGAGCCCGGCTCGATGACCGCGAGCGGGCCGACCAGCACCGCCGCGTCGCCCTGCCCCTGGATCAGCCCGGACCCGGCCGACTCCGGGGGCGGGTCGTAGTTGACGCCGGGCGGCGCCCACAGGTAGCCGGGCGCGTCCGGCACGACGGCGACGCCGCTGGGGGTGTACGCCGGGCCGCCCGCAACGGGGCGGGGTGGTGCCTGGCGCCGCGTCGGCCCGGCGTACACGACCTCAGTCACGGACCTCCGCGCCCTCCCCGACCTGGATCATCTCGCGGTCGATCGCGGCCCGGTTCAGGTGCAGGGTGGCGCCGTCCGGCACCACCACGGGGGAGCCGAGCGCGTACGGGCGCCCGGCGCACAGGTACACGACCGGCGTGCTCAGGAACGCCTCGTTGATCGGCCCCTCGTCACCGATCGTGCTGCCAGGGTGGATCACCGACAGCGGGTGCACCACCCACGAGCCGTCCGGGTTGGTCTGCTGGAGCCCGGTCCCGGCCGCCTCCGGGGGCGGGTCGTAGTTGACCCAGCCGTACGGGTCGCCCGCCGCGGCCTGCTGTGGCCAGGCGGCTCCGGGGCACGCGGTCGGGCTGGCGATGCGCGGCGGGACGGGCAGGTTCGCCCAGCTCGCGCGGGCGCCGGGCCGGGCGGGCGCCGGGGCGGCGCTCTGCGGGAGCGTGGCTGCCGCCCCGGCCGGTACCCACGCCCTCCCAGCCGTCCGGACCTGGGGGCCGGGCGGTTCTGTCGGCACCTGGTTGTAGGGTACCGACTGCGCCGCCGGACGCAGGGGGGTTTGTGACGGCGGCGCAGCCGGGAACCGGGGGCCGGGGTCGGGCACCGGCGGCGGCGGCTGGTTCTCGGGCGGGCGGGACGGGACGTGAGCCCGCTGCCAGGGGCGGACAAGCACGGTGGTTGGCATGGCGGTCTCCTATCCCGCTTCGGTGACGGTGACGCCGGGGCCGGTCGCGCCGGGGGCGCCGAACGTCGCGGACGGCACGGTGTGCACGGCGGCGGTCTTGCCGGGCGCGCACATCGCCCAGAACGTCTGTGAGCCGGTCACCGCGATGGCGGTGCCGGGCGGGACGATGAAGTGCGACGACCCCGGCACCGGCACGATCGCCGGGGTGACGTCCATGTATACCTCGTTGCTGGTGTCGTCGTTGTGCACGATCCAGCCCGGATGGTAGCCGTGCCCCGTCTCCGGGCCGGGGATGAGCATCTGGGCGGTGTCGACCACGATCACGACAGGTACTCCGGGACCAGCTCGTCAATGAGCTGGATCGCCTCGCCGCCGGGGACGGCCGGGCCGCCCGCGAAGTCCGGGCCGCCCATGAAGACGAGCCGGTCGTGCCCTTGCAGCAGCAGGTCGCCCTTGCCGTAGAAGTGGGTGCCCGGCCCGGTGAAGACGTCCACCTGGTTAACCGGGCTCACCGGCCCGCTGTACACGTACACGTGCCCGGTCCACGGGTCCGCCAGGTCCGCCGAGGCGAACGTCAGGTGCCGCACGTCCCATGCCGACCCGGTGGCCGGGCCGAGGATATCGGGCCGGTCGCAGACCAGCGCGCCCACGATGATCGCCGGGCCGGTGATCGGCACCCGGTGCATCGCCCGGAACAATCGCTCGTACCGGCCGTAGTAGTCGCGGACGGCGCGGGCGGCGCCGCCCAGCTCCGCCGAGACGCCCGCCCAGAATGCCAGGCCGGGAATGGGGGCGGTGTCGGTGAGGTCAGGCGATACGGTCACCGGGGGCCTCCTCACCTGCGGGGCGGCGCTGGCGCGGAATGTCGGGGACAGGGGAAGTCGCGGCGCTGAGCGCACCCCCGGCACCCCGCGTCAGCCAGCCGTCCGTCAGCAGGTCAAGCGAAATGTACAGAATGACGAACGCGACGCCAATCCCGAATAGCGCCATTGCGCATTCTGCCGCGCGGCTAGTCGCATTCGGCTCATTCGGGTGTACCGTTGCCATATGGCGCCCCCCGTCCCGGCAGACTCCGCTGAGGACACGGCCGGATTCGTCCGCCATGTCTACGCTGACCTGCATGATATCTCTGAAAGGCTCGCAAGCCTCGAATTGGTAATGGCGAGGTTTGCGGCACTGGCTGATCTTTATGAGCCAGTGATTAAGAGGTACGCTCTTATGTCCGCTATGCGCAATATGGGCAGGGGCAGGAAGCGGGGCGAGGATGGCTGAGCGGGTCTTCACCGAGCAGGAGCGGATGGAGCTGGCCGACAAGGGCCACGCGCTCCCGGACGGGAGCTACCCGATGCCGGACTGCGACGCGGTGCGCCGCGCGCACAAGGCGTACGGCCGGGCGCCTGAGTCTCACCGGGGAGCCCTCGCGGCGCTGCTCCGCAAGCGCAACGAGCAGCTCCGCTGCGGGCTGGAACTGGAGGGACTCGACACGGAGTAAAAGCGCAGGGGGGGGAACCAGGGGCGGGCCGATGGCCGCCAGGCAGCAGCAGACCGACCACGACGACGACTACGACGACTACGACGACGGCGACGGCGACGACGGCGGCGACGGCGAGAGCAGCCGCATCCTGTCGCTCGAATCGATTAACGACGCCCTCGCGGCGCTCACGGAGAAGGTGGAGCGCGCCCTGTCCGGCGGCGGGCGGGGCGGCGGGCGGCGCCCGCAGCCAGGCGGCTCCGGGAGCTCACGGCCGACCTACGCCGACACCGCCGAGGAGCGGCGCCGGGAGATCCGCGACGAGCTGGGCGCGCTGCGGGCGCAGGAGCAGGCCGACAAGGAGCGCGGCGAGATCTCCACCCGGCTCGGGAAGGTGGAGAAGGCGCTGGAGCGCCCGCCCCGCCAGCTCCGCCGCGTGGAGGAGTGGATGGGGTGGCACCGGTGACCCGGTGCAACGCCTACGGGGCGGAGAACGTCTCCGGGGCGATCAACCTGGGCGGCCTGGACACTCAGCCGGTCATCGTGCAGTGGCCCTGCACCGAGCAGGCCGCCCACCGGTTCCGCTGGACGTGCGCCCACGGGCACCGGGGGCCGATCGTCCCGCTCTGCCAGGGGCACTACGAGCAGTTCACCGCCGACGCCAGCCAGCCGTTCACCATGCGCCGCGACGTGGAGTTCTGCCCCCGGTGCAACACCGAGGACGACCACCGGTGCAAGGTCACCCTGGTAGGCGTGTCGTGACCGCCGCGCCGCGCGACCCGGACGCCCCGGAGATCCGGGCCTGGGCGCTGGAAAACGGGTACGACCTCAAGCCGCACGGGCGCATCCCGGCCGAGGCGCGCTCAGCGTGGGCCAGCTCCAACGCCGGGTACCGCGGCCCCGCAGAGCCGCCCGGCCCCAACGGGCACGACGGCGGCGGCGGGGCCATCACGTTCGAGATCCCCGACTTCATGCCCCCGGACGGCCCGGAGAGCGACGCTGACGGCACGGAGCCCCCGGAGAGGGCACCACAGCAGCCGCCCCGCCGCAGCCGCCGTGAGCAGCTTACCGAGCGGTTCAGGCGGCGCCCGGCGCCCGCCCGCGCCGGGCGGCGCCGCCGGGTCACCCTCGAAACACTCGGCGGGCTGGTCTGGGCCGGGGCCGCCCAGCTCATCACCAGGGGGCAGGGCGGCCGGTTCCTGCCGGTCGCCAACGTCATGGCGTTCCAGTCGCCGGTCGCCGGGCTGGTACTGGAGGACACCCTCAAGAACACGATCGCGGACACCGCCCTCCAGCCCATCGCCCGGCTCGTGGAGTCGGGCAGCACCGCCGGGGCGCTGGTCGGCCCGCCCGCCCTGGTCGCCCTGGTCTGCGCCCGCCCGGAGCTGTACCCGGTCGCCCGCCCGCTGCTGGCCGCGTCCATCAAGGAGTGGATCATCGTGGCCGGGCCGAAGCTCCGGGAGCTGCGCCGCCGCGAGGAGAAGTTCCAGGCCGAGATGGCGGAGCTGGGCGAGGAGTTCGACATGGACATCGACCAGATGATCGACCAGATCTTCGCCCCGCTGATGGAGCAGCCCGGCCCCGACGCGATGCGCAGCCAGCCAGGCCCGGAGACCGCCAGTGCCAACGGCCACCAGTAAGGGCAAGTCGGTCACCGCGCTGTCCTGGCGCAACTTCCAGGCGCACATGCGCGAGCACTGGGAGGCGGGCCAGCACATCGCATTGATCGGCCCGACCGGCGAGGGCAAGAGCACGTTCGCCATCGGGCTACTGGAGCTGCGGCGGTGGGTGATCGCGCTGGACCCCAAGGGGCAGGATGACACGCTCACCGCCAGCGGCTACCGGCGCCTCACCGAGTGGCCGCCGCCCGGCCGGGTCCGCGACCAGATAGCCGAGGGCTACCCGGCCCGGCTGATCATCGGCGGCCCGTCGCGCACCGACCAGGAAACCGCCAAGCTGGGCGCCCTCATGCAGAAAGCGGTAGAGGGCGTGCGGTCGGAAGGGGGGTGGACGCTGTACGTAGACGAGTTCCAGTTGCTTGCCGACCGGCGGATGATGGGGGTGACCACGCAGGTAGAGCAACTGCTGATCTCCGCCCGGACGCGCGGCACGAGCGTGGTCACCGCCTACCAGGCGCCCGCCTGGGTGCCGCGCGCCGCCACCCGGCAGGCCACCTACACCGTGATGTGGGGCACCCACGACGAGGACAGCGTCAAGACCGTCGCCGCCGCGATGGGCCGGGCCTGGCGCGACCTCCAGGCGATGATCCGGGAGGTGCCCGAGTACCACGTGCTGGTGATCCCCAAGCGGTTCCGCCAGCCGATGATCCTCACCCACCCGCCGCGCGTCGGGTAAATGTCACCCTGCGGGTTTACACTGGGCGCGATAACCGCGACGCGGGGGGGCACCGTAACCATCGCGGAGACGCCCAATGCCAACGCGCCGAATCCTCGAAGTGGCCGTTGTCGTCACCATCCTGATGCACCCGATCATGGGCATTGCGCGCATCTGGGCCGGTAAGACGATGCTCACCACCCAAGAGGGCACCCTCAAGCACGGCACCGCCGAAATAGTGGCGGTGATCGCATGACCGCCATGACCGCCGAGACCGGCGTCGCCGCCGGGCGGCCACAGCCGGCCACCACCGTAGAGAGCCCCGGCGGCCCCTTCATCCGGCACAGCCAGCCGGGCCGCCGGGCGATGTACATCGCCCAGCCCAACTGGGGCGGCCTGGTCGCGGAGCCGATGGTGGCGCTGCCCGGCTACGCCAGCCAGTACCGCATCAAGGTGACCTTCACCGACGCGGGCGGGACCGCCGCCACGTTCGGGCAGGACGGGATGCCAGCGGTGTTCTCGCTGGTCACCCTCAAGGACGCCTTTGGCACCCCGATCATCGTGGCGCCCGGCTACGAGAGCTTCGCGCTGATCCCGCTGTACAGCGGGCAGTTCGGCATCGCGGAGACCCAGGACCCCGGCAACCTGCCGTCGTTCGTGCCGGGCGCGCTCACGTCCGGCGCCGGGTCGTTCAGCTCTAGCCTGCCGTGGGAGTTCGCCAAGGCGTACGGGCTGATCTCCGGGGCCAACGCCTCGCTGCTGCCGACGCTCCAGATGAACGTCAACGCGGCGGCGAACGTGTTCACGGCCTTCACCGGGACGCCGCCGACCATCCAGGTGCAGAACGACGCCGACTTCTACTGGCTGCCGCAGGGCGTGTCGGTGGAGCCGCCCGGCATCGGGACCACCTGCCAGTGGGTGCTACAGCCCTGCAACCCGCTGGTTGCGAGCCACGGCACCCTCAGCGTCCAGTACCCGCGCCTGGGCGGCTACCTGACCACCGAGATCATCATCATGCGGGACGCCAACAACGCCCGCATCGACGGCTGGCCGATGCGCCCCCGGTTCCTGGTCGACGGGGTGCCGCTGATCGACAGCGACATCACCACCGTGTACGACGACATGGCGATCTCGCTGTCGGTCGGCGCGACCACGGGCGGCGCGCTGGTCGGCAACGCGGTGCCGCAGGGCCAGGCGGGCACGGCGGTCATGCAGCGCCCGGTCGGCACCATCGCGCTGACCCGCAAGACCGCGCTCAAGCAGCGCCAGGACGGGCTACTGGAGACGGGCGAGGTGTTCCTGTCGACCAACCCCGGCACCTCGCGCGAGATCAACGGCTCCCCGTGGGGGACGGTCAACGCGCCGCCCGCCCGCGTCAACGTGCTGGTCGGGCAGGTCGTCCCGTCCGGTCAGCTCATCCAGGGGCTACCGGAGGTCTAGGTGTCCGATTTCAGCAAGGGCTTCATGGTCGGCGCCGGGGTGCTCGTTGCCCTGCTGGTCGTCGGCCTCGCGGCCCAGATGATCCGGGTCTAGGAGGGGAACCGTGCCAGGTCTATCACTGCGGGCGGGCGCCGGGGTCGGCGGCTCAGCGCCGCTGCTCCCCGTCCCGGCCGGGCAGCCCACCGGCCCGGCGGGCGGCTCATCGACATCGGCGGCGTTCGGCATCGGCGTCTCAGGCGCGGCCGGGGCCAAGACGGCGGCGATCGGCGCGGGCGCGGCCGGCGTCGGGGCCGCCCTGATCCTGCTATGGCTCTGGTGGAGCCTGCCCAGATAGGAGACAGACATGCAGGCAACTACGCGGGCGTTCCTGTGGGGCGCGGTGCTGGCCATCGGCGGAATGTGGGCCTACCACGCTTTCGTCAAGCCGCTGCCACGGCCCAACGGCGGCTGAGACCACGAGGAGGAGGACCGTGCGTCCTACTAGTTTCGTCGGTCTGCTGGGGCTGGCCCTGGTCGGCGTCATCGTGGCTGACTTCCTGATCCACCCCAACGGGACCATCGCGGCGGCCAACGGCGCCGCGACGATCCTCGACCCCACCTATAACGCCATGCTGGGCAACACCAGCAAGGCGCCGTCGCAGACAGCCGTCCTCAAGTGAGGATGACGGCGACCGGCCCGGCGCCGGGCACGGCCCCGGCCGCGCCCGGTAGCTGGCTGCTGCCGATGCCAGCGGCCGACGCGCGGGGCTTCCAGTCCTGGGGCTCACTGGTCGGGCAGCCCGGCACCATGCAGATCCCGGCGCCGGACCCGGCGGCCATCCCGCCGGGCACCCTGCCGACGCTGGGACGCGGCAACACGGCGGGCTGGCCCCGGCGCAAGTCCAGCTCCGCCGACAGCCCCGGCTTCTGGCTCCCGGCGATCTACTACCAGCGGGCGCTGTCCAACCCGGCGCTCGCGCCGGACGTGAGCGTCGTCAGCGACAACCAGCTCCCCGTCCCGGCGATCGACCCGCGCGGGCGCCCGGCCATCATGGCGCAGCGACCGCCCCGGATCGGCGGCCGGGGCCAGGTGATGCAGCCCTACCAGCAGCTCGCATGGCCGAAGTTCGTGCAGCGTAACCCGCTGGCCCCGTCATGAGCGAGCAGCCGGTCCACGTGGCCGAGCACTGGCGCGGCGGCGGCCCCGGAGCCGGGGCGGCCCCGCCGCCCGGCGACGGCGGCGCCCCGCCGGACGGCGGCGGGGGCGGGTTCATGTCCGCCCGGTGGGGGCCGCTGCCCGTCTGGGGCTGGGCGGTGCTGGCCGGGGGCCTCGCGCTGGGCGCGTTCTTCTGGCTGCGCAAGGGCAAGCAGGGGGCCGCCGCGGCCTCCCAGGCCCAGCCAGCCGCGACCGCCGCGACCGGCGGCCCGTGCTACGACTCGGCGGGCAACAGCGTGCCGTGCGGGCAGGCCGACTACGCCAGCCAGATAGCCGACCTCCAGGCCGAGATCGACAACCTCCAGGGCACCGGCTCAACCCCGATCAGCACCGGGGGCGCCGGGTCCACCACCCAGGTATCGGTGCCCGACGTGATCGGCGACTCCACCGTCCAGGCGCGGGCGGTGCTCCAGGCCGCCGGGCTGTGGTCGACCGTCCAGGGCGGGCCGCGCGGCACCGTCACCGCCCAGTCGCCCAGCGCCGGGACGGTAACGGAGATCGGCACGATGGTCACCCTCACCACGACCAGCAGCGCCGGGGCCACCACGCAGACGCCCCGGACGCTGCCGCGACAGACGCAGGTCACCTTGCCCGCCAGCGGGTGACCGGGAAAGGGGAAACCGATGCGAGGGATGCTCGCGTTCATGTGGGCGGCCGGGCTCGGCTGGTACATCCGGGCGTCGGGGCTCGACGAGGACATCGCCAGGGCGGCGCGCGACGGGTACGACCTGCTCGTGCTGCACACCGCCGCCGTGCTCAAGCGCGCGGAGCTGGCCAGCCCCGCCGAGGACCGGGAGGCGGTGAGCGCATGATCAGGCGGGTGACGACGCCGCGCGGGCCGACCGCCCTGTCGGTGGTCGGGCTGCCGCCGGGCACCCCCACCGGGGGGCCGCTGCGGCTGGTCTACATGGACCCGGCCGGGGTGCACACCCTGATGATGGCCGGAGACCCGATCGTCACGGCGGACGGGGCGCCGCTGATGCAGTACGGCGCCGACGCCGGATGGGGCCGGGTCGTCCCGGCCGGGCGGCTGTGATGTGGGGCTCAGGGGTCAACCCCCGGCGCCGCCAGGGGTTCCCCGACGCCTACGGGGCCGGGCGCCCGGAGTACGTGGCCACCCGCCACGGGTACCTCCCGGAGCCGCGCCCGGCGATGGGCAACGGCGCCGGGCTGGGCGGCGGGCTGCTGCTCACCGGCAACCCGATGAACGACCCGCGCCCGCGCGGCCCCGTGGTCACCGGGCCGGACCGCACGGTGTTCCCCGTCGCCGCCGCCACAGGCTCCCGGCTGCCCGGCGGCGTCGGCACGGACATCTTCGACAAGACGACGTGGCAGCGCCCCTACCTCTACACACCATGACCCCGGCGGGCGCCGTTTAGGGGGCAACTTCAAGTTGCCCCCCTCTGACCAGGCAAAACAGGGGGCAACCTGAAGTTGCCCCCTCACGGGAGGGAAACCATGAGCGCGAGTGAAGACACCCCGGCGGGCAACGGCGGCTCAGGGACCGGCTCCGGGCGCCGCAAGAGCCGGGCCACCACAGACCCCGGCGCCGCCGACGCCACGCCGGATGCGGCGGCGGCGCCGGGCCAGCCCCCGGAGCCAGGCAGCTCCGGTACTCGAGTTCCGGAGCCAGGCGGCTCCGCGGCGGCCGCGCTGGTGATGGAGGCGGAGCGGCACCTGGCCAACTACCAGATCGCCAACCCCGGCGCGGCCGGGGCGGAGCTGAACAAGGTGCGCACCCTCTTGCAGCAGGCCGCCGCCGCGCTCGCGGAGGACAGCGAGGGCGACGGCGGCTACGCGACCGGCGGGACCAGTGGCTAGCCTGGGCACCGAGGACGCCATAGCGTTCGGCGTCGCCGCCGACCTGACGTACACGGTTTTCGGCGCCACCAACTCAAGCCCGCAGACGACCGAGCTGTTCGCGTCCGACCGGGCGGGCACGCTGATGAAGTACGTGAAGCTGGGCGCGCTCCAGGCGGCGGTCCTGATCGGCGTGATGGCGTTCCGGGCGGGCAGCAACGGCGGCGGCTGGGCGCGGGCGTTCTGGCCCGCCGCCGGGGGGGTGCTGACCGGCGCGATGATGTGGGCGATGTACGCGCACGCGCTAGAGGCGGGCAAGGGCCAGTCGCCCCCGGCCGCCGGGCGGCGCTGACCGTGGGCGCCGTCGCGATCGCCGTGCTGTGGGCCGGGTACTCCATCGGGATGTGGGGGTACTGCATGATCCGGGGCTACTGCGTCAGCCCGGCGAACGTGGTCGACCCCGGCTTCCCCGGCCGGATGGCGCACGCGGGCGGGCGCGAGGTACCGCAGACGCAGGCGGTCACCGGGCCGAGCAACGCGGCGGCCAACCCGCCAGCCAGCCAGCCGGGCACGTCGACCGGCACCGTCACCGTTTAGGAGGCTGCCGTGGGCGGCGCGTTCCTGCTCGCCTGGCTCGTGGGCGAGGGCATCATCATCTACCGGTCGGTCAAGGTGCAGGGCGGCCCGCCCTGGCCCGGCCAGCTCCTCGCCGGGACGGGCGCGTTCGCGGCGCTGGCCATCCTCGCGGAGGCAGGCCCGGACGCCCGCAAGATCGCGATCACGATCGCGTGGGGGCTGAACGCCGCCGGGTTCCTGGCCCTGTACACCCCGGCCACCGGGACGCAGAACGCCGCCGGTCAGGCAATGGGCCAGCTCACCGGGACCAACGCGGCGAACCAAGGGTGGTGGGGCAACGTGACCGGCAGCTCCGTCAAGAACACCTCCGTGTTCCCGGCCGGGAGCGGCACCTGCCTGCCCGAAGGGGTCATCACCTGATGGCCGCGCCGTCTGACGCGCTGCTCACCTACCAGGCGCTGCTCCGCAACGGGTACTCATCGACGCAGGCGTTCGGCATCCTGGCCAACATGTACTTCGAGTCGGGCATCAACCCGGAGTCGTCGGCGGTCGACAGCAACGGCTACCGGTCGGTCGGCCTGGTGTCGTTCAACACCGCGCCGGGCAACTACCCGAACGCCGGTTCGATGCTGACCGGGAACCGCACCGCCGACATCAACAGCCAGGTCGCCTACCTCGCCAAGATCGCCGGTCCCAAGAGCGCCGCCGCCGCCGGGAGCACGCCGGGGCAGGTCGCCGGGAGCTGGGCGTCGCGGTTCGAGCGGTGCCAGGGCTGCCAGCCGGGCGGCTCCCAGTACAACAGCCGGTCGGCGTTCGCCGCGACCGTCGCGAGCTGGGCCGCCTCCGGGAACTGGCCCACGTCGTCGGGCTCAGGTGGCCCCAGCTCCGGGGCCGGGTCCGGGGCCACCGGCTCAGGCGGCGGCGCGGGCGGCGCCGGGGGCAGCGGCGGCACGCCCGCCACCACCACCGCCGCCGGGGACACCTGCCTGTGGAGCCTGGGGTTCGTCGGCTGCGTGCTGTCCAAGAGCCAGGCCCGCGCGATCGTCGGCGGGCTCGCGCTGGGCATCTCCGCCGTGGTGGTGATCATCGGGGCCGACCTGCTGATGAAGGCCGCAGGGCTGGGCGGCTCCGGGAGCGGGAAGGCGCTCCGCACCGCCGGGGAGTTCGTGGCGCTGTTCCCGCCCGCCGAGGCGGCCGGGGTCGCCGCGTCGGCGGCGGGCGGCCACGTCAACCGGACCGCCCAGCGCCGGGCGGGCCAGCGCCAGGCAGCCACGGCAGAGCGCCGGGCGGCCACCGGGGAGCACCGGGCCGACACCGAGCGGTCCCGGCGGCGGTCGGAGTCCCGCGCCCGCCAGTACAACGCGCAGACCGCCCGGTCCTCAGCGCGGGCCAGCTCCCGCGCCCGCCAGTACGAGGCGGGCACCGCGCGGGCGCGGGCGCAGACCTACCAGTACCGGGCCGAGACCGACCGGCAGCAGGGGGCGGCCGAGCAGCGCCGGGCCGCCGCCGCCCGCAGGCGCAGCCGGGTCTAGGTGATCGGCGCGGTCCAGGTAGCCGACCAGGTGTCCGGGCCGACCAGCCCGTCCACGCCCAGCCCCTTCTCCGCCTGGAAGGTGCGGCACACCGACTCGGACTGGTCGCCGTACAGGCCGTCAGCGCTGATGCCCCAGCCCCGGACGCTCATCTGCTGCTGCCAGGTCCGCACGTCGGGGCACTGCCAGTTGTGCCCGTAGGCGGGGCCGAAGTAGTCGACGCCCAGCGGCGGGGCGTTCCCGGACGGCGGCGGCGTCGGGCCGGGGGAGCCGCCCGCCTTGCCCAGCACGTAATCGAGCGGGAAGCCGTTGCCGCAGTCGTAGTGCCCGCCGCCCCACGAGCCTAGGTCGTTGTGCTGGCACACGCCCCGCCCGCCGCCCTGCGCCTGGCTGGCGCTGAGCGCCACGAGCGGGATGCCGAACGCGGCGGCTTCCTCCGCCACCCACGCGGCGGCGTTGTCAAGGAGCGTCCGCTGGCTGTTCAGCCAGTAGTCGCGCGACCAGTTGGCCGCCGCCCCGGCCGGGGTACACAGCTCCGCCGCGACGCTGACCGGGTTCGCGTTCGCCTGGGTCCACGCGCTGTTAGCGCGGGCCACGTACTCGCCTATCTGCCCGGCGGTGCGGTTGTCGATGCCCACGTGGGAGCTGGCCGAGACGTTGCCCTTGAAGTAGTTGCCGAGGCTCGTGTAATCCTGGGCGCCCTCGCTGGTGTGCAGCACGATCAGCCGGACGGCGGAGCCGCCCCGCCCGGAGTAGTTGGGGCTGCCGATCCACACCCGGCTCAGGCTCACGTCTCCGCCTCGCCCTCGTCGGCCGGCATGTCGGCGCCGGGGTCGGGGGCGGCGGCGTGGACCTGCTGGTCCACGGGCGGCTCCGGGTTGGGCTCGGGCGCCTCCGGGAGTTCCGGCTGCTCGTAACTCTGACTGGTCATCGTGACTCCTCTCGGGCGCGGCCAGCTCCGGGCGGCTCGCGCGGTCTGTGGCTTACCGGTGAGGGTACCGACACCGATGGGGGTAGCACCGGTACCGGTTTTCAATCCGGTAACCGGCTACCTGGCGGAGCCAGGTTGACGGTTGTCGGTGGGGGGCTAGGGGGAGGGGACCTCCCCCTCTCGGCTTTCAACCTCTGGTTGAAACCCAAAAGCAAGGCCACGCGAGGCGACGCGTCGCAATCCCAGGTGGCGTAATTGCAGGTGAACGCGTGCTTACGCCCAGGATTGCCCTCGCAAATCCTGGTAGCCGCCGCATTCGTGCGGTACCCTGAGACCGCAATCCGGAATTTGCGGCAACAAGGTCAAGAGCTAGCCAGCTTCCCGTCTAGGCGCCTCCCTTCTTGGTTGTGAACTCGGCACCCGGCCCATGCACTAGAGACGCAGGGGGGGCCGGTAGCCAAAGTAGTTGTTAGCTTTGCAGGCCCAGGCCCGCGCTGCAACCCAGCGCGGGCCTTAGCCTTGTCGTGTCTCCGCAGCTAGGCGGCCCTGTGTTCGGGTGCTACGGCTACGGCGGCGCGGCACGCAGGCGGTTGCGGACCCAGGAAAGCTGGCAGCCGGTCAGCTCCGGGTCGGTCCACCCCGCGAGCAGCCGGTCAAGCGTCTGGGTCCACGGCTGCGGGTACATCGGGACCGGGACCACCGCGAGGATCACCACCGGCCCGCCCCCGGCCGTGGGGGTGGTGATCACCTCGCCCGTGTCGCGGATGTAGGTGACCCGCCACGGCGGCGGCCGGGCGCCGCGCGAGGCGAACCACCAGACCCCGTAGTCGACCTTCCGGGACAGCCGCCGGGCGTGCCGGGCCGCGTAGAAGTGCCCGATGGAGCTGTAGCGGTCCTTCCTCACCGCTGGCCCCGGAGCTGGGCGAGCAGCGCGGCGGCGCTGTCGGTTTCGTCCAGCGGCTCCAGCCCGCCCGGCCGCCTGATCCGGTTGGCGGCCCGGCAGCAGGGCGGGCACAGCGGCTCGCGCCTGGCCCGCTCCGGGTCGCCGCCCAGGTCCGGCGCCAGCCCGGTAACCGGGTCGATCCGCACGGACGTCACCGTCTCCGGGTCGAACCAGAACGGCACCCCGCACATGAAGCACGGGCCGAGCGCCAGCCCCGCCGCCCCGGTCACAGCAGCCCGTCCCACGGCGGGGTGAGCCCGTACTTCGCCCAGTTCGCCACGCTCGCGGCGTAGCCGTCCGGGTCGTGGTCGCGGATATCGCGGATGAGCGCCAGCGTTACCGGGTCGCCCTCCAGCCCCCGGCGGATGATGCCGCGCGCCTGCTCGCGGCTGTAGCCGAGCAGCAGCAGCCCGGCGAAGCCCGGCTCCCGGTCGGCGGCCATCAGCCCGCCGCCAGGAAGCGGCCCGCCTCGCGGAGCACGACCGCCCAGAAGTCGGCCGGGCTCAGCCCGTCCGGGGGCAGCTCCGGGAACGAGAAGAACCGGTTGTCGATCACCGGCCCGGCGTAACCGCCCTCGCTGAGCATCGACACCATGAAGCCGGCCGCGCCGTCCACCTCGAAAGCGCGGAGCCGCAGCGCGGCCAGCTCCGAGCTTTCCGAGCTGGCCAGCTCCGGGGAGCCGCGGTGAGCTGCGGAGCTGCCCGGCTGCGGGCGGCCGGTCACCTGGTGGGCCAGCTCACCGGGGGTGTACCCGTCCGGGTTCAGCCAGCTCCGGGGGAAGCCGGCCGGCCCGTACAGCGCCATCATGCCCGCCGAGATCAGGTCGGCGGCCACCTCGCCGGGCGTCAGGCCCTCGTGGCTGGCCGCGTGTACCTCCATCAGCTCCAGCACGGGGCCGGGCAGCTCCACCCAGCCGGGGCCGGGCGGCTCCGCAGAGCCGCCCGGCAGTCCGTCCGTCATCCGGCCCGCCGCTCGCGCTCGGTGCCGGTCCGGTCCGGAACCCCGGCGCTGGCCAGCCCTGCGGCCCGCGCCCGGCGGATATCGGCCAGCCGGACCAGCGGCCCGGCCCCGGCCCGCGCCTGGGCGGCGGCGTAGACCGCCTCCCCGAGCGTGATGCGCTTGGCGATCGCCTGCCGGGTCACCCCGAGCATGCGGGCGATCTCGTTCTGGCTGTAGCCGCCCCGCCGGTTCGCCTCGAAAATGCCCCGGCTGGTCTGGTCGCTCAGCTCACGGGTCAGCTCCGCGAGGTGGACCAGCGCGGCGGGGTCGGCCGCCACCCGGTCCCCCCACGCGATGATCAGCCGCCGCATCATCGCGACGTAATCGCTTGTCTCCGTCTGCGGGCGCCCGGCCCGGTGCTTACCCTTCATCGGTTCCCTTTCTCGGTTGGGGGGCAACCTCAGGTTGCCCCCTCTCGGCACGGAGCCAGTCGGCTCCGCCGTGATCCCTGGCGGCGGCCCGCAGCAGGGCCGCCTCGTCTCGTAGCCAGTCGGCGGCGGCGTAGGCGTCCTCCCAGTTGCCCAGCCCCACCGCGTCGGCCAGCTTGTGCGCCATCTCCACCGCCTTCGCGGAGCTGGCCAGCTCCGTAAGGCTGGGGTGGGCCTGCCCGCAGGTGGAGCACGGGCCGGTCGCCGGGACGGCGTGGGCTACCCCGTTGGGGGAGATCCACGTCCGGTAGCGGCTCACGCGGCGCCCGCTAGCTGCCTGGCTGCGAGCACCATAACCACCAGGTCCGACAACTGCATGACGGCGTACGCGCTGTCGGGCTCCCAGCCGGGCCGCTGCAAGACCTTGACCGGCAGGACGCGGCCCTGCCGGAGCTGGGCGGGCATGGTCGCCAGTTGCTCGTCGGCGTCCGTCATCGCCACCGCCAGCCGGTCCGGGGCAGGCTTCCCGTCGACCACGCGCGGGGTCGTGACCTTGGGCTGGGTGCCGACCGCGAGCCACAGCCCGGCCAGCCCGGAGCCAGCCCGGAACGGCTCGTGCTCGGCCAGCTCCGCCAGCTCCGGAGCTGAGCTGTAGCCCAGCCCGGCCCCGTCAGCCCAGCGGGCGAACTGCCGCTCCCACGCGGACCGCTCCGAGCCGAGCCGGCACACCCCGGCCCCGGCGCGGCTGGCCAGCTCCGGGAGGTCGCCCGCGTGCAGCACGGCATGAGCCCGCGCGGTCGCCCGGTTCTGCCAGTTGAGCACCTGCACCGCGATCATCCCGGCCCGCTCGGAGCCGGGCAGCCGCGACAGGGCCGCCTCCGCCTCCGCCATCGCCTCAGACAGCCGGTCGGGCGCGGGGCTGCCGTTGGCCCGCAGGTGCGGGCGGCCCCGGTACTTGCAGCCCCAGAGCATCCGGTCCCCGGCCGGGCCGGTGAGGTCGAGCCGGTCAGCCGTGCCCGCGAGCGGAGCACGAGCATAGCTGAGCCCGGCCGCTTGCAGGTAGCCGGCCACGGTGCTCTCCCAGGCCGTGCCCTTCTCTTTCGGCACGTTGCGGCGCGGGCGCCGTGTCGGTGGTGCCATCGTTCCTCCTGTTGTCGCTATCATTGTGGCGTGGCCGCCCGGCTGTACGGCTGGTCGTCGCGATCCTCCCGGAGCTGGGCGGCCACACGGTTCCTGTCTCGGTGCCGGGGGCGGGCCGGGCGCGCGGTCGCTTACCCAGCCGCCCGGCCGCGAAGCCCACGGCCGGGCGGCTGCGGGGTTCGATTCCCCCCGCAGCCGCCCGGCCCCGTGGTCACACCGCGAGCAGCCGCGCCGCCTGCTCCTTCATCCGCATCGAGTCGCCCGACACGGTGCGCACGGCCCGCGCGTAGGCGTCCTTCGCCGGGGCGTAGTGGTCGATGTACTCACCGATCGCCTGCAACCCCGCCCAGCGGGTGCCCCGGATTCCCTTCTGCGTCGCCGCGTCCTTGAAAAGGACGTCCAGCGCCGCGTCGCGCCGCACCGAATTCCCGATGGTGCGTGCCGAGTCGGCCCCGTTGACCGGGCGCCACAACTCGTCAACCACCTTCCGGAAATCCTTGAATTCGAGCGGCGCCGCCATCATGCGCTCCGCCTGAGCCTGGAATTCCTCAAGGTACTTCCACGTCAGGCCCAGCGCGCGGCGTGCCTCCGCGATACGCCCCTTAGCCGTCTCCGTGTGCCGAATCGAGAATGACGATTTGGCCTGGGAGATAGCCAGCGCTTGCGTGTTCGCGCAGACAATCCGCACGGGGGTGACCATGAAACGGAACGCCGTGCTCCCGTCGTGGGAGTTGAGCGCCGCGATGTACAGTTCGTGCGCGTCGCTGCCCGCGAGCATCATCGTCTCGGGTAGCTTCATCGTCACGAACACCTGACGGCCGCTGTACAGCGAGCCGGCCGTCTCGAAATGGGCGCCCGATTCGTCCACGAGTGCGTTAAGCAACTCGCAGTTAGCCTCATTCTGGATCGGGTGATAAGTCTCACCGACCACGCCGAGGATATCGGTAGCGCCGCTTACGGGATTGGTCCGCGCGGTGGCGTAGAAACGATCCACCTCGTAAGAGGTGACGCCATCGTCGGACAGTTCCCGCGCAGTCAGCGAGAGCTTACGGACGTTCCATCCGCCCAGCCGCGCCGCGCTGAGGGCATCCTCAGCGGTAAGCGCGTCGGGGGTGACGGTACCCAGCTTGTGCCAGGCATCCTCACGTGCGGAGACGAACCCCGTAGAACCGTCGCTGAACTGCTCAAGTGCGTGTGCCATTGTTTCCAGCCCTTTTCTGTCTCGGTTTCTGAACTAGCGGTCTGCCTCATTCAGGCTGTGGGCTACCATCCCACAACGACGCCGCACACGGCGTTTCGGCACTGCTAAACGGGGTTGATTTCCTGACGGGCGTGCCAGTTGCGCCAGCACTCGCCCAGCGGCGGGAAATGAGCCGGGCCACGGTGCGCATCGAATTCACGACGCGCCCACATGTAGGCACGCGCGAATTCGAACGAGTCGACGTAGCCGACACCGGCATCCCCCATCGCCCAGGCGTAGCCCGTTGCCTGAGAGAAACGAACAGTGTCGTCCTGCGTCTCAGGCCAAAGAAGGTTCTCCATTGCTTACTCCTACTCCACGGAATCCCCCCGTGGAATCACGGGAGAACACCGCAGAATAGGGGCCGGAAACTCCGCAGAATGCCTAGGCTGCTTATTGTGCGTCGCCTAGGGTCATCGCGGGAATCTTGAAAGACCGCTCCGCCCGGCGCCGTCCGCGCTTCCGGTGCGCAGAAACCCACTAGTTGTCAAGAATCAAGCGTTCGGGCCGGGGGCGTTTCCGCCCCGCTGCCCTACAACTCAAAATCTACACCCCCACGGGTCTACGGCGCAAGACCCCCACGGGTCTAGACCGTGTGACGTGGGTCACATCACCCAAGACCCCTCCCACGTGGCTACGCCCCTAGGCACGCCGCGCCACGATGC
>Ga0126370_10000197_pt1 | contig 22052 bp, 7 predicted proteins | sample PanSoiMetaPlot_3_FD_92586 | JGI IMG/M metagenome (GOLD analysis project Ga0126370, IMG submission 92586) | Tropical forest soil microbial communities from Panama - MetaG Plot_3 | ecosystem: Environmental > Terrestrial > Soil > Tropical forest > Bulk soil | place: Panama | collected 2016-02-17 | reverse complement strand
CTGGCCGTGGGCGCGAATACCGCAATATTCTCGGTCGTTCATGCGGTCCTGTTGGAGTCTCTGCCCTATCGGCAGGTCGACCGCTTGGTGATGGTGTGGGGCAGAAATCCATCACGCGGCGATATGCAGTTTCCCATCTCGGCCGGAGCCTTCACTGATTGGCAACAAAAGAACGATGTCTTCGAAGACATTGCGCCTTCTTTCGACGATGAAGTTACGCTGACCGGGTCCGGAGAGCCAAGGCTGGTCCTGGGATACGCTGTCGCGCCGAACTATTTGCACATTCTGGGCGTGGAAACTCGAATCGGGCGAGGGTTTACCGAGCAGGAGGCCAAGTCAGGAGCGACGGTCGCCGTGCTCAGCGACAAGTTTTGGCGCGATACATTTCATGCCGATCCGCAGATCTTGGGAAAAGCGATCACGCTCAACTCGAAGTCCTACGAGGTGATCGGCGTCCTGCCTCCGGCGGCGGAGTATCCTCCGCGCACAGAGCTGTGGTTTCCCATGGCACTAACCTCGCCGGAAAATTATCGAGATCGCTTCGTCCGCGTGATTGGCCGGCTGAAGCCTGGAGTTTCGCTTGCCGATGCGCAGGTTCGGATGAACGCGCTCGAACGTCAGATCGCCGCGCAACATCCCGACACCGATGCCGGCAACGAGACTTGGGTTGAGCCGCTGAGCCATGAGTTGACGGGTGGTATTCGGACTCCGCTTCTGGCTCTGCTAGGTGCAGTCGGCTTGGTGCTCATCATCGCCTGCGCCAACATCGCCAGTTTATTGCTCATGCGGGCTGCAGGACGCAGGACCGAAGTGTCGCTCCGAGTTGCTATCGGCGCCAGCCGCTTTCACGTATTGCGCCAATTCATGTGCGAGAGCATGGTGCTTTCTCTTCTGGGAGGTGCGATCGGCGTAGCGCTCGCTTTCGCATCAACGCGCTTCTTGCTCGCCATTTTTCCAAACGGTGTCGCCAATTTGAGTATCCCCAAGATCGAGGCGATTCCAATCAATGCTCCCGTGCTTGCGTTCGCGTTACTGATCACCATCCTTACAGGACTTATCTTTGGCGCCGCTCCGGCCATGCAATTGGCGAATACCGATCCGAACGAGGCGCTGAAGGAGTCTCGCGGATCGACTTCTACCTTCCAGTCGAGTCGGCTCCGCTACGCCCTGGTTGCGACAGAAATTGCCCTGTCGACGGTCCTGCTGGCCGGTGGTGGATTGATGATCGAAAGCTTCCGGCAGGTCTATCGCGAAGACCTCGGCTTTCGGCCGGAGCGCGTTCTTGCGTTGGAAGTCTTTCTTCCGGGTACGCGATATCCTGAGAACCCGCCGGACAAGCGCCGCAGCTTTGTCTCCAATACGCTCGAACGTCTGAGTAGCATTCCGGGTGCTGAGTCAGTTGCAGCGACGAATTTCCTTCCACTGTCGGGATTCTGGGGAACGACCGACTTTACGATTGTGGGCCAGCCCCAACAGGACAACACGTCAAAGCCCCAGGCTGACAATCGCCTGATAACGCCCAGCTACTTCTCCACCATGGGCATCGGGTTGCTTCGCGGACGCAATTTTACTGGTGCGGATCGATCCGACAGTGAGAAAGTTGCGATCGTCAATACAGCGCTCGCACGCCGCTATTTTGGCGGCGCTGATCCGATCGACAAGTTTCTGGAGCTTGGGGACGCCGCGCATCCGGACCGGTGGCGCATCGTCGGCGTGGCGTCAGATGTAAGGGCATTTGGTCCCGAAGAAGAAGCGCACGCAGACCTGTATCGGCCTCTGGAACAGTTACCGTTCCCGCTGCTCTCATTCTTGGTTCGCACCACGGGTGATCCCTCGGCATTGCTCAAGTCCGCTCAACGCGCTATCTGGGACGTAGATAAAGACCAACCGGTCTTTGATGCGATGCCGATGCGCTCGCTTGCGACGCAGTCAATCACTTTGCGGCGGACGAGCACGATTCTTCTTGCAAGCTTTGCTGCGCTTGCCCTGATCGTTGCCGCAGTTGGCCTTTACGGGCTCATTGCTTACACGGTCGTGCAGCGTACTCACGAGATCGGTGTCCGCATGGCTTTGGGAGCTCGGCGCAGTGATGTACTACGTCAGGTCGTGCGCAACGGTATGAGCCTGGTTGTAATCGGAGAGTTCGCAGGATTTGCACTGGCCTTACTTCTGGCACGCATGGCCGCGAGCGTCTTATATGGCGTGAGTCCGGCTGATCCCTCGGTACTCGCAATTGCCTTGTTTGCTCTGACATTCGTTGCGCTCGTTGCATGTTTCATCCCGGCGTTTCGGGCCACCAAAGTTGATCCGATGGTGGCGTTGCGCTACGAGTGAGAAAGGAAACGGAATGACCGCCCTGATGCAAGACCTGCGCTATGCACTGAGGAGTTTCAAGAACCGCCCGACATTCGCAGCGGTTGCGGTTCTGACGATTGCCATTGGTATCGGTGCAAATACCACGATTTTCAGTTGGCTGCGGTCACTCGTCTTGAATCCGTTTCCGGGAGCGACCGATCCTGACCGCATCGTGGCGATTGAGAATACTGCGCCCGACGGCGAGCCCATCACCACGTCCTACATGGACTTCCGCGATTATCGCGACAACCTGCGGCTAGTGAACTTCGTGACGGAGTATCGGGGCTACCTGTTCTCGGTTGGCGAAGCGCCAAATGTAGAGCGTGCCTGGGGCGAAATGGTCTCTGCCGAAGTGTTCGACATGTTCGGCATGAAGCCCGAGGCCGGGCGCTTCTTCTCACCCGAAGAACGCGACGATGCGCAGAATGCTCATGCCGTTGTCGTGATCAGCGACCACTATTGGAAATCGCACTACGGCTCGGATCCTTCTGCGGTTGGAAGCACGCTGCGGATCAACCAGACTCCGCTGACGGTTATCGGCGTCACTCCAGAGAGTTTTCACGGCACGCACGCGGGCCTCGACTACGACTTCTGGATCCCGCTCACGATGTATGGACAGATGACCCATACCGGCACATGGATGTTGCGGGATCGCAACACACGTAACTTCATGCTCCTGGCGCGTCTGGCTGGCGGTGTGAGCATCGAGCAGGCGCGCGGAGAAGTGCAGGCGCTCGCGAACCGCATGGCAGAAGTCGATGCGGACTCGAATCAAGGAGTAGGTGCCGTGGTACTTCCCGCGTGGCAGTCTCACTTTGGCACGCAGTCCGTGCTGTTGACGCCGGTAGCGATCCTGATGGGGACCGGCGGTGTAGTTCTGCTCATCGTGTGCGCGAATCTCGCGAACTTGCTTCTGGCCCGCGCCACGGCGCGGCAGCAGGAACTGAGCATTCGTCTGGCGTTGGGAGCCAAGCGCGCACGATTGGTGATTCAGTTGTTGACCGAAACGCTGCTGATGGCACTCGCCGGTTCGATCTGTGGCGTGCTCTTCGCGAGTTTTCTAGGTGGCGCCCTTCGCTGGCTGCTGCCCGCCGTTACTCGACCGGTGATGATCGCTCCGCCCATGGACAGTCAGGTTTTTGGTTTCACGGCGGCACTGGCCGTTTTCGTTACGGTTCTCGCGGGATTGGCGCCAGCTCTGAGCGCGTCTGGAACCAATATCAATAATGCGCTGAAGCAAGGCGGACGCACCGGGAGTTCCGGCACTCAGACTCACCGTCTGCGTGGCGCGATGGTGGTCTCCGAAGTGGCTCTCGCAGCCGTGGCATTGATCGGCGCGGTATTGTTCGTAAAGAGTTTTGCGCGTGCACGCGCGGTCGATCCGGGATTTTCGCCAGACGGAGTAGCGCTGGCGCAGTTTGATTTTTCCACCTCCGGCTATGACGCGAAGCAGACCGATGTTTTCTGCCGCGGCCTGCATGACCGCTTGCAACAACTGCCAGGAGTGACCGCGGTCAGTTACGACGATTCGGTGCCGCTGGGTTTTCATGGAGGGAATTGGGAGACGCTCCAGGTAGAAGGTTATGTTCCCGGACTAAACGAGAACATGAAGATTTATCGCGACCTGATCTCACCCGGTTATTTCGATTCGATGAAGATTCCGATCGTCGAAGGCCGAGATTTCGACTGGCACGATGATTCGACGACACAGCACGTGATGATCGTGAACCAGGAGTTCACGCGCCGCTTCCTTCCCAACCGCAACCCCATCGGTCACAAAGTGCATGGTTGGGGCATGTGGTTCACCATCGTCGGCGTCGCAAAGGACAGCAAGTACCATCGCGTGACCGAAAATCCGCAACCTTATTTCTATATACCGATCCGCCAGGTTTTCCGTCCGGAATATGGGCTGACGTTCCACCTGCGAACTTCGGGCTCCGTGAACGAAGCCATTTCGTCGCTTCGGCGTGAGGCGGCAGTAATCGATCCTGCAATCACGATTTTCGACGCTCAATCGATGGCCGAGTACATCTCGGCGTCGCTGTTCGGGGCAAAGATTACGGCGGATCTACTCAGCCTTCTCAGTGCTGTTGGCCTTCTTCTCGCCGCCATGGGGCTGTATGGAGTGATGGCCTACTCGGTCGCCCAGCGTACGCGCGAGTTCGGTGTGCGCGTCGCCATGGGAGCACGGCAGATCGACATTCTTCAGTTGATCCTGCGGGAAAGCGCCCGTCTCACGCTCTTAGGGACTGCAGTGGGTTTGGTCCTGGCAGGAGTGGCTACGCGAATTGTTGCCAACCAAATGTATCGCGTGAGCCCGCTTGATCCGCTGACGTTCTGCGGTGTGGGGTTGGTGCTGATGGCAGTTGCCTTCGCGGCAAGCTACATTCCGGCGTGGCGCGCGGCGAAGGTCGATCCGATTGTGGCGTTGCGCTACGAGTGAGGGCGGCATCTTTTGAAGACACTATTCCAAGACGTCCTGTTCGCTTTGCGCCAATTCCGCAAAGCGCCCGGCATCTCTGCGGCGACGGTGCTCACGCTTGGGCTCGGGATCGGCATCAACGCGGCGGTATTTACCTTGACCTACCTGCTCGTCCTCGAGAGGCTCCCGGTTCCTAATCCGACGGAATTGGTTCGCTACACCTTCCGCAACGGCAGTCAGGATATTGGGCTTTCCGGTCCGCTCTACGATGCCCTTCAGAAGCACGAATCCGGACTTACGGGTCTGCTGGCGTGGAGTCAGAACAGTGTCGCAGTTCTGGAGAACGGTGTTGTCACCGGCACGAAGGGTGCGCTGATGACCGGCAACGGCTTCCGAGTTCTCGAGTTGCAGCCCGCGATTGGTCGCGCTTTCAGCGAAGCCGACGATACCACTTCCGGTGGCTCAAATGGATTTCAAGCTCTCCTGGGATACGACTACTGGAAGAACCATTTTCAGTCTGCTCACTCGGTGCTGGGAAAAGTCCTGACCATCAACAGAAAGCCAGTAACCATTATCGGAGTCTTGCCCAAGGGTTTCGACGGACTCATCGTTGGAGAACACGTCGACATTCTCTTGCCGCTCTCATTCGAAGCGGTTCTGAATTCTCAGCCTCAGCGAGAGAACCCCGGATCGTTCTGGCTGACGGTCATGGGCAGAATGAAACCAGGCGAGAGCCTACGTAGAGCTGTGGCAGACCTCGGCGCAACGGAGGCGGCAGTTCGCCAAGATGCAGATGGCAAGCACATATTCCTAAGCGGTTTCTTTGCCTCCTTCAAGCTCGGCGTCGAGAGTGGCAGTTCCGGCCGATCTTTTTTGCGAGTGGCATATGAATCTCCGCTGCTGGCACTGGAGATCCTCGCTGGGTTGTTGCTCCTGCTCTGCTGCACGAACGTCGCGCTCCTTACGCTTGCGCGGCTTGTCGGCCGGCAGCAGGAGTTTGCGGTCAGGCTCGCGATCGGTGCTTCGCGCCTACGAATCTTTCGCCTGGTTCTGTCCGAGGGGACTGTTCTGGCTACCTGTGGCCTCGGCGTGGGAGTCCTGGTCGGCTGGTGGGCGGCGAAATCTTTGGCTGCGATGATCACTTCCTTCGGGCAAGCGCCAGCGATTGATGTAACGCCGCGCGCGACAATTCTCAGTTTCACTGCGGGAGTCACAATTCTGGCTGCACTTCTGGCCAGCGTCTTGCCCGCGATCAACGCCGGGCGAACGGCCCTGTCGCCGGATTTGAAGCAGACGCAGGCATCATCCTCACTGAAAAATCTGGGCGGATGGTTCGTGCCTCTACAAGTTGCCCTGGCGATTGTCCTTCTCGCATCCGCCTCCCTTCTGATCGGAACCTTGAGAAATCTCTTGCTTCAACGATCCGGTTTCCATGCAGAAGGAGTAGTAATGGCGGAAATCGATTTAAGTCTGGGCAAACCGACTGCCAGTTTGGCAGCACAACAAGCGCAGCAGATTCTTGATCAGGTCGCCGGGGCGCCAGGGGTGCAATCCGCCACCTTGATGTCCATGCCCCCGCTGCATAGCTGGTTCAGTTCCGGCCACTATTTCGCTATCGACGCCCGCGGACAGGTCCACAGCGACATGGAAGGATGGCAGGAGTCCGTCTCTCCCAATTACTTCGCCACGATGGGAACCGCAATCCGACGGGGCCGCGGATTCTTGCCGCAGGATTTGACGGGTCCTCATGCTTGCGTGCTAAGCGAGTCGGCTGCGCGTCGTTTTTTCCCGGGAGAAGACCCGATTGGCAAACTAGTCTTCGCCGGTGCCGAGAATTCAGAATCAGATGGCAAGAAACCAGTGGATCCGGCGGATACCTGCTCGGTCGTTGGCGTCGCTGAAGACGCGCATTTCCGCACCTTGCGCGAAACTCCGCCGCGTACCATTTACCGCTTGTTTGGTGCAGATGGCTTAGGCACAACTTTTTCGCTTGCCGTAAAGAGCGGAACACCGGCTGACGTCGTTTCCTCGATTCGTAGAACCGTTCAAAGCGTGGCGCCGGCCGCAATCGCACCGACTCCCTATACGTTCATCGAGCTGCAGGATGAGGACCTGAAGAGAGAGAGGCTCTTGTCGGTTCTTTCATCCTCGTGTGCCGCGATCGCCCTGTTGCTAACTGGCCTGGCCCTTTACGCGTTGCTCGAGCGCTTGGTGGCATTGCGCACTCGCGAAATCGGTATCCGTCTTGCGCTTGGATCACAACCGCGCTCGGTGCTTGCGCTGGTGATTCGTGAGGGCATGACGCTGGTGGTGGCCGGGTTTGCGGTTGGTCTCATCCCGGCGTTGGCGATATCGCGAGTGTTGCGCACTCTGTTGTTTGGTGTGACGACGGCTTCGCCGATGTTTGCGGGCGCTATCGCATTGCTAGTTGTTGTTGGAGTCGCGGCCTGTTATATACCCGCGCACCGTGCTTCGAGAGTGGACCCCATGGTGGCACTACGCTACGAGTGAACATGAATATGGGAAGCATATTCCAGGATATTCGTTTCGCGTTGCGGCAGTTGCGCAAGGCGCCGGGCTTTGCCTGCACGGCCATTTTGATTTTGGCGATCGGAATCGGCGGGACCACAGCCATCTTTAGCGCGCTCAATCCAATCTTGTTCGAATCTCTGCCGTATCCGCATGCCAGGCGGATCATGATGATCTGGTACGCCGGCGAAGACGGCACACGCGTCCCGCAAGCCTTCCACACCTACCGCGAGTTAGCAGAACGCAGCCGATCATTCGAGTCAGTCGCAGCGATGAAACCGTGGCAGCCCACACTGGTTGGTGCAGATCAGCCGGAGAGGATCGATGGTCAGCAGGTCAGTGCTGACTATTTCCGTACATTGGGCGTGTCTCCGATCATCGGGCGGGACTTTCTTCCTGCCGACGACGTCTTTAACGGTCCCAAGGTTGTGATCCTTAGCAACGGACTTTGGCGGCGTCGGTTTGCTGCCGACAAATCGGTAGTCGGACAACAGATCAGACTCGATGACCAAAGCTTCACCGTGATTGCCATAATGCCGAGCGCTTTTGAAAACGTGCTTGCTCCTTCTGCCGAGGCTTGGTCACCACTTCAGTACAACACCGGCAACATTACTTCTACCGATACAAGGGAGTGGGGACATCACCTGCGGATGGTCGGACGGCTGCGAGCAGGTGTGAGCGAGCGTGAAGCAAAGAGCGACCTCGCGTGGATCGTAAGCACTCCTGTTCCGGAGTTCCCGCGGCCGCGTTGGGCAACTCTCGGGCAAGGAGTCATTATTGATTCGCTGCAAGACGACGTGACCCGGGGCGTGAAGCCTGCACTGCTGGCCGTTTTCGGCGCGGTGATTCTGGTTCTTTTGATCGCGTGCGTAAACGTCACCAACCTTGTGCTGGCGCGAGGGGCGCAACGGCAGGGAGAAATTGCCATGCGCGCCGCTCTCGGCGCCGCACCTCCAAGATTGATCCGCCAGTTGGTTACAGAGAGTTTGCTCCTCGCAATCCTTGGTGGAGCACTCGGGATGCTCGTTACTCAGGCTGGGATCCGCTTGCTGATCGCTCTAAGTCCTCCCGGATTGCCGCGAGTCAACGCGATTCGTCTCGATGCGACGGTTTTTGCTTTCGCATTCGCCGTCGCCCTATTGATTGGCTTGGCGGTGGGGTTGATCCCGGCCCTGCAGTCTTCACGCCGAGATCTTCATGACGCATTACAGCAGAGTTCCCAGCGCACTGCGGGAGGTCACCAACTCACCCGGCTCGTATTTGTTGTTGCGGAGGTTGCTCTTGCTTTGGTCTTGCTCGTGAGTGCGGGCCTTCTCTTGCACAGCTTGAAGCGGCTCTTTGGTGTATCGCCGGGATTCGATGCATCCAGCATGCTCAGCATGCAAGTGCAGACGTACGGAAAGAAATACGATGAAGACCGCGTTTGCCATCGCTTCTTCGAGCAAGCGCTCGATGCCGCACGTCAGGTGCCCGGTGTGAGCGTAGCCGCATTCACCAGCCAATTGCCCCTGAGTGGTGACTCTGACGTGTATGGAGCGCGTTTCGAAGAGGACGGCCCTGATACCGGTTATCCCGTCTATCGATATGCAGTGACTCCCGGCTACTTCTCCGCCTTTAGCATCCCGCTGAAGCGCGGTCGTGTGCTCGACGAGCGTGACGCAATGAACGCGCCGCCGGTCATACTCATTAGCGAATCGCTGGCCAGACACAGATTTCCGAATCAAGACCCGATCGGAAAGCGCGTTCACGTCGGAGGTCTCGCCACTTCTCCGATGTTCACGATCGTTGGCGTAGTGGGAGATGTGAAGCAGATGTCGCTTGCGCTGGGCGAGACGGATGCCATTTACACAACTCCGGAGCAATGGCACTGGGCTGATGGAACTCGGTCGTTGGTAGTGCGCACCCGCGGAAACGCGGCTGCATTAGCCCCCGCGATCAAGAACGCGATCTGGTCGGTAGACAAAGATCAGCCGATTGTGCGAGTCGCGATGATGGACGATCTGCTCGCAGCTTCGGCGGCAGAGCGTCATTTCGTGCTGATTCTGTTTCAGGCGTTCGGGTTGATCGCCCTTGCACTCGCAGCAACTGGCATCTATGGAGTTCTCTCTGCCAGTGTTACCGAGCGAACGCGCGAGATCGGAGTGCGCGCCGCACTCGGCGCACAACGCAGCGGCATCGTTGCTTTGGTGTTGCGGCAAGGCCTGACGCTGACCTGTTTGGGCATTGGCATTGGCGCAGTAGGAGGAGTTGCGGCGAGCCAAGCACTCACATCGCTGCTGTTCGGAGTGTCCCGCCTCGATCCGCTTACTTATCTTGCCGTAATTGCTCTGCTCACGGCTGTGGCGGTAGTTGCGTGCGGCATCCCGGCATGGCGCGCGGCAAAAATCGATCCGATGGTGGCACTGCGCTACGAATAAGGGGAAAGCTGATGGAAAACTTCTTGCAGGATGTCCGATACTCGCTTCGGCAATTGCGCAAAAGCCCGGGATTCGCTGTTACAGCGATTCTGATTCTGACCCTGGGCATTGGCGCCAGCACCGCCATCTTTGGCTTCGTTGACGCGGCGCTGATTAAGCCCCTTCCATATAAGGATCCAGTACGACTAGTTGAAGTCACTGAAAGTGTTTCCGTTCTTCCTCGCGCCAACCTTTCGTATCCCGATTATCTCGATTGGAAGAAACTCAACCACGTCTTCAGTTCGATGGACGTTTACGACCAAACGGGCTACTTGCTGCGCACTCCGTCGGGTACCGAGCCTGTGGAGGCAGTGCGCGTCAGCGATGGTTTCTTTCGCACGTTAGGAATTGCCCCCGTCCTCGGCCGTGATTTTCATACCGGAGAAGACCTGCCAGAGGCGCCCCAGACGGTGATCTTGAGCTATGCCACATGGCAGAGGCGCTTCGGCGGCAGGAAGGACGTTGTCGGGGAAACCCTGAACCTGAGCGATGCTCCTTATACGATCATCGGCGTCCTGCCAGAGAGCTTTCAATTTGCAGCGGCAGGCGCTACTGAACTCTGGACCAATCTTCACCCAGTCGACCAGTGCTCGAAACGTCGGAGCTGTCATGGCTTGACCGGGATCGGGCGGCTGAAAGACGGAGTTTCCGTTGAGGCGGCGCTGGCCGAGATGAAGACCATCGCCAGGCAGCTCGAGATTCAATATCCCAACGACAATCGCGGTCAAGGAGCCTATGTCGCTCCGCTCACTGACGAATTCGTGCGAGACATACGGCCGATTCTGTTGGCGTTACTTGGAGGTGCCGGGCTGCTATTGCTGATCGCGTGTGTGAACGTATCGAGTCTGTTGCTGGTCCGTTCCGAAAGTCGCAAACGCGAAATTGCCGTACGAGGCGCGCTCGGTGCCTCACGCATTCGACTGGCGCGGCAGTTCACGGTAGAAGGCCTGGCGCTCGCGGGAGTGAGCGGGTTCGTCGGGATTGCTCTAGCACAAGTGGCCATGCAGGTCCTGACGAGCCTCATCTCGAAAGACATGATGGCCGGCATGCCCTACCTTTCTGGCCTCGGACTGAACCTGCATGTGCTCGCTTTTGCAGCCGCCATCTCGCTGGGAGCGACCATCTTGTTCTCGATGACTCCGATCTTCCGTCTGCCTTTAGGCGAAATTCGTGATGGCTTGGCCGAAGGCGGCCGTGGTTCTGCCGGAACTCTCTGGCGCCGCTTCGGTGCCAACCTGGTTGTTGTCGAACTCGCGGTTGCAGTCGTTCTCCTCGTCAGCGCCGGGTTGCTAGGCAAGAGCTTCTATCGCCTTCTGCACGTGGAGATCGGATTCCAGCCTGAGCATCTCGATACGGTGACCGTCGCTCTTTCGGACACTGCCTTTGCAAAAGACGAGCAGCAGGTTGTCATGGGACGACAGATCGTCGACCGGGTTTCAAACTTACCTGGCGTCCAGTCGGCGGCGCTCACCAGTGTCTTGCCCGTCAGTTTCAACGGCAATACGACATGGATCAGGATTGTGGGCAAGCCCTATAACGGTGAACACAACGAGGTGAACGAGCGCGACGTCAGTTCCGCCTTCTTCAGCACGATACGCGCCAAGCTTCTTCGCGGAAGGTATTTCACAGATGCTGAAGATGCTACGAAGCCTCACGTGATGATCATCAACAAGGCCCTCGCGGATAAATATTTTCCGGGCGAGGATCCGATCGGCCAGAGAATTGGCAACACCGATCTTTCCCCGCAATCGGTCTATGAGGTCATTGGGGTTGTTGAGAACGTCCGCGATGGTTCCCTCGACTCCGATGTCTGGCCGGCAGTCTATTACCCGTTCAACCAGAGTCCGGATACATACTTCAACCTTGTCGTCCGCACTTCTCAGGCGGAACAGTCTCTGCTGCCGACGATCGTAGCGACCGTGCGTGGAATCAGCCCTGCACTAACCACGGAGAAGGAAACCACGTTCACAGCCAAAATCAACAACTCGCCGAGCGCCTATCTACACCGTACGTCGGCTTGGATTGTTGGAGGATTCGCCTGCCTGGCGCTCTTGCTGGGCGTGGTCGGTCTTTACGGTGTGATTGCTTACTCGGTGGGAAGGCGCACACGCGAGATCGGTGTGCGCATGGCCCTCGGTGCGCAACGTGCGGCTGTCTATCGACTGATCATGCGCGAGGCGGCATGGCTCGTTGGAGTTGGAATCGGCATGGGGCTGCTGTGTGCGATCGGAGCCGCAACCTTAATTCGCGGATTGCTGTTCGGCGTTCGTTCGTGGGATGCCGGCACCCTGTTTGCGGTAGCTCTGGTGCTGTCAGTGTTCGCGCTCCTTGCGACCTATATCCCTGCGCGAAGGGCAGCGCAGGTCGATCCCATGGAGGCTCTGCGTTACGAGTAGCAAGCTGCAACTATGACTGGACTTATACAAGACATTCGCTTCGGCCTTCGCCAACTGCGAAAGAGCCTCGGCTTCAGCTCCGTCGCGATCGTTACGCTGGCATTGGGTATTGGCGCCAACACGGCCATCTTTAGCCTGCTGAATGCCGTGCTGCTGCGAAACCTGCCCGTGCAGGAACCAGAGCAACTGGTCCTCTTTGGTAAAGGATCATGGCGGGGTAGCGTCGATAGCCTGCCCAATCGTAGCTGGCAGCTCTTCTCCTATCCGTTCGTTCGTGAATTTCGCCAGAAGAACGAAGTCTTCTCCGACGTAGGCGCCATCAGCAGTATCCTCTTTGCAACTCATGGGCGCGTTGCTGGCAGACAAAACCTGGAAAAGGTCGATGCCGAACTGGTGACGGGCAGCTTCTTTCACGTCCTTGGCGTAACGCCAGTTCTGGGCAGAGTTCTTACCGACTCCGACGATGAGACGATCGGCGGCCATCCGGTTGCGGTAGCAAGTTATTCCTGGTGGCAAACGCGTTTCGGAAAAAGGCCCGATGTAGTGGGCAAGACCGTAACCATTGGGAATACCGTCTACACAATCATCGGTGTTGCACCTCCGGATTTCTTCGGTGTCACTGTTGGACAATCTCCACATATCTGGATTCCACTCGCGATGGAGAAAGAGATTTCCCCGGGATGGAACGGGGTCGACAAGAATCTATTTCAGTCGCTCTATGTCGTTGCGAGACGCAAACCTGGTGTCAGCATCAAGCAAGCCAATGCCAATACCAATCTGCTGTTTAAGCAGATTCTGCACGAATACGTCGGAGCGCAGCCCAGTCAGCAGGCGTTGAACGATATTGATCATGCACAAATCGTACTGACGCCGGCCGCGACCGGATTGTCCCAACTGAGGCGCGAGTTCTCCGCTCCTCTGACAATTCTGATGGCGGTGGTCGGCCTCGTGCTGCTGGTCGCCTGCGCGAACATCGCCAACCTGCTTCTAGCGAGAGCCACTGCGCGGCGGCGGGAGATTGCGGTTCGGATGTCGATGGGCGCAGCTCGCTGGAGATTAATCCGACAACTGATCGTGGAGAGTGCGCTGTTAGGTCTCGGGGGAGCAGTCCTCGGAGCTTGGCTCGCCTGGTGGGCCATGCGTTTGCTGTTGCAGTTGGTTTCCACGGGTTCTGGAGCGGTGCCGCTTCAGGTCTCTCTCGATCAGACGGTACTCGGATTTGCCGGTCTGATCGGACTTCTCACCGTTGTGCTCTTCGGCACTGTTCCCTCACTCTATGCGACTCGCTTTGAGTTGACGCCCTCGTTGAAAGAAGGCCGTGGTACTACACCAGGCCGATCCAGCAATCTGTTGGCGCGTGGCTTGGTAGTCGCGCAAGTAGCCGCTTCCCTTGTCCTGCTGGTCGGAGCGGGACTATTTCTTCGTAGCCTCGTAAACCTCACGAACGTAGACACAGGATTCGACAAGCACAACGTTCTGATGACCTCGATTGACGCTTCCGGCGCGGGTTATCACGAGGATCCGCGTCTCGAAGCCATGATGCAACAGGTGGAAGATCGAGTGAATCGATTGCCGGGCATTCAATCCGCGAGTTTTGCGTTCTCCGTTTTTGGCGGCGGTTGGACGAATATCATCCGAGTCCCCGGGCGACCGAAGAGCGACCACGACCCCGATGTGTTCCACAACATGGTTGGACCGCGCTATCTCGACGCGATGGGCATGCCCATCGTGCTGGGCCGCGGTTTGCTTCCTCAGGATTCGATGGCGTCCAAGCGGGTGGCGGTCATCAACGAAACGCTGGCCAGAGATTACTTTGCTGGCGAGTCGCCCTTAGGCCGCTCTTTCAGCATTGCGAGTGACTCCGGCGAGGACAGTCACCAGATCGAGTGGCAGAACATTGAAGTCGTCGGCGTAGTCAAGGATGCGAAGTACGAGGGCCTGGAAGAAAAGCAGACGCCCGCGGCCTTCTATCCACATGCGCAGCACCCCGGATTTCTCTACAACTTTGTCGCGCGCTACTCGGGTGATCGCCAGTTCGCTTCTCGTGCAATCGCCAGAGCAGTGAATGCGATCGATCCGAATCTTCCGGTCGACGATTTCACCACCCTGAGCCAAGCCGTGGATGATTCTGTGCTGAATCATCGCCTCATTGCGCAGTTGTGTACGTTCTTCGGATTGCTGGCTGTATTGCTCGCCTGCATCGGGCTCTATGGTCTGATGTCATATGGAGTAACCCGCCGCACGAACGAGTTCGGCGTCCGGCTCGCTCTCGGGGCGAACCGCGGCAATGTGGTCTGGCTCGTATTGCGCGAGACGTTCGTTCTCATCGCCTTGGGAGTTGTGATCGGTCTGGCAATCGTGCCGACCGTGAGCCATTTCATTGTCAGCCTACTCTTCGGATTGAAGCCTTACGACGCCCTGAGCGTGATCTCAGCCATCTTCGTCTTGAGCGTCGTTGCTCTTCTCGCGGGGTATTTCCCAGCACGTCGAGCCGCGCGAGTCGACCCGATGGTCGCCCTGCGGTACGAGTGAGGACCTATGGACACTGTGCTTCAAAACGTGCGTTACGCATTTCGGCAGTTGCGGAAGTATCCGGGCTTCACAGCCATCGCAGTGCTGACTCTTGCAGTTGGCATCGGTGCGAATGCATCTATCTTCTCGCTCGTCGATCAGGTGCTCTTGAAGCGGTTGCCCGTGCGTGAATCCGACCGCCTTGTCATGCTGAAGTTCACTGGGTCTGACACGGGCCACACGAGTTCCTATGGCGGCACGAACGACATGTACTTCTCCTATCCGATGTACCGCGATTTGCGCGACCAGAACCAGGTCTTCGAAGGAATGCTGGCGATGTTCCCCGCTCAGGTCGGTGTGCAATGGCGCAATACGCCAAGCCTCGCCAAGAGCGAACTGGTCTCAGGAAACTACTTTTCTCTTCTAGGAGTGAAGCCCGCGTTAGGACGTCTCTTCGTTCCTGCCGACAGCGCAACGCGGGGGGCGGCGCCGCTCGTTGTTCTCAGCTACCGCTATTGGAACCAGCACTTCGCCTCCGATCCCTCAGTGATCAACCAGAGCCTTCTCGTAAACGGAACCCCGTTCACGATCGTTGGTGTGGCGCAGCCAGGTTTCAACAGCGTGATCGGTAGTACCATTCCGGACATCTTTGTGCCCATCACCATGAAGGCACAAATGACTCCGCAATGGGACGAACTCGAAGATCGTAGATCGAGATGGCTAAATATCATCGCGCGGCTAAAACCAGGTATGCCCTTGCAGCAGGCCGAGGCAGGAATCAACCCGCTTTGGAAATCGCTGCGGGCAGTGGAACTCCAGAGCATCACTTCAAAAAATCAAAGATTCCGCGAGCAGTTCGTCGAGAAGAGTTACCTGACGCTGCTCGACGCTTCACGAGGATTCTCTCCTCTTCGAGAGCAGATGCGCGTTCCTCTGCTCATTTTGATGAGTATGGTCGGCTTGCTTACGCTCATGGCAACAGCCAACGTCGGCAGCCTTTTACTGGTTCGTGCTGCAGGACGCACACGTGAAATGTCCGTGCGGTATTCGATGGGCGCGACTCGTACGAGAGTGATCGGCCAATTACTCACCGAAGGGGTCGTGCTCGGGTTGGCCGGAGGAGCACTCGGCTTGGCACTTTCCCCTCTGCTAGCAAAGGTGCTCTTTGAACTGATTACGGCGTCCACAACTATTGGAAACACGCCTTTCTCCGCGGCTCCAGATGGGAATGTCATTCTGTTTTGCTTTGTCGTGTCGGTCGGCGCGAGCGTTCTTTTCAGTCTCGCCCCAATGATTCAGTTCTATAAACCGAAGGTGACGGCTGCTCTGAAGCAGCAAACAGGCACCGGAGAAATCTCACACGCCCGCTTCCGCCGCCTCATCGTGGGAACGCAAATCGGAGTCAGTCTTGTATTGCTGGTTGGAGCTGGATTGTTCAGTCGGACTCTGACCAACCTCAGGTCGTCGGATGTCGGATTCGTTACCGATCACGTCCTGACCTTTCAGCTCGACCCGCACCTGGCCGGATATCAGCCTGGGGCAGTGTCCTCCTTATATAAGCGCTTGCTCGATACTCTCTCGGCTCAACCCGGTGTGCAGTCCGTTGGTACGACGGACGACGCGGACCTCGCGCAGTCTGACAGCACATTTTCCATCACTGTCCCCGGCTACCAGGCTCAAGAAGGCGAGCGCATGAGTTTTGAGTGGGAGCACGTTACTCCCAAATATTTCACGGCATTGGAACTACCTCTCGTGGCGGGACGAGTGTTCTCCGACGCTGATACTCCAGATTCCGCCAAGGTCGCTATCGTGAATGACGCTTTTGTCCATAAGTTTTTTGGAAGCCCAGACCAGGCGATTGGGAAGACATTCAAGGTTGGAAAGGTTGATAATCCTCTCCAGGTCGTTGGAGTGGTCAAGACCGCCAAACATTACAACCTTCACGACGCTCTGAATCCGATTTTCTACACTCCGACCTTTCAAGACAAAGAGCCTGACGCCGTCACTATCTACGTCCGGACGCGGCAGGCACCAGAAGATACAGCCAGTTCGATTCGCAGCGCTGTCGCCGGCATCGACCCGAAACTGGTTATCGACTCATTGCAATCCATGAATGCCGAGATCGATACCACACTCAGTTCCGAGCGAATGCTCTCTTTCCTTGCCAGCAGCTTCGGAGTCGTCGCTGCGTTCCTCACGGCAATTGGGCTCTACGGTGTGCTCGCCTACTCGATCGCCCAACGAACGCGGGAAATCGGCGTCCGCATGGCTCTGGGCGCCACGCGCGCAACAGTGGTGAAGATGGTGCTGTCGGAAGTTCTCATCATGACTGGCTGCAGCGTGGCAATCGCAATACCGCTTTCGCTACTGCTCGGCAGTGTTGTGAAGAATCAACTCTACGGAGTTTCTTATCGAGACCCCGCAACATTGTTCGGCGTCGTGATCGCAATTGGAGCGGTAGCTCTGGTCGCGGCTTCAGTGCCTGCCCGGCGCGCCGTGCAAGTGCAACCGATCACCGCTTTACGTTACGAGTAACAGAAAGGACGCAGCGTGTTTAGCAACATCTTGCAAGACGTTCAGTATGCGCTAAGACAGCTGAGAAAGAACCCCGGCTTCGCTGCCGTTGCCGTGATCACGCTCGCCTTGGGAATCGGCGCCAACACGGCCGTATTCAGCGTTGTCGACGCCGTGATGCTCCGCCCCCTGCCTTACTATCAGCCGGAACGCTTGATCGAGGCGCAGTCGGCCCAGGCCCACGACTACGAGGCCTTCAATATCTGTTATCCAGATTTCTTTGACTGGCGGGCCCAGAACCACACCTTGGAGCACCTTGTTTCTTATCGTGATAATCAGTTCACCCTGACCGGGCTGGAGCGCCCAATCCAACTCGACTCCGAAATTGTGTCTTGGGATTTGTTGCCTGCCCTGGGACTTCAACCCGAACTCGGTCGCGGTTTCTTGCCGGAAGAAGAGAGAACCGGCTCGCATTCGGTTCTGATCAGCCACAGTCTCTGGACCTCGCAGTTTGGAGCAGACCGGTCCATCATCGGACGTACGGTTCACCTCAGCGGAGACCTCTACACCGTCGTCGGCGTGATGCCGCCATCCTTCCGGTTTCCAGTGACCCGGCCGACGAACACAGTCTGGGTGACCCTTGCAGCAGACGATGACCCGAAAAATCAAAATCCTCTGACAAAGAATCGCGGCGCCCATCTCCTGAATGTTTTCGGACGCCTGAAGCCCAACGCGACGCTTGCCGAAGCGAGTCAGGATTTGAATGCCATCGCGGTGAATCTCGCCAAAGCGTACCCGAACAGCAACACCAAGCACGATGCCGCCCGGGCAATCAGTGAACTGGATGCTCTGCTCGGAGATTCGCGAACCATCCTCATGGTAGTACTGGGATCGGTCACGTTGGTGTTGCTCATCGCGTGCGCGAATATCGCGAACTTGCTGCTCGCACGAGTTCGCGAGCGCCAGCGGGAAATGGCCCTACGTTCGGCGCTGGGTGCAGGCGGCGCCAGGATCATTCGCCAATTGCTGGCGGAAAGCATTGTGCTTAGCGCATGTGGAGGTCTGGCCGGATGCGTTCTTGCGTTCGTGGCGACTCCTGCGATGCTTAAGCTTATCGGCGACAGCGTTCCGCGTGCCGTCGACGCTGGCGTTGACCTGCGTGTCCTTGGCTTCGCGATCGTCCTGTCTTTTGCGGCGGGAATCATCTTCGGCATCGTTCCTGCCATCACCGGATCTCGAACCGACTTAGTCTCAACTCTAAAAGAAGGAGGCAGGACTGAGGTCTTTGGCCGCGACTGGATGCGTTCGTTGCTGATCGTCGGTCAGGTGGCGATGGGCCTAGTGCTTACGGTGGGCGCGGGCCTGCTCATCTCGAGTTTTTCGAATCTTCTTCACGCCAATGAAGGATTCAATCCCGACAAGCTGACGACCATGTTCTTCGAAACGCCGGATGCTCAATATGACAACAAGCGGCCCGAATTTTATCGGGAGTATTTCGAAAAGGTCCGCCAGTTGCCGGGAGTGGAGTCTGCTGGCGGGACCATGGTCCTTCCCATGGGCGATAGCGGCATCACAATTTCTTTTGAGGATCCTGAGCATCCAGTCTCCGAAGGGCAGCGCCCGAGTGCGGATATCACATTAATCACGACTGGGTACTTCAACGCGATGCGGATCCCAATCCTCCAAGGACGGGATTTTTCCGATCATGATGACGCGAATGGCGAGCCCGTTATCATCGTCAACCGAGCCTTCGCAGACAAATTCTTTCCAGAAGAGATGGTCCTGGGCAAAAAGATTAAGCCAGGGGCAGGGACACGCAAAGGAACGCCCTGGCGCGAAATCGTCGGAGTTGTCGGGAACATTCGTTTAGGAGCGACGCAAAGAGATCTGCGCCCAGCCATGTATCTACCCTCGGATCAACTGGGCAACTGGTGCTGTCTTTACACCGTAGTGAGAAGCTCCGTCGACCAGCAGAGTCTGGCCGCAAGTGTTCAGCGGATTCTTGCTGGCCTCGACAAAGACATTCCCGTCACTCAGGTCCGAACCATGAACGACCTGATGTTCCGTCAGCTCTCTGAACCTAGATTTGTAGTGACCCTATTAAGCGCCTTTGCGGGCTTGGCGCTTGTACTGACGGTTGTCGGCTTGTACGGCGTCATGACTTATTCCGTTTCCCGCCGTACGCGCGAAATCGGAGTGCGCATGGCCCTCGGCGCTCAGCGGACTTTAATGCTGAGAATGGTGCTGCAAGATGCGGCGATCTTGCTCGTTTCCGGAATCGCCATTGGCTCCATATGTGCCCTGGCATCGTCATCGGTGCTTGAATCCATGCTCTACGGAACCGGGGCGAGAAATCCGAAAGTTATTGTTGCTGTTTGCAGTGTGGTCGGGATTGTTGGGCTGCTGGCTGCCTACATTCCCGCACGTCGTGCAGCCAAGGTCGATCCCATGGTCGCGCTGCGCTACGAATAAGGAGGAGAAGTGACCGGATTACTGCGAGACATTCAGTTCGGGATGCGCCAGCTGCGAAAGAGTCTTGGATTCTCAATCGTCGCGGTGATCACTCTTGCTCTGGGAATTGGCTCAAACACGGCGATCTTCAGCAACGTCAACGCACTTCTCCTGCACCCGTTCGGCATCCCAGAGTTGAACCGCGTGGTGGCTGTCTGGGAGACGGTTCCGAAGCAGGACGCGAACAGCGTCAGAGTAGCTCCGGCAAACTTCCGCGACTGGACTCTGCAAAGCGCATCGTTCGAGCATCTCGCTGCCATTCAGGGTTGGGACGCTAACCTGACCGGACAGGGGATCGCGGAGCGCGCTGAAGGCTATCGCGTAACGCCCGAATTTTTTCCACTCCTCGACGTCCCGCCGTCTCTCGGTCGAAACCTCGGCCAAGTGGATTTTCAACTCGGCCCTGCTCCCGTCATTGTGATCAGTCAGGGATTCTGGCGAAAGAGCCTGGGGAGCGATCCCACCATCATCGGCAAAGGCGTGCTGCTGAACGGACAGCAATTCACGGTGGTTGGTGTGGCGGGAAGCGGGGCGGATTTCCCCGCCGGTGCGGAACTTTGGACGCCGCTCGACCTGAACTCCAGCGAAAGTGCAGATCGCTCCACGCACTCCCTCGCAGTGCTTGGACGGCTCCGGAGAGATAGCTCGATCGCGAACGCAGGCGCCGATTTGCAAGCAATCGCACATCGTCTAGCCGAGCAATTCCCGGCCACGAATGGAGGCCGCGGAGTACGCGTGGTAAGCCTCGTCGAAGACGTCACCTTCGGAACTCGCCAGTTTGTTTCGGTGCTGATGGGTGCTGCCGTCTTCGTGCTCCTGCTAGCGTGCGTCAACGTCGCCAACTTACAGTTAGCCCGGGCGACTGGTCGCCAGAAAGAAATGGCGGTCCGGTTGAGTCTGGGTGCCAGCCGCTGGCAATTGATTCGGCAACTGCTGATAGAAAGCACGTTGCTGGCCGCCGCCGGAGCAATCGTCGGAGTCGTGCTCTCCAGCGTGGGCATGTCGGCACTTCGGGCTGATCTTCCTCCATTCATCGTGCAGCATGTGCCAGGACTCAAGCATATCGACTTCGATATGCGGGTATTAGGTTTCACGATTGGTGCCGCGCTATTCAGTGGAATCTTGTCCGGCCTCGCACCGGCTCTGCAATTTTCTCGATCTGAGGTCGGGGAAACGTTGAAAGAGAACGCGCGTGGAACAAGCTCCAGCGGAGCGACTGGCAGGCTCCGAGCCATGCTAGTCACGTCCGAAGTAGCCTTGGCGTTGGTGTTGTTGGTTGGAGCCGGACTGATGGTGAAAGGGTTCCGTCAGCTCGTGAACACTGAAATGGGATTCGACCGCTCCCATGTGCTTACCTTCAGTGTCGCTCTGCCAGAGGTGAAGTATCAGAACGATGATCAGATTCTGGGGTACTACGACCGCGTGGTACGAGGCTTGCAGTCGCTTCCGTCGGTGGAATCTGCAGCTTGCGTTTCCAGCGTTCCGTCTAGTTGGAATTGGAATTGGACGGAATATAGAGCCGAAGGCGCCCCTCCAGCCGCTCCCGGTGAAATACCTTCGACCATTACTCAAGTGATCAGCCCTGATTTGTTTGCGACTCTGCGCATCCCTCTGCTGAAAGGAAGATTGTTCTCCGTCGAGGATACGCGCACTTCGCTGCCAGTCGCTGTGATCAGCGAGTCTGTGGCACGTCGTAGTTGGCCGGATCAGGATCCAATTGGAAAGCATCTGAAGCTCGGCCCTAAAGATGGCCATGAACCAGATCGCCTGGTTGTTGGTGTGGTGGGCAACATTCGATCGAATGCCATGGATAACACTCGAAACCCGACCACCTATATCCCGCTTACCCAGGTGGCGCCAAAAGCGTCCTCTTTCGTTTTGCGCACGACGGCGGATCCGCAAGCTGCTACGGCCGCGGTCATCAATCTGATTCGAAGCGCCGATCCCACAGTGCCGGCTTACGATGTCCGCACCCTCGAGCAGGGTATTGCCGACAATATGAGCGGCGTGGAGTCCTCCGCTCGCATGATGTTTGTGTTCGCGGTCGTTGCGCTTGTGCTGGCCGCAGCAGGCATCTTCGCGGTCATGGCCTATGCCGTAAACAGGCGCACTCATGAAATTGGAGTCCGCATGGCTTTGGGAGCACAACGCATTGATGTCCTGCGCCTGGTGATCTCCTCGGCCCTAAAGATGGCCATAGTTGGCCTCGCGATCGGCCTTTGCATCGCGGTGTTTATGGCGCGCGCACTTTCCAGTGTTCTGTTCGGTGTAGTCCAGGTAGACATTTCGGTGTTTGCCCTACTGACGGCGCTTCTGACAACGGTAGCGGTCGTCGCCGCCTATATTCCCGCACGTTCG
>Ga0126370_10000196_pt1 | contig 22119 bp, 27 predicted proteins | sample PanSoiMetaPlot_3_FD_92586 | JGI IMG/M metagenome (GOLD analysis project Ga0126370, IMG submission 92586) | Tropical forest soil microbial communities from Panama - MetaG Plot_3 | ecosystem: Environmental > Terrestrial > Soil > Tropical forest > Bulk soil | place: Panama | collected 2016-02-17 | reverse complement strand
TCGCACGGCTCGGAGCACGGGCCGAGGAAAACGTATTACAACTCGACGGAAGACAACTCGAAGCCGTTCTTCGGCGTACGGAGGTACGAGTTCTAGTGCCGCTCGATGACCAGGACTGGAATTCCGTTCGCGTTGCAGTCGAGCGCATCGCCTCCGATGTCTGTGGCCGCAGAGTCGAGTGGTTTACAACGGGCCGCGTCATCAAGCGGGATGAAAAAAACCGCCTCGTCTGGATCAAGGGCATGGGCGACGTGGCGATTCCGATCATTGCGTTCGACTACGACATCAGGTATTACGACACCGATGAAAACGGGGAGACGCAAGTGAGGAAGGCCAGAGCTTCCCTCGCCGTCCCGAACGTCGGCCAGACGGTCGTCGTCGCCTTCGAGCTTGGGAGCACGAGGATCCCTCGTTGCCTCGGTGTCATGCAAGGAAAAAACTGGGTGGAGACTGAGGACTAATGGCATACGATCTCGCACTCTCGCCGCACGGTGATCTGATTTTCGGAGGCAACCGGGATTTCGCAGGAGTCTCCGGTACGGATCTCGTCAACCAGCGGATTACAATCCGGCTCGTCACTCATCGTGGTGCGTGGTTCTACGATCCGGATGGGACGCTCGGAAGCGATCTGTACCAGATGGCCGGAAAATCCCCGGATGCGGCGCTTGAAATCGATGCTCGCGTCCGTGACGCTCTGCGCGAGATGGACGACATCGAAATTCAGGACATCCTCTGGATCTGGGACGAGGACACGAAGTCGATCATCGTCAAGGTCGAGTACGTCGTTGCCGCAGAGGCAGACCAATCGACGCTCGACTCGCCCACGGGTCAGTTTTCATCCACGACTGTCACCATTCCTGTAATCGGAGGTGCCTAGTGCCCGTATCGCTTTCCAGCATTTACAAGTCTCGTGAGGACATCCTCACGGCGATGATCGGGCAACTCTCGACGGTCATCCCCGATGTGTACGTCGGCACAGACGGTGTAATCCGGATCATCTTCGACATCGAGTCGGGGCAGTTCGAGAGCCTCTACCTCGCAGAGCAACTTCTGCTCGAAGACATGTTCATCTCGACGGCGAGCTACCAGGCGCTCCAGCGTTATGGCGACCAGTACGGCTTGCCGATGATGCTCGGAACACGAGCGGAGGGCACCGTCCTTTTCACAGGCGACGACGGCACGTTCGTCCCGCAGGGAACACTCGTCGCGTACGACCCGGGAAATGGAATCGACCCGGTGTATTTCGAGACGACGTTCGATGTCACCGTTCCGGCACCTGGGGATCCAGATCCTCCTGCGTCGGTGACTGCGAGTGCGACGGCTGGAAATCTCACCGGGGCGTACGAGTACGTCGTCACGTTCCTGACCGCGCAGGGTGAGACGCTTCCGTCCACCCCCTCGCAGATCGTGAGCGTCTCTGCGAAGCAGATGATCGTCGGCGGAATCCCACTCGGCGGGCCGCAGACGACAGGTAGGCGCATTTACAGAGATGTGAACGGAGCGGGGAACTGGAGGCTCGTCCAGGAATTCGCTGAAAACACGTCGATCACGTGGACGGACAACGTAGCCGACTCCGCGATTGCGAACGCGCAGACGCCTCCTGTCGTGGATACGGCGCATCGGATCCCTGCTCAGGTGAGCGCGCAGGACGCTGGCATCGACGGGAACGTGATTGCCGGTGCGGTCACCGTGATTTCAGATGGCCCGGGTGGGCTGACGAGCGTGACGAACGAGATCGCGTTCACGGGTGGAACCGATCCGGAGGACATCGAGCTTTACCGCAACCGGCTCCTCGATTTCATTCGTAATCCGCAGACCGGCTCCGTCTCGGACATCGAAGCGTGGGCACAGAACGTCCCGGGTGTCGAGACGGCGACCGTGTTCGAGAACACGCCCGTCAACGGGACGGTTACGGTGCGAATTACAGGGCCGAACGGATCCATCGCCCCGCCCGAGACGATTTCAGCGGTTCAGGCGGCGCTCGATGATCTCGACTATGCGAACATCACGATCATCGTGGCGTCGTTCACGGCGCTCCTGACGGACGTGACGGTCGATGTGACGACGACGGCCGACTACGATCTCACAACGGTCACTCCCTCCGTGCAGACGGCGATCTCGAATTACATCAACAGCCTCGACGTGGGTGCGACGATGTATCTCTCCGGGATCGTGGATTCCGTTTTTGGTCTTCCCGGGATCCTCGACGTGGTGGTCACGACGCCGACGACGAACCAGACGACTGCTGCGGGCAGCAAGAGGGTCGCGCAGACGATCACGGTGAACTGATGAGCATCCTCGAAGAGCCTGTAAACCCGCCGACTCCGCACCAGCCGACGCTTCCGGCCGAGGCGAATTTCACGCAGGCCGAACTCGTCTTCATGGACGAGTCCCCGCCGGGGCTTTTCCCTGAAAACCAGGACTCGAACTTCGGCTACGTCATCCGGAAGATTTTCAGCGATGTCTCCCAGGACATCGCGAACTGGCAGGACATCCTCTACAACGAGCACTTCGTCAACACGTCGGGCCGGTTCATCGATCAGTGGGAAATCGAAATGGGTCTGCCCGTCGATCCGTCGCTCTCACTCGCTGTTCGACAGACGAACGTACTCGCGAGGATTCAGCGCGGCCCGTTTACACGAACGCGCCGGAACAACGTGATCGAGCAGTACATCAAGGCGACATTCGGCACCCCGTTTGCACTCGTGCCCCAGGGTGTCCCGATTGACTCGAACGGAATTCCGCTCTACGGCGAGGCGGGAAACGTCGTCACGCTGTACGAGGTGTACGAGGATCAGCGGAATTTCAGCTACGAGGTGTGGATCAACTCCGCGTACACGCCGAGTATGACTGCGCTCACTCGCGAGTTGAAGCGGATCACTCCGGCTGGGATTTCATTCACCATCGACAACTCGCATGCGAACATCATCGACTACTTCCGCACGGTTCGCTCGATGGCTCCGACCGGTTACTGGCGGCTCGGAAATCTGCTCGACTCGTCGGGCAGCGGAATGAATCTGACAGCCTCCGGTGGCGTCACCGTAGGAGGGATCGCCGCCCCGGGTCTTCTCAGCGCCGCAATCGGCGGGGCGGACGGAGCGACGAATTTCGACGGTGTGGACGATCTTCTCTACGTGTCGAACTCGCTTCTGGCGCCATCCGGCCCGATTACACTGGCAGCATGGGTTCAGATGAATGTAATTCCGGGCGGTGGGAACAACTACGCTCCGGTTATCGCGTCTTCAAGTGAGACGACGTACATCACGGTCGTCAACACTGGAATCGTGTTTTCAGGATGGATCAACGGGAACATTCAGAAGACGGTTTTCGGCGGGCCAGCCCTTGTCGCCGGAAACAAGTATCTCATCACCGCGACGTACGACGGCCTGGTGATGCGCGTTTACACGAATGGTGTTCTCGGCGGCACCAATGCATACACGGGGTCGATGAGAATTGCGCCTACCACTCTCTACATCGGTGGTGCGTCGTTCGGCTACACGAACGGCAGGATAGACGAGGCGATGGTTTTCAACAGGGCGCTCAGTCCGGACGAAATCATGAAGCTTTACAACGCAGGCATCAATGTAAATACCTAGGGAGGAGGCGGAATGGGTACGAGATTCAAGACGTTCGAGAGCACGGGCCTCGCTCCCAATGGGCGGGTGTATGCGGGCGACATGAACCAGATGCAGGACGTGTACGCGGACTTGGTGAATTTCAGCCAGGAAGTCGATGTCGCCGCACTCGGGATCGGTGAGTCGGCGTTGAAATTGCTCCGCTACGGTACGGGCGAAGCGAGACTCTCTGGCGCGCTCAGAGTGGACGCGATCATCCGTGCTCTCGGCGGGTTGTACGCCGGAGCGTTTACAACGGCTCAGCGCGACTCGATCCAGCCTGGTTTTCGCCCGTACGGACTCATCATTCTCAACACGACGACGAATCAGATCGAATGGAACAAGGGCACGGACACGACGCCGAACTGGGTGTCGATGGGTTACGTGCCTGTCGGTGGCACGCAGATCGTCAACGCGGACATCGCTGCGAACGCTGCGATTTCACCCAGTAAGTTCGCTGGTTACCCGAACGACGCGAAAAAGGTTCTCCAGGGTGACGGCTCCTGGGCCTACCCGCTCGTTCCGCCCAAGTCTGTCAGCGCGAATTACACGCTCGTCATCGGGGATCTCAACACGATGATCGAGGTGAACAGCGCATCGCCAACACCCTGCACGATCCCGTCAAATGCCGCCGCTGCATTCGCCATCGGTTCGACGGTTTCAATCGGCCAGGTGGGAGCGGGTCAGGTGACGATCACAGCGGCCGGTGGAGTCACACTTCGCTCGTACAACAACTCTTTGAAATTGGCGGGCCAGTGGGCGGTCTGCTCTGCTATCAAGCGGGCAACCGACGATTGGTGGGTCGCAGGAAACCTCGTCCCATGATCCCCATCGGAACACTGTGTGTTGACCGGGTGAAGCCCACAGCGGCGTTTACAAGCCCGGGGGCTGGCGCAACCGTCTCGGGTGTGGTCACCGTTGCGATTACAGCGTCGGACAACGACGCAGTTGCGAGCGTTCAGTTTTACATCGACGGGGCGGCTATCGGTGGTCTACAGACGACTGCTCCTTTTCAAACCACGGATACATCGACTGCCCGTCAGAACGGGGCGCACACGTACTCGGCAGTTGTTACCGACCGGGTAGGGAATCAGACGACGATTACACAGAACGTAACATTCTCGAACAAGCCGGTCGTGACGATCACACAGCCTGGGAACGGCGCGAATTTCAGTGGCAGCATGAACTTCCGGGCGACGATCACTCATTATTCCTCGTCCTGCTCGTCGCAGTTTTCAATCAGCGGGTACGGGAACGTCGGCGGGGCGCAGGCAGGATCGGGTGATCTCGGCTTCAACGGACTCGACTCGCACTACTTCACCGCTGGCTCTCACACGTTCACGGTCGTTGCAACCGACGCCCAAGGAAATTCAACAACGGCCTCGGTTTCCGCAAATTGCACGAACGCCCTGCCAGGTAGCGGTACGGCCATGCTCGGTGACTATCAGGAGAACTGGGACGGATCGTATTCGACTGGTCGCTCGGACGTGTGGGAATTCAACAACAGGTTCGCTCCGGATTTCATCTGGTCGGCGACGGGGAACAAGACGGGGCCAGTGTACTTGCCTGGAAATCCCGATCCGACCCACTACCAGATGTATTGCCAGGCGTACGCTGCATGGGCGGAGGTGGGAGTGACCGACGACGTTCACTACGATCTCATGCTCGACGGTAACCGATACTCGAACGGATTCAGGGGCGCATCTCTCGGTGGAAACTTCGGCGCTGTAATCGCTATCAACGGTGGAGACTACTTCTACTTCGAGCGTTACCAGGATCCATCGGTGAACTCGTGCTACACAACGGGGATGGGATGTGCATACTGGTTTGGGTTGAAATCGGGATACCAGTCGTGAAGTATTCGAGCTAGGGGGTGAAAATGACTGAGTGGTACGAGAAAGCGTATCCAGGCGGGCCGATGGTCGTTCCGCAGGACATGTTCCCCAGGAACGTCTACCCGCCCGATGCGAGCAAGAAGGGCAAGACTCCTTCTGTAAACGGCCCGGACATCGAGGCGTACAAACGGGCGTTGTGGCGGGGAGGACGCTGGCCCGGCCCGGCGTCTGGCTTCGACAGGGCGTTCTCGAACGCATTCAGCCACGGCAAGGGCACGGGCAATGTCGGTGACTCCGGGGTCGCAGGTTTTCAGCGGCAGATGAAAATCAACGACACGGGCTGGATTGGGCAGGCGACGTTCAACACACTCTGCTCTGCTCGAATTCCCGACGGCCTGCCGAACGCAGGGCAGCCGCTCCTCGATGCAAATGCGTGCAACCTGATCGCAGAGGCATTCGAGACGTTCGGCGGCTCCGATACTCCACCGCCCCCACCGCCGCCGAAAAGCGCCGCCCAGGTCAGACTTGAAAAAGCGATCACCTACCTTGGCTACAAGGAGTCGCCGCCTGAATCGAACAACACGCTCTTCGGCTCGTGGTACGGCGTTAATTACCAACCGTGGTGTGCGATTTTCTGCACGTACTGCGATCAGCTTGGAGGAAAACCGACGAACAGTTTCGCTCGCGGTTCCAGGTACGCATATGTGCCGTACATTGTCAGCGATGCTCGCAACAAGAAGAACGGCCTGAGCGTCCCCGACACTCCCAAGCCCGGTGATCTCGTCTGCTACGACTGGGGCAGGGACGGGACATTCGACCATGTGGGCTTCTTTGAAAACTGGGCCGGAAGCTCACCGTCGTCGTTTACAGCCATCGAAGGAAATACCTCCACGAGCAACAACAGCAATGGCGGGGAGGTAATGCGGCGTTCCCGCGACACACGCAACCAAGCGACCGTTTTCGTCCGGGTCGCGGAATAGTGGGTAGTGTTCGGAATCGACCTTGGGGGTGAGGTACTAGGGGTTCTTGGTGTTTTCCTTTCAGGAGTGGGTAGCGTCCTCACTGCGCTGGGCGCGATCCACTACGAACGCAAGCGTGGTGAAAAAGAGTGCCAGAGGCGTTTCGACGCCTTTGTCGAAGGAGCAAAAATCAGCGAGCACCTGGAAAGGATTAGTGGAGAGGTATGACCGTTTTCTACAAGCTTGCACCGATCATGAAGGCGGTCATCGCAGCGATCATCTCCGGCCTGACCGCAATTGTCACGGGCCTGGTTGCCGGTGGATTGTCCTGGACGGAGATCGTCGTGGCCCTGATCGCGTTTTTCACTGGCCTCATCGCTGTTTTCAGCGTGCCCAATCGTCAGTTGGAGCCATCTGGATCCGCCGATGCCTGATGCCTCTCGCTTTCATTTTCCCGACAGATCCGGCAGCCTGGGGGGCGTTCTTGACCGGGATGGCAGCGGTAATCGGCGTCCTGCTCACTCTGCGAAGAACAAAGCACAGGTCGGACGAGGGATGCAACGAGCGGATCGAGGAACTCAAGGACGCATTCAGGATCGGTACCAAGTACGAGCTTCGCGATGTCTCCGATCCGAAGAGGAAGGCGGCTGACCGATGAATATGCTCAAGCAGTTCTGGGGGTTTTTGAAATCGCTCGGCACCATGACGTTGTTGGCAGCCGGAGCTAGCCTCATCCTGGCAGCATCAGCAGGGTTCTTGACTGCAAATGCGCTCGGCATCACTTCGCAGGAGCCGGTGAAAACGGTGACGATCAACGCGGGCGAAGGAGCTACAGGCCCGACAGGGCCAGCAGGCCCGACAGGCCCGGCTGGTGAAATTGGCCCGGCAGGCCCGAAAGGTGAGCCGGGAGCCGCAGGCGCAACAGGCCCGAAGGGCGACACGGGAGATCAAGGGCCGAAGGGCGACACGGGGCCAGCAGGCCCACCTGGCGGCGTCACGTGCCCGACTGGCTTCTCGGATGGGATCCTTGTAATCAACCACCCCGGCGGGCAGGTGAGCATTTTCACGTGCCTCAAGGACTGACGTGTTGGGAAAGCTCGCGCCGGAATACGACGAACGCACGATCCAGCTAGCGAGTTACCTCGACTCGACTTTTCACGCACCGACGAAGTACGACTTCGACCGGTCGAGAGCGCCGTTTCCTTTTCAGGACTGGGGATCGACTCGAACCGAGTCCGATGTCATCGCCGCCCAGGCGAACCAGATCCTCCGGTTGGGAAGGATCGACCAGAGGCGGACGATCTCGATTTCAGGATCGGACATCACGAGAAGGTATCGGCGGCTCTCGAAGTCGAGAACGAACGGTGATGAAAAAGACATCGGGGTAAGCGCGCTCTCTGCGTTCAAGGACTGGCGCAAGGGCTGGAAGCTGCGGGACAAGATTTACAGCCTCGCGCTGTATGGCGAGATCGAGCCGAACGAGCGTGATCTCCTGCGGACTGCGATCTACGTTTTCAGGGGCGTCCACTTCGGCCTCTGGCTTCCCAAGGCCGTTGCCGGGAACACGAACTTCTGGGATTACAAGGGTGAAAACGGGCCGAACTGGAAGCCCGGATCGTGGGGCGGGACGATGGCGTACTGCAAGGCGTACGTGCCGGAGGGATACGAGCTTCTGCTCTGGGGTCGGCACATTTTCGCATCCAATGCGTTCATCGAGAAATTCTGCGACGAATGCTGGGTTGCAATGGAAACGCTGGACTACTGGAGCCAGCAGGTACTTGACATGCGGAAGCTGTTCATGGTACTACCCTCCGTCATGCAGCACATCGCTGACAACAACAACGGTGAAAACGAGGTGATGCCGCAGCCCTAAAGGAACGACGGGCAGGAGATCGCCCGCTGTCTTGCAAGCTGACAAAGGAGTACAATTGAAATCCAAGCTGACACTAACAGTCGCCGTGCTCTTGCTCGTGGCGACTGGACAAGCAGCGGCTCAGCAACACAATTACACAGGCATCACCTCGATTCGCTACGCGAACGCCTACTGCGAGTCGGGAGGCAACATCCACGCTATCGGCTGGCACGGCATTTACCGAGGTAAATGGCAGTTCGACGGGCCGACGTGGAGAGCGTTCGCACCGGCAGGATGGAAGAGCGCCGACCCGGCCTATGCTCCGGAGTGGGTTCAAGACCGGGCCGCGCTCGCTGTTACGTACGACGCCTGGCCGCGCTGCTAGGATCGGCCAAGCAGGGAGAGCGTACCTCGTTTGCCGCGAAACGCTCTCCCTGCTTTCTGGGGGCTTCGACCTGTCGGGGGGCGGTCGGAGTACCCCCAGAGCTTTTCGTGCCCTGGGCGGGGCTTACACGGCCTGTGGACAACCCTGTGGAAGCTGGGGATAACCGATCCGGCTTGACTCTGGGTCGATTCTCTGAGACGATCCCCGGCGAGGGCGTTCGTCCTGCCTGGGGCTTGGCCGGATGAAATTCCTTCCGCTGGAGTCCGGGGAGGGTCGCTTTTTGCGGGGCGACCTTCCCCGGCTCACTTCTCCAGCGGTGACGAACACAGCGGAAGGAGTAAGGTGAATTACCTACTTAGTGTCAATTGTCACTTTCGGGAGATGCCCTCCGGGCGGTTTTCAGAACGTGGTTTCGCGATTCGCGGTTTCTTTGGCGAGAGGCAGGGTGTTGGTTTCGGGTTTCTCAAAAATAGGCCCGGAAGTGTAAACGTGGGAGCAGCACCCCCTTTAGGGGGTGACTTCCCGTTCACGAGGGGCCGTGGGGGATTGTTAAGGGGGGCATTTTCAGCGGGAGGAAAAAATGAGCGTTGAGGCACAAATAATCGCCGCGCTTTCGACCGAGGGCAGTCTTAAAAAAGCCTTCATGGCCGATCTCACGGTCGATGACTTCGAGATTTACGACCGCGAGTACGAGTGGATGTTCAACCGGCTGGAGCGCAAAGAGCCGATTACACCGTTCTTTTTCAAGCGCAAGTTCCCGGAGTTCGATTTCATACTCTCGGAGCATCCGGTCAACGATCTGATTGAGGAGTTCCTGCGGGAGAGGGCGTTCGTACAAGTCTCTTCTGCCATCGATGAACTTCTCGGTGGTGAGGATCCGCTCGACCAGGACAACGTGCTCGAAAAGCTCGATGCTTTCCAGGAGACGGTCACCCAGGTAAGGACGACACACGTCGATCCTCCCGTGGTTGAAATTGGATCGACTTGGGAGCAGGCGTATCAAAAGGCTCGTTCACTTTACCTCCTGCGGGACAACGGTGAAATCCCTGGAATCCCGACAGGTCTTGCCCATCTCGATCTGCACTGGGGCGGACTCCAAGCCGAGACGACGTACGTCTATCTCGGTCGGCCGGGAGATGCGAAGTCGTTTTCAATCGCTCAGCTTGCGACCGAGGCTGCATGGAACGGATTCCGTGTAGCGGTTTTCAGTCCGGAGATGAGTGAGTGGCAGCATCGGTGCCGTTTTTACACTCTCCTCTCTGCCAAGTCCGAAGTGCAGGAAGCTCTTGGTTTTCGAGGGCCGTTTCTGAATCGCTCTCTGCGGGAGGGGACGGGCTTCAACATGAAAAAGTTCAAGCGCTTCCTGCAATGGATGGACAGGGAGCTTGAGGGCGAGATCGGACTCTTCACGATGAAATATCGCCGTGAGAAGATGACCGTTCCGTTCATCCGCTCGAAGCTCAAAGACATGCAGGCCGATCTCCTGGTCGTGGATCCGGTTTACAAGTTGAAGTCTCCACGCCGCCGGTTGAGCCGCTGGGAAGAGCTTGGTGAAATTACAGATGGCCTCGTGGACATTGCCCATGAGTTCGCCATCCCTGTTGTTCTCTCAAACCAAGCGAACCGTGCGCTGGTCGGAGCAAGGGACGAGGCACCGTCGATGAATTCGTCGTATGGTTCTGACACTCCCGTCCAGGAAGCCGATGCTGTAATCGGGGTGCGGTCGTTTCCCGAGGACAAGACGTTGAAATACTCTTGCACCAAAAATCGCTATGGGGAGCGTTTCAAGTTCACGGCTCGGTTCTATCCGAACCACGGACTTCTCGAAGACATTACGCCGGTCAGCAACGAGTATACTCATGGGTTCGACAGCGACAAGCTCGAACAACTCGAAGCGCAACTCGAAGCCGACGAGCGTGAAAACGACACGTACTCGTGATCTGTCTCTTTTTCATCGAAAACGATCCGTACTGCTGGTACTACAACATGGGGCCGACGACAAACCTCGGACGTTGGGGTGAGTGGGCCTGGGTAGGAAGGGTGTATAAGAATGACAGGCGAGATCAGAGATTTCAGCAAGCCAGCCGAGAAGCCCCAGGAGCCGACCCAGCCTGTGCAGATTCTCTCGCAGGCCGAGTTGACCAAGCAGGAGGGCGTCGAGGTTCAAGTCCGCCGCCACGAAGAGGTGATCGTCCCGGCCGACAAGCTCCGGCACAAGCCGATCCAGCCCGGTGATCCTGAAATCCGCATCCGCGCAGCCGTGGACAAGGAGGCGTGGGAGCGGGTGAAAAGGGGAGAGGACGAATGAAATACCTTTGCGGGTGCGACCCCGAGGCGAAGAAGCACTATCGGGCCATCGTGCTCCCGAACGGCAACACGAGCCATCTCATCCTCGATGACGAGGGCTATCAGGTCTGCCCGGAGCACGGCGAGCGGTTGTACGGCTGGAAGACGAGTCACGCTGGCGGTGTAAACCCGAAGATCGACTACTCGAACATGGGATCGGGCGGCAATCTCAGCAACATCGACTTTTCACAACCGGACATGCGGGACACCAGGGATCCGCAGACGATGGGCTTGGAGATCCAGGCAAAGGGGAACGGGCACAAATGAGGTATCACGCGAGGGAAATCGACGCACTGAGCTTCTGGAGTCGGTACGTCGATTTCCCGACCAGTCAGAGGGACGACGGCTCGGAGTTCTCCGAACTCGTGCTGTGTCCAAATCCGACCCACGACAATTTCAGATCTCCGGCGTTTCAGGTCAACCTTCACAAGCCGCTCGTGCATTGTTTCAGCCAGTGCGGAATTTCAGGCACGTGGGAGCACGCCGTCTGCGTGATCGAGGGGCTGTATAAGAAATACGACGTGGACGGAGCGACGAGTCCACGCGAGCACATGATCCGGTTGAACAAGGCAAAGAGAGAAGCCCGCCGGATCATCCTGCGCGACTCGAAGATCGCGAGAGGTACTCGCCCGGTCAAGCGGCCGGTGAAAAAGGCGACGGCAAGGAAGAAGCTCGCTCTCCAGTACGAGAATTACATGCCGTCTGTCGGCTTGGAGTACCTCGAAGAGCGTGGAATTTCAGGAGCGGAGATCGCGTACTGGGATCTCGGCTGGGATCCGGACGAGAAGCGGATCGTGATACCGGCGCACGATGAGGAAAACCGGCTACGGTTCCTGATCGAGCGGGCGGTCGATCCGAGGGCGCATCCGAAATACCTCTACACCGAAGGCTCTGAAAAGACCGAGTTGCTCTTCGGGGCGAACAAGATCTTCTCGAACATCCGCCGTCACATACGCGGGATTACAATTGTGGAGGGATGCTTCGATGTAATCAACCTCCACAGGCATCAGATCCCCGGTGTCGGCATCCTGGGGACGGGAATTTCAGACCAGCAGCGGCGCATCATCGCCCGCTTGCAGCCGCGCAAGGTCTACCTCATGTTCGACAGGGACACGTCGGGCGTGAAGAACATTGAAATTGCATACGAGAAGCTCAAGAACTACCCGCTGTTCGTGTGCCGCTACCCGGCGGGCAAGACCGATCCTGCCGAGTTGACGTACGACGAGGCGTGGAGATCCATCGACACGGCCGTCCCGATCCTGATTTGGCGGCAAAAGCTCCGCAAAATCCGGTTCGAGTAAAAACTTGACAAACTATCCCAGGGATGGGATAATTCCGCTATCCGCATCAGCCTGAGTGCTGCTAAGACGACAAAGGAAGGGTGAAAATGGCACTACGAAGAACGAAACGGGATCGCGGGCCGAAGATCCGCACCGTTCGCTCCCGTGAAGAGCGCAAGCGCCCGTCTGTTTTCCTTCGCTTGAAGGCGGACGAGAGCTTTCGCGGGGTCGCTCTCTTCGAGCCGGATCCCGAGAAGACGGAGGCCGGTGAAAACCCGGGGTACTACGAGTATTACGACCACTTCGACAAGGCGGGCAACACATACGTCCCCTGCTCCGGCGAGGACTGCCCGTTCTGCGCGGCGAACGACAACCCCTCGACCCGCGCACTCACCGCCTGGTACTTCCCGGAAGCCCCGGACGTGAAGGATCAGATCAAGCTCTTCACGATGAATTTCAGCACCGTGGAGGCTCTGACCGACGAGGCCGAGGAGGAGGACGGGATCCAGGGCAAGAAGATCCGCATCAAGCGCCTGGACGACCGGGGGAATTACAGAATCAAGGTGCTCCCGGACAAGACGCTCACGAAGAAGCAGCAGACCGACCTGCTCAAGCGGCTGGAGGAGGACGTGCTCTCCGGCAACGGTCTGGAGGGACTTGTCATCGCCCAACTGAAAAGGCAGATCGAGCGGCTCAAGGCTCTCGACCTTCTCGAAGACGAGGACGACGACGAGGACGAGGACGAGGCTCCGAAGTCGCGCACTCGCACGACGACTCGCCGGGGCAAGCCCGCTCCTGAGCCGGAGGACGAGGAGGACGACGAGGACGAGGACGACGAGGACGAGTCGGACGAGGAAGATGAAAACGACGAGGCCGAGGACGAGGACACCGACGACGATGACGAAGAAGACGAGGACGAGGAAGAGGACGAAGACGAGGACGAAGAGGGAGACGAGGAGGACGAAGACGAAGAAGAGTCCGAAACTCCCGACAAGATCACGGCTGGCGTTTTCACCATCGTCAAGATCAACAAGACCGACGAGACGTTCGACCTTCGCTCCGACGAGCACGGCGACCTGAAAACGTGGCTCGGTGACGGCCTCGACGTGGACTACGGCACGATCAAGAAGGGCGCGGTCGTGGTCGTGGACGCTTCCCAGGACGAGGAGGGCGACCTGATCCTCACCTCGATCAAGATCAAGCCGACCCGGGGACGGCCGCGCAAGACCACGTAATTTCAAGGTTCGGGTATGTGGAGTCTGCGGCGCTCCGCTATCAGCCCGAATGGGGGAGTGAGGACGATTGCGCCCGCTGTCGTCCTCACTCCTTTTCAACTTAGACGAGGAGAAGGAAAATGGCACTGGCAGTTCTACCGGCGAGATTTCAAAGGAAGATCCAGGTTTTGCCGGATGGCTGCTGGCTGTGGCTTGGCTCTCGCGGAGGAAAGCGGCTAGAGTATGGTCGTGTTCGCTTTCGCAATCGAATGGCTCAGGCTCACCGTGCCGTGTACGAGTTGATCGTCGGTGAAATTACACCGGGGATGACGCTCGATCATCTCTGCGAGAATCAGTTGTGCGTCAACCCCGATCACCTAGAGGAAGCAACTGCCGCAGATAACCGCCGTCGGGCAGGGTACGCGAGGAAAACGCACTGTGTGAGGAATCACCCCCTGACCGATGAAAACGTCTATACCAGCCCGGACGGTAGACGCCATTGTCGCGCCTGCCGCCGTTTACAGAGGAGTCAGTAATGGCCCTACCGATCATCACCCAGACCGATCTCCAGTCCCGGCTCGCGGAGGAGACGGAGTACAGCAAGGCGGACGTGAAGCTCTTCCTGGAGGCGCTCAACGCGGTGACCCAGGACGCCATCGCCAACTGCGAGCGGGTGAAATTCGCAGGCGTAGTGATCGAGCCTGCGTTGAAAAAGGCGACGAAGAAGCGCATGGGTCGCAATCCGGCGACCGGCGAGGAAGTCGAGATCGCCGCCAAGCCCGCGTCCGTGCGTGTCAAGGTGACGGCGCTCAAGACGCTCAAGGAGTCCGCACCGACCGTGCAGAAGCTCCGGAGGAAGCTCGCAGCATGACCGATGAAATCGGTCGCTTCGGCATGGGTAAGCAGCGCGGCCCGTACGGCACGAACGAGGGCGACATGTGGCTTGCCCCTGGCAGCGACATGCAGAACATGCTCGACAGAGAGCAGCCGGGCGTCGTGCTCATCCACGAGATCATCAACGGCGAGGACTCGATTTACACAACGCGAGACGAGGAAATGATCGCGGAGGCCCGCAAGGGTCACGAGATGTATATCGCGGAGGAGGCGAGAAGGAATTGAAATCGCAGTGTTTCCTCGTGCTCACGGCGCGGAAGAACCGTGATGGCGAGGTGGCGTCGTTCCAGATTTCACGGGCCGAACAGAAGTTGCCCGACATCAAGGCGTTCCAGGCCCGGATCCAACTCGTGCTCGAAATCGATCCGACGATTTTCGAGGCCGAGGCCGTCGCCGTCGTGGTCGAGCCGAGGAACGTCAAGGTCATAGGAAAGGCGAGGAGCGCAGAATGAAAACCAAGACACGCATGGCGCTGGACGAGATCCTCTCTCGGCATCCCGACGCGGATCTCACTGCCCTCGACTGGCAGGTCGCGAACGAGTTTTCACTCATCAACGGCCCGTGGCTTCTGGTCGGACTCCAGGAGGAGGCCGGTGAAAACGTCAAGGCCGCAGTGTCGTATGCCGTCTGGAAGGAGACAGGGGCGGTTTACGACTACGACGGCTTTGCGGTCGCTGACGATCCGTTCTGGGAGCCGGAGGACGGCGAGATCCGTGAGATGAAGGAGCCGGACTCCAGGAAAGTACCGCCGAAGTCATGAACTGGCCGCAGGCAATCGTGTACGTCGCCCTGATCGCGGCGTTTTCACTAGCCTTCTGGCGGGTGACGAGATGAGCACCCTCGATCCGATGATGCCGGAGGATGTGTCCGCGTACCTCAACGAGAAGATCGATTCGGGTGAATGGTGGGTCATCGTCAACAGCCTTGAGTTGATGAAAATCGTTGAGGGGCGGCACTATATGGGTGACGACAACACATGGTTCGAGGTAATCATCGGTTCTTCCCATAACCCCGGATTCCTCGTTGCCCTGGCGCGCAAGTCTGAGATGTCTGCGGAGCAACTTGCTGCGTGCTGCATCGAAGCCGGGCATGAGGGGATCAGTAGGGACGAGCTTGTTCGACGGTTTGAAAACCAGGACATTCTCTTTCCGTCGTCCAGCGATCTCGAAGCGATCTTCGCTCAGCGGGTCTTTGCCGAGATGGTGACTCGATGAGCCTGCCCGATCTTCACTGCCACTCCACGTTTTCACTACTCGACGGGTTCGGGACTCCCAAGGCCGTCGTCGCGAGGGCGAAGGAGTTGGGCTGGTCGGCCGTCTCGCTGACGGAGCACGGGCACCTCATGAGCGCGCCGCAGCTTTACAAGGAGGCGAAGGCGGCGAAGATCAAGCCCATCATCGGCTGCGAGCTATACGTGACTCCCGACTGGGCGCTCGGTGAAAAGGGCAAGGACGTGATGCCGGAGCAATTTCATCTGACCGTCCTCGCGCTCAGCAGGGAGGGCTACGAGAATCTCGTGGCCTGGTCAACGTTCGGGATGCAGCGGGAGAATTTTTACCGCAAGCCACGTATCTCGGTTTTCAAGATGGTCGAGATCGCTCCCTGGCCGCTCCACCACAACGTCGTCCTCTCCGGCTGCATCGGCTCGGAGTTGAACCAGTCGATCCTGAACGACTCCGACATGGGGGAGTTCTACATCGAGGGAATGAAAATGCTTTTCCCTCACTTCTACATCGAGATCCAGGATCACCTGGGGGCACGCTACCTCGATGAGCAGTTCCTCTCGTACTGCCAGATGATCGAGGAGGAGGAGGCCGTCCGTACGTGCCTGATCGAGTTGGCACGCTGGACGGAGACGCCGCTCATTTTCACGAACGACTCGCACATGCAGCGGATCGGGGACAGGAAGGCGCACGTGGCGATGAAGGCGAGCGCGTACCGAAATCGCGACGACACGTACACGTCCCAGGAGCGGCTCTCTGCGGCGTACCTCAAGGACTACACGTACTTCACGAATTACATGCGCGACATGGAGAAGGCGGGCCAACACGTCCCGTACGACGCGCTCACGAACATCGGTGAGATCGTGGCCGAGGCGAACATCGTCCTCGATCCGCTCGACCGCTTCTCGTACTCGATTCCGTTTTCAGGGTACGACGACCCCGAGAGGAAAATGCGGGCGAGATCGAAGAGAAGGCTCGCGCAAATGGTCGAGAAGCACGGGGTAAACGCGCGGGAAAGGTTCGAGCTTGAAATCGAGGCGATGGGAGATTTCGCCCACTACCTGCTCCTGATCTCCGACTTCATCACGTCGGCGCGAAAACAGGGGATCCTCACGTGGACACGGGGATCGGCAGCAAGCTCGCTTCTCTGCTACTGCCTGGGAATTCACGAGATCGATCCCATCGAGCACGAACTGATTTTCAGCCGGTTCTTCAATCCGGCCCGGAAGAAATTGCCGGACATTGACGTGGACATTCAGCCGTCGCGCTACGAGGATTTCATGCGGATCGTCCACGAGAAGATGGAGCCGCTCGTAGGAGAGGGCCAGGTCGAGCAGATCTGCAACTACGGCACGGCCGCGAATCGCTCTGCCTTCCGGATGGCCGCGTCTGCGCTGGGGATCGAGAAGGAGGAGCAGGACGAGATTTCAAAGCTGCTCCCGCAGATGATCGACTCCGGCATGGTGGACGAGGACACGGACGTTTTCATGGCGCTGCGCGAGGACTACCCGGAGCTTTACGAGGTGACGGCCGCGATCTTCGACTCGATCAAGTCGATCTCGCAGCACGCCTGCGCCTGGGCGTTCGGCACGCCGGAGCGTCCGTTGAAAACGTGGGTGCCGATGTACCTGATCGCGAGTTCGGGCAGGCTCGTGACGCAGTTCGATTTCAAGACGCTCGAAGACTTCGGACTCGTGAAGGGCGACTTCCTCCGGCTCACGACTCTCGACGTGGCAGCGGATGTTCTGAAAATGATCGGCCGCTCTCCGCTCGACTTCTTCGACCTTCCTCGCAACGACGCGAAGACGTACAAGATGATCCAGGCCGGGAAAGTCGATGGCGTCCACACGCTCCAGGGCAAGGAAGTCCGCCGTGGTGTCGTCGCGATGCAAGCTGAAAACGTGTTCGATCTGACGCTCGCAGCCGCGCTCTACCGCCCGGCGAACACTCGCACCGGCCGGGACAAGATGTACGTGAAGCGTCGGCACGGCGAGGAAGAGTTTTCATACGAGCACCCGATCCTGGAAAAGATCCTCCAGGCCACGCACGGCGTTCCGGTCTATCAGGAGCAGGCGATGGAGATCGGCTACGCGGTCGGGATGGACGATGCCGGAGTTGACGACATTTACCAGGCGATCAAGAAAGCGAAGGGTCAGGGCCGTGGCGCAAAGGAAGCTTTTGAAAACATCTACCCCGACTTCGCCCAGGCGGCTGACGGTGAGGGTCTGGATCCCGACGTGTTCTGGCCGTGGGTGCAAGCGTTCCAGGGCTACTCGTTCAATCGCGGTCACGCTGCGTCTTACGGAGAGCTTGCCGACCGGATGGCGTATCTGAAATGCCATTACCCGGGCGAGTTTTTCGCCGCCCTACTCGACCACTTTCCGGAGCGTTCTCAGTATCTCGCCGCTGCGAGGGCAGAGGGCTACGAGTTTTCACTTCCGGACATCAACCGTTCGAGCGCGGGCTTCGGGATCGACCGGCAGAGCGGAGCGATCCGCGTCGGTCTGGGGAAGATCAAGGGACTTGGCCCGGTGGCTGTGAATGAAATCGTGAGCAACCAGCCGTTCACGACGTACGACGATCTCAAGGACAGGACGACGAGGCGCTCGCTGAACGCTCCTCGGCTGGAAGCACTCGCCGTCCTGGGGGCGTTGGAGCCTCTGGGTATCCGGAGAGGTGAGGACGAGGACGTGATCCAATTTCATGCTCTCGGCTTCGTCCTTCATAGGCCAAGGAAGTTCAGAGGTTTCAAGCCCCGCCATATTGCTCCGAGAATTTCAGAGTCGGGGTGGAAGCACCTAGGTCGGGAACGAGGTTTGGAGACGACTCAGGGACGTGCGAGTGTTTCTAAGGTGTTTTGGATTCCGCCCGGTGTGAAACTGGAGACGAAGGCAAGTCCGTGGGCGCAAGTGAAATCTCTTTTGATGGAAGCGGTGGATGAAAACGGTATCAAGTTCCATCTACTTGCCCCGCAGGACAAAAAAGATTTAACCCTGCTCATGAAGTTTCTTCACAAAAAGTGCGCTGATCGCGTTGTTTGTCTTGACGGAATGGTGCGAATGCCGTTCGTCATGAATGGCCCTCAAGCCTTTCGGGTGTTTGGGATTACCGGGTCGTTTCAGGGAGATCCTCAAATCTACCCCCGGAATAAAAATGATACGACGTTCGTCTCTGCGATACGAAGTGCTAAAGGGGCGGTGCGTGGCTAACCCGTCCGGACTTTGTAAATGCGGGTGCGGTGAGAAGACTGGAATCGCAACGCAAGATGATGCACGGCGTGGCCAACACAAGGGCGAGCCTATGAATTACCTTCCAGGCCACAATGCTCGAACGAGGGTAGGAGAATTGAACTCAGCCTGGAAGGGCGATAACGTTGGGTATCATGGCTTACATCTGTGGGTTGCCAAGTACAAGGAGAAGACCGGCGAGTGTGAGCATTGTGGTTTTCAGAAGGAAACTCAATGGGCCAACATTGACGGCAAATACCGTCGTTGTCTTGATGACTTCATCGAGCTATGCTCCCCATGCCATGTAGCTTTTGACAGAGGAAGGTGATTGAAATCCCTGATCTGACGTATTTCATCGGCCGTCCGTTTCTCGGACTGGAGGACACGGACGAGTCCTGGCGGATCGTGCTCGACGCGGGCGGCGTGATCGAGAACAAGGATCTGGAGATCGCCAAGCCCGACGAGGAGCCGCTCAAGGGCACGGTTTTCATCCGGCCGATTTTCAGCGAGTTGGACACTCGACTCCAGTTCGGCGTCGGCAACGACGTGGCGACGGAGTTGACGTTGAACCCGTTGAAGTACACAATCTCGGATCCCTCGTTCTCCCTGGGAGCAGAAGAGGAGCTTTACCCTCAAGTCCCGGTGGACATCGAGGCCACGCTCCCGCCTGATCCGTCCGACGAACGAGTGGCGGACGGGCCGGAGGTACCGCAGGCAACCGAAGAAGAGGAGGATGAAAATGCGTAGCACTCCCGAGACGCCCGAAGCCCCGGAGTCGGAGCCGGTCGAGGGCACCGAGGGCGACGAGGAGGAGAGCACCGAGGAGGGCGGCGAGGACGAGGGCGAGGAGACGCCCGCCTAGTGAGACTTCGGCGTCGAACGGACGTGGGAGCCGCTGAGACGCCGCAGGAGGCCGAGGAAGCTCCAGGGGATACACCCGTGGCCCCCGGAGCTTCCGAAGCCTCACAGCCCCGGAGAAAGCGTCGTAGACGCCGTAAATCCAAGTGGCAAAAGGGACTCAAAGGCAGGCGAGGGCCGAAATGAAAAAGAAATCAGTCTCGAATGCAGCCGCGCTTATGCGCCAGGTGAACGACACGCTTGGCCTGGAGAACCCAGTTCGGCTTGGGTCGGACGACTATTTCAGGATCGAGCGCATCCCCACGGGGAGCCTCGTGCTCGACCGGATCACGGGCGGCGGCTTTGCCCTGGGCCGTCACTACGAGTTGTACGGATCCGAGTCGAGTGGGAAGTCGTACACGATTTACAGGACGATGGCGATGAGCCAGCAGCGGGGGAATCTCTGTGCCATCGTGGATCCGGAGCACGCATTCGACTACGAGCGTTTCGATTTCCTGGGCGGGAAGTCGAACGAGCTTCTTGCCCATCATCCTGAAAACGCGGAAGATGCAATCGCCGTGATGATGCTGCTCGCTAAGCATGCGAAGGAGGCAACGCTGGAGGTAATCGCAATCGACAGCGTTTCTAGCCTCGTGACGACCGAGGAGATGGCGAAGGATCCTCGCGACAAGGACAACATCGCCCCGCAGGCGCGAATGATGTCACGGGCGCTGCGTCGAATTACAGCGGTGAACTCCAAGACGCTCTTCCTCTGGACGAACCAGGAGCGCACGGATGTCGGCGTGATGTTCGGGAATCCGAAGACGACATCGGGCGGCAAGGCTCTGCGCTACTACGCAACGGGGCGGATCGAATTTCAGCGGAGCACGAGGATTACCGAGAAGCGCAGCGTCGTGCGTCACGGCAGGAAGGTCACGACCGAGGTTCCGATTGGGCGCTGGATCCAGGTGCGGGTCGAGAAGGACAAGTCAACCCGCCCGCTCAGAGAAGGCTCGTTTGTTTTCAACTACGATCTAAAGACCATCGATCCGTACTGGGAGATCATCTCGCTCGGCCTGGAGGACGAGTTGATCGAGCGCAGTGCGACCGGGCTTTACACGTACGAGGATCTCGAAAGCCAAGTGTGGTCGGGGAAGGAGAAGACGTTCAAGAAGCATCTCCATGAAAACCCGATGCTCTTCGAGGAGATCGCAAGTGCGATCCACGCAGAGACGAGGCGACAATGGCGCGAAACGTAAATCTGGTTTGCGACATCTGCGGCCAGCCGACGAAGATGATCGTCGGGAAGATCATGTTCATTCCGCAGGACGGCAGAAGGCGCTCTGCCCATAGCGATTACAGTCACAGCGCAGACGTGGGCGAGTGCTGCAAGGCGAAGCTCTTCAACACTGTGCGTTTTCAGAGACGGCGCACGTTCCGGCAATATCAGGAAGATCGGCGTGGCTCCCAAGTCGCGTGAGAAAAGGCCGTGGCTGACGACGTTTTCATATCGAGGTAGGTGGAAGTATGTCGAAACCAGACGCAAGTGGAAATTCAGACGATTTCGGCTTGTCAATGGATGGGTCATCGTCGTCTCGTATCGACGGATCTCTGGAGACGCCCTGGACGCGAGCGAGGAAACTCCGCTCACAGATGCAGGAAGAGCGGCTGAATACTTTGCCCGGTGGGCAAAAGGGGATCAACTCCGGCCGCATCTGGAGGTTCCCGAGAGACGGGCGCATTTTCGATTTCCTGATCGAAGCGAGGACGAACGAGAAGCCGGGGGCGAAGGGGTACAGGATCGACAAGGCTGAATTCCTGGAATTACGGCGGCAGGCGCTTACGCAGCCGGGAGGGATGAAGCCTGGAATTCAGGTCACCATTGACGATCTCGATCTCATGGTGATAGAACTGTCGGTGTTCACTCAGATGCAGACAAGGCTGATCGAGCTAGAGGAGAGAGACGAGCGTGAGCCTGGAAACTGAAATCAGACGGATTCAGGATCCCAAGGGGATTCTCGTTCCGCTCGTGCAGAACTTCCTCACGAACTCGCAGTGCTCCATCGACAGTGCCGAGGATGTTCAATTCCTGGCCGGGCTGACGACGCTCATGGCCGCACGTGAAAACGCGCGCCAGGAGGACGGGCTGGGTTACTACTCGCCGTCCTCCCTGGGCGAGCATTGTCTCCGTAAGGCGTATCTCCAGCGGCACGCGAAGATCAATCCGCACGGCCCGGCTCCGCACGGGATGATGGCGCACTACTATTTCCTCACCGGGAATTTCATCCACATCAAGTGGCAGTTTGCGCTCTACAAGCTGGAGAAGTACATCGGCAACTCGACCATCTTCCGCGTTTACGGCTACGAGATCCCGGTCGCCTCGAAGCGGGGCGATCACCGGGGCACGATAGACAACATCGTTTTCATCTACGGTGAACCGTTCGTGCTCGACT
>Ga0126370_10000195_pt1 | contig 22125 bp, 12 predicted proteins | sample PanSoiMetaPlot_3_FD_92586 | JGI IMG/M metagenome (GOLD analysis project Ga0126370, IMG submission 92586) | Tropical forest soil microbial communities from Panama - MetaG Plot_3 | ecosystem: Environmental > Terrestrial > Soil > Tropical forest > Bulk soil | place: Panama | collected 2016-02-17 | reverse complement strand
TCCGGCGCGAGCTGGCTCAGCAAGCCAATGGTTTCTGCCGCTTCTCCGGCGGGCGCGGTCTGCAACGTTTCGACGAGCCGTTGTGTGGCATCTTCCCCCAGGTTGCGGATGACCTCGCAGAGCAGTTCGCAGTCTTCGCGGAACCCGCAATGCCCGAAGCGGTTGGTTACGTAATGAATCGTCGCCTTGGGCATCAGGCTCAGAATGTCCATCATGCCGTCGGCAATTTGCCCCGTGCGCATCGCTTCTTCGACGAATTCCGGCAGCCGCTCTTCCGCTCCGATGCGTGGCCGCAGGCTTTGCGTGGAGCCGGGCCGCTGGGCCTCCACGCTTTCCAGTGAAGCCAGCGCCTGCTGCATCGCGGGATAGCAGCGCTTTGAAGCCGCTTCCTGGCTCAAGCGCACAAACGCCGCGCCGACCAGCGTCTGCAATTCCGGCTCGCGCTCGACCGCCAACTGATTGCCAGTGCGCCGAATCGCTTCCATCAGCGCGCTTCCGTCACCGCTTCCATAAAGTTCGCCCAAGTCGGAAAGGCCGATCGCGGTCGTCCGCCGCGCTTCCGGCGCTTCCAACCCGATGCACGACGCGTACTTCATTAAAATTTCATTCGCCGTTTTTAACTCGCCGCGCCGCAAGCATTCTTCCAGGAACGCGCGCACGTTGCGCGGCGGCACGCACCACGCTTCGTCCGAAGTCAGCACTTCCTTTTTGTTTTCTTCCGGCACCTGCTCCCAGAATTCCTGGTCCAGCAGTTCCGTGTACGACTGCACGGAAAGCCCCGCCTGTGCCATCATTTGCTCTTGCGTGGAGAGAATCTTGCGCAGCGCTTCAATTTCCGTATTCATGCGGTCGAGCAATTGCTTCACCGCGTTCACGCGTAGCTCGCCGCGCTCGTAGCTGTCCAGCGCGAAGCGAATCGCCACGTGCTCCGCCAATTTCAGCAGCATGGGCTTGTCGGGTTTCGAATCGGGAGCCTGCGCCGCCAATCCCGCCAGCGCCTGTTGCAGCGTGAACTGTGCGCGCACCGGCATCGCGCTCAATCGCGACTGGAATGTCGGCACATCCATCCGCGAATCCGGATCCTTGCGCGCTTTCCCCAGCGACGCGAACAAACCCAGCATCGACCGCACATCTTCTTCTTCAACGGTGAACTTGCCACCGCCGCCGCTTCCCGGCGCCCCCGAACCATGTCCGCCGCCCTTTTCGCCGCGCAACATCGCCGAAGCGCTCATCCATTTTCCCGGCTGCCCCGTTCCGCCCGACCCAGTTCCTCCACCCCCGCCAACTCCCGTCCCGCCACCAAATCCTCCCCCACCCGAACCTGAACCCGTACCTCCCCCGCCACCTCCGGAACCCGAGCCCGTTCCTGCGCCACCTCCACCCGGACCTGTTCCAGTTCCCCAACCTCCGCCTGAGCCGCTACCTCCGCCTCCCGGTCCGCTGCCAACTCCAGTTCCTGATCCCGAGCCTCCGCCTATCCCTGCGCCTCCCGGACCTCCGCCCGCGCCAGACTCCCACAGCCCTCCGCCGCCGGAACCAGAACCTCCAGCTCCGCCACCGGAACCCGAACCTGCTCCTCCCCCGGAGCCGGGACCGCCTCCCGGGCCTCCCGTCCCTCCGCCGCTTCCGCCCATTCCTCCGCCGCCCAGCCCGAACCCCGGCCCCGGTCCTCCCGGACCATGGCCCGGCCCGCCCGCTCCTCCTCCCCCTCCACCGCCTCCGCGCGCGCTCTCCGCCGCCAGAATCATCTGCAGCATCTTGTTGGGGTCTTCAAAGAATTCGCGGAACTTGTCGCCCGACGCGCCCAGCGCCTTCGCCGTCAACTGCGCCGCCACTTTGATTCCTGCAACCGACGAGTCTTCCGCCACGTAGCGAATCTCGTTCACCTTGATGCTCGTGTCGCCGCCCAGCGCCGTTTTCAACTGCTCCGCCAGCGCCGAAGGCTTGGCGTTTCCGCTGGGAAACGCGCGCACAAACCGCGCAAATTGCTGTTGCGACGCGCCCGGCGAAAAATGGATGCTGGCGATCCCCGAAGACGTCAGCAATTGCGCGAAGCTTCTCTCTCCCGCCGACGAGCCCATCGGCACCCCGTCCAGCAAAATCTGGTGCCCCGACGCTCCCAGCAGCACGCCGCTCCCGCCGCTGTCTTCCAGCGCCTGCTTCAGCTCGCGCCACGTCGTGTCGAACTGCGCCGTGGTCTTCGCGTGCCCAAACTCGTACAGGCGCGCGAATTTCAGCAGAATGTTCAAGCTGCGAACAAACGCCCGCGCTCCGCCTTGTGCCTCAGGACCCATTCTCGTTTTTTGCCCTAATCTCTAACTTCTAACCCCTATCCTCTTTGCTTACAAGCTTTGCCCCGCTCCGTGTACCCTTCTCAATAACAGATTTTGTTGCCCCTTTGGAAACATTCTGCTCTCGGCGGCACAGGCACGCCTGCTTGTACTCTTTCATGAGGCGCCGCGCTTGCTTGTTCCCCTCATCTGATACGCCGCGTGCGGGGATTCTTCAACTCTGAACCTTGGACTGTTGAACTCCGGGCATCTTGATTCTATTGCGTTATCCGCGTTCTCTGCGTTTATCCGCGGCCCGTCTCTCTTTGCATTTTGAATCTGGCATCTACTTCAAGTATAAAGTTACTGGCAAAGACCTATGCCCGATCCGTCCCCATCGGACCGTTTCAAGCCGGAGATGCCGAAAATTCCAGGCGTCTCCACGGACGACGCTCGTCCTGCCGCGCCCGACTCTTCGCTCAAGCTCATTGTCGGAGTCATTGTTATTCTTATCGCCGTGTTCCTGGGAGCGCGCTGGGCGCTCCGTCCCCGCCACGCCGACACCAAAACCGCCGAGCTGCCGCAAATCGATGTGCCATCTCCCGCGCCCGACCCGAGCGCTTTGGCGCCGCACGCCACCGACGACGCTCCCAGCATCGCCAGAGTCGAGGAAATGGCCAAGGCCTGGTCCTCGAAGGAGTTTTTCGTTCGCAACGGCCTCAGCGGCGAAAACGTGCCCGGCATTCTGGTGCGGCTCCCGGGCGGCTCCGCTTCGCGAGCCAGCGGCTACTGGGCGTTTTCGACGAACGCGCCGTTCGGCAATTGCAAGCTCGAGTACGTCACCGATCTCGCCAAGCTGCGAAACGACTACGGCTTCGACGCTGCCAAGCATCCGATGGTCGGCAATCCGTGTAATCACACGGTTTTCGATCCGGCCAAGACCACGACTCTTCCTGGAACGGGCGCCATCGTACGAGGCGCGATCGTGCAGGGCTCGGATTTGCGCCCACCGCTCGGCATCGAACTTCGCGTTCGCGGCAAGGACATCGAAGCCATTCGCACCGAGTAGCGGAAGCGCAGGCAGGTTTTGTTGTTTTACCATTTTCAATTTTCTATTTTCCATTTTCTTCGGCCATGACCACCGAACCAAGCTTCGCTAACTTCTGGCCTGAGTATGTGCGCGCGCACAGCCAGCCCGGTACGCGAGCGGTACACCTTGCGGGGACGCTGACGGGGTGGGCGCTGCTGATCGCTGCTCTCGCGATGCAGCGGTGGTGGTGGATTACCCCCGCGCTTGTGGTTCCGTACGCGCTGGCGTGGATCTCGCACTTTTTCGTCGAGCACAACCGCCCGGCAACGTTCGAGCATCCGCTGTGGTCCTGGTGGGCCGACCAAAAGATGGTCGTGCTCATGCTGAGGGGCAAAATGGGCGAAGAAGTGCGCCGATGCACGACTGGAAGCTAGAAATTCGAAGAGAGAATCGAAAATGGAAAATGCGAAGGCAAGAAACAGAAGGCAGAGGGAAGAACTTGCCACGGATTTGCGCGCATCGGCCCAGGAATAAAGAAGGGCTTAACCGGGAAGCCGCAGAAGAGAATACGGCAAAGACTACATATCAGGGGCGCCTACGGTCTCCGCATACCTGAATCTAAATCTGCTAAATCCTCCAGAAGTATCGAAATTTAGATTTCTCTCCCTCCAATTTGGTCTGTAAGTCATAGAAAAAACACAACGTTAGCCGCGCGCCGCAATGGCGCATGACCTGCAATCTCACCAGAAAGCTCAAGCGGAATCCGCATGTCCTGAAAGGGTTTGTTTCCGGAGTCCGCGCACCGAGCAAATGGGAAGCAGGGATTTTTTATTCAAAATTGTTGGAGTTGTTCCATCCACTGGAGGGGAGCAAATGAATTCTGATAGAGCTGCGACGAAAGTCAGGTGCCCATACGGGGTGTCGGGGACTGCTGCTGGCTTTCGAAAGCTTAGGAGTTTTTGGGGGGCATTCTTTGCGTTGATCTTGGCAGCGTTGCTGTTTCCCGCTTTCGGGAACGCCCAGAGGCTGGACGGAACGCTGCGCGTAACAGTTGCCGATTCGACGGGTGCCGGGATTCTCGACGCAAAAGTCACCGTCACAAACGAAGGAACTGGTGTTTCGTTAACGGCCACAACTTCCAGCGCGGGCACCTATGTTTTCCCGAATCTTTTGGTGGGCACTTACACCGTTACCGTAGAGAAAACGGGATTCAAGAAGGCGGTGAATAAAGGCGTCCAGGTCGAGTCAAACCAAACTGCGGAAGTAGCTTCGACTCTTGAAGTGGGCGAAGCAACGGCGATCGTGGAAGTCACGGCCGGGGCCGAGCTGGTGAAGACTGAATCCTCGGAGCTCGGGGCCACGTTCAGTGACCAAGCGGTTCACGATATCCCCGTCGGCACGCTGGGCGGCGACGTGAAGGAGTTTGCGGTGTTTGCTCCAGGGACAACGACGCAAGAAGGAGGCGTGCTCGGTTCGGGCGGCTCGGTTGGGGGATTGCGGCCGCGATTCAACGGTTTTTCGATTGACGGCGTGGACGACAACAAGCTGGATACGAACGGTCCCACGCAGCCGGTGATCCAAGAGTCCGTAGCGGAGTTCACGCTGCTGACCAATCAGTTCAGCGCAGAGTCCGGCCATTCAGCCGGGGGACAGTTCAACATCGTGACCAAGTCCGGGACGAACAATTGGCATGGCGTTGGATGGGGCTACAACCGCAACCGAGATTTTAATGCGGCGACGAACCAGGAGACCGCTGCTGCTGCTGCCGCATTGGCTGCAGGCACTCCACAGGCTGATGTGAAAAACCGCTTTGATTACAACCGTTTTGGCGCAAGCGCCGGAGGACCGATCCTGAAGAATAAATTCTTCATTTATGGCGCCTACGAATTTCAAAATGAAGGTTTGGGATCACAGGGCGCGACAGTTCTCACGCCGACGACAGCGGGCATGTCGCAGCTTATGGCCATGAATCCCGATTCCGCCGTGGTGGCCATATTGAAAGAATTTCCTATAGCGGCCCAACAAGGGACAGATAAAAACGGTAATCCACTCACAACGTCGGTAAACGGTCAGAACATTCCAATCGGCGCGTTCGCGGGAGTTGCTCCGAGCTACTTCAGGGAACACGATTTTACAGTGAACGGCGATCTGAATTTGGGGAAACATCAATTCCGGGGCCGCGTGCTTTACGACCGGCAAAGAAACCCGCAAGTGAACCCCATCCAGCCGCAGGAGCAGTTTACGGGGGCGGTTGGGTCTGACGCGCGGAAGTATATTTTCACTGATGCTTGGACGTTGAGCAGCCGGGTGATCAATGATTTTCGTGCCTCTTTCTCGAGATTGAGCGGGCCAAATATTACGGCGCCGAGCCAATTTGCGAATTTCCCGAACGTGGAAATCGACCCGCTTGGGATCAACACCGGCCCCTATAGCTTGGCACCCCAAGGCTATGTTCAGAACGTGTACCAGCTTGTCGACAACGTTTCTTACATCCGCGGAAAGCACACGTTTAAAGTGGGGATTGAAGGAAGGAACTACATCACAGAAAACAAGTCTTTGCCGCGGGCGCGCGGCGAATGGGACTATGGCTCGTTCAGTACGTTGATCAATGATCTAGAACCCGACGGACTCAACGGAGCGCTACGAGGAGCGGGAACAGGCGTTTCGGCGCTGAACAATCCCGGGGTCTACTGGTTCGTTCAGGATGACTGGAAGGTGATGCCGCGACTCACATTGAACCTTGGACTGCGCTACGAGTGGTCCGGGGTGCCACGCGACGAAGGGCTGCAAGCCCTGAACGCAATTGCGAATGATCCTGCATTTGGGTTGATTTTCCGCAAGCCGAAGTCCGACACCAATAATTATGGTCCGCATGTCGGTTTTGCATGGGATCCCACGGGGCGCGGCAAATGGTCCATTCGCGGAGGGGGTCAAATTGCTTATGACGTGATTCCCCTCAACTTTGCAGTCAACAGCTTGCCACCGGAATTGCAGACCGAACAGAATGTGCAAATAACCTGTAATTCGACCAATCCACCGGCACCGGCGTGGTGCACTTCGGGCCCCGTGGTTAATGGGAAGCAAACTCCCGGCCCGGGGTTCCTGTCAGGCGGCGGCCTCCTGCAGGTGAACGTGCCACCTGCAACGACTGCGGATGCGCGGGCAAACACGCAAGCGCTAATTTTGGACATGGTGGACCCGAAAGTGATCACCTGGTCACTCGGAGTGCAGCACGAAGTGTTCAGAGACACGAGCATTGAAGTGAGGTATGTCGGCACACGAAGCCTGGAGTTGCCGGTGCAGAAGCGCCTCAACTCAGCTTCGGCGTTTGATCCCAATGTTCCAGGCGGGGGAATCGCACCACTCCCGACATACTTCAGCCCATCGGCTGTTCCCGCGACCGTCGCGGCGCCCGCGAGCACAAGACAAAATTTTGTAGACTTCCTGGTGAATGGTGGGTTTGCGCCACTGGCGGCAGATGGGTTCTTGGGTAGCATGACCACAGACCCGCCGCTTGGATCGGGGACTTATCACGGCGGGTCGGCGGATTTCATGCACCGGTTCGCAAAGGGATTGTATTTCCGGTCGAACTACACGTTCTCGAAGAACATCGACAATGCCACAAACGAACTGTTCAGCAGCCGCGTGAATCCTCGGCGCGCACAAGATGGCTTCAATTTTGCGGCGGAACGAGGCCGCTCTGCGCTGGACTTGACTCACAAGTTCGCAGTGACCTGGGTCTATGATTTCCCCAACATGCGAACCGAGAATCGCTTCCTCGGGGGCTTCGTTCACGGATGGGAGTTGAGCGGCTCGTACTTAGCGCAGTCGGGCCAGCCCGTGACGCCACTGTCCGGAGTGGACTCGAACGCCAACGGCGACAGCGCCGGTGACCGCACGATTATCAATCCCGCAGGCGTGGGCCTAACCGGCACAGCAGTTCAACAGGTTTGCAACGACGGCGCGGGCGGAGCCACTCGGATTATCACGGCGACCAGCGCAGCATGCGCCTCAAGCAACGTGGTTGGCTATGTCGCGGTAAACTCAAATGCTCGTTTTGTGCAAGCGGGCCTGGGCGCGTTGGCAAACGCCGGGAGGAACACGGTGAACACCCCCGGGTTTAACATCTGGAACATGTCGGTGTTCAAGACGATGAAGTTTGCGGAACGAGCGTCGTTACAGTTCCGTTTCGAGACTTTCGACACCTTCAACCATCAGAATTACAGCCTCGGGTTGCCGACCAACAATGGCGCCATCGACCAGAACACCAATACGAACCCCCTGAACTCGAGCTATATTAACGTAAACTCGGCCCAGTTCCTCAACAAGTTCATCTTCAACGGTGGCAGCCGCAACCTGGAGCTAGGGCTGCGTTTCTCCTGGTAACGACACGCTTAACCAAACATCCGGCCGTGAGGGAGCTTTTCGAAGCTCCCTCTTTTTTTGGCCTCATCCTCTGTATTGACAAGAGGCGCCAGTGCAGATAAACCTCTTGCCATGCGAAAACAAACTTCGAGTGTGCCTGGTCAGTCTTCCCGGCGCGAATTTTTGCAGAGCGGAGCAGCTCTTTCTCTTGCGGGGATTCCGACGCTTGCCAAAGCGGCGCCGCTTCCCGCTAACGTGGCAGACGCTCTTCCGGAAGCTTTCTCCTCGCTGAAGCCGTTTGGGTCGCGCGTTCATCCCTTCACCGCAGAGGAATACCGCGGCCGGCTCGCGCACGCGCAGAAACTGATGGCGGAGCTGGAGCCGAAATACGACGCGCTGTTTGTTGCACCAGGAACTTCTCTCTATTATTTCACTGGAATTCGCTGGGGAATGAGCGAGCGGCTGCTGGCGCTGGTGCTTCCGCGCACGGGCGAACCGATCATCGTGGTGCCCGGGTTTGAAGAAGGGCGTATGCGCGAGAAGCTGCAATTCCCCGCAGAGGTGCGCGTCTGGCAGGAAGACCAAAGCCCGACCCAAATTGCCGCGGCGGCTTTGGTAGATCGCGGGATTCGAACAGGGAAAATTGGCGTGGAAGAAACGGCGCCTTTTACTTTTTTCGATCACTTGCGCAACGCCGCACCCGGGCTTGAATGCGTCTCCGCGGATCCCTTGACCATTGCCTGCCGCGGGCGCAAATCTGAGCATGAGCTTGAACTGATGCGATTGGCGTGCGAGGCCACGTTCGACGTTTTTCGAGCGGTGTTCGCGTCAGTGAAGGAAGGCATGTCTCAGGAAGACATCGGTAAACTGGTGGAAGGCGGCTTTTCGAAAATGGGCCTGCACGGAGGCGCGCTGGTGTTGCTCGGCGCTTCAGCGGCGCTGCCACATGGCACCATCAAGCCACAAAAACTGAAAGAAGGAGACGTCATCCTCATTGATGGCGGCTGCGCGGTGGAAGGGTATCAGTCGGACGTGACGCGCACGGGAGTGATGGGCAAGCCTCGCGAAAAAGTGGCGCGCGTTTTTGAAATTGTCCGCGGAGCACAAAATGCCGCGTTGGATGCGGCCCGCGCTGGTCGCCTTTCCGGCACCGTGGATGATGCCGCGCGAAAAGTGGTCACGGATGCCGGGTTCGGGCCGGACTACAGGACGTTCACCCATCGCCTGGGGCATGGCATTGGCTTGGACGGCCACGAACATCCGTATCTCGTGCGAGGAAGCAAGACGGTTCTTGAACAGGGCATGACGTTTTCGGATGAGCCGGGGATTTATCTAGTCGGTGAATTCGGCTTGCGCTGCGAAGACGACATGGTGATTACGGCGGACGGTCCAGCCCAACTTTTGACTCCCGGTTTTGCTCCGTCTCTCGAGAAGCCGCTCGGCTGAGCTCTATTGCGCCGGTGCATCGGGATTTCACCCGGTCTCCTTCTCCTATTTCTTAGAGGTTCATTTCAAAGGTTTGTAGGATTGTTCCTACACGCCGCCGCTCATAGCATCGGTGGGCCATCATTTGACGATGAGCTCTTCGCAGAATTCCACAATGCGCCGTTCGGCCCAGTAGCGCTCGGGGCCGCGGTGTTTTGAGATGAAGCCGCAGTGGCCGCCGTGTGGCGGAGCGATGAAACGAATCGCCGGATTCATCGAGCAAAAACCGCTCGATGACGCAGAATTGTCAATGATTTTTGCAGCCAGGAAGGATGTGTAGGGCACGAAAGGGTCGTCCTGCGCGGTAATCATCAGGAAGGGCATGCGGATTTGCGAGGCGACGTGCTTGGCGCCTACGTGTTCGTAATAATCCTGCGCGTCGCGGTAGCCGAACTGCGGCGCAGTGATGACGTCGTCGAACTCGCGCACCGTGCGAATCGAGCGGAGACCGTTGCGGGGATAGCGTTGCGGGAACAGTTTTTGTTTGCGGGCATAGCGGTCCATTAGGCCCGAGACAAAGCGGCGCTGGTAGAGATAATTTTCGGTGCGCTCCAGTGCGTCCGCGCAAGCTGCAAGATCCAAAGCAGGGCATACGGCGCAGACCCCACGGAGCGCAGGTGGCGCGGCATCTGCAAATTCACCCGCCATTTTGGTGACGAGGTTTCCTCCCATCGAATAGCCCGCGAAGAAGACTTGCTCGTAGCCGTCGCGATGCGAGAGTTCCTCGAAGACGGATCGATAGTCGCCGCTCATGCCGGAATTGTACAGAGTCGGGGTGAGGTCCTCAGTCCCGCCGCAATTCCGCTGGTTCAGACGCACCACGTGAAAGCCGCGATGAAAGGCTTTCTCTGCGATGCCGCGCATGTAATTCGAATCGCTGGAACCTTCAAGACCGTGCACCAGGACGAGAACCGGTGCCCTCTTACCTTTTCCCGGCTGCCAATGGCAATGCCCAAGCAGAAAAGAGTCACCATCCACTTGAAAACGTCGGGCCTCTGCGGGCGGAAGGTCGAAACGCCGGGGCACCAAAGCCGCAGCGATCGTCATCGCATGGCCGTTCTTGAGCAAAGGATGCGGCTCGAACTCCAAATGCATAGTCTCCATCTTAGATGTTGCCTAATTGTCTCTGCGAATCAAGCTACAGGCTTACCCATACGGCGCGGGACTCCGGGTGCCGGGCCGCTTTGGGCGCAGATGCGCCTGAGATCTGCCCGGCAAAATCTTAGGGAGTCTCTCCGTCGAAAGAAACTAACGTGTTATGATATGTCACTTTTTCTAGCAGTCCCCCAACGGGTGTCCCATGAATTTGCGTATCGTAAGAAATAGCACTGGGGCGCTTCTGTTATTCCTTCTGGCGTGCGGCGCTTCGCTAGCTTCCACGACGCTTTTGCGGACCACGTCCAAGATGAGCCCCGAACTGGGGCCAGTGCTGACCTATGCCGGCAAGATTGACCCGATTATCTCCAACGTGAAGGCGGCAGCGCCAATCACGGTTGTCTTTCTCACCGATTCGCTAACCTCTGCCGAGCTCGAGACAGTCAAGAAAGAAGTACTGGCTCTCTATACCTCCCTTCACGGGCGCCCATTCCGCCTTGTAGTTGTCGGAAATGGTTCTATCGGAGCGGCAGGCCCCTTCACGAGCCGTGTCCAATTGAAAAGTGCTCTGGGCGAAGTGGCCGCCAAGACGGAATCCCCTGTTTCCACGCCTTTTGGCGCATCCGTACCTTCCGCGCAACTGCTGGACAGTTTAGTCGCAAGTGCGGGGCAGCTAGGAGGGGACTGGTCGCGAGTGCTGTTAATTGGTGAACTTCCTCCCTTGGGAGCGCCGGCAAGAGAATATGCGTCGGCTCTCCTCCTGCGCGCTTTTAGTAATGCACATCTTCAGGTGAGCTGGTACGCCTTTTCGGGAGGAGATGACGGCTGGCGCTCGATGTTCGAGGCTACGGGGGGAACGGTAATACGCGGAGCGCTGAGCGATTTTTCTCAGAGCGTTAATGACGTCTCGCAATCCTATTTTCAAATCGAATGGACGCCGCCTGCGCCAAGCTCGGGTTTCGTTGTATATCGTTCCGTTCTGTCCGATTTGCAAGGGAACGTGGTTCTCGAAACGCCTGATGTCGCCACTTCGGCGAGTGCCACACTTCCCTCCGTGGAGCGGTACACGGCGATGCGCGCCAGTGTAGCCGAGGCTGCTCAGCTGTTGTCACAGGAGACGCTGAGTGAGGCGAGTGCCCAGACTATACGCGATAACCTGCAAGCGGCCTTTGAAATGAATTCCCGAGACGCAGAGCTTTTGCTCGCAGCGGCTACCTTTCACGAAAGATTGAAGGATTATGAAGCCGCCGCGCGGGAACGAGGTGCCTTGACTGAGGTAAGGCCGGGCGACGGAGCCGCCTTCGCTGCTTTCGGGCACACTCTCATCTTAGCCGCCAATTTTGACGCCGCAGAAGAGCCACTGCAGCGCGCTATTGCTTTGAACCTTCGTACAACTCAAATGGCGGAGGATTTCGCGCGGATCCGGCTGGCCCACAAGGATGATCGAGCCGCGCTGCCTTATTTGGAGGAGGTCTTAAAGGCCGATCCAAAGCGCCAAGACGTCTGGTTTGACCAAGCGCAGGCGGCTGACCGATTAAAGGACTCTTCTTTGGCAATTCGCTCGTTCGAACAGGCGCTTGACTTAGGCGGCGTACACCCTGTGGAAGGAGCATCTCTTGCACGCCTTTACGTGGCAACGAACCAGAAGGCCAAAGCTTCGCAATTGGCTCGGCAAATCGGCAGCGCACTTCCACCGGAGCCGGGAGTTCGTGAGCAGTTCGCGGCAAGCATCGATGAATTGCAGTTGGCGGATGAGGCGCTAGTGGCATGGAAGCGTGTTCTTGAAGTGCGGGCAGATTCTGGACCCGCGCACTTGCGAATCGCACAGATACTTCTTGGATCCGGCGATATGACAGGGGCGGAGCAAGCTGCTAACAGTGGATTGGCTGTTGTTCCAAAATTCGCTCCTCTGTATCTTGTCAAAGCTGATGCATTAGAGAAAGCTGGCTTGGCTTATCGGGCTCGCAAAACGTTGGAAGATGGGGCGGCCTCTGTTCGCGACGCTGCGTTACTTTCCCGCGTAGCAGCAACAGAAGATACTTACGGGGGCTTGGCCGCAGAAGCTTACGCTCAATTGGTAGAAACGCTGGAACCTACAGCCTCCGACAGACTCAAGGCCATCGAGCGCGGCCTCGCCGTGTCGGTGCGTGACGCAGACCAGAAGCACGCGCAGTCGTTTGAAGCAATGATGGGGTCTTCCGACAGGCGGCAACCAGTTGGTCAGAACGCAGCGCAGGAGCAAAAGGACAGGGGCACTTTGGTTCCAGGAGGTCTCGAAGCGCTCGCCTTCTCTGCTCACGCCAAGGAAGGAATTCCACCAGATAAGTTCCTCGTCGAGTACTCCCGGGCATTGATTGACAGGGTTCCTGAGAGTCCGACGCCAGCCAGCAAGCAATATGTGGAAGAAATCCAGGAACACTTCCAGCGAATCGCGGCTCTGGAGGCCCTTGGCAAACGGGACGCAAATCGCGTGATTGTCACTCTCTCTCTTAACGGAAAGGATGCGCGCCGCCGCACTGAAAAAGCCCTCGACCTGTTGGGAATGAAATTGCGCATTTCGAAAGACGCAGTAGAACTGGATCGTGGCGAAAAGAAAGGGCAAGCCAAGAAGCAGGAGACGGCTTCCGCACTGGCGATCGACGACGTGGGCTTACAGGAAGCTCTGAAAGCGAGCAAACCTTACGCTTTGGAGATAACCGACGAATGGGTGCCGGTCTACCCAAATGAAAAGCTGTGGCGAGAAGCCTTCTTTCCCAATGAAAATGAGGCGGGAGGCATAGCCACCGCGTTGTTACGCCTTCCGAAAATGGCGCGTCTTTACGTGGGTATCAGCTACCTGGACCGTAAGGCGGCCTCCGAGCTACTGTCTGTCATGAACCTGACCGCTCTGGCCCAACGATATGCGGACCTCATCTACCACTATGGTGCAGCCTTGGCCATCCAAGCTGGTCACGTTGTGGTTCCAGGCGGACGCGATGCCGAAGCCATTTGGGCAAGTCTAGCCGGGGCAAGCCCGGCCCAACCCGCGGCTTTCTTCGGTGCGCTGCTCCAGCAGAACAATGGCAAGTTACTCGCGTTTTTCTTTACTCTGTCGCAGCTGGACCGCCCACATCAGGCATTTTTTACGTCGAATCCATCACGTACTTCGCAATTCTACAAATTCTTTGCTGAGTCGGAAGACCCGAAGCATGCACAATCCTCTCTAGCATACGATTCGGCTTTTACTCAATTCTTGCGTTCCGTACCATTGGATTCCGAGGGTCACGTGGATTTCCCTGGCTCGCCTGAGGTGTGGACCGTTGCCAAAGGCCGTTCTTCGAGCGGAACACAAGTCGCGAAAATGATGAAGAAAGTATCCAAAGCGGCCGCTCCTGAAGTCGAAGATCAGCTGCTCCTTCGGCTGGCGCAAACCCGCTATAAGGAAAGCACTTCCCGCCACACAGAAATGGAAAACTTTCTTGCCGTCGCCAGGATCGATTTGCATCGGGCGAAGCCGCTGGATGAACCATCCGCATTGCTCCTGGCCCAGAACTACGCCGACTCTTCTTCTGTGTATCCATATCTCACGGAAATCACAGGCTTGGATTATTCCGATTATCTCCAGTTCTTTGCGGCGCTGGAGCGCGTGAAAACACACACCGTCCTGGACATCAATCTTCAATTGGGGCAATACCACTCTTTGATTGAGTGGATCTGCATTTTGAGGAACCGCCATGTCATCAACGACGGCGAAGCGGCCAAGCTCTTCAAGTATGTATGCGACCAGTTCAATGCCACGGACTCTCCTGCAGGTTACACCGTTGCTTCCCTCGAATCTGTCCGCGCGATCCTGAAATACTGCCAGCTGGCAGAAAAGAATGCCTCCACAGACGACATAATTCGAGGATGCCTGCTGGGTCCTAAAGCGAAACCCGACAGCCGGCGGAGCGTCGATTTTCAACGCGCTTTGGAGCTGCAAAAAACGCCGAGCTTCGACAGTATCTTCGCCATCTATGACGGCCTGACAAGTATCAGGACAACCCAAGGCGGCGCAGCGATTGACACGGTCAAGAAAGCTGTCGAAACACTGCCCTCATTGGGGTTAGCAAAAGGCACAAAAGCCGAGGGGAAAGAGAAGGAACTCATCGCGCGCTACGAGCCCGCCTCGGCGCAGAAGCTGGTTGCCGAGTTGGCTCAGAAGCTTTCCAGGAAAAAGTCCAATTCTAAGGACATTGAGAAGATCGCGGGGCAATTGCTGGAGGAACTGCAGCCCCAGGTCACCCTTGCATTAACCGGCCAGATGTATGCTTATTTTCTTCGTCCTTCGGATCTCGTGCTCTCTGAAGATCCGCTGCTGCTCCGCAAGCATCATTATTTCGACTTCGAATCAGAAACCGGCCGCAAACAGGTGCTCGCGGGATCCGATTTTAACCAGAGTAGCGAGGGAATCGGCAGTTACTTCGTTGGCGGCCTGGCTCAATTCGCTTTGGCTGTCGGCAAGGCAGCCAGCGTCGGGTGGAAAGCAGGAGGACCAAGCGGAAGCGTATCTTTTGCCGCGCTGGTTGCCGCTATCCGAAGCGCCGCATGGGATCGTCTCGAAGAATCCGATCAGCGCCTGGCAAGTCTGCGCATCACCGTTGCACGGGAATGGATCTACATGTCCGCTAGTCAACCCGAAGCTTTTCGCGCTCTGGGCGAAGACACAATGGGGGTTCTGTCTCTCTCTCGGCGCGCAGACTTGCTGAACGGAATCGAAGAAGGTAACTGGAGAGAGGTCTGGGAATCAGTCACGCTACCCGATTTATTCCAACTCGGCGGTAAATATCTGGAGCGCTTCAGAACCGATTTGTGGAACTCGCCTCTCACGGCATCCCTGCGCTCCTTAGTCGCAGGGAACGATGGTTCCCGCCTGAATATTCTGGGCCCCATTCCTTATCGTTCCTTCGGGTGCAATCACCCGCACCTGGTCGCCGATGCCCCCTACGAGGAATATGAGAGCAAAATGTTCCCGGACGAACTTGCCCAGCGTTCCGCCGAGTTCAAGCTCTTTCTGGCATTCCAGGCAGACACTCTTGGCGTCGAACCCTCAGATCTCGGCGATATCGCGGAGACCCTCGCCGCAAAGGCCTTTCGCAGTACACAAATGACGGACTTTAAAGACTGGCGCTCGTTGTTGGCAGGTTTTGCCAGCATTAAGCCGAAAGATATAAGACAGGCCCTCGAACAATGAAGACACGTACTGGGATGATCTGGTTTTCCCGACTGCTCCTGTTTTTCTCGATGGTTCTGGCCGTGCGTGGCCAGCAGCCCACGACCACCATCAAAGTACAGGTCCGCCTCGTCGAGGTTTATGCCAGCGTACACGACCAGAGAGGGCATTTCGTTGACGGTTTAAGCCGCGAGAACTTCCAAGTCCTGGAAGACGGGAAACCTCAGCAAATTGCAGCCTTTGATTCCACGTCCCAGAGTCTTTCCTGCGCCATACTGCTAGATACAACCGGCAGCATGAGTGAGGCCCTTCCACGGGTAAAGAATTCAATAATTCGATTGATAGACGAGCTCGGTCCTGAGGATTCGGTTGCCATTTACACTTTCGACCAGCGCCTTGTCGTGCGCCAGGAATTCACAACCGACAAGAACGCAGCCAAGCGTGCTGCTTTGCGAACCCGGGCAGAAGGTGCAACGGCCTTGTTTGACGCGCTGTCGGAAGCGTCGCAAGAGCTTTCCCAACGCTCTGGCAAAAAGGTGCTCATTTTGTTTACCGACGGCGATGACAACTCCAGCGCGTTGAATGCAAGCGCCGCTGTCGCGCGCGCCAAGAAGGCCGGCGTTCCTCTTTATACTATTGCCGAGGGGGAGGCGACGCACTCGAAGAACTTGAGAAAGCTTCTCGATGATTTGAGCCAGCGTACGGGCGGTGCTGCATACGAAGCCAAGAAACCCGGAGAAATTGAGCAAGTTTTTCAGGAAATATCCCAGGATCTTCGGCATTTATACATGATCAGCTATCGGCCGCCGGACGGCACGCATGATGGCAAATGGCGAAAGATCGACCTCTTCCTTAAGGGGCCCCAGGACTACCACGTCCGGGCGAAGGAAGGCTATTTCGCAGAATGATGGAATAGTTTGGGATTCCTTGTGGCCAGAGCTCATTTTGCGAGCGGACGCCCGATTAAGGTGAGAACCGCCGATTTCAGCGCGTTCACCTTGACCCCAATCGCCGCGCATCCTAAAATGGAGCATTCACCGTGAGGCATTTTTTCGATTTTGATGCGTTGGTTTAACGGCCCAGCGGGCACCCGCTGGGCTGCGTTGCTTTATGGCCCCTATTTTCTGGCGCCAATTTTTTGAAGTGAGGTTGGAATGAACGAAGGTTCGATTCCCGACGCGCTCACCTTTGACGACGTGCTGCTTGTGCCAGGGCGTTCGACGGTGCTGCCAACGGAAGTGGATACCACCACGAATTTTTCGCGCAAAGTGAAGCTGAACGTGCCGCTGGCGTCCGCGGCGATGGATACGGTGACGGAGTCGCGGCTGGCGATTGCCATTGCGCGGCAAGGTGGCATCGGTATCGTGCACCGCAGCATGTCCGCGGAAAAACAGGCGGAAGAAGTGGACCGGGTGAAGCGGTCGGAAAGCGGAATGATCGTGGACCCGGTGACCATTTCTCCGGACATCACCATCCGGCAGGCGCTGGAAATCATGAACAAGTACAAGATTTCCGGGCTTCCGGTGACGCGCGGCTCGCGACTGACGGGAATTCTGACGAACCGCGATCTGCGTTTCGAGAAAAACCATTCGCAACTGGTCAGTTCGGTGATGACCAAGGAAAACCTGGTGACTGTGCCTGTGGGCACGACGCTCGATGAAGCCGAGCGCATTCTGCAAAAGCACCGGATCGAGAAATTGCTGGTCGTAGATCAGGACTTCAACTTGAAAGGGCTGATTACGGTAAAGGACATCCAGAAAAAGCTGGAGTATCCGCGTGCGGCGAAGGACGAGCATGGAAGGTTGCGCGTAGGAGCGGCGGTTGGTGCGACAGGAGATTTTCTGGAGCGCGCTGTGGAATTGTCCAAGGCCAAGGCGGATGTGCTGGCGATTGACACAGCCCACGGGCATTCGTTCCGCGTGATGGAGGCGATTAAGGCAATTCGTCAGAGGCTGCCGGAGATTCAGATTGTCGCAGGAAATGTGGCGACTTATGAAGGCGCGAAGGAGTTGATTTCGCTTGGCGTGGACGGCTTGAAAGTCGGCATTGGGCCGGGGTCGATTTGCACCACGCGCGTAGTGACGGGAGCCGGCGTGCCGCAATTGACGGCGATTATGGAAGCGGCTCGGGCGGCACAGGGTACCGATGTGGCTCTCATCGCGGATGGCGGGATCAAGTATTCGGGAGACGTCTCCAAAGCGCTGGCAGCCGGTGCATCGTGCGTCATGATTGGAAGCTTGTTTGCTGGGACGGAAGAGTCGCCGGGGGAAACGATTTTGTATCAAGGGCGGACGTTCAAGTCGTACCGCGGGATGGGTTCGACGGGGGCGATGGAAGCGGGCTCGGACCGGTACGCGACCGTGCAGGATACGGGAGAACGCGGCAAGTCGGTTCCGGAAGGCGTGGAAGGGCGCGTTCCTTATAAAGGACCGCTGGGGGCGCTGACGGACCAGTTGGTTGGCGGGCTGCGAAGCGGAATGGGGTATGTTGGCGCAAGCACGCTCAAAGAGTTCAAGGAAAAGAGCCGGTTCATTCGCGTGACCGCGGCGGGACTGCGCGAGAGCCACGTGCACGACGTGATCATCACGAAGGAAGCGCCGAACTATCGTATGGAATAGTGGCGTTGGCTGCATCTTGCTTTGCATCAAATTCGTTCTTATCGCTTCGTAAGAAATATGCGTGCACATTTAAGAAAAGTTGAGCCCTGACCGTGGACCCTCAGCCGTGGCGCAACCCGCGCCCTGCACCAAGCTTGTCGGAACTTCACGCGAAGACTCCCGTGCCGCGGGGTCTGGCGTGGCTGTGGGCGTGGTGGCCGGCGATTGCGTGGTCGTGCGTGATTTTCACCATGTCCACGGACACTTTTTCGGCGGAGCACACGAAATGGATCTTCGAGCCGGTGCTGCGGTGGCTCGTTCCCGGGCTGGCGCAAAGCCAGTACGAAAACATTCACCACATCATCCGGAAGTGCGCGCATTTCACGGAGTACTTTGTGTATTTCGTGCTGCTGTATCGCGCTGTCCGCGCCGGGCGCGAGGGTTGGCGCTGGTCCTGGGGAAGCATCGCGCTCCTCATTGCCGCCCTGTACTCCGCTACCGATGAGTTTCATCAATCCTTCGTCCCCGGCCGCGGTGCGTCGCCGTACGACTCGCTGCTGGATACCACGGGAGCGTTCATCGCGCTCGTGGTGGTCTGGCTGTGGCTGCGCCGGCGCCAAGTGGTTCCCCCTGAAACTTCACCTTGATTTTGCTCCTGATTTCTTGCCGTTCGTATCGATACTTGCTGACCAGGCCGATGTTTTTGCTGTAGCGCGGTAGAGGAAGTGGAACGCGAGGAACATCGCGGCGATTACGGGAAAGACGAGCAGGCTGGCTTCGGGGCCGAGGTTGCCTCCCGTAAGCCAGTCGGCGCCGTGGAACGTGGCGGTTAGCAAGCGATCTGGCGCGAGGCGTCCCCCGTTGGGCCCGGAGTAAACAAAGATAGCGCCGAAATCAAATGCGGCGTGGAACCCGATGGCGAATCGCAGGTCACCGGTGCGGCGAAGGGTCAGGCAAATGAGCAAGGCGAGCAGGCCGGTTGAGGCCCAGTCCGGCCAGCGCTCGTCCGGCTTGGTGAAATAGTGAAGCGCGCCGAAAAGAAAAGAGATCAGGAAGGCGGCGGGCCAGAAGCCCATTCCTTGTGACAAAATAAATTGCGGGTAGCCGCGAAATAAATATTCCTCGGCAAAGCCAATGGCCAGGGAAGCCAGGAGCCAAAGAACTGTGGCTCGCGCCAGCGGCGCGCCATGGATGGCCAGCGATCCCGGTGAATATCCACCGGCGAGAAAAATGAGCAGAATCAAAGTGGAAATGCCGGCATATCCGAAAACCGCGCCTTCCCAGAACCTGCGCCCAAAGGCGTTCCTCCCCGGCAGGCCGTAGCTGGAAAGCGTTCGGTGCTCCCAGCGCGCCATGATCCACGTGGCGACTACCACGGCAATGAGAGTAATCGTGTCCTCCACGAGAAACACGATGGCATACAAGCCTTCTGGCGCGACGATGCCGCGTGCCTTCAAGAGCAGTTCTACAACTTCCTGAAAGGCCGCTTGCAAGGCGATGGTGATGCCGAGAAAAATGAGCAGGCGCCACCCGGCGCGCAGGCCCGCCGGGCCGATAAAGATTTCCTTCGTCCGCATGGCGCGTACCTCCATGCGGGGGCTACCATACCGCAACAGCAAATTGTGGCCAAGTTGCTCGTTTGAAACGTTCGGGCTGGCGGGATCACCATCAAAGAAAGCCACTTGAACAAAGCAGAAAGCAGAAGGCAGAAGGCAGAAGGCGAAAACACCCCCGCCCGAAAGGGTACCCAAGGTCGTTGTGGGGCCATTCATGTTTGTGGAAGGGAATGGAAAGGAAAGAGCCCCATGAAAACGCTCAGCATAATGGGTCTCCTGCTGGTGGTTTCGGGTTCCTTGTTGGCGCAGGATCGGGCGCATGAATTGGCAAGTCAGGCGGGGCAACAAAAGGCTGCAAAGTGCCCTAAGCCGAATAATCTGACTTTGCAGCAGTGCCACGACCAGTTTCCCGACGGGTGTTCCGGCGCGGCAAATCCCGGCTATGACGGATACCTGGACTTCTTGAAAGATCAGGATCCGGACCCGAGCCTGGCTTCCACCAAGAACCTTGTGGCCACGGACTTCCAGGTGCTGGAATCGAAGCTTCCGCAGCTTTCGCGAACAATCAATGGAAAAAAACAGACGCTCAATTCCGCGAATCACGGAACCTTTGCCGGTAAGCTTGCCGGCTTGGGAGAGGGCAACATCTATACGGTGATTGCGTTTCTTTATTTCGCGCAGAATACAAGCAAGAGCAGCTCTAATCATCCCGTCAAGGGGGAAACTTGCAACTGCCAAATGACGGACCCCGATAACTTTGACTATCACATCGGCCTGGGTTTCGATGCGAACCTTGCGGCGCAGGCGCACGCGCAGCATCCGCAAGAAGGCAACGCGCTGTTCACACAGTTACAGGAGAAGAGCGTCGTGGCGGAGATGACGCCGTATCCGCGTCACACGCGCCATCCGAATTGGACGTTTGACCGTGTGAACGTGCACCAGGGGGAACAAGTGAAGGTTGTCGGGCAATTGATGGTGGACAATTTCCATTTCGTTGCCTCCACCGATTGCGGGTTTCATAACCCGGGCACAGGTTGCCGGCGGTCAACGGTTTGGGAAATGCATCCGCTGACGAAATTCTATGTGTGCAACGTGAGTTCCGGGTGCGACGCGTCGTCGCCGGATAGCGCGTGGACGGACCTTGACACCCCATAAATGACAACCGGAAGAAAATGGCGCAAGTTGGTGCGGGAGAGAGGACTTGAACCTCCACGGGAGTTACCCCACAAGATCCTAAGTCTTGCGCGTCTGCCAGTTCCGCCACTCCCGCACGGATACTATTTTAGCGGTTGTAAGAGTGGGGTTCCATCGGGATTTTGAGGACGGAGTCACGGCGGAGAATGCGGAGCGCCCGAAGGTTTTGTTTAGTGCAGGAAAGGATAGGTCTGGATTCGGGAAAAACGCGGGAGCATAATAAGGTAGTTGCTCTCAAGAAGTCGTCTTGGCTGGTCCCTGTCCAAGACCGGATCCCTTGCTCATAGGTTGCGTTTAATCGTCGCTGCGCATGAGGCCAGCGGAATGATCATTCAAGAGCAGGACGAGCATCTCGTCCTGATTCGACAGACGGATCACGCGGTCCTGGCGGGGCACTTTGCCCGGGAGCTGGGTAGCGACGTGTTTGCCCAACCGCAGCCGCAGGATTCGTTTATTCTGGCGGCCACCGAGCACGATAACGGGTGGAACGAGTGGGAGCTTCTGCCGGAGATCGACCCCGTCACCTTTTTGCCTTACAGCTTCATGTCCATTCCTACCCGCGACCATATCGAACTTTATCAACGGGGAATTGAGCGCGTGGTCAAAGTGGATCACTACGCCGGCCTGCTTGTCAGCATGCATTGCCTGGGGCTGTACGACCGGACGCGCGCGACGATGCCGGGATTCTCGGCGAAATACATCAAATCGCATGAATCGCAAGTGGTGAACGATTTTCTGCAAACGCTACGGCTACAGCAGTTGCGGTTGAAGGTAGATTTGCGCGCGGATTCGCGGACTAAAGATTACGCGGATGAAAAATGGCTGCAAGCAAATTCGCTGCGGCTGGAAGCATTGGACCGGCTGTCGTTGTATTTCTGCATGGGGCCGCTAGAGGGGGCGACGATTGACGCGGTTCCCGCAGATTATCACGGCAGGGAAGTGGACTGGATTTTGCAGCCTGAAGGAACCAATGCGGTGACCCTGGAGCCGTATCCGTTCCGGCGGGATCCGCTGGAAATCAGCATTCTGGCGCGGCGGATTCCGCGGCGGCGCTATTCGGATGACGCAGATTTGCAGAAGGCGCTGGGGCAGGCGCAGTATTTTGCGATGAAGTTTACGCTGCGTGCCGGCGGAGCGCACATGCGGGCGCACGGCGCGGGAATTTAATCACGTAAGTTCGCGGCCGCGGGTTTCGGGAAGCAGCAGAGCGAGACACGCCGCAGTGAAGAATGCTCCTGCCAGAAGAAGAAAACCAGGAAGAAATCCGAACCGAGTTGCTATGGCTCCCACCGCAAAAGGCGCGACGGCTGAAAGGCCGCGGCCGAGGTTGTAGCTGAGGCCCATA
>Ga0126370_10000193_pt1 | contig 22163 bp, 18 predicted proteins | sample PanSoiMetaPlot_3_FD_92586 | JGI IMG/M metagenome (GOLD analysis project Ga0126370, IMG submission 92586) | Tropical forest soil microbial communities from Panama - MetaG Plot_3 | ecosystem: Environmental > Terrestrial > Soil > Tropical forest > Bulk soil | place: Panama | collected 2016-02-17 | reverse complement strand
ACTTCACTGCCATCAGCTCGGCTGAACCGCTACCCACCGGCAGGTTATACGTACCTGCGTCGATCACGGTGGGGCTGGTGTCCCAATACGCCTTCAACGGAAACAGAAGCGTGTAGTTATCGTTGATGAAACCCGGATCGACTTCGTTCTTCACCATGTCGGGTTGTCTGCTGAGCTCGGAGCGCTTGTAGGTAACCTTGACCGGCTTTCCGTCTTTATCCTTCCCTTCGTAGGTGACCTGGGTAGTTTTGGGTTCCCACTCCCACGAACGGGAGACATTCAATGCCCCAAATTGTAGGTTCCAGGTGTAGCGGATCGCCTCGATCTTATCCCAAGAGTCGAGACCATAGGTCTTGGCGACCTTCTCGAGAATTGGCGGGCGCGTCTGCGCCGAGGAAGTTGCAGCAAGAATTAATAATCCACAAAACAGCGGAAGACGTATAGCAGTACTACAGCGCAAAGTTGTCATGCATGTCCTCGTTCCTGAATTCAATGATTTCGACGACGGCCGGGGGCTTCAGAATTCGGAGGGGTATGTTACCAACACTTTGGTCGCGCATCCAGCGCCAGAGCGGCTGAGGAAGATGCAACCGCCATAGCTGGTTTCACGCTGTATTGACGGACGGCGACGCCACCCTGCTATCCGCGATGTATGAGCCCAACTTGAACGTGTAGTGCAAGGACGAAAACATCTGAGGCTCGGCGGCACGACCTACTTGTGCGACGAATCGACATTCCTCTTGAGTTCAATTGACATGCCAGTTGTGAACCAAATCATGGCGGCGAGCGAAGACGTGCTTTCCTGCCGCGCAATGGTTCACCGGAAGCTCGTGGCCTTGCGATCGGGAAAACGACGGTCGATCTCCTGAAGCCCTGTCCTCGGCTCTGGGACCTTCTCGACGTCCCAGAGGACACACCTTTCCTGAGTAGCTTGGTACAATGTGAGATCGTCTATCCGTTGCTTTCGAGGCCCTCAAGGCGAGCATCTGCGCGCGGTCGCAACTACGCTCGGCCATTGACAACATTCATTCGACACATGAGATGGGGTTCCTCTCTGAGTGAGCCTCCCACTGCTTTGGCCGCTCCAAGGGCATCTCTATATGATGTCTTTCGTCATTCTCTCCCTTACAAGGCTCGGTCATGCTTTTGCCTCTCAATCGCGCTCTCGGAAGGCGGCTTCTCCAGCGTCGGACACCTCGATCCACTTCCGGTTAGGCAAGGTCTCGACGTCGTAGTTGTCGTGCCAGTTCCACCACTGGTACGGCGGGGTCTGGGGGTAACCCTCTGGCGAATCCTCCCAAGTTTCCTGACGGCCGAGCGGCGTGATATCGAGGTAGCTCCAGGTGGTCCCCATCGCCTCGTCGCCGCGGCCGTTGATAAAGTAGGTGCGGAACATTTTGTCGCCATCGCGGATGAATGCATTGTGTCCGTGCCACTGGTCCACGCCGAAGTCGGTGTCGAAGCTGTCTGCGATGGTGTACCACCGCATCGTCCAACCCATTCGTACGTTCAAGCGCTCGATGTCCTTCTGTGGCGCGCGTGAGGCATACGCGAGCGTGGAGTCGCGGGCATTCAAATGGGCCAAGTGGGCGACCTGATCGGCGCCCAGGGAACAGCCGCGGCAGGCGTGCTCGGGCCAGCCGAACACCCCGGGCTCGAAGAAGGCGCGATAGACGATCAACTGCTGGCGGCCTCGAACAAATTGAGCAGGCTTATCTAGCCCTTGGGTCCGTCGAACTCGTACTTCTTGTCCACGGCCAGCCAAGGCATCCGGCGGCGTTCGGCGGCCAGCGCGTCACGGGAGTGGGTCAAGTCCTTCTCCTTCACGAGGAGTTGCTGGCGCGCAGCCTCCCCACTCCTGCTGCGACACGATCGGGGGTGTGTTCATCGCGAGATGCCCCTTCCCGTGTTCCTTGTCTCTCGTCTTGCTTGCTGCCATCTGTCTCGTCATCGTCTTTTCGTCTTTCATTAGATATGACCGATATCTGGCGGTTACATATACATAATGATGGGGGCTCGAACGAAACGGGAGTAACAAGTGTGGCGGGATTCGTAAACCTCCAACCCCGTCCCATTCTGTCGAAGAAACTCTGAAGCTGAGCGATTGATGATTTCGTGACGTCGCTGACCCCGGCGAGTCGCTCGACTAGGGACCCAATTGCGCTAGGGCACTGCGCAAGGTGGCGCTGGGAATTTGAATAAAGCCGCCAAAAGGACGATAGAGTTCCAAGATCAGGAAGATTGCACCAGCCATGGCCATTGCGCAAAGACCGAGGGTCACTATGACAGTTACGTTACGAGGTGCAAAAAGGCCGAAACTAAGAAAATTGATGGCTAGTGCAAAAACCAAAATCACGAGCAGTGGTATGGACACATAACTTCTCTGCTGTTCGAACATCAACCAACGCTTTTCAGCAACATCCGCCACAATCGCTAGTGCCTGGGCCTTGATTGAGCGTTGGATCTCACTCTGAGGAGAGAGCCCCTGAATTTTAATATAGAGTTCCGCCGGAACGTTCGATTGAGCGAGATCTAGGTTTGCCTGGGAACGATGCTCGCTTGGCCATAGCTGCACCACCATGCTGCTGACAGCACGGCGCAGGAGGTGACGAGCATCTTTTGCGTCGGAGCCATAATAGGCCAGCCCGCGATCAAGCAGAATGATCTTGGCAGCCACGGCTGTCAGTTCATTATTTTGGGTGTCGTAGTTGCCCTTTGCCGAGGCAACCAGCAGGCCAAGAACAAGAGCAGCCATGGTGCCGATGATCCCCGCTCCAAGGTTCACGACTCGTTTTGAGTCCTCATTCAGATGGTGCTCGGGAAGGTGGCCACGAAGGAACATGCCGAGCAGAGCAGCACCAAAAACGCAACCGAATGCAATCAGGCTAACCGTAATCGAATTCATATTCACCTTTGTCCAGGCCTACAAGCACCGTTGGCATAGAGTTCTCCCCGTGAAGGCCGACACGGAAATATCATTGCTTTCGGGTGTCTGCTCGGCAGCTTGCGCCTTCGCACTTTTATTACTGCCGATCATGGAGTGACCCTAGTGATCGTCATCGCAATCAGAGCGAAGTCCGGTGATGTTCGCCTAGGACGAAGACTCGAATCCGACAACCGGCCCCTCCCTGTGTCAAGTTGAATCCAATCCGATTGGACCTGTTATTGATATTGAATCGTTGTGCCAATTGATAGCCGGCACGGATACCGAAGTGCCTGTTCACCGTCAGTCCCAGTGTGCCGATGGTAGAGAGAAAATCGCCGTATCCGAAAAAATACATGCCCAACAGCTGGCCGCTTCCGTAGAGACGGCTAGAGTTGGGAAGTAAGTAAAAGCGGACGTTTGATCCTGCGACTGGTAGCGGAACTCTCAACGATTCCCGCGCTCGCTGTGATACATGAAACCCGCCGTTCACAACGACAAAACTTCCCCACCATTTTCGTTTCTAAGCGAATCGCAAGTACCGTACAACTGACACAACACACAGGCCACGAAGGTCCCGTCTCAACAATCCCCCTCATGTACAACGCGGTGGAAGCGGACCTTCGAACCACAGGATTAGGACAAAGCTGGTGATAAGTTGGTTATTTCAGGCGGATAAGCAGCACTGAAAAGGCGGATCGTTTAGCTTGGTACCGCAATTCGGTTCTCCCGAAGTTGGCATCTAGTAGTGACTGTGCAGCGACGAATAAACGTCAGATCAGATTGAATTCGTGGCTTGAGAGCTGGTACTGCTTTGTTACGGCAGTAGGACAATGCGCCAGGGCGCAAATCGATAAAGCGCTGCCAGAGATCGACGTGTACCACTGTCTTTGCCGTGCGATTCGGCTTCCAGGCCAAGGAGACGAGAGAGGGCGAAGCTCCGACCCAAATTTTCGGTGCTCCGGAGTCGTGTGTAGCTGAAGCGTTCCATTGCATGGCGTTCATCTCAGTGTTTCTAAGGTCGAGTTCCCTTTTTTTTACTTTTCCATTTTTCTTGAAATGTAACGGATTAAGGGAAAGGTGCTGAAATGTGATGTCTTAGGAGGCGAAGTAGGAGCTTTTGTGAATGGTGGCAGACTATTCACTCCAGACCTTGAAGAGGTCGACACAAGCGTCATTCCCAGCGACGCGTGATCAACAGGTACACAAATGCAATGTTGCGACTGGGCAATTGCCACCACGGTTTTGGTGGGAGTGACATTTTTCTCCATCGGTTTGTCTGAATGTCTCGAAGATGAAATGGGCCGAATACGAAGTTGAGCCTGGGCAAGCAACACGGGCATGTCCGCAGTAGCCGTTTTGTGGGTACTTTCGCTCAGCAACCACGCATAAATTAATTGTGAGCTGCCGTGTTTATTATGCCGTCATTCCCCTGCTGGCCTTGACCCCAGCTTAATCCGGGTAGAAGGGAATCACGGAGGATTTGTGGACATCGGCAACACTCTGTTACTTATCTTTTATCTCGTGGCCGGTCTTTTCTTGTTGGGCAGGCTCCTAAGCGGGTTCTTTCAGGTTCAAACTACCGAAGCCGCCGTTATCCAGCGCATGGGCAAGTTCCTCCGCGTGGGCACCGCAGGAATCAATTGGCAAGAATGTTAACACCGCTATCGAGAGATTGCGTCCCGTGTATCTAAACTTGGACACCACTGAGCCTGGCGTCAGCAACATCGTTCTCGATTATCAGCATGGGATCGCTGAAGCACTTAAATAAATCACCAATCCAGGACACATGCACCTCGGCTATATCGGAGGTAGTTTTGCTTGGATTTCCGGTTTGCCCGTTAGGTCGGCATGGGCCTTGCTTGCATTTGACTAAACGACCGCCGTTCGTATGTCCAACAATTCGCGAAAGTGGATCGTAGAAAAGATTCGCATTTGCCACAGCAAGGCGATCATCGACTCATAGTTCAGCAACCGCCATAGTCAGGATAAACCCTACTTTTCTGCCAGCTGTAAAATCGTGCCGCATTATCCGGCTTTCTTTGTGATTTGAGAGGGATCAGCGCCCACCCGCCCCGAAAGAAATTCATGCCGCGACGCCGCCGCCAATTGAAAATCGTAGCGCAGGCTTAGCAGATTCGACAGGGGTGAAGCGGGATCATTCCTCTTTACTGTCGCAATCAGAGATTCGGTGACACCAAAGACGGTGTCTGACTCAATGTGATTATCTCCGGAGATATAAAGCGCGGTGACAAGCTCCCGGTAGCCGGGAGCGCCAATCAGAAAGTGAATGTGTGCTGGACGGTAGCCATGCCGTCCCTGCGCCCGGATCATGTCCCCAACCGGGCCGTCCATCGGGATCATGTATCCAAGTGGACACACAGCGCGAAAATAGTAGCGGCCGTCGGACTCCGTGCGAAAACATCCGCGCAAATCTATCTCGGAAGGATCAGTTCTCTGCAAGTCATAGTTTCCCGTCTCGTCCGGCTCTCAGACTTGAACGAGCGCATTGGGAATTCCTTTTCCATTGGAATCGACGACCTTGCCATAGACGCAGATCTGGGGAGCATTGCTCTTTGTAACGATGGACTCGCCCAGTTTCATGACCGGCGCATCCTGGCGATAAAAAGGACCCAGCAGACTCGATTTTGTACAACTCTCCGTCGCGCGCCGGTCGTGCAGCGCATTCACTAGAGAGCTCAAGCCTAGAGTATCGGAGAGCAAGATGAATTCCTGACGAAAAGAGGTACACTTTTGGCCGACTTCCGTCAGAAAATGGATCCCCGCTACCCACTCATCCGGGGTGAGGTCCACCTCACGGGCAAAGGCGTGCAGGTGGTGCACAAGAGAAGCCATGACCTGCTTCATGCGGGCATCCGGGGTAGAAGACATCTGTTCCAGGACCGCATCTGTAATGGTGTTTTCGTCAATGGCCCTCATCATTGTCTCCAGGGAAGCAGGTACAAACTGGGGTACCGTTCTTTGCGCACGTCATGATATCGCTTTCGGACAACTTTATTCCATGGTGAGCCGCGCAGCGGCGGCCGTGGGAAATTGTGGCCTGCCCATCGACTCTCTGGACTTGCGATCTCGCCGCTGAGTACACTGCTGGCGCTCTTAAGATGCAGAGTAGCTATGGCTGATATCGAAGTCCCGGTTTTCATCGTAGGCAGCAGCCTGGTTGGTTTGTCGACTGCCATGTTGCTCGGACACCACGGCGTTCGTTCGTTGGCAGTGGAATACCATCGCGGCACCGCCATCCATCCCCGCGCCGCGCAGACCAGCCAGCGCACCATGGAAATCTGTCGTCAGGTGGGTCTGGAGCAGATTGTGCGCAAAAAGTCCGAAGAGCAATTCGTGCAGGATGGGGGAGTTCTGGCGGTTGAAACCCTCGTTGGCGGCCCCATTGCTCACTATATTGCGGACCTCAACGAAGGTGTGCGCGACGTCAGTCCGACGGTTCGTGTATTTCTGTCCCAGGACGCCCTGGAACCGCAACTGCGAAAACGTGCGGAGGAACTGGGCGCTGAGTTGCGTTTCGCCACCGAAATGGTCTCGTTCGAACAGGACGCACAGGGCGTAAACGCTGTGATTCGCGAACGTGATAGCGGGAAGACCCAGACCGTGCGAGCTCAATACATGGTAGCCGCCGACTGCGCGCATAGCCGGGTGCGTCAGCGGTTGGGTATTCGCATGCTGGGGCACGGAACGTTCTCCAAAAGCATTACGATTTACTTCCGCGCCTGACTTGCGCCTTTGGTTGAAGGTCACAAGTGGGCCGTTGTCTACGTACTGAACCGCCAGCTGAGCGGATTTTTCCGTTTTGAGAAGCCGTTTGAGAAGGCGTTTCTCGGGGTCTTCACCGTGGGGGATCCGGAAAATCCCGTAATGGACGTTTCCACTGGGTTGACAGAGCAGCGCTCAGTCGAACTCGTGCGAAGGGCCATAGGCACCGACAGCATCCCCATTGCCATCGAAAACATCATGCATTGGGAGGCGAGCGCAAACACGGCCGAGAAGTTCCAGGATGGTCGACTCTTCATCGCAGGCGATGCCGCCCACGTCATGCCCCCCAACGGAGGCTTTGGCGGTAACACCGGCGTGCAGGACGCGCACAACTTGGCCTGGAAACTCGCACTCGTGCTGCAAGGACTGGCCGGGCCCAGGATTCTTTCTACCTACGAATCGGAGCGGCTTCCGCTGGGGGCATTCACGGTAGAGCAGGCCTATTCTCGCTATGTTTTGCGCAGCGCGGCGAATATGAATAGGGATGGGCTCCAACCGGTCGCGCCCGATCTGAACATTGAGATGGGATACATCTACCGCTCCGAGGCTATCGTGCTTGAAGATCGTAATGACAGCCGCTTGCATGAGAACCCCCGCGATTCGAAAGGTACCCCGGGTACGCGTGCGCCGCATTTTTGGTTGCAGCGGCGCGGCGAGCAGATTTCGACACTCGATCTGTTCGGCCGAAACTTCACCGTACTGGCAGGGCCGGAGGGCGATGCCTGGACCGAAGCGGCCCGCGATGGGGCCAAACCGCTGGGCATTGATCTTGACGTTCACCAGATCGGCCAGAACGGCTTGACGGATCCGTCGGGCGGGTTTGCTGCAGCCTACGGAATCGCAACGAGCGGAGCCGTGCTCGTCCGGCCAGACGGTTTCGTGGCGTGGCGGATGAAGACTGGCGATAGCCCTTCGGCGGAGCGGATCCGGATCGCTCTGACAACCCTGTTGTGTCGAGCTAATTAGCTATAAGTAGGCTAGGCGAGGTCTCAAATCCAGTATCTTTAATCGTTGGTACGCTCAGTGGTGTCTCTCAGCGGCACACTACGGCCGCTTCTGCGCTTGACGCTGGCTTTCCAACCGTAGGATGCTAGCCTCCCATGCTGCTGCCTACGTCCCTCGTCGGCTCCTACCCGCAACCCGAGTGGTTGATCGATCGCGAAAAATTGTCTCATCAAATGCCGCCGCGAGTTCGTGCTGCAGAATTGTGGCGCATTCCATCCCCATGGCTTGAGCAGGCGCAAGACGATGCCACGCTGCTGGCGATCCGCCAGCAGGAAGCGGCCGGTCTCGACATCATCACCGACGGAGAAATTCGCCGTGAAAGTTACTCGAACCGCTTCGCTACAGCACTGGACGGACTCGATCTGGACCACCCGGGCACGGTTACCACGCGCAGTGGACACCGCGCTCTGGTGCCGCGTGTGGTCGGGAAAATCAGCCGCCGTCATCCGGTTGAAGTATGCGATCTCCGATTTCTGCGCGCCCGTACCCTACGTTTAGTCAAGATCACGGTGCCGGGTCCCTTCACCATGTCGCAGCAAGCACAAAACGAACACTACTGCAACGAAGCTGAGATGGCGCTCGACTATGCCGCAGCCGTCAATGCCGAGATCAAAGACCTGTTCGCGGCGGGCGCAGACATCGTACAGATTGACGAGCCTTACATGGAGGCCCACCCCGAAAAGGCGCGCCGGTTTGGACTGGCTTCCCTAGAACGTGCGCTTGACGGAGTGACCGGCACGACCGCTCTGCACATCTGTTTTGGGTACGCCGCCCTGGTTCCCGGGCGTCCTGCTCGGTATTCGTTCCTGAGCGAACTGGAAGCCTCGCCAGTGCGTCAAATCTCCATTGAGACGGCCCAGTCTTGTTTGGATTGCTCGGTTCTGGCGAAACTTGCCAGCAAGACGATTATCCTGGGCGTGCTCGACCTCTCCTCCTGTGAAATCGAAACCGCTGACGTTGTGGCGGCACGCATCCGGCGCGCTTTGCCGTTTCTCAGCCCTGAGCGCTTGATCATCGCCCCCGATTGTGGGCTTAAGTATCTACCCGCGGACGTTGCGTTCGGAAAAATGCAAGCCATGGTGGAGGGAGCGCAAAAGGTGAGAGCGGAACTGACCCGCTGAGAAACGGAGCTTGCTCGCTTCACGCTAGCGGCTAAATCGCCTTGAGGACTTAGAGTTACTTGTAACGCTACGCCCCGATCGCGCCCGCTACGTCGCGATGAATTTCCAGCAACCTGGTGAGTTGCTGATCTTTTGGACGCCGTCCCAGGCCACATTCTGTGGCTACGCCCGTCGGTCCAGTGTAGTGGCGCTGGAAAACCGTCAGGCGCTTCTTGCTGCCTTCCACCCCGTCGGTGTAGTGAACCAGTCCCGCATACACCGTAGCGTCACCGATTTTCAAGTCCGCCAGGGGTTCGAAGTACTTGTCATCACTGCGATAGCGGGGCACTGCGATCTGCACGTGACTGATGGGACGAGGCGAGACCTCCGCCGCTTTGTTGGCCATTTTCACGCTGGTGGCGAGATTGGCGGGATCTTTGAAGTGCTTGTGGTGAAGATCACCGTAACAGAGGTGCATGCCGACCGGCACCGTCTTCGGAATCAGCGCGTTCAACTCGCGGATGTAGCGCACGAAGCGTTCCATCGGATCGTCAGTGGGTTTGAACTGCATAGGTGGCACGTCTGGCATATGATCGCCATGTTCGAGCGCGACAGTTTCCCAATTGATGTCCCACTGCAGAACCAGATCATCGTGCGGAATCTGCTGGCAGAGCTTAGCCACGTCCCGTCGCATCACCTCGATGTATGCATCCACCATCAGGTCCATGTGGCGCGCGTTGCTAGTGAATACGCGCACGGCATCATCTGGAAAGGGAAGAGATTGCTGAAAACGTGCTCCCTGCGGAATGACACCCTGGTCCCGCAACCTGCAAAACACTTTGTACGATGCTAGCGCTTCGTCCGGATAACCAAGCGTTTCAATCTGCCGGAGCTTCTGTACACCGGGCTTGGGACCCCACCACGGGCAAGCGTGATAATCGGGCGGGAGCCACTCCGGAAAGCCGGGTATCGGCTCGGGATTAGGACGGATCAATTCCACGTCTGGATGTTTGTCCCAAGTGTTGATGGCAACGAAGAAAACCCAGAAACGCCGCAAGCCGAATTCGCCATCCGTTAGACCAATCGCCAAATCGCCGACGATCGGTGCCACGACACGGAACACTTCTTCGGCACTGTTACCTGGGACACCGCCCACCAATATCACTGGCCTTCTTGCACGCGACATGCTTGCCTTCCTATTAAGCCGAATGAATGTGTGGTTTGGTTGCTGAACCACCAGCAGACCGGATCGAGTTGCCGTGCAACATCATACTCGGATACACGACCTGCGGATTATGGCAGCCCTTTGTGTCTCAGACAAGTCTGGCGAGGATGTAAAGAGGGGAATCCCGAAACTGGCCTGGTTAAATAGCAAGATCAAACGAGGGGGGTGAGCCACCTTGGCCGCAGTTGCGATGTCTTATTGTAGAGGACCAAGCAAGCCTCTACGCCTCAGGTTCCAGAAGCTGGCGACAAGCTCAGCTTCAATCACGCCATGGTATACGTCAAGGATGTGCAACTCGCACCAGGTTTTTATCGTGACCTGCTGGGATTCAAGTTGGTGGACGAGTACCGCCACGAAGGCAAACCTGTGTACTGCGAGGTTGCGCGCCCCTGGCGGCGACGTCGTCGCACTGCACATGGCAGGATGGGGAACCTCGCTGGCCAGCGAGGTGGTACGCTGGTACTTTGAGATCAGGGAACTCGACAATTTTTGCCGCGCAAGTTGCAGGCGAAGCACTTCTACATTACGCAAATGCAGCGCATGATGAGGTGGGGCTGGCGGCACGCATACCTGAACGACCTCAATGGTCATGAAATCAGCCTCTATTGGGCCGGCGAAAACCGCATGAAGAAAGACCGTCATGCAAAGGGCGAAAGAAGTAGAGAAGACCCAGGCCGCCAAGCGATACTAACTCACTCTTAAGAATCAATGATGGAAACTGTCGGAGAGGCGCCTCCGAAAACTCACATCCATCACAGATCGGTACCGCAAAATGCCCTTCTCTCCGGAAAGCAAGCCAGTTCGTGGATGGTCGGCAATCCTTCCATTAAGCCTTGATAGAAGGGTTGCCCGTGATCCGCTCGGAATGGTAAACAATAGACTCGTGGGAGAATCATCATACAGGTTTGCCAGGGCAAGAAGGTGCTAGGAGATTCCGATGTCGGACAGAGTGAAACTACTTCAGCGTCTTTATGGACTGTTCAATGCTCGTGACTTGGAGCCCGTGTTGGCGTGCATGCATGAAGACGTCATTTGGGCGAATGGCATGGAAGGTGGTCACGTTCACGGACGTGATGGCGTGCGCGACTACTGGACGCGCCAGTGGGCGATGATTGATCCGCACGTTGAGCCGCTCGGGTTTGCGGACGGGCCTGAGGGCGAACTCATTGCGGAAGTTCACGCGGTGGTGCGCGACCTAAACGGAAATCCGCTCTCAGACCGAATGGTGGGCCACGTGTTTCGAATTGAAAACGGATTGATCAAGCGCTTTGACATCCGAGAGCCGAGAGCACCAACTCCGTTGGAGTGAACGAGCTTAAGTTTATCAGGACAGCATTCGGTGATCCACTTTGATGGTCGTCGCCGGTGGATTGTCGTTTATGAGGTTGGGAGTATCCAGGCAGGGGCCAGAGGAAGCCGCCACTGTCGCAACCGGATTATGGGGTTTCGCCTGGCCAGGATGCTACGAGACGCAAGTCAATTCACAGGAGGACGATTTCAATGAAGGTCACTCTCAAAGCAGACCAGTCGATTCTCGTGGCTGGGGATTCAGTGGCCGGATTCTGCTGCCTACGGCGCTAGTTTTTTTCATCGCTGGCTCACTGTTCACAGCACAATTCATGCATCTGAGAGAAGTTGAGAGCGGATGGCAATCGCGTCTTCGAGCTCTTGGATCTATCACACCGTACCTGGCAAGGGGCCTGCCCTCGAATCGATCTTCCCCGACGCCAAGATGCAGGCTAAATACAATCTGAACGTGGCCGGTTACTGGGTGCCCAATGAGGATCCCGCTTGGAACAACACATTCATCTACCTCGTGGCTCATCCAAGCAGGGAAGAAGCAGACGTTAAAGTGCACGCGCTTCATGCCGACCCGGAATTTTTGACTTACCGGAAAGGCCGCGGAGCGTCTGATTGAGAAGGTAAACGACGACTACACAGTTGGCGAAGAATATATGAGTCCCACTGATTTCTCGGCAATGAAGTAGACCATGAGGAGTGGCCGACCCACATGAACGTTCTTCGGAGAAGTGCTCTCATCTGTTGTGTTCTGCTTGTTTCTCAACTTGGGACGACGGAGCAAAAACTCTGGGTCGCCACGTGGACGGCGAGCCCTGAAGCAGCGGACCCTGATCCAAACGAGCCCGTGCTCAATCTTCAGGATCAAACCGTGCGAGAACGCGTGCGCGTGTCGGTGGGCGGCTCTCATATTCGCATTCGCCTGTCAAACGAATACGGCTCTTCACCCCTTATTGTGGGTTCGGTCACGGTGGCTGAGCCGAACGATGTGGCGAGCGTCAAATCCGCCTCGATCCAAACCATTACGTTCGGCGGACGAACTTCAATCACAATTCCCGGGGGCGCGCCAGCCCTGAGTGATCCAGTGGCCTTTCCAGTAACGTATGGAGCAGAGATCAGCGTCAGCCTTTACTTTCCAAAACGCGTCACTACACCGACGTTGCATGCGTTGGCACTTAAGCGCGCCATAGTTTCGACGCACGGGAACCATACTCATGACGAGAACGTGCAAGGTGGAACTGAAACTCAGGCCTCAGTCCTGGTCAGTGGCGTACTCGTTCCTGCGCAACCGTCTCAGCACGTCATCGTAGCGTTCGGCGACTCCATCGTGGATGGCGATGGGTCCACAGTGGATGCTGATCTCAACTGGCCGAGCGCTCTTATTCGACGGCTGGTAAAGACTGGGGAAGGCTCGAAATGGGCGGTGGTGAACGAAGGCATTGCCGGCAACCGGCTTTCAGGCGATGGGCCCCTAAGAAATTTGGGTGCTAGCGCACTGGCGCGTTTCGACCGGGACGCCTTATCCGTGCCCGGGGTCACTCATATCGTGTTGCTCGAGGGGATTAATGATATCGGTTTTCCTGGCGCGAAGCTGGGGCAACTGACTCTAGCCGATCCGGCCGATATGCAGTCAGCTGAGGATCTCATTGGCGCATACCGCCAATTGATTTCGCGTGCTCATGCCCGCGGAGTCAAGCTGATAGGCTCTACGATGACCCCTTGTGAAGGTGTGAATGTGCCGGGCTACTACTCAGAAGCAAAGGAAGCCACTCGGCAGGCCGCCAACAAATGGATTAGAACCAGCCATGCCTTTGACGGCGTGATCGATTTCGACGCTGTTCTGCATGACCCGGACCATCCCAGCAGAATCTTATCCCGCTTCGCATCGAAAGATCATCTCCATCCCAACGATGCGGGCTATCACGCAATGTCCGATGCCATCGACCTCGCTCTCTTCCAATAGCGCTACCGCCTCGCTCTCCTGTGTCGCCTCTTCCTGGAGCCTACGCCCGCCTCGTCACTCCCGCACCGTGGCAAGCAAGAAAGTGACTGGCCTGGGATCCTCATCAAATTTCCCTCGATCTTAGCTCGCTCTATTAAAGATCACAGGAGTGAGGAAACCAAATGCTGTATCATTTTGCCGCCATGAAAAACACCTTGGTTCGCCATGCCGTATTCCTACTGTTGGCAGCTTCATTGTCAGCCGCGCAAGGACAAAATGCCAGTAGTCTGAAGACCGAGTATCTGGATGACTTTGCGGAGACGTCCAAACACCTAGATCAGCTTTCCCAGGCCATGCCAGCCAACAAATACGGCTGGCGACCGAGGGCAGGAGTGCGCTCGGTGAGCGAAGTCTACGTCCACATCGCCAATGGCAACTTCCTGCTCCTCTCCTTGACCGGTGTGAAGCTCCCAGCTGAATACTTTCCTAATCTGCCGACGGATGCAAAAGGCAAACCTGAGACACAAGCGGTCTTTAAGCGCATGGGCGACCTGGAGAAAACAGTCACGGACAAAGACGCCGTGACGCGAATGCTGAAATCGTCACTTGATGAAGTCCGCAACCGATTCTCGCAATTAACAGCTGCCGACCTCGACCAACCCGCGGATTTCTTCGGCGAGAAGACGACGGTCCGAAGGATCTATTTGCGGATCTTTGCTCATGTGAATGAGCACTATGGTCAATCCGTTGCTTATGCTCGCGTGAATGGACTTGTGCCCCCCTGGTCACAGAAGCAGGAGTGATGTTCGGGACGGTTACGTCAAAAGTGGAAACACTAGATTCCGTTCCCCAGCAAATAGCTGCCGTACTGTAATTCCCGGATAGCTCGTCATCTGCTCGCCACCGCTTTCCCGGCCACCCGCCATGTTAGGTGATCGCGACTAAATGTTGGGTGGGCCGCCAAACCCTGCGGCGTGAGCGAGGGAGCAAAATAATAAATTATGCGTATTCTGATCCTTGGAGGCACGAGTCTGACTGGGCCATACGCGGTCCGACGGCTGCACGCCATGGGACACGAGGTCACGGTTTTTCACCGCGGCGAGCATCAAGCCGAGCTTCCCGCAGGCATACGCCATCTCCTTGGCGACTTCGCGCACCTCCCACCGGAGGCGTCCGATCCTGCCCCAGATGTGGTTGTTCACATGTGGGCGATGACCGAAATGGATGCCGAGTCTTTGGTGAAGAGATTTCGTGGTGTAGCGAGCCGCGCGGTAGTGATCTCCAGCGGCGATGTATATCGCGCTTATGGCCGCTTGACGGGACTTGAGTCGGGGCCGCCGGATCCGATCCCGCTCACTGAGGATGCACCCTTGCGCGAATCTCGATATCCATACCGGAGAATGGCGCCCAACCCGGACCACTGGATGACGCAATACGACAACGTTCTCGTAGAGCAAGTTCTAATGCATCAGTCGGACCTGCCAACGTCTGTACTCCGATTCCCGGCAGTATTGGGTCCGAAGGAATGTCGGCGATTTCAGCGCTGGTTGCAGTCAATGTTACGCGGAGACATGGAATTGCGTATGCAGGATGGATGGGCCAAATGGCGCCGGACGCATGGTTTTGCAGAGGACATCTCCGAAGCCGTTGTTCTTGCCGCGACGAATTCGTCGTCCGCAGGACGGATCTACAACGTGGGGGAGTCTTACACCCCCACGATGAGAGACCGGCTAGCTGAGTTTGCTCGCATTGTCGGTTGGCGGGGACGTATTTTCGAGGTTCCAGCATCCGAGCTGGACGAGATGGACAGGATGCCTCATGATTTCACTCATCATATCGCTTACGACACGACCCTCATCCGAACAGAATTGGGCTATGAGGAAGTAGTTTCACCTGAGGTCTCGCTGGAGCGCACGGTGGAATATGAAAGGGCCTTTGACGGCAAAATCGACAACCCTCGTAGCCGTTCAAGCTAACACAAAATGCCCGATCCGCGCGGATGTGAGTCGATTCCGAGCAGATCGTCCCCAATCCGGCAATCCTTCCTTTAACCGATTACCGAAGAGTTGCCGTCAGGAGGCCGCTATCCAATGAGGCGCCGATAATATGCCTGTGGCGGGCGTTTCGATGAGAAAAGGACTACCGAACCATGTGGCTAGTCTTGGTGCAGAAAGTTGAAGCGATCCTCCAGGACAAAACGCGGGCAAGTTCCAATGCGGTGGGCTTCGGAAGACCCCCAACGACGCGGGGGTTAGCGATACGCAGCGGCTTGGATACTGTACAGCTCTGAGTAATGACCTTTCCTGGCCATGAGCTCATCGTGCGTCCCGACTTCCACGAGCCGGGCGCCCTCCAGCACGAGGATGAGGTCGGCCGTGCGCACCGTCGAGAAGCGGTGCGACACGAGGATTGTGATGCGGCCACTGTCGTTCTCCCCTCTGCTACGAGCTGCCGCAGCGTAGCGTTCGAACAGCGCATGTTCGGTCTCCGCATCCAGCGCGGCGGTGGGCTCATCCAGGATGAGCAGCAGCGGCTCATCGCGCATGAATCCTCGCGCCAGAGCTAGTTTCTGCCACTGCCCGAACGACAGTTCCACTCCGCCCGGCCACGTTGGACCGAGCTGCGTTTCCAGACCATCGGTCAAACGAGTCACTACGTCTCTGGCTCCAGCGCGACCGACTGCCGCAACCACGGCGGGCTCGTCATCCAGTCGAGGTACGTCGCCCAAGCCGACGGTGTGGCGCGCACGAAATTCGAACCGGAAAAAGTCCTGAAATGCGCCTGCGAGGCGCTTCCGCCACTCGCTGGCCTGCACACGCGCCAGCGCCGTGTTGTCCAGGAAGATGGAACCCGACGTCGGTTCGTACATTTTAGCGAGCAGTTTGACCACAGTGGTCTTTCCGGCGCCATTCTCGCCGACAATGGCTACCACCGCGCCTGCTGGGAGCTTTACCGATACATCGTCCAAAACGACGCGCGACGTTCCAGGGTACGAGAAGGACACATGCTCGATTCGAATCCCTTGTCGCAACGACATTGGAACCGGCTGATCGCCCGACGCTGCGCCGGCAGCCGCGTAATCCTCAAGCCACGCCAGCCGGCGCGAGCCGTCCATCCAGAATCCGCGCAGAAATCCCAGCTCACCCACGGTTGCACCGATGTACGCCGAAAGCCGCGCGCCCGCCGCCAGCACCAAGAGCACTTGACTCGCCGATGCGTGAATCCAGTAAGACACGAACACGACTGCGCCAACGTACGCTGATCCGAAAATCGCCCAGGCCACCGCGTGCCAGAACGTGGATGCCCAGCGAGCAGGAGCCACCCGGCTATACCAATATTCCCATGCCACTCTGCGCTCCGTCGCAAGGCGGTCGCCGATGCCGGTGACGCGCACTTCTTTTCCGGGAGAAGCTGTCGTAGCCATGTTGAACAAATGACGCGCCAAGCGGATCGATTGCGCGCCACCCTCCTGCGCGGACCGCTCGACCTCCGGCCGCCAAATCGAAGTCCACACCGTCGGGATGGCAAACACGGCGAGCAGGAGAAGAGCCGGGTGAACGGATGCCAGCAGCACCAGAGTCACACCCAGGCGCAGAATCCAGCCGAGCATGGAAAACACGGCGACGTACATGTGGTCGAGAACGAAAACCTGATTGCGCAGCATGGACAGGCGGTCGAGATATTCAGGCCGCTCCTGATGCTCGATGGTGACGATGGATGCCTGCAGCTTGGCTACGTGCGACTCGAGCGCAATAGTCACTTTGTCGCGGAAGCGCCGCTGCATGCGTGTGCTGACGGTGCGGAGAAACCACGTTGCGGCTGCGGATACGCCAAGCCCAATCGCCGATCCCAGCACGAGCCCGGGCCGGTGCTTCAGCACGCCATCTCCAAGCAGCATCAACCACAGGGCCAGAAGCGCATCGGGCAGTGCGGCGAGTTGCGAAAGCACCAACGAAGCCAACATCAGTCGCGGCTCGTGCCGGTATCCCAGCCTGCACAGACGCCACATGGAAGGAAGTGCGGGCGGCAGCGCATCGATCGCCCAACCTCGATTAGGAGGATTAGCAGAGGACGTCATACGTGGTGCCCTCCTCGTCTGACGGACTGCTGAAGCGCTCGGCTTGGAGGTCGAACATAGTGCGGTAGCGTCCGTTGAGTGCCATGAGTGCGTCGTGTGTGCCGAGTTCGATGACGCTGCCATGTTCGAGCACGCAGATACGGTCAGCATGCCGGACAGTCGAAAATCGATGGGAAATGAGAATTGTCGTGCAGACCCGCGTGGCTGCCAGCAGACGATCGAAAATCTCTGCTTCCCCATGCACGTCGAGCTGCGCTGTGGGCTCGTCGAGCAGCACAACGCCAGCACCCATCTTGACGGCCGCCAGGGCTCGCGCGAGCGCCACGCGCTGCCACTGTCCGCCGGAGAGGTCCGTGCCGCCGTCATATCCGCGCGCAAGGATTGTGTCGAGCGATGCCAAGTTCGCTGCGCCCGCCGATTCGAGGGCGGCGCACACGATGTCGTCGGGCGCGCCGGCGGGTGCGACATTATCGCGGAGGGGCAGCTCCAGACGGATGAAATCCTGGAACACGGCGGCAATTCGCGAGCGCCAGGACGCAAGATTCAATTCGCGAAGATCCACGCCATCGATTTCGATCCGACCGGACTGCGGGTCGTACAGCCGGCAGAGCAACTTTGCGATGGTGGTCTTGCCCGCGCCGTTCTGGCCGACGATGGCGAGCGAAGAACCTGCGGGAATGGTGAGATCAAAGTGCTCCAGAACGGGCGCACCAGCTCCTGTAGGGTAAGCGAAGGTCACATCGCGCAGGTGAATCTCGTGCGTGCGTTTGGCGTCCACGGCGTGACTGCCGGAGGGTAGAGCGCCGGCGGGACGCATCGCTGACTCAAGGCGCAGCACCGAAGCGACCGGCGCAGCGGATCCGTCGAGCGCCCAACTGAATCCGCCGAAGGCAATCATCGAGACGCTGACGGCGCTTTGCATATACGCGACGGCTTCGCCAAGGGTGATTCTTCCGTTCGCCGCGCCGCTTGCCAGGGCCCAGAACACCGTAATATTGGCACCTACTACTAAAAGCAAGCTCCAGATCAGCGGCCGCTCGCGTAAACGTGTGGCCGCGTACTGCAGTTCGTGCAGACGAGTCCGTCTGGCGACGAAGCGCTCTATCGTCCAGCCAACGAGGCCAAACAGGCGCAGTTCCTTGCTTGCAGGCGGATCCACCGCAAGCCGATAAGCATAGTCCGCATCGCGCTGCGCGCCGCGCACTTCTTCAGTGTTGCGGTCACGCCAGACCGCGCTCTCGCGCAAGAGCCAATGGGTGGCCGCCCATGCCCCCGCGAGTAAGATGGGCGCCCACCAGGCATATCCGACGAGGATCAGGGCACATGCGATGCCGCCAACCATCTCGACCATGCCGCTGGCGATAAAGTCCATGGAGATGGTTAATGGAGGACCAGTCATTCCAAGGTCGAAGTCGCGAGCCACCGTCAGGTCGTTCGTGAGTTTCGGATCTTCGAGGTGACCCATGCCGGGAGGGCGAACGCATGCTTCGGTGAGCCGGTCGTAGAGCCAAGCTGCCGTGCGGTCGCCCAGATTGGCGCTCAGCGCTTGATGAATCGGGACGAGTACTTGAAGGAGGATGAAAATTGCACCGACCAGGGCGAGCGGACTGAGAAGGGAATCGCCGTGTTGTACTGCGCCGACGAGAACACCCATGGCAATGGCGAAAGCCGCCGGCAACGCCCCTCTGAGCAACAGGGCAAGCCACCACGCGAAGGCAAGGCCTGGGGCTGCTTTGGGCAGGACACTGAAGAATTTCCATTCCTTGCCCTCGGTCAAACGCTGCAACATAGCTGCATTCTGCCTCAAAAACCCTGCGTTTGCACAAATCCTTGCTAAATAACTCGGGTCTTAAAAACACAATGACTCGTGCGCCACGCTAGATAGCTCCCGGATGGTCGGCATAACAAGAAACTGAGAATGCGTTCCGATGATTTCCGTGGTGCTCGTGATCTGCCAACAAACGGCCTAAAGGAAAGCGAGCCGTCGGACCAGAATGTTATAAGGTAGGTCGGTTGCGGTAAGATCTTGGTACTGCCAGGAGGCCAGCGAGCGTGTTCTGGCTCAGGCTCAGTGCAATCGTCATCGTTATTGTCTTCGGTGAGCTCGCAACCTTTGCCCAAAGTAATTCCAGGGCAGCGGCTATCGACGCCTATATTCAGCCGTACGTCCAATCGAAGAACTTCTCAGGTGTAGTTCTCGTCGAGAACAGCGGAAGAGTCATTTTCGAGAAGGCCTATGGCTTTGCGGACCGCGATAAACGGCTACACAACAAACGTACTACGAGGTTCCACATCGCTTCCGTGTCGATGCAGTTCACCGCGGCTGCAATTTTGCGGCTTGTGGATCAGGGCTCGGTTACGCTGGACGAGCATGCAAGCGATTTCGTCCGAGTTGAGGGGGCAGACAAAATTACCATCAGGAATCTGCTCACAGAGCGCTCTGGACTGCCGGACATCAACGCCCTCCCGAACTATGATGATGTCGTGCTGCAGCAACATCAGACGCCTACCACCCTGATCAAAGCCATCGAGGGAAAGCCCTTGCTTTTTGAGCCCGGCTCGAAGTTCCTGCACGAAGAGCACTCTGCATACAATCTTCTTGCTCTCATCGTCGAGAAAAAGACAGGCCTACCTTTTGCCGTCGCGCTTCAGAGGCTTGTCTTCCGGCCACTTGGTTTGAAGGCGTCTGGCGTGGATGACGACTCGGTGGCAAATGCCACGTACATGGCCAAGGGTTACGAACCGAAGGGCGCTTATGAACTGAAATCAGCCAAGGCAATCCGTTGGTCTGGCAAAACGGGGAACGCTTCCGTATACACGACCGCCAACGATCAAGCACGATGGGTACAAGCATTGTTCAATGGTCATGCCTTAAGCACAGCATCTCGCGGCGCGGTGCTCGACACCTCTCTCCGCGTAGGCTTTGGCTGGTTCAAGGGCGAGCTCAAGCGGTTCGGCAAGACCGCTTATTACATGAATGGCCGGTCTCCAGGATTTTCGTCATTCGTCCTGTACTTGCCGGACGTTGAGACCACCGTGGTCTTATTGGGGAATATTTATTCTTCGGTGACCACTCCTATGGGCTATGACATCGCTGCTCTCACGCTCGGCCTGCCCTACGACAAATTGCATTTCATGGACCGCCCTCCCAATGCTGTGCAACTCAAGAGGTGCACCGGCACGTTTCAGTTTGGCCCAGACTTTTATCAGCCAAACGCGAAAGTGACACTGATCGCGAATGATCGAGAGTTGTCGTTGCGCTGGCCATCGGGTGACCTTTCCGCGCTGCTTCCCGTGGAACGGGACCGCTTCGTCGACCGCTCGTACTGGCAGGAGGTCAGGATGGAACGCGATGATGCGGGGAACCCCATTGCGCTTGTTTATGACCGCTTCCGAGGCAGGGCGTCCAGCATACAGTCAAGGTGAGTCACTGTACGCAAGTTGCATATATAGTGTCCGCATCGTCGGCAAACTGACAATGGGTTCCGATGACCTCCTGATCGCCCGTCAATCGCTCGCGGAGATCAGCGGGTTACTCGAGTTTCGCTGCAAGGATCTTCAAAACAATGTCTTGTGCGCGTCGTTGTTCGTGGCCCTGACCATAGGCGCTTGAAGTTATGGCCACCACCATACGAAGCGACGGGACAATGTAACTCTTATTTCCACCGTTGCCCGACGCGAAGTGCACTTCTACGTTGTGAGCGCCGAACAGGTTCGGCCTTCGTATATCACATGTAACCGTTGAAGTCCGCATACGGATGTCTATCAGAAATGACCACTTGTTTGGCCAGGCTCGTTGCAATCCAATCGTGGTTCACAATGCGCTTTCCATTCACAATGCCATCGTTCAACAACAGTTCGCCGAACTTGGCCTCGTCTCGTGTCGTGATAGAAAGATTGCCCGCCCAGTAGTTAGGCCAGCGGGGACGTGCCGCTATCTATAGTATTCAATTGCTAAGGGACCAAACAGGTTCTTCTCAGCGAACTGATCCAGCGGCATGCCGCTTACGTTTTCGATGATCGCGCCTGCGATGAATGCATTAATCGAGCAGCAGAGGTATTTTGCTCCTCGGCGGCGCTTCATTAGAACGGAATAAATCGTTGGGATCCAGTCTGGCGATTGATCCAATGTATTCTCGTTCCCTGGAGTAGAAGAATCCTGATCATCCGCGTCGAGCCCGGAACGCATGGTCAGTAGGTCCTTGACTGTAATCTTCTCTCTGCCATCTTTCGGTAGTCGTGGAATGTAGAGTGAAATCGAGTCGTCGACGCTGTGCACTAGTCCCCTCTGAACTGCAAGCCCCAACAAAAATGAGGTAAAGCTCTTCGTAGCGGACCGGATGTCGTGAAGGGTGTTAGCGGAATCGCCATTGCAGTAGTGCTCGCTGACCAGATGGCCGCCTCGAACGATGACGATGCCCTTTAGATCGTGATGTGGCTTGTTCGTCAAATGCTGTAAAATCGATCAAGCGCAGCCGGGTCAATTCCATCGCTGGCTGGCGTCCCCGCTGTCCAGCGTGATGCCGCCTTTGGACTCAACCTTGCTCGTCGTTCCAGTCCTCATTTGAGCAGACGGCGAGAAGATGACTAGCAACATGATCGTGGCAGCAACACTGACAAATCGGGCCCACATGCTTGCATCATGCGATCAAGAGACCAACTCCTACACTCACTATTCAAGGTGTGGATCGTCGACCACTCCTCCCTAACGAGCGTAATGAAACAGCCGCTGCCACTCGATTAGAACTTCGATTCACGAAACTTTTTCCCCCTTTTGTCCGTATATCGATGACGGATCGACATTT
>Ga0126370_10000192_pt1 | contig 22259 bp, 18 predicted proteins | sample PanSoiMetaPlot_3_FD_92586 | JGI IMG/M metagenome (GOLD analysis project Ga0126370, IMG submission 92586) | Tropical forest soil microbial communities from Panama - MetaG Plot_3 | ecosystem: Environmental > Terrestrial > Soil > Tropical forest > Bulk soil | place: Panama | collected 2016-02-17 | reverse complement strand
GAGCTCACCTCGGTGAATCCCGGCTTCGAGCCGAATCACGTCGTGAAGGCCATGGTTTCCCTCCCGCAATTTCAATACTCCACACCAAAACAGTGGACCGCTTTTTCGCAAGAGCTAATGACGCGTCTGCAGGCACAGCCCGGCATGCAGGACTCGGCAATCGCCGGTCCACTTCCCATAGTGGATTGCTGTGTGACGGTTACTTTTCAGATTGTCGGCCATCCGCCGCTGGAGGCCGGGGCGTCAGACACCGCGAATTACGTCCCCGCGAGTCCGCAGTATTTCCCCGTGATGGGAATACCCCTGCATCGTGGCCGTTTATTCAACAAATCGGATTCCCCTTCCTCGGCACCTGTGACGCTCATCAGCGAAACTCTTGCTAAACGGTATTTCCTCAACGAGGATCCACTTGGCAGACATCTTACGTTCGGGTTCCCCGTCAATGGCGTGGTCTCCCGCGAAATCGTCGGCATTGTTGGGGACATCCATGACGTTTCTCTGGGTAAGGAACCCGGCCCCATGTTGTATGTGCCGTACGAACAGGCTCCTCTCTATGGAGGAGAGGTAGTCGTCAAAAGCTCGCTAAGCACAGCGGCTGTGGTTTCCGCAATCCGGGAAGCAACCGGCAACATTGATAAAAATCTGCCTATAACCGACATCATGTCGCTTCCAGAAGCTTTGAACGCGTCCGTGGCGCAGCCTCGGTTTCGCACGTTGCTTCTCGAACTGTTTGGGGCAATTGCTTTGGTTCTCGCCGCCGTGGGGATTTTTGGAGTGATTTCTTACTCAGTTGGGCGTCGCACGCATGAACTTGGAATTCGCATGGCGCTTGGCGCTCAACCCGCATCGGTGATGAGCATGGTCTTGCGCGAGACACTGTCGCTCACCCTAATTGGCATTGCCGTTGGCGTGCCTTGCGCTGTCGCTGCTGCGCGCCTCATCAAAAGACTGCTCTTTAACGTGCCCCTCTACGACCCAATTACGCTGCTGCTGGTTCCTCTTGTGCTTGTTGCGATCGGCGGCCTGGCCAGCTATTTCCCGGCGCGGCGCGCGATGAGGGTCGATCCAATGGTCGCCTTGCGTCACGAATAAGCTTGCGGTTTCCGCGCGGACAGTTCCTCCTTCGTGAATCTCTTGATGAACCCAGTTCGCGACAAATCGCATGCACAATTCTGTTGTTGGTTGCGAAAACTAGTCGTGCATGCAAGGTTGACGCTCGAAGCTGGATTTTGTAGCCTCACCATGCGCCGTTCGAGTGCACTTCTAAAGTCTGGGAGCTCCTTAATGAGCGCTAAGAATGGCTCTGCAATTTCGCGACGTGAATTCGCTCGCCGTGCCGCCTTTGCCTCTGCCGCCGCTTCTCTTTCGCCAGCCGGCCTTCTCAAGGGAGTATCCACTGGTGCAGTCGCACCACTAGTACAAACGTCCGCACCAAGCGGGCCAAAGCTCTCGCCTGAAAGCCAGGTAGAAATGGAGTCCCGTCTTCAAGCAGTGTTCACACAATACGGCTCGCGCCTCAGCGACGCCCAAAAATCCGACCTTCGCCGCTTAGCCGCTGAAGGTCAGGCTGCGCTCGACCGTCTCCGTGCCTTCTCTACAGATAACGGCGACGGGCCTGCTCTGTATCTGAAACCTTTGATGGAACGCGAGAAGAAGCCTGTGGCACGCGCGGCCGCGAAAACAGCCGGTGCGCCGAAGAAATCCTGAGGAGCCTCCGAGATGCCCGGCGAAGAAATCTATTATCTTTCGGTTAGCGAACTCGCGAAACGCATCGAGTCAAAGAAACTCTCTCCCGTCGAACTTACCCAGGTTTATCTAGACCGCAGTCAGAAATTTGGTCCGCGTTTCAATGCATACGCGATGCTTACACCGGACATTGCTCTCGAGCAGGCGAAAACCGCAGAAAAAGAAATTCAGCGCGGCCATTATCGCGGACCTCTTCACGGAATCCCGTTTGCGGCGAAGGATTTGCTTGCGGTAAAGGGGATTCCCACCACCTGGGGAGCCAAGCCCTATGCCAATCAAGTTTTTGAATACAACGCCACGGTCATTGATCACCTGAAAAACGTCGGCGCGGTACTGATTGGCAAAGCCTCGATGATTGAGCTTGCCGGCGGCTCCGGATACCGTTTCGCGTCCGCCTCCTTGCAGGGCGAAGCCAAGAATCCGTGGGATACCACTTGCTGGACTTGCGGTTCGTCCTCAGGCTCCGGTGCGATTGTGGCCGCGGGCCTGGCCGGTTTCGCCATCGGCACCGAAACCTGGGGCTCGATCATTTGCCCATCAGCGTTTTGTGGTATCAGCGGCCTGCGTCCCACGTACGGCCGCGTCAGCCGCTATGGGGCCATGGCCCTTGCTCCATCCATGGACAAAATCGGCCCCATGGCTCGCAGCGCCGAAGACTGCGCGCGCATCTTTGCGGCCATCGCCGGGCACGATCAAAAAGATCGCGGCACTATCCCAATTGATAAGGCCGCCTTCACTTACTCGCCCTCTGTCGAATCACGCAAGCTGCGCGTCGCTTGGCTTTCGAATGCCTGGAAATCGTTCGAAGGAGGCGCGGCCAAACCAGTAGCCGCGGCAAAAGCTTCTCTGAAGAAGATTTTTAGCAGCATGAAAGAGGTTGCCCTGCCCGTTGGCCCCTGGGAAGACGCCGCCTCTCTCATCGTGCAGTCGGAAGCGGCCGCTTCTTTCCGCTCGTTGATTCGTTCCGGCAAGCTGAGCGAACTGAGCGACTCGCTTGCACAGATTTTTGGCTATTTGAACGAGCAATATTCCGCCGCCGATTATCAGCAGGCTCTCAAAGTGCGTGAAATTCTGCAGAAGAAAATGGACGCTATTTTTGAGAGTTTCGACGTGGTCGTGGCCCCTTCACAGCCGGTTCCCGCAACTCCACTATCACTTAACCTGGAAACCGGCTTGGCCTTCCCGGATCCTCAAGGCGCCATAGGCAACTTATGCGGCTTGCCGGCACTTTCCGTTCCGTGCGGTTTCACTGAGAAAAATCTTCCTATCGGATTGCAATTCATGGCCGGCGGGGGAGACGACATCGCGGCTATCCAAGCGGCGCGAACCTTCCAACTGCACACAGACTGGCACAAGCGCCATCCGCGGATACATTAGAGAGGACTCGTTAGAAAGAAGGAGCCTCCGGTTTCGGCTCAATTCTTCTTCAACAGCTCGTGAACCGTTCGGAGAAGCGCGCTGCGGCTGAAGGGCTTTGCCAGCAGGCACACACCGGGTTCCGCCCTCAGCGAATCCGCCGCTGCTCTTTCGCTGTATCCCGACATGTACAACATCCGCAGCTTTGGCCGCTGTTCTTTCAAACGCGCGGCAAGCTCCTGGCCGGTCATTCGCGGCATCACCATATCTGTAATCAACAAGTCGATCGCCCCTTCGTGTTTCTCGACAAGTCCAAGCGCCTCGATTCCATCGCGCGCTTCAATGACCGTATAGCCTCCCGACTCGAGAAACTCACGCGCCACCTCGCGGACATCGCGCTCATCCTCGGTTAGCAAAATGGTCTCGCTACCTCGCGGAGCTTCCAACAGAGCGGGTGTTGTATCAACGCGGTCCACCTGCTGATCCACTCGCGGAAAATAAATCTTGAACGTCGTGCCGCGCCTCAATTCACTGTAAACCCAGATGAATCCGCCGCTCTGCTTAACCACGCCGTAAACGGTGGCGAGGCCCAAGCCCGTCCCCTTGCCCTGCGCCTTCGTGGTAAAAAACGGCTCAAAGATGTGCGCCTGCGTTTCCAGACTCATTCCCGTGCCGGTGTCAGACACGCAAAGCAACACATAGTGGCCTTCTCGCACAATGGGATGCTTTTCGTTGTAAAGGCGGTCCAGTTCAATATTGGACGTCTCGATGATCAACTTGCCCCCATCCGGCATAGCGTCCCGCGCGTTCACTACCAGGTTCATGATGATTTGTTCCATCTGGCTGCGGTCGGCGCGAATGGAGCCCAGGTTCTCCGCCGAATGAATCACCAGCTCGATGTCCTCGCCAATCAACCTCGGCAGCAAGCGTCCCATGTCGGCGACTGCATCGTTCAGGTTCATCACCTTGGGCTGCAGCATTTGCAGGCGGCTGAAAGCCAAAAGCTGACGAGTCAGACCTGAGGCGCGATCGGCGGCGCGTTCGATTTGCTCAATCTTCCGCGAGTATTCGTCGGAGGGGGGCAGCACGTTACGTAGAAGTTCGGTGTGCCCCTTAATCACCATCAACAAATTGTTGAAATCGTGTGCAACGCCGCCAGCCAGCCGCCCTACTGCTTCCATTTTCTGCGATTGCCTCAGCTGCTGCTCGAGAACGCGCCGTTCACTAACGTCTTGCGCAACAATGAGGCGGACTCTTTTCCCCGAATATTCCAATTCATGGACCGTGGTCTCAACTTCAACCGTTTTTCCGTCCTTCTTCCGATGTTTCCAGTGGCCGCGGTAGAGCCCGTCACCGCTGGTGTCCTTGAGGTAGCTGAGCATCTTGATTTTTTCATCGTCGGCGCGAAAATCAAGAATGGTCATATTCTTGAATTCTTCCTGAGAGTAGCCGTACTCGCGTACTGCCGCCTCGTTCACTTCCAGAAACCTCAGCGTTTCCCGGTCAATTACCCAGGTGGGAAGCGGATTGTGGCTGAAGAGCAGCCGGAACATTTCTTCTTTTTTTCGCAGCGCATCTTCGGCGCGCCGCCGCTCGATCGCAAGAGCGATGTGCCCGCCCACCGAATTCAGAAACTCGAGGTCGCGCTGATCGTATGCTTTTTCGTTCTCGTAGTGCTGCACCACGAGCACTCCGATCGTCTCAATCGGTGTCTTAAGTGGAACGCCCAGCCAAGCGGGCGCAGGAGCGCCAACTAGTTCCACGTGGCCATCCCCAGCAAGCCGATCGAATTCCCGTTGGGGAATCAACATCGGCACGCCCTCGCGAAAAACATATGCCGTACAACTATGCCCAACTTTCAGGGGATGCGGCGGCGCCATATCCACTTCGTCTACAAAAAATGGAAAGGAGAAAGTGTCGGTGGCAGCATCATGCAAGGCCACAAAACAATTCTCTGCGGGAAGAACTTTCTTCAACGCTTGATGGATGCCAGCAAGCAACTCGTCGAGATTCGCGGTCTGATTCAGCGCATGGACAATTTCGCCAATGACTTGCCGCTCAGACTCCATGCGGCGCAGCAAGCCAGCAAGCCGATCGTGGCTGATCGCCAGGTTGATTTCAGTAATGGGCGGCTGGGCCATAGAATTGTCGTTCGCGGAGCCTTTATCTCGTTGCGCCGCGACCGAGAACACACGGTTAGTCCTATGAATGTTGTAGGTTTGCCGATCCGTCCTTGCTGATGGAGGGACTAGCTTCTTCTATGGTACGAGGCTTTCGCTGTCTTGGGAGGCAATGCTATCTTTCCTGTCACCAATCAATGACGGGAAGATTCGTTCGCGGGAAGGACCCCTGGCACATTACGGTCGCGAGGCAGGAAAATGACTTCTAAACTGGACGTCACCGCCTTCAGACGCGGCTCCCAGGATTCACGGCCTTTTCTCGAAGCGTTTTACTTAGGACTTGCAACTTAGGGCTGAAGCCTTCCCCTGTGCGATATTGGTTTGTATTTTTCTGAGGAGGCCATTGCGCCATGCATGACATTTGGAAGGATATGTTTGTCCTCGGAATCCCGCTGTTGGAGAAAATCCTTCGGCCTATCGTGGTTTACGCCTTTTTGGTGATCGGCCTGCGATTGTCGGGGAAGCGCGAACTAGTCCAGCTTAATCCTTTTGACCTGGTCGTTCTATTAACGCTCTCCAACACCGTACAGAATGCGATCATTGGCGACGATAACACCGTTCTCGGCGGAATCATTGGCGCCACTTCCCTGCTTGTCACCAACTACCTCGTGGTCCGCTTCATCTACGATCATCGAAAACTCGAGCAAGTGGTCGAAGGAAGAGCCGACGTACTGATTGAAGACGGCAAGGTCCGCACACAGCATTTGAAGAAAGAACTGATCACCATGCCGCAACTGCAAGCCGCCGCACACAAGCAGGGATTCGCCTCGCTCTCCGAAGTCGAGCAATGCGTTCTGGAACCAGGAGGGACAATGACGTTTATCGGGAAGAAACCGGCAACGGAAGACGTCCGACACCAAGAACTCCTCGGCAAGATAGAAAGCCTAGCCCACGAAATCGCACTGCTGCGCGGCTCGCAGCCACCGGCTCGCGCGTAAATCAGCGCAGAAACAGGCCTGTCCCCGCGAGAATAATTCCGCCCGCACCCAAGAGCATTCCCGCAAGCCAGAATCCCTTGCGTTTCGTGAGCATGGTAATGGAGCAAATGACGAGCCCAATTTCCAGCAACGCTACTCCCCCGTCGTAGCGATTTGCCCGGTGGCGTACCAAATCCCGCTCTTTCTCTAGCTCTTGCGCTTTTTCGCTGATGTCTTCTTTGTCGCTGTCGTAGCGCGCGATATCCTTCTCATATTTTTTGAGAATTGCCTCAGCCTTTTCCTTATCCTGCGGAACCATAGTCGCAATCACGTCGGCGGTGTTCTGCATCCCGTGATAGCGCCCGTTCTTTGCCTGATAGTAGGCCCACTGGTCCGTCGCTTGCGACTGAAGCAGAAGTTCCTCGGTGTGAGCGCGATGGCTCAGCAACGTCGCCCCGGCAATGAGCACCGCTAGAATGGACATAGTGATCGAGACCGGCGCAACCAGTGGATGATCCTCGTGGCGGTGATGCTCAGGCAGTTCCATGCCTTCAGGCATTCGTCTGCTCTCCTATAAGTGGAATCAGGCAGCAGGCTCGGCCTCCATGGCCTGCAAGGCTTCGCGAGCTGCGGATAAAGTTCGGTCAATGTCGGCGGAGGTGTGCGCCGCAGAAAGAAATGCCGCCTCGAATTGCGATGGCGCGAGAAAAATGCCTCGCGCGAGCATTTCGCGGAAGAACCGCGCGTAGCGTTTGGTGTCCGAGTGTTTGGCGGCCGAGTAGTTTCTGATTGGCCCTGGCGAAAAGAAGATCGTCGCGAGAGAGCCTACCGCATTGATCTGCGCCGGCATTTTTGCTGCACCCAATTCCGCACGCAATCCGGAAACCAGGCGCTCGGCCAACTGCGCCATGCTTTCGTAGAGTCCCGGTTTCGTCAACTGCTTCAGCGCAGCGATTCCCGCGCGCATCGCCAGCGGATTCCCCGCCAGCGTTCCCGCCTGATACACAGGTCCGAGCGGCGCAACCTGATTCATCAAGTCCGCGCGGCCACCGTAAGCAGCCACCGGAACGCCACCACCAATAATCTTCCCAAGCGTTGTCAGGTCTCCCTGAACCCCGAGCATTTCTTGCACCGAGCCATTGCGCAGGCGAAATCCGGTAATGACTTCGTCCACGATCAGCAATGCGCCATTCCGCCGCGCGATTTCCTGCAAGCCTTTCAGGAATCCGTTCTCCGGCGGCACCACTCCCATATTTGCCGCAATGGGTTCGACAATTGCCGCCGCGATTTTGTCTTTGTGTGCGGAAAACACTTTTTCGACGGCTTGCAGGTCGTTGTAAGGCATGTTCAGGGTCAAGCTCGCCAGCGCCTGTGGTACTCCGGGGCATTCCGCGATTCCCAGTGTCGCAAGCCCCGAACCTGCCTGCGAGAGAAAACTGTCGGCGTGCCCGTGATAGCAGCCCTCGAACTTCACAATGAAGTCGCGCTTGGTGACCCCGCGGGCCAGCCGCACTGCACTCATGGTGGCTTCCGTTCCGCTCGAGACGAACCGGATTTTTTCGAGGAAAGGGATGGCCTGCGTGATGAGCGTGGCGAGTTCTACCTCCAGCTCGGTAGTCACGCCAAAACTCGTGCCGCGCCGAGCCTGGTCCGCGATGGCTTCAGCGATGGCCGGGTTAGCGTGGCCCAGAATGATCGCGCCCCATGAGCACACGTAATCGAGCAGCTCGTTGCCGTCTGCGTCGTAGAGGTACTGCCCGCTGCCGCGCTCGATAATTAACGGCTCGCCGCCAACCGAGCGGAATGCACGCACGGGGCTGTTCACGCCGCCAACGAGGACTTTCTCGGCGCGCTCGAAAATCTCCCGCGAACGCCGCTGCTCGCTTTCTAGTTGGGTTTGCGCTTTGCTCATTCGGTTTCGTTTAGGCCAGTGATTTGACTAGCAAGCTTTCAGCCAGCGCGCCACGTCCTTGGCATGGTACGTCAGGATGTGATCCGCCCCGGCACGCTGAATCCCGGTCAGAATCTCGAGCACCACGCGCTTCTCATCGAGCCAACCGTTGTGCGCCGCTGCCTTCACCATCGCGTACTCGCCGCTGACGTTGTACGCGCCTACCGGAACGTCGAACGCTTCGCGCACGCGCCAAACCACGTCGAGGTAGGGCAGCGCAGGCTTGACCATGACCATATCCGCGCCTTCTTCCAGATCCAACCGCACTTCCTTCAGGGCTTCGCGGACATTGGCAGGATCCATCTGGTAGCTGCGCCGGTCGCCAAATTGCGGCGCGGATTGCGCCGCTTCTCGAAACGGCCCGTAAAATCCGGAGCAATATTTCGCAGCATAAGAAAGAATGGCAACATTTTCGAACTTGTGCCCGTCGAGCATTTGACGAATCGCGCCCACGCGGCCGTCCATCATGTCGGAGGGAGCGACGATGTCCGCGCCCGCACGCGCGTGGGAGAGCGCCTGTTGCGCCAGGATTTCTAGCGTCGCGTCGTTCGCCACTTCTCCGTTTTCAATGACGCCGCAATGGCCGTGATCCGTGTACTCGCAGAGGCAGACGTCGGTGATAACCAGCAACTTCAAATTGGCTTTGCGGATACCCTCGATAGCGGCCTGCACAACTCCATGCGAGTTGAGCGAACTTGCACCGCGCGGGTCTTTCGTCTCTGGCAAACCAAACAGAATCACCGCGGGAATTCCGAGCGACTCAACTTCCCTGCACTCTTCGACTATCTGATCCGCCGATTGCTGATGAATCCCCGGCATGGAGCCGACTTCCAGGCGCACGTTCTTCCCAGGGCAAACAAACATGGGATAAATCAAGCCGTCCGAAGTCAGGCGTGTTTCACGGACCATACTGCGTAGCGCTTCGCTACGCCTCAATCGTCTCGGCCGCTGCGTTGGAAAACTCATTTTGGATCCTGACTCATCGATGAGAAGTTGTCCCTCTTCTGAAGATAGTTTTCCAGAGATTGCAAAACTCCTTCCGTCGAAGGACTTGTCGCTTGAACCACATGCTGAAACCCAAGCAAGTCCCGAAGGGCCTGTGCGGTAGTCGGACCCACCGCGACGAACACAATATGAGCATGATGCCGTTTTACCTGCAGAATGCCAACTGCATCGACAAAGTGCTGCACAGCCGATGGGCTGAAGAAAAGTGCCGCCTCCACAATGCCCCATTGGATGGCCTGGATTTGCCTCTGCTCTTCTGGTGAGGGAGGTAGATTGCGGTAGGCAACGATTGCCGTCACCTCACTGCCGTTCTGCTCAAGGTTTTCTACTACCGCTTTTAGTGCAAGATTGCTGCGAGGCAAGAAAATGCGCTTGCCCTTGAGTTCCTGAGCCAGCTCTTCAAGGAACCCGCCACCCTCGTTTTTTCGTGTCACATAGTCAACTCTAAAGCCCGCCCTAGCTGCTGCAGTGGCCGTTGCCGGCCCCACGACAGCCACACGTCCGGACGATGCAAGCTGAATTTTCGCGATTCCAATTGAAATGGCTCGCCGTGAAACAAACTCGACGGCAATCTGACTCGTGAGGAGGATCCAGTCGAACTGATCAAGGTTTCGAAGCGCTTCATCCAATGGTCCAAAGTCTGCAGGAGGGCCGAAATGGATCATCGGATAACTGATCGGGTGTGCGCCTCTCGCCTTTAGGTGACGGCACAATTCTTCTGCTTGCTCCGCAGCTCGGGAAACGAAGACGGTCTTGCCACTCAGTGGCGATTGGATTGAATCACGCACGCTGTCGAGCCACTTCTTCGAGAATGGGTTGCGCGCCCGATTCTACAAGCAGCCGCGCCATATGCTCGCCGAGTTGCGCTGCTTGCTCCGGCGGCGCCGCGGCATGCTGCTTCACGCAGTGCACGCCATCGACCGAGCAGACGCAAGCATCCATCACAAGTTGTCCTTGCACGACGTGTGCAAACGCGCCCATAGGAACTTGGCATCCCCCGTGCAACGCACCGAGCAGTGCGCGTTCGGCAATTATGGCGGCGCGTGTTTCGGCGTCATCCAGCGGCGCCAGCAAATCCTCGGCCTCGCGATCCTTCAGCCGGCACTCGACGGCGATGGCGCCCTGGCCTACGGCGGGCATGCAAACTTCAGGAGAGAGAACTTCCGAAATGCGCTGGCTGAAACCCAGGCGGTCCAGTCCTGCTTTCGAAACGACCACCGCTTCGTACTCCCCGCTTTCCACTTTGCGCAGACGCGTGTCCACGTTCCCGCGCAAATCTCGCAAATCCAGGTCGGGACGCAGGTGACGCAACTGCGCTTGTCGCCGCAAGCTGCTGGTTCCCACGCGCGCTCCCCGACGAAGACTTGCGAGCGTCGAACCTACCAGGCAGTCACGCGCATCATCGCGGCGGCAAACTGCGGGAAACATCAAGCGCGAAGGGATATCGGTTGGAATGTCTTTCACGCTATGCACTGCCAGGTCGATGGATTCGGCGAGCAGCGCCTCTTCCAGTTCCTTGATGAAAATTCCTTTGCCGCCAATTTGCGCGACGGGCGCATGCAGCATTTTGTCACCGGTCGTCTTGATAATGACAATTTCCGGTTCAACGCCGGTCGATGCAAACAAGCGTTTGCGCACAAATTCGGCCTGCCATTTCGCCAGCAGGCTACCGCGTGTGCCGATGCGCAATGTTCTCAAGATTTCCCCCGGTTCGGAAGGAACAGGTCGCGCAAGGCTTCGACATTGTGAATCTTGCGTCGCAAGTCTTTTTCGCCACGCAAGCGCTGTGCGGGCTCGAGTACCAGCCCTTCCAGCATCTCGTCCATGAGCTTCTCAACAAAGGCCCGGTCGGTTTCGGTCAAATGTTTCATGGAGTCGACACGCATATGGACAAACTTCACACGCTCGTCGCGCATTTTCGCCCGAAGCTCATTAAGCAAGCCAACCAGCTCGACGCTGGCTTGCCAGGAGAGAAATTTCCCGACGTGCTCTTCCACAATGGCGTCGGCCTTGGGAATCTCATTTTCGCGCGCATGGCGATTTTGCGCCACGATTTCCGTGAGGTCATCCATGTTGTAAAGATAGACGTTGTAGAGCTTGCCCACGCTTGGATCAATATTTCGTGGCAAGCCGAGGTCCATGAGGAACAAGGCGCGATTCGCGCGCGTCTCCATGGCTTGCTCGACGATTTCACGGCGCAAAACCGCATCCTCGGCAGACACGGAAGAAACGATGACGTCGGGCACGGGCAGCACCTTTTTCCAGTCGCCCCAGGGAAGCACGTCGCCGCTGTATTGTTTGGCCAGACCTTCCGCGCGTTCCCGCGAGCGGTTCATAACGTACAGACGGGCAATCCCACGGTCGCGCAGTTGCGCAATTACCTGTTCGCTGATGGTTCCGGCTCCAAGCACCAAGCCGCTGCGCTCAGCCAGCTTGCCGAAAATGCGCTCGGCGAGCTTCACGCCGGCGGAAGCCACAGACATCGGCCGTGTGCCCAATTCCGTTTCGGAGCGCACGCGTTTGCCAACTTCAAGGGCGCCCTGGAACAAGCGGTTCAGGACCGGCCCCGTTGCCCCCTGGTCGTGAGCCACGCGATAGGCTTCACGCACCTGACCAAGAATCTCGGCCTCGCCGAGCATCATGGAATCGAGACCCGCAGCAACGCGAAAGAGATGCCGCACGGCTTCGCGGTCGTAATGGTGGTACAGCGACGTGCCCAGTACGTCCATGCGCACGGAATGAAATTCGCTGAGAAAGCTTGAAAGGCCTGGTGCGCACTCGCGAGACGCTTCCGGCGGCACACCGTACACTTCGCTGCGATTGCAGGTGGACAGCACAAGCGTTTCCTCGAGAATCCCCTTCGAGCGCAGCTCCTCAGAAGCCCGGCGCGCTTGTTCCGCAGTGAAAGAGACCCTTTCGCGCACCTCAACGGGCGCGGTGCGGTGATTCAATCCAACGAGGACAATCTCCATGCTGAAGCTACGTCTCTCCTAAAAGAACCGGTGACTGTGCGAAAGATAAAAATTCACAACAGTAAAGCTGAGAAAGACGATTAGAAAATTGAAGACACACAGCTTTGAAGCACGCGCGCCCCGCCAGGCAGCGGTGCGCGCGAGCAGGAAATAGATCAGATACAGAATCAGGACCACTAGGGTGATGGCATACTTGGGGTCATAAAACGAATACTTGTAACTTAGCCGGTACACCCACAGAAATCCGAACGACGTCCCGATGGTAATAGAGACCAAGCCAATGAGTACGCTAGAGCGGCTCATGCGCTCCAAGAGTTCCAGCGGAGGCAAGCGCCATACCACATCGCCAAGCTTGTGGCTCCGCAAAAAGCTCTCTTCGACCAGAAAGATCAGGCTCAGGACAAAAGCCAACGCAAACGCGGAATACGCCAGAATGTTCAGCGTCACGTGCAACGCAAACAGCGGACCATGCGCGTCGGGCGGGGACAACTTGTCCGGAGGCGCAACATGCGCGGCAACGAAGAATACGAGGATGAACGGCAGCACCAGCGCCCCAACCGACCTCTGGCGGTGATAAAGCTCGAGGCCCAAATAAGTCAGAGCCAGGAGCCAGCCAAACAGCGACATTGCTCCGTACAAATCATGGTAGGGAACAGTGTGGATCCCGTTTAAGCCGCGCGACCTTTCCAGTAACGCAAAGTAATGCGTGACCAGCCCAACGGCCAGCAAAAGCGTTCCGAGGCGCCCGGTAAGGACTCTCCCCGTACTCAAGAAAAGGAGATACAGCGCCAAGCTCAGCGCATAAGCAACGACGGTCGCGATAAACAGGGCAAAGTGCACGCTAGTACCTAGGGGCGACAATCCCAAACGGACAAGACACTCGTCAAATTCAGGACAACGCCTCCGCCTTCGTTTGACGCTTCGAGTATAACTTACACGACTGGCGACCTGCACAGCGTGACGCGCATCACAATGCTTGGTCCTGCAAGACCTGTTAAGATTGGCTATCCTAGAGCCTTGGAAGAGAGATGGCCTTAACCACTGTCAATCGAAAGGACTTATTTCTGGGTGCGTGCCGCGGCGAAACACTCCCGCGCGTGCCCGTTTGGATGATGCGGCAGGCCGGGCGATACCTGCCCGAATACCGCGAAATTCGCGCAAAGCACGGATTCCTCGAAGTTTGCAAGACGCCGGAGTTGGCGGTCGAGGTTTCCCTCCAGCCGTTTCGCCGGCTGGGCGTGGATGCAGTGATCGTTTTTTCCGACATTCTGATTCCCGCCGAGGCGATGGGTCTAGCGCTCGAACTTGGCGATTCGGGCCCCAACTTGCCGAACCCTGTTCGCAGCAAAGCCGCCGTCGAAAAGCTAAGAGTCTTTGATCCGGAGATCGAAACCGGCTTTTTGCCAGAGGCTATCCGCCGGATTGTGGAGTCGGTTGGTCCCGAAGTTCCTGTTTTGGGATTTGCGGGAGCCCCGTGGACGCTTGCGTGTTACATGGTAGAAGGCAAGACCCGAGAAGGATTCGCCACCGTTAAGAGGTTTCTTTACGACGAGCCACGAACTTTCCGCGAATTGTTGCACCGCATCGCGCAGGCGACGATTCCCTATTTGAAAGCACAGATTGCCGCCGGAGCGGCAGCGGTGCAATTGTTCGATACCTGGTGCGGCGAGCTGAATCTACAGGATTATCAGGAATCTGCGCTGCCGGCTGTGCAAGAAGTGATCTCTGAGATTTCGGGGTTGGTCCCTGTGATCTACTACACCAAGGCGTCGCAGCATCTGCTTGCGGCGGCTGCGCGCTCGGGAGCCAAAATGCTGAGCGTGGACTGGCGCGTGGATCTGAGAGAAGTTCGCGGGATGCTTGGCCCGAAAATCGCACTGCAAGGAAATGTGGATCCCGCCGTATTGCTTGGCCCCGCGGAAAATATTCGGGGAGTGACAATGGACACACTAGGCTCGCTTGCGGGGCATGGGCACATCCTCAATCTCGGCCACGGCATACTTCCGAATACGCCTGTCGAGAACGCGCAGCTCTTTGTGGAAACTGGCCAGCGGACTTTGTTGACCCAGGAAGTGCGGCCCGCGGCACAGTCAAGATAAGAGGCCATCGATGACGCTCGCCTATCCATCACTCGAAGAGATGCGGGGCGAGTTGCGTGTGGGCGAAGAATTCCTCGCAAAATACAACCGGCCTGGCCCCCGCTATACCAGCTATCCTACGGCGCCAGTTTGGAACGGCTCTTTCGGCCCCGACGATCTGGAAAAAGTTTTCGGAGAGGCACAGAACGCGAAGACGCCCGTTTCTCTCTACATGCACATCCCGTTCTGCGAGAGCCTGTGTCTGTTTTGTGCCTGTAACGTGGTGATCCAGAAAAACAAGAGTGTTGCACCACCGTATCTTGAGGTGTTGAAGCGCGAGACGGAACGCGTCAGCCGTAGCATTTCCAAGGATCGCCCCGTCGTGCAATTCCATTGGGGCGGCGGCACACCCACTTATCTCTCGCCGGAACAGATCGAAGACCTATTCGAATTTACGCGCGACCGTTTTCACTTTGCGCCAGACGCCGAAATCGGCATCGAAGTCGATCCGCGTGTCACCTCGCGAGCGCATCTCGAAACTCTTCGCAAGCTGGGCTTCAACCGCCTGAGCATGGGCATCCAGGATTTTCAACCTGACGTGCAGAAAGCGGTCCACCGGATTCAGCCTTTCGAGATGACGCGCGATTTACTTCTCAGTGCGCGGCGGCTGGGATTCGAGAGCATCAACGTGGATTTGATTTACGGCCTGCCTTACCAGACGCCCGAGAGCTTCGCTCACACCGTCGATCAAATCATTGGCATGGGCCCGGACCGCATCGCGCTCTTCAGCTACGCGCACGTTCCATGGCTGAAGAAGCAGCAAGGCTCGTTCATCGGACATTTGCCCGAGGGCATGGTGAAGTTCGAGATTTTCCGAACCGGGCTGCTCAAGTTCGTTGAGGCGGGCTACCTCTACATCGGGATGGATCATTTCGCCAAACCCGGAGATGAGCTGGCCGTTTCACAGCAGAAGCGCACGCTGCACCGGAATTTTCAAGGGTATACGACCAAAGCGGGCGCGGATCTTTACGGCATGGGCATCACCGCAATCAGCGGCATTCAGTCGGCGTATGCGCAGAATCATCGCGATATTCCTTCCTGGCAAAGGGCTGTGGACGAGCGCGGGCTCGCCACTATGCGCGGGTATCATTTATCTGAAGAAGACCGCCTGCGGCGCGCAGTCATCAGCCGCCTGCTTTGCCACACTGTTCTAGTGAAAGACGAAATTTCCCGTGAATTTGGCATCGTCTTCGACGAGTATTTCGAGGAAGAGCTGCGGCGTTTCGAACCATACCGCGAAGATGGCTTGGCGCTGTTGGAACCTAACGAAATTCGCGCGACCTGGCTTGGACGCATTTTCATTCGTAACCTGGCCATGGTTTTCGATCCGTACCTGGAAAAGCAGCAACTCGCGGCCAAACCGCTATTCTCAAAAACTCTCTGACCACAAAAGGATGCGCATTATACCGTGACCCGTCACGTCCAAACCCTGGTGGTGGGCGGCGGAATTTCAGGGCTCGCGTGCGCCTATGCGCTTCGGAAGCTGGGCATCGAGGCGTTGCTGGTTGAAGCCTCGGCGCGTGCTGGCGGCGTTATTAGTTCCGTTCGCCGCGACGGCTACCTTTTGGAGCTTGGACCACAAAGCTTTTCCGGCACCTCGCAATTGCGAAGTTTGTGTGCGGACCTCGGGATTACCGATCAACTGCTCGAAGCCCCGGCGCGAGCGCCACGCTATGTTCTGGTGAATGGAGATCTGCAAGCTGTTCCCATGAGTCCGCCGGCATTTTTCACTAGTTCCCTGATTAACGGCGCAACGAAATGGGCGCTGGTTCGCGACATTCTTGGCAAGAGCGCTCCGCCTGAAGATGACGAATCTGTCGCCTCCTTCGTTCGCAGAAAATTCTCGGACCAGCTCCTCGATCGCCTGGTAGGGCCTTTTGCTTCAGGTGTCTATGCCGGCGATCCGGAGAAGCTCAGTATTCGGAGCGCGTTCCCGCAACTCCACGACGCAGAACAAACCGCGGGCAGCATCGTTCGCGGCATGATGCGGCTGGCAAGGAAACGGAAAGGACCGCGCGAGCGCACCACCCTTAATACTTTTCGCGAAGGCAACGAAACTTTGGTGCGCGCTTTGGCTGGACAGCTTGGCGCAACGGCCCTCACAAAAACGGTCGCCGCTAACACCTATCGGCAAAACGATGGTTTTTTCCACGTTTCTCTGGAGGGGGGCAGCAACGATTCTGTGTCGGCGAAAAACGTGGTTTTCGCCACCCCAACCGAGGTGACAGGAAAGATGCTGGTGCAGCTCGATCCTTCCCTCGAACCACTCTTGACTAGGGTCGAGTACGCGGCAGTTGCCGTTGTTTCTCTCGGCTACGCGAAGACCGACGTCGGACATTCGCTCAACGGATTTGGCTTTCTTGTTCCGCGTTCTGCTGGACTTCGCATCCTCGGCACGGTCTGGAATTCTTCGCTTTTTCCCGGCCGCGCGCCGGAGAGTCATGCGCTCCTCACCACGTTTGTGGGCGGAGCAACGGATCCAAGTGCGGCAAAGCTAAGTTCCGAAGAACTTTCGAGCCTCGTTCATCGGGAACTCGCTTCCCTGCTCGCGATCAAGGGCGCGCCCGCATTCTGCAACGTCACCATCTGGCCGCGTGCGCTGCCGCAGTACAACCTCGGCCACGCTGAGCGGCTGGCTTCCCTCAACAAGAACCTGGCGCGCTTTCCGGGACTTTTTTTGACCGGCAATTACTTGCGCGGTCCGGCCATTGGCGCCTGCGTAGAGCAAGCATTTGCTGTAGCTGAAGAGGTAAGAACGAGCCTTAGAAATCAGTGACCGGCGCCGCCGATTTCGATTTCTCGCGCTATTTCTTGCCGTAACGCAGCGCCAGGCGCACCTCGCGCCGCTTGCCTGCTTCATGGAACCTGCGCTTCTCTTCTTCGGTTTTCATGATCAGCGGAGGCACAGGTTTTGGCAGCCGCGTGTGTTCATCAATGGCCACAAAGGTAACGAACGCCGAAGTCGTGTGCTTCTTCTCCCCGGTCAGCACGTTTTCTGAATAAACTTCCACGCCCACTTCCAGCGAAGTATGGAAAACCCGGTTGACCTGCGATTTCAGGATCACAATTTCTCCCAAATTCACCGGGTTTCGAAAATCAATGTAGTCCACAGAGGCTGTCACCACGTAACTGCCCGAATGCCTGTGCGCCGCCATGGCAGCTGCCATGTCCACCAAATGCATCACCTGCCCGCCAAGCAGTTTGCCGAGCGGGTTCGTCTGCGCTGGCAAAACGATTTCGGTCATTTCTGATTGGGACGCGCTTACTGGCTTGCCTTCAAGCCCACCCTCCCCGTGTTCGTTGCCTTTGCTCTTTCGCTTCATGCACACCTCGTCTCTAACCGCGTTTGGTTGCTTTCGCGCCTCCGTATAATATGGGACGTTCCCGCAACCGAGCAATGAAGGACACATGACCGAGCCAACGCCCGCACCAAAGAAATCCCGCCGCCAGATACTCGAGGAGTTTGTCGCCCAAAAACCTGACGACGCTTTTTCCCGCTATGGCTTGGCGCTCGAATGCATGAACAGCGGCGATTCAGCCGCAGCAAACGAGCACTTTCGCGCGCTCATCGAGCGTAACCCCGCCTATATTCCCGGTTTTCAAATGTATGGTCAGTTTCTTGCGCGCGAGCGATGCATTGAGGAAGCGCGCAAGATCGTCAGTGCTGGAATCGCCGCCGCCGACAAGGCGGGCAACTCGCACGCGCGCTCAGAAATGGAAGAATTCTTGAAAGATCTTGGGTAAGTGCGGCGCTTCAACGAGAGGGTTATTCACGCGTTGCTCGACAGCAAACCTTACTCTGCCGGCTTAATCCCCACTGCGGCATACACGGCATCGCTCTTGTACAAAGTTCCGTTCTTTGCCACGAGCCGGCAGCGCCGAATGTCACTAATGTTTTTCGATGGATCGCCTTCCACCAGCACAAAATCTGCCTTCTTTCCTGGCGCAATCGAGCCCAGCTCTTTTTCCTGTTTCAGCAGTTTTGCCGCATTCCACGTGGCAATTTGCAGCGCCTTTGCCGGCGGAATTCCAGCTAGCACTTCCAGCTCCAGTTCGCGATGCAGCATCAATCCCACCAGCGCGTCTGTCCCCGCTAAAATGGGAACGCCAGCGTCGTACATCTTCTTGGTCATCTTAAGCATGGCCGCGTACGAATCCTGGTAGAGTTGGTCAGTCTCCGCCGTCACGGCAAGCCCGCCTGAATAGGCTCCCCGTTGTACTTGGGCCGGAAGCCGGGTCAGAATTGGAGCAAAATCCGGCGACACCTTCCCCGGCCGGCCGGTGAACATACTTTCAAACGCCGCCATCGTCACGTCCACGGTCGTGTGATGCTGCAGGAGCAGCGCGATGAAGTCCTTCACTTCTTTCGAGTCGAGGTCCATTTTGGCCGCGTAAGCGCCTACCGCAGTGAATCGCTCCGGAGTTCTTGTGTCTTTTACCTTCGAAGCAAGAAAATTGAGAAAAACAAAATTGATGTGCTGCAGCTCGTCCGCCCCTGCATCCACGAACTGGGTCGCAATCATTCCGTTGGGAACGTGCCCGCTGACGCGCAGACCGCGTTCATGAGCGAGTTTCGTGATGCCCGGCACCAGCTCCGGCTTCAGCGAACTGTAAAGTTTTATCTGAATGTAGCCAAGGTCTGCATAGCGATTCACCGCGACCTGCGCTTCTTCGGGATTTGACACAAAAATCCCCGTGGGTGCCTGGAACGGTCCGGGGCCGTCGATAAACCCCGACTTCCACACGCGCGGCCCGATAGCCGTTCCGCTGTCCCATTGCGATTGCAGCCGCGTCAATTCGTCAATGTCGTTTCCCATGTCGCGTGCACCGGTGACACCGCTCGCGATGTTCAGCAGGCCGTCCAGCGACTGCAAGTGTGCGTGCATATCGAATAAACCGGGAACGAGCGTCTTGCCCTTTCCGTCAAGGTGTTCTGCGCTTGCGGGAACTTGTACTGAGCCGCTTGGGCCCGCCAGTGCCACACGCTCGCCATCGATCACGACGGTCTGATCTTCGAGTACCGCTGCATTTTCTGAATCGAACACCCGCACATGCTCGATGGCCACCGGATGCTCCGGGCGCCTTGCCAATTCCTTTGCCAGCCGCGTATATCGTTCGTCCGCGGCCTTCCTTTGTAGTGCGTCGAGCTTTTCGTTAGCGCCTTCCCAGCCTTCTCGCAAGAATGCGAACCATTTTCCCGGCGTCGCGAAAAACCGCAGGTTGTCGTCCAGCCACAACGTCTGTGGTCCAAACGACAACCCGGTAATCGCATACTCGGTAACGTGCTCGCTCTTCCCATGATCCTCAAGCATGGTATCCGTCAGTTTTTCCAGGCGCGCTTCCCCCGCTGGATAGAGTTTCACCGGCGCGCCCTTGGCCTTTACCAGCACGCTCACCAGCATTGCCGATTCCGCAACCGGGCCGTTGTTGCTCACGTAAAATCCGCCCAAATTCGCCGACGCATCTTCCGATGTGCTCTTCCAATGAGCGCGGCCGTTTTCCACGGCGAAGTGCTCATCCACCGGGGCTTTCAGGTAATCGTTTCCCGTGATGTCTGTGCGGGACGGAAAGCCATCGGATCCCACAACATAGTGCGCAACAACCTTCGGCCCTCGGCCGCGATCGTTAAACTCAAACGCACTTTCGATTCGTCCGCCCGGACCAAACGTGTCTACTTCTGCTCCCGCAGCGTGCCCGGCAGAAAGGATCACGTAGCGAAGAGTCTCCTGCTCCGCAGCTTTTTGCACTCGCAGCGGCAGAGCAAAGAAAATGAGCACGAAGGTCATACTCAGGCAGAGAACGACAATCGATTTTGTGCGCATAGTAGGCGGATTTTCGCACTATTTTTAGCTAGAGCCAACAAAAGAACTTTCCCGGAGAACCTTCCGAGCAGGCACGACTCCTGTCCATAGATGTGTGTAGCTGTATGCTTCAGTCTTCCAGGGTTGGTAGGGTTTTTAGCACTTCCGAGGCTCGCGGGCGGTTGCGCACCGGTTCGTCCTTGCGGATCTTTCCATCCCGAAAGACCAACACACGCTTGGAGAATTCTGCGATGTCGTGTTCGTGCGTCACCATAACAATCGTCAGGCCTTTATCGTTCAAGCCCTGAAAGACTTCCATAATCTCGACGGAGGTGTGACTGTCCAGGTTTCCCGTGGGTTCGTCGGCAAGCAGAATCGAGGGCCGGTTCACCAGCGCTCGCGCGACGGCCACACGTTGCTGCTGCCCGCCAGACATTTGCGAAGGAAAATGCTCTGCGCGGTCGGCCAGCCCAACCATGGCCAGCGCCTCCACGGCCCGCGCATGCCGCTCTTCGTTGCCGATTTTGGAATACAGCGTTGGCAGCTCCACATTTTCCAGAGCCGTGGTGCGCGCCAGCAGATTAAATCCCTGAAACACAAATCCAATCTTCTGATTGCGGATCAGCGCCAATGCCCGCTTGTCGTGCTGCGAAACATCCACGCCTTCCAGCAAATAGCGTCCCGAGCTGGGGCGATCGAGGCAGCCGAGGATATTCATGAACGTGGATTTCCCGCTACCGCTGGCGCCCATCACGGCCACAAATTCGCCGCCCCGCACGTCCACGCTAACTCCCCGCAGAGCGTGCACGCGCGTTTCGCCTAGTTCGTAGTACTTGTGAATATCCTCGACACAAATCAGTGTGGTTTCCGTCGTCGGCACGGGCGCTGCTGTGGATTGGTTGATAACCGGCATGGATTCGAGTGTGGACATCCTCTGGATACCCGCGTAACGAAACCCTAGCGCGGGCCTCCGGGTCCTCCAGGCGCGCCGGACTTTGGCATCACCGTCCGAACCACCAGCTCATCTCCTTCTTTCAGGTCACCGTGAAGAACGGACGTTACTTCCGTGTAGGCATGGTCAGTAATACCCAGGGCCACCTTCACCGGCTCCATGGAATTGTCGCGATGAAGTTTCCAGACAACCGCGTTGTCGACGCGTGGTGTGCGCGGCTGGATTGCATTTGGCCCTGTTGTTGCTGGCTTTTCCGCAGCGGCCACTTCATTGCTTCCTAATCTTCGCTCTCCGCCTTCGATGCCGTACTGCTTATAGAGCGCGAGAATCTCCTCCTGGGGTAAGGGCGGCTTATATCGCAATGCCGTGTTCGGCAGTTTGATCACGTTTTGCACCGTGGCCACGGGAATGGTTACGTAAGCGGTCATTCCCGGAAACAATTTCAACTCCGGATTGTCGAAGTCTATGATCGTGTCATAGGTCACAACGTTTTGGATGGTGGTCGCGTTCATACGCACCTGGCTGACCACACCATGGAAAGTGTCCTTGGGAAACGCGTCCACCTTGAACGTCACCTGCTTGCCCACCTTGATGTTGCCTACGTCCGATTCGTCCGTCTTGGCATAGACTTGCATCTTTTTCAGATCCTGCGCGATGGTGAAAATCGTGGGCGCTTGCAAAGACGCTGCGACAGTTTGACCTACGTCAACGTTCCGCGCGACCACCGTGCCGTCAATCGGAGATTTGATCACCGTATAGTTCAAATTCGTTTGCGCGATTTCGACGGCCGCCTTCTTCTGTTTCTCTTGTGCTTCGGCTTGCGACACCGAGGCGTCGGCCCCACCGACTGCCGCCTTTGCCGAGTCGTAATTGGCTTTGGCGAGGTCGAGTTGCTGCTGGCTCAAGATCCCATCTTTGCTCAGGCCCACGGTCCGGTCGTAATCGGCTTTGGTTTGCACCAAAAATGCTTTGGCCTTATCCAGATTGGCTCTTGCGGCCACGAGGTTCGCCTTGGCGTTTTCATAGTCCGCGGTAGCCTGAAGCAACGCTCCTTGTAACAGCGCCGGATCAATCAATGCCACTACCTGGCCCTTGTGCACCTGGGAATTGAAATCCACATAGAGTTTCGCGATGACGCCGGATACCTGTGACCCCACTTGCACGGTAATCACCGCGTTGATCATTCCTGTGGCTTCCACCACGTCGCGGATTTCGCCGCGCTCTACTTTCGCCGTAAAGTG
>Ga0126370_10000191_pt1 | contig 22308 bp, 21 predicted proteins | sample PanSoiMetaPlot_3_FD_92586 | JGI IMG/M metagenome (GOLD analysis project Ga0126370, IMG submission 92586) | Tropical forest soil microbial communities from Panama - MetaG Plot_3 | ecosystem: Environmental > Terrestrial > Soil > Tropical forest > Bulk soil | place: Panama | collected 2016-02-17 | reverse complement strand
TAAGACTCTGGAGGTGCGACCCCCATGCTGCCGAAAAATGGGCGCAGCGGAATCTCAATCCCCGGCGCAAAGTCCGCCACCATGCGTTCTCGGTTCAAAGGGATGATCTTGATCTTGCGGTAAGGGAAGTCCTCGGGCAGAAAACCACGATTCGGTCCAAAGGCGTTGTAGGCGTAAGGAATGGCAAGATCGATCTTTTGAATACGCACTTCCAGGGTGTCGCCGGGCTCGGCTTCCTCGATAAATACTGGCCCGTTCAGAACGTGTCCCCCTGGACCTCGATTGGTAACCTCGCGGAAGATGTCGCGCAAGTTCTGTTCAACCTGGTCGGGTGCGACTCCAGCTTTTTCCAGTCCCTCAGGACTGTTAGTGATGACTGTATGGAACTCTACTGTGTCGCCTGAGTGAATATGAAGCACTGGCTTGGCGGCGGCGTCGTAATATCCGAAGGCAACGGTCTTCGGTGTTGCGTCGAGCACGTATTTTTGTCCAGATGACTGCGACGTTGCGGGAGTGGTCCCTTGGGCAAAGCCCAAGGAAGAAATCAAGCTAAACAGGAGGGTTTTGCGCATGATGTTTGGACAGAGCGAAACACTATATCGTGATTCTTGATTACAGCGGAAGGAATTTGGCAATCCCACGCGGATGACCTGCGAGTTGGCGCTAGAAAGTTTCTTGAGTACGAAATAAATCGGGCGCCGGGCAATGCTGGTAGCACCAATCAGATTTTTCAAGAAATGACGAACGATCGGCGCGGAGGGTTATTGCCTCATTTTCTCGTAACCGCAATGGGCGAATGGACCGAGCAAGCTTGTGACATCGCCAGGTAGGTCCTACTCAGTCTGACCGATGACTGTGAACTTCCTCGTCTTTCCATCGGCAAATTGGAATTCGTAGGTTTGAGAGGATTCGTAATTGTTCTTATGAACGTCCTCTACTCGCTTCGCTTTGTAATCGCCAAGCGCCAACAACGCAACCCGCCCCTTCGCCTCTGCCTCCAGTTCGTACTTCTTACCCTCGATGACCACTCTTAGCTTTTGAGCGCCAAGGGGGCCGATAGAGGAGGGAACGACAATCCATTCTGAGGAAGTGACATGAACATTGATGGAGTACTCCCCCGAGTTTGACTGCGCCCAGCAAAGGGCAGAGATCAACAAGAAAGAAGCGACGATGTTTCTCATACTCCTCCCAAAAACTTAAATCGTCTTCGGCAACCATCGTAAACCAAACTAGGTCGGGCCTTAGCGGCTCGGTATTTTGGTGAAAAATCGCTATTTCACCAACAATCCACTGCCTGTTGTTCCCGTGACCGCGGCCAGAACGCCAGTCCGGCTGGCCTTCGCGTCTGCGACAGTGGGGTAGGTCCAAGTCCCGGTGCGCCACGAGAGGCGAGGTTCAATGTTGCAAAATTTAAAAGTGCTTGAAGTGTGCAGCTTCTTACTTCAAACTCTTACGTTTCGGCTGACAATCCCATTCGTTCTGAGGACTTCTTCCATGCACAGTGCTCGTCGTTTGACGGTTGCTGTTCTGTTCTTGCTGCTTCTCATTCAAGCAAATTCGCAGACAACCCAGGAGCCAGCGGCGCATCTGGTCGTCTTGCGGGCAGCGAAGATGCTGGATGTGAAGGCTCAGAAGATCGTTTCGAATGCTGTGGTCATTATCGAGGGCGACAAGATCAAGCAGGTTGGATCGGGAATCGCCGCGCCCGCGGGAGCGAAGGTGATTGATCTGGGCAATGCAACGCTGTTGCCCGGACTAGTTGACGTGCACACGCATCTGCTGCAGAACTACGATTTCGCCCTGGGTGGCGACGACAACAATATGGCATTGACCGTGGCGCAGATGAGTCCGGCGGAGCGTGCGCTGCTCGGCGCCAAGATGGGGCGCGAAGACCTGGAAGCCGGCATTACCACTGTGCGCGATGTGGGCAATTCGGGCATCAATGGCGACGTTGCGCTGAGGGATGCGATTAACCACGGGTGGGTGAGCGGCCCGCGGATTGTAGCTTCGACACGAGCGTTGTCGGCTGCCGGAGGACAGTTTGGTCACCTGCAACACGATGCGCAAGCGCTGGTGGCGCAGGAGTACGTGGAAATTGCCACCGTGGATGATGCGCGGCGAGCCGTGCAGCGTGCTATGTACGACGGGGCAGACTGCATCAAGGTGATTGTAAATACCGGGCCACGTGTGGTATCGCTCGAAGAGATGAAAGCGATCGTGGAGGAAGCGCACCGCGTCCACAAGAAAGTAGCGGCTCATGCGATTGGCAACGACGCGACCCGGATCGCCGCCGAGGCCGGAGTCGATTCGATCGAGCATGCGTACATCGTGCCGGATGAAGTCCTGAAGATGATGTCGGCTAAGAAGATCTTTCTGGTTCCAACCGATTATCCCGAAGAGTTGTACACGTCGTTTATTCCGTCAAGCGCAACGGCTGAGGAGCGGAAGGAGATGGAAACCGGAATGAAACAGTTCGCCAGGGGAAACCGAGACAGGTTAAAGCGTGCTGTGGACGCTGGAGTTCCAATTGCTGCAGGATCGGATGAGTACTATCAGATGGGGAAGCGCACGCGTGGAGAGAGCAGCACCCTGATCTACGAGTCCTATCGCGATTCGGGCATGACGCCTTGGCAGATCATCCAGGCAGCGACGGTGAATGGAGCGGAACTGGTCGGGCGCCCAGACCAGATCGGATCAGTCGAAGCCGGAAAGTACGCTGACATTGTCGCGACTGCAGGCGATCCGTCACAGGATGTCACTGAACTGGAGAGGGTTAAATTTGTGATGAAGGACGGCAGAGTCGTCCGGGACGACTTCACACCGAGGCAAGCCGGGTCGCGATAGGCAGCCGCCTTCTGTTGAATTCTGAACATATTACTAAGGTGAGGCTTCTCCTCTCGCTAACGTTGACAGTATCAGCGATCAGAACTTAGAGTCTGCGAAGGTTTCAGAACAAAGTAAGCAATCGCTCGGTCAGGAGGCGACGATGGCGGTGTCGAAGCTATTCTGGGCGGGGGCCTTCGTGTGTCTATCCGTGGCTTCTTCCCTGGCGCAGGATCCAATGAAGGCGGAGCCCAGGCACTACCACCTGGATTTTGAAAATGACAAGGTGCAGGTGGTCTCGGTGCATTACGGGGCACATGAGAAGGCGGGAATGCATGAGCATCCCGGGGGCGTGGTGGTGATCCTCACCGCAGCGCACTTGCGGTTTACCGACGAGAACGGCAAAACCCGCGAGATTTACTCGAAGCCGGGTGAGGCGCGCTGGTATCCGCCATTCCATCACCGGGTAGAGAACCTCGGAGACACCTCGTATGACGCGGTGTATGTGGGGATCAAAGGAATGAACGCTTCGAATGGAACAGGGAATCCGATGGACGCGATGGATCCGGAGACGAAGAAGATTGTGGCGCAGTTGATGGCGTCGGCGGGGAAATAGATTCGACCGGCATCGGCGCATACTAGACGTGAGATTCTCACTTCGCCTGAAAACCGGCTCCGATTAGTAACTGTCGTTTCTAGCCCTTTCCGTCGCAGGCGTTATCATTTAGGCCAATGCCTGGAAATTCTCGAGCGCATTGGAAGCTGGCATCGCTGCTAGGGTTCGCTAGTTTTTTTTCCTTTATTTATTTCTATGAGGGCGGGGGATGGAATCAGAACTCCCGCTTTGATCTGCTACGCGCCATTGTCGAGCGGCATACGTTGCAGATCGACGCTTACCACACAAATACCGAAGACAAAGCGCACTTCCGCGGACATTACTACTCCGACAAAGCTCCGGGATTGGTGTTTCTCGCGGTGCCCTTTGCGCTGGCCACCCGGGCGGGGATGCGGATCGTGGGGCTAGATCCAGAATCAGCGCGCGGAGAATATGCACTCTCTTATGTTGCGATTGCGGCTGCTGTGGCGCTGCCGACCGCGCTAGCGGGAGTGTGCCTGTTTTTTCTGGGGCTGCGATTTAGAGCCGATGAGACCGGCGCAGCGTTTGCGGTTGTCGTGATGTCGATCGGAACTCCGATATTGGCATATGCAAGCTTGTTTTGGGCCCATGCGCTGGTGGGTGCATGCTTGTTGTTTGCTTTTGCGGCGGCGCTGAAGGTGGGGGGCAGTTCGAGTGCCCGGGAGGAATTTTCGTGGGCGCTGGCGGTAGGCCTGGCCGCGGGATGGGCGACTGTGACCGAGTATCCGGCAGTGGTAGCTTCAGCCCTGTTGGCGCTGTTTGCGTTGATGCAAGTATGGCCGCGGGGAAATGCGGCCCGCTGGCGTGTTTGCTTCGGGGTGGGGTTAGGCGCGACGCTTTGTGCGTTGGTGTTGTTCGGTTATCTGCTGGCAGCGTTTGGGGGGCTGCGTCCGAGTTATTCGTATTACGATCCGAACTCATTTTCGTTTATGCAGCAGCAGGGATACATGGGGCTGACGTATCCGCATCCCGACCGGTTGGTGAAAATCTTGTTTGGATGTTCGCGGGGGTTGCTCTTCGCATCGCCCGTGCTAGTGGCTGCTCTTGTCGGATGGTGGATGATGCGGAAACAGTTTCGCGCCGCTGTATTGGTGGCGGGCGCGATCATTGTCTATTACTTCTTGTTCAATGCGTCATTTTATTGGTGGAAGGCAGGCCTGGCATTTGGTCCCCGCTACGCGGGGGCCAGCATTCCGCTGTTGAGCTTGGGGCTCGCTGTGGCGTGGACGCAGGCGTCGCGCGGATGGCGTTGGGTGTTGATCGCGCTGGCGGTTTGCAGCGTGTTTGTGACGGTAATAGTGGTTTCGACATCGTCGGAGCTGGCCATGCAGGATAGCTGTCCGATTGTGCATTCGTCCTGGCCGGCGTTTTGGAGTGGGCAGGTTGCGATGAATCGCGAGTCGATGTTGTTGACCTCCGAAGCCGGCGGAGGTTATGGAGCGTTCAATTTGGGGCAGTTATTGGGCTTACGTGGAATTGCGAGTCTGATTCCGTTCGGGGCGATGTGGGGGGTAGTGGGATGGATTGGACGGGGTTGGGTTCGAGGACGGTAAAGGCAACGAGATGGTTCAAGCGCCCCCTTCAGGACGCGTATCATTCGCGGCATCACCCGGCGTTGAAACGCCGGGCCGTTATCAGACCCGGCGCAGGCGAGTCCTGGCTTGGTTCCACTGCATCGGATTAAGATAGAAGTTCTGTCTGTGGTGGTGAATTTCATTGGTGAGGGAATTATGGCGCACATGGTTTATTGCGTGAAGTTTAAAAAAGAGATGCCCGGGCTGGATGAGCCTCCGTTTGACAATGAGTTGGGGCAGAAGGTGTATGACAACGTCTCGCAAGAGGCTTGGCGCATGTGGATGGAGCACTGCAAGATGCTGCTGAACGAGTACCGGCTGAATCCAGCGCGGCGCGAAGATCAGGAAGTGATCGTGAAGCAGCTAGAGATGTTTTTCTTTGGCGAGGGGTCAGCGAAGCCGAAGGAGTATGTGCCGCCTACTACTTAAGAACCCGGCTTTCGGCTTCCGCCTCGGACCTCTGACCTCCGGCTTCAGGCTCCGGGCTTCTGGTACTTCCCTTATTGTTTCATCTCGACCGTCAGTCTACTTCCTCGCAGGAAGGGCAGGGCGCCTAGGAGCAGGGCTGCGGCTGGAATTCCTACCCAGTTGATCAAGCCAAGTCCGAAGAGCATCAAGCGGAAGAGATGAAAGCCGGCGAGGACCCAAGGCAGGAGCAGGAACATCGCGACGAGCATGACAAGGGCTGGAGAAAGGCATGCGGCAAGGCGCATCGAAGTTTGTCCCGCCGCCCTGCGTGTCAGGTAGGCACCTGCGGCGCCAAAGATGGGAAGGCTCGCGAGCCACGGCCAGTAGAAAGTCACCCCCATGTTGCCAACCCAGACCAGTTGCGGTTGCAGACCCGCAAACTGAGTTGCTTCCAAAGATACGCTTGCTCCCAAGAGAGTAATCAAAACGGGCAACCAAAAGCTCTTCGTTCGGTGGTTCATGGGGCCCTCCTTGCATCGTGCTGAATCGATTTCTGTGGCCAGAACGCGCCAATCTCCCACTTCTTGCAAAGCGATTTTGATTGCAGCGCCGCGGGTCAGTCCTTTCGATAAAGCGTGCTCGTACGTCTCGTCCAGGTGAATGGCTAATTCCGCCACGATGTCGTCGCGTGTCCCGTGTGGCAGGTCTTGCGTGGACAAACGCTTGCGAACCAGCTTTTTCCAATCAAGCATGGCTGACTCCGGCTAAGGCATCGAGGGCGTGGAAGAACGAGCGCCACTCCTCGCGCGACAGGGCGAGTTGGCGCCTGCCAGTCTGTGTGAGGCGATAGTAGCGGCGGTCGCGTCCAGCAGCGTTCGCCTGCCAGTGGGCCTCGACCCACCCGCGTTTTTCCATTTCGTAGAGCAGCGGATAGAGGGAGGCGAGTGTGAATTTGAGGGCGCCACCGGTGCGCTCGCAAATCTGCCTGGCGATCTCGAATCCGTATAAGGGTTTTTCCGCAAGTAGTGACAGGATGGCCAAGTCTGCGCTGCCACGGGCGATTTTGGAGCGAATACGCTTGGGCATTATCGGGTTCCTATATTGCTAGTATAGGAATCCTATATTCTTTTGCAAAGTTACTCAAGTGCAAGTGGGCTTCACGCTCCGGGCTTGGAACTCGCGACCGCACAAACTGATTTCTTGCAAGCTGAATGCGGACGTTCGTTCTCCGACTGATTGGAGGCGCGAATGAGATACCCAAATGGATTCAGCTTGATGGAGTTGATGGTTGTCGTGGCAGTGATTTTCATTTTGCTGGCGGTTGCGATCCCGGGCATGCGGGCGATGATCATTCATGCCAACGAGACTTCGGCGGTGGCATCGATTCGGGCGATCAATACAGCCGAGGCTTCTTATCAGGTAACCTATGGTGGCTACGCCGAGTCGCTGGGACAATTGGGCGGGGCGGAGCCCTGCAAGAAGTCGGCGGAGACGGCTTGCCTGCTGGATGAGAGTCTGGCTGGAGGAGAGAAGTCAGGATACCGGTTTGTTGCAGTTGGCGGAAATGCGTCAGGCGGACTGAATACAAGTTACTTAGCCAGTGCGGCACCGGATGTTTTTGACCGCACTGGCAAACGGATATTTTGTTCTACGGACCGTGGTGTGATCCGGACAGATCAGAATGCGGGGGGAAGTACAATGCCTCCCACCGCGGAGCAGTGCACGGCCTTCCCTGCGTTGAAGTGATCCTCAGCCATCGTGATTCCAGAAGCGTTGTTTGAATTCTGACACCGACTGGTACTGAAGTTGAGAAGTCTCGAAACCTTGGCGCGCCGGGAACGGTTCCACCCGTGATCTCAATCACTGCGTCCCGAACAGCGCGGCGATAGCGTTGTTTGATGGCTAGGTTTCGTACACGCGATCCCGAACTTCGGAAACTGGGGCTGGCGGCGCGCAAATCGATCCGCCGAAGCCGCCAGTTGATCCAGAAGACCGGAGAACTGATATCACGGTCCAGGGAATTAGTCGGTTTTTCCAGCACAAGCAAATCCAGCCATCCTCACACTAATTAAGACGAAGGAAATGATCACGGATTAGAAACTTCATTCGCGCCATCTTCGTAAAATATCTGTGCGGCGATTTTTAGACAGTTTCGGACAAGTCTTAAGCGCCATGTGGGCGCACAAACTGCGCGCGTTCCTCACCATGTTTGGAATCGCGTGGGGCGTGGGATCTCTACTGTTATTGGTTGGATTAGGGGAAGGCTTTCGCGCCGGGACTGAAAAGAGTTTGGCCAGCTTCGGCGAAGACTATATGCAGATCTACAACGGCCGCGTGCCCGCCGTTGGTAGCAGCCAGCTTTCGTCCCGCCAGTACTACCTCGACTATCAGGATTATTTGGACATCCGCAACTCCCCCTTTGTTCGCAATGCCACGCCGGTCATCTACCGCGCCGACCTTCGATTGGTGAGTGAATATGGCAGTAGCAACGGGTATGTGGATGGGGCCGAGCCGCAGTTCTATGACATCCGGCGCCAGCCGGTCGATCAGGGCCGGTGGCTTAACTGGACCGACGAACAGCAACGCAACAACGTCTGTGTGATCGGGAGTGAATTCGTCCGCATCCTGTTTCCCGGCCGGCCTGTCATCGGCAGCCGAATTCTTATCAATAGTGTTCCCTTCGAAGTGGTTGGCACGATCGCGAGCATCGGCCACGGGAACAACAACAGTCAGAATATGCGGCTGGTCATGCCCTATGCCACGATGGGAACGTATTTCCCCATGATGGGGCAAGGCAACGCCAACGCACTCAAATATGTTGCCTACCAGCCGGTTACGCGGGAGCAGCACCAGCAAGCCAGAAAGGCCGTGCACAGCATCGTTGCCCGAAATCACCGCTTCGATCCCGAGACGCCCGACGCGTTCGACGATTGGGACTCGATCGCCACCGCGGAAATGGTTGGCAAGATCTCCAATGCTATGGATGCGTTCCTTGGGGCGGTGGGTCTGGTCACACTCGCGCTGGGAGCGATGGGAGTTGTGAACATCATGCTGGTCTCGGTCGCGGAGCGCACGCGCGAGATCGGTCTGCGGAAAGCCCTAGGCGCAACCCGACGGAGCATCCTGTTCCAGTTCTTCCTCGAAGGGCTGATGCTAACGGTAATCAGCGGGGGGATCGGAGTGGCTGCGGCTTACGGTGCCACGAAGCTTTTCGGACTGGCGCCGCCGATCGATGGGTTCGAACTGCCTCACATTTATCCGGCGACGGCGGCACTCGCCGTGGGAAGCCTTGCCGCCGCGGGCATTGTTGCCGGACTGTATCCCGCACGGCAGGCAGCCATGCTCACGCCGGTCGAGGCGCTTCGCCAGGAGTGACCGATGATCCTACCGAAAGATGTGTTCTCGGAAGCTTACGACGCACTGCGCAATAACCGCCGCAGGACGGCGATCACCATGTTGGGCATGGCCTGGGGAATCGCCACGGTCGTGCTGTTGCTGGCCTATGGCACAGGGTTCTCAACCGCCATCGTCAACATCTTCAAGGCATACGCCAGCATGCAGGCCATGGGCATTGCCGCTGGGCGCACCTCAATGCAGGCGGGAGGAAACAAAGCTGGCATCAACATACGTTTGACGAAGGACGACATTGACCGCGTCGTAACCAATGTGCCGCAAGTTATACGGATCACCCCGGAGTCGTATTACGAAGGTCCCATCAGCTATGAGGGGCGTTCTTACACGTGCCAGGTCAGCGGCGGCAATCCATCCCTGCAGGAGATCCAGAACCTGCAGATGGATGCCGGGCATTTCTATACAGCCGAAGATATGCAGCTACGCGCGCGCGTGTGTGTGCTGGGATCGGAGTCGAAGGAGAAGCTTTTTTCAGGGCGCTTTGCCTTGGGAGAGAGGATTCGAATCAACGGCATTCCCTATGAAGTGGTTGGCATATTGAAGCCGAGGCCGCAGGAAGGTGCCGAGAACAGTATCAACCGCGTTATCTACATCCCATTTCCGACCATGAGCGACTTCCGCGATACGCGCTATATCGACATGATCTGGCTCGATTTTCTCGGCTACGACTATGCAGCGGTGGAGCGGTCGGTGAGAAATACGCTGGCACAGCAACACAACTTCCGACCTGATGACAAGCGGGCCCTGATGGTTTTCACTTTGATGGAACAGCTATCGCAGTTCCACATGATTACGATGGCCTTACAGGTGTTGCTTGCCTTTATCGGCGCACTGACCTTGGGCATCGGGGGCGTCGGCCTTATGAACATCATGCTGGTGAGCGTGACGCAGCGAACCCGCGAGATCGGCGTGGAGAAGGCGATGGGAGCCCGCCGGTTTGACGTTCTCGTGCAATTCCTGGCCGAGGCCCTCGCGATCACTTTTCTTGGAGGCCTGCTAGGCATTGGCCTCGCCTACCTCGTGTCGTTCTCAGTAGGAAATCTCACCTTTTACAGCGCGCTAGCTCAGCACGGTGAGATGGGCGATATCCGACTGATGATTTCACCCGTTAGCGTGTTCGTTGCTACGGCGATTCTGACCCTCGTAGGGTTGGTGAGCGGCATGATCCCCGCGATCAGGGCGTCGCGACTTGATCCGATTGAGGCGTTGCACTACGAGTAAGTGATGCCTCCTCAAATACATCTGTTTCTGCATTCGGAGTAGTTCATCGCGGGTGTAGAATGCCGTCGGCGCTGTGGCTAGGCGGTGTTGGGTTCCCTTTCATTCTCCTACTCCAAAATCCCTTTGACGGAGGTGATCCCATGAATCGCATCCCTTTCTCACTCATCATCAATCGTGTGGCGATAGCGATTGCCTTCGTTGGGATTTTTCTGGAGAGCACTTATGCGCAAAGTGCCAAGGAGACTGTGCTTCACAGCTTCGCAGGCGCCAGTGACGGAGCCGACCCCGTAGCTGGTTTGGTTGCCGATCCTAGTGGCAATCTTTATGGCACAACCTCCAGTGGCGGCAATGGCGCGTGTCAGGGCGGTTGCGGCACTGTCTTCAAACTCTCGCGCAATCCGGATGGGACTTGGAGTGAAACCCAACTCTATAGTTTTTCTGGTGGCCAAGACGGCGCTTTTCCGAACGCAGGTGTAGTTTTCGACCGAAGCGGTAGCCTCTATGGCGCGACCCTGCACGGCGGGACCACGAACGATGGAACGATTTTCCGCTTGACCCCGCCTTCCAGTTTGGACGGTCCGTGGACTGAGACCGTGCTGCACAACTTTCTTGAAGACAGCGATGGTTCGTATTGTTTCGGTGCTCTCACTTTCGACCCGTTGGGCAATCTTTACGGTGCCGCATTCTTCGGCGGGCCCTATAGCGGAGGCACCGTTTTCCAACTCGTGCCGCCGCAGAGTGGGGAGTCGTGGACTTTTAACGTACTGCACGCCTTTAAGGGCACGGTTGATGGAATCGACCCTCTTGGCGCAGTTGTTCTCGATAAGAATCGAGCGGTTTACGGAACCACCCACGATGGTACCGTTTTCAGGCTGAGACCTCCTGCTTCTGGCCGAAGCGCCTGGAGCATAAGCGTGCTCTACCACTTCGGCTCAACCGCGGCTGTGGGCGCGCTTCTTCCAGGACGGCCTGCGAGTCTCTTGGGTACAACCGCTTTGGGCGGCGCAAACAATGACGGCACCGTTTTTCAACTGACACCGCCTCTTCAGCCGGGCCAGCCATGGACCGCGGTTACGCTGTACGAATTCCAGGGTGGAAACGACGGCGTATATCCACTGAACGGTTTGGTCGCTGACGGATTGGGTAATCTCTACGGGGTAACGGCGACAGGCGGGTTCTTTAACGCCGGCACCGTTTTCAGGTTGTCCCCTTCCACGACACATGCCGACACATGGACCAAGACCACGCTCTACAACTTTGGTAGTGGCCGCAACGGCTCCGATCCGGGCGCTGGAGTAATTCTGGGAAAGCAAGTTCTCTACGGCACGACTTCGTCCGGTGGCCTTTCGGGCAACGGGACCGTGTTTCAGCTTAAGCCTTAACGCAGGTGAGTAGGAACCTGAGTAGGAACCTCCCTCCCAATTGTTCGCACTCACGGCTCGACAACGACTTCGCCCTTCATGGAGCGGTGTTTCCATCCACAGTGAACGCAGCAACTGAACGGATACGTTCCAGGTGCCTGGGCCACGAACTCGACAATCTGCGTTTGACCCTCTTCGATCTTCACGCAACCTTGAGAGGAGGAGAAAACCAGGCCCGGGCTCCCTTTTGTTTCGGCACCATTTGCGAAGGGTATGATCCTAAAACCGTGAGCGTGATCGGATGCGGTAATTTTCAGTTGAACCCTGGTTCCTTGCTTAACTCGAATTGGTGACGGACTGAACTCGTACTTCTTCGCCGTGACTTCGATTACCTGAACGTTCTCGGGTGCAGGGCCGGGTGCGCCGTGGCTGGTGAGAGGAAATGTCGTCGCTGCGAGCAATAAGCAGATCCATGGATATCTCATGAACATCGCTCCTGCGAGGTATTACAGACCCTTGAGATGCGTAAAGCGTCATTACGGTGTCACGAGACCGTAATTTCCTCGTTCATTATGAGCCCACGAAGACAATGTATTACTGCGTCAGCCACGTTTTTGCGATGCAGCACCGCCTAAATCATAAAGACCTTAAGTCAGCCACCATCCAAGAAGCTCCCGCAATTAGAAAAGTCAGGGCGAATTCGGACCAGTTCAGATGCGCCTCGGGGTGAGTGATCAGGCGCGGAACCCAAACCATCAGACCAAAGAGTATCAGCATCAGCGTCATCAGACGTATTGCCAACCTTGCCTGACGATTGATGAGAAGGGCAATCGCCGCGAGTGCAAAAGCGATCGTCGTGAGTATCGCCCAAAACATCTGGTTGGGCAGAATCCACCTTGGAACCAAGTCAGCCGTTACACGAAGATAGATAATCTGACTCAGCATAAATGAAACCGCACAGACGCCGATTCCAAGGCGTGCCAGTCTGCTGAACGCTACCGCTCTGGTCGCATTTGCCTCGGTCGCAGCGAACAGTGCCAGTGAGCCGCAGAGCAAGGAAAACTGTTCGAAGAAACTCCCGTATCCGTCATAAACGGTGGGTGCTGAGATGATCCCAGGGATGCAGGCAAGCGAGAAAAGCAAATAGACAACGCCGAGAATGAGGGAAGCGGAGCGAGTGGTCCGTGGGTGCTGTATCCCGATCCCTCCAGCAATTTGAGCGGTCATCAGACACCTGCCGAGGACAATTCCCAAAGGCAGGCTCCAGATCTTGTGCAAGCTTTGCCAGGTATCAGGGTCGTGCCACATCAATGCGATGACGCCGAACAACGCGGCCGACGCGCCAAAGACTATTCGCCCGTACTGCACCGTCTTCACACAGGAAAAGTAACAGATATCCCGCAGCAGGTAGCGAACTTCGTTGCCGACCGAGACTACGCGACACGGATGGCTCTCTGAAGCATTGTTGGCGGGTTCAGAAACAATTGCTGGTCAAAGTTGAACCATGATCTTCGATGCCTTTGCCCGGAAGTAGTCGGCTCAGCCCACCTTTTGCCTGATCCGTTATAAGGGATGTTCAAAATCAAGCAACGTGCCCTATCATAAGAAGGCCACGCGGGCGTGGCGGAATGGCAGACGCAGCGGACTTGAGAAAACTTGAGTGCTCGCCGGGAAACCGGCGATGCAAAACTGCTCAAAATCGGGGGAACCTCCTTTGCGTGGCAATCCCGAGCCAAGCCTGGCAGGAAGTCAGCCGGGAAGGTGTAGAGACTAGACGGGCGGCACCTAAGCCCCGGATCGTCCGGGATACGGTGAAGGGATAGTCCAGACCGCAAACCGGATGACGGAAACTGCATCTGGGCGGCGAAAGCCGTAGTCGGTAAGAAAATCCGCAGGGCTCAAAAGGCCTGTGAGGGTTCGACTCCCTCCGCCCGCACCACATTTCTTCTTAAGAGATATTGCTTCGAGGATATCTCGCCCACAAAATCTCGCACAATTTTCTGCTGGAGGATGGCTACCATGCCACAGGCCTCTGCATTCCCGCATGTGTGGATAGCAGCACCAGACTCCTCGATGAGCGTTGATTCCAAGACTATTCACGGGTTTTAAAACTCTCCAGCCCCGGAGCCACTGGTAGTTTTGACAGTGGCTGGGGAGCAGTCGGACGCGTAGGATTCGCGGTTCAAAGTTGTTGACCTGTTCCCCAATCCGGTGCTTATGAGGCTGTCTTGATGGCGTTGCGTCCATTTGAGAATGAAGCTACAACGCGCAAGGCAGGAGAATCCGCAGCTCCTTCATCCGATCGTGCGACTGAGATCCTGGCAACTATTCTGATCGTGGAGGATGAAGCCGCCTTGCTCGAGTTGGTCCGCCAATACTTGCAGAAAAGGAACTACGGAGTTCTTACCGCGAAAAATGGCAGGGAGGGCGTCGAAGTTTTCCGTCAACATGCAAAGAAGATTCAGTTGGTGATCAGTGACCTTGCCATGCCTGGCATGAATGGCCTTGAATGCATGGAGCGGATTTTAGCGCTAGAGCCAAGAGTGAGATTCCTGTTCATGTCGGGCTTTCCGGAGCAGATTGTGGAAAGACATAGGGCAACCTTCGAGCGCTGCGAATTTCTTCCCAAACCGTTCCGTCTGGACCAACTGCTCGATAAAGTGGGCCACCTGTTATCGAGAGACGCCGCGGCGTAAGAAGCGTTTCAACGACTAGCTCCGATCAGAAACTCTCCCATAACCCAGATCTTGTAGTCCGAATGCGGTGATCCGAGCCCGCGGTTTCCCGGCGAGAATTTTTGGCCGACTCCTCCCTTCGTCCTGCACGCAAAACTTTGGTGCTAAGCGTAAGCGGCTCTGCCTCAATCGCCGCTTCCCTTCGGTGGTATCTTTGTGGAATCGGCACAAAAGGCGGGCGTCGTAAGCAACTGCATGGACATTCTCCGCAAACTGTTCGAGCACCATTTCCATTTTCCCGTGGAACAGATCGAGCCGGTCCAAGGCGAACTGGGCGGCTCAGGACGCAGGATTATGAGGCTGACGGGAAGGGGAAAGAGTGCCATCGGCATTCTCTACGGCGTTCGCGAAGAGAATGTCGCGTTCCTCGAATTCTCCCGGCACTTCCGGAAGCACGGTTTGCCGGTGCCCGAGATCTACGGCGAAGACCTCGAGCATGGTGCATATCTCGAGGAAGACCTCGGAGACACTTCCCTGTTTGAGCTTCTTTCACAGAATCGCAAGGGCGAGAATGTTGCTGCTGCAGTCGTCGAAGCCTACAGAAAAGCGATTGCGACCCTGCCTAGATTTCAGATCGAGGCCGGACGTGATTTGAACTACAAAGTCTGCTACCCGCGGGGCAGCTTTGATCGTCAGTCGATCTCTTGGGATCTGAATTACTTCAAATACTATTTTCTGAGACTGGCGGGAATTCCCTTCAGCGAACAGGCGCTTGAGGACGACTTCAGCCGGCTCACCAAGTTTCTTCTCAGCGCTCCTCGCGATTACTTCCTCTATCGCGATTTCCAGTCGCGGAACATCATGCTTCGCGGTGGACAGCCCTACTTTCTTGATTACCAGGGCGGAAGAAAAGGAGCCCTGCAGTATGACGTTGCCTCGCTCTTGTTCGATGCGAAGGCGGATCTGCCACCTGAGTTGCGGCAGCAGTTGCTCGATCACTATCTGGATACTCTGCGAAGCTACGTTGATGTGAAGCGCGATGCCTTCATGCAGCATTACTACACTTATGTTTACATCCGCATCATGCAGGCATTGGGCGCGTACGGTTTTCGAGGATTTTACGAGCGGAAGGTGCATTTTCTGCAGAGTGTTCCATACGCTCTGAAGAACCTGCGGTGGCTGCTGCATAACGTCACCTTGCCGGTTGCTCTGCCCACTCTGCTGGAAGCGTTCCACAGCATGCTGGCCTCCGAGAAACTACAAGGACTCGCGTCAGATGCGGATAATCTCGTGGTCCGTATTGTCAGTTTCTCGTTTCATCGAGGACTGCCTAAGGATGAGACTGGCAATGGCGGTGGCTTTGTATTTGATGGGCGGAGTCTTCCGAACCCCGGGCGGGAAGAGCACTTCAAGTCTCTGACAGGCCGGGATGCACCGGTGATCGATTACCTGAATCAGCAGGACAGCGCGCATCAGTACCTGGCAAGTGTGATGGCTCTGGTCGATGCAAGCATAAGCAGTTATCAGCAGCGCGGATTTAAGAATCTCATGGTCTGCTTTGGGTGTACGGGAGGGCAGCATCGCTCGGTGTATCTCGCGGAACAGTTGGCTAAGCGACTGCGGGGCCGGAGTGGAGTCGAGGTGTCCGTCACGCATCGCGAACTGGAGAGAATGAAAGCAGAACGCGCTCTCGCGGAGAAAGCCGGAACATGAGGGCCATGATTCTCGCGGCCGGTCTGGGCACCAGGCTGCGGCCGCTGACCAATGACCGTCCAAAGGCGCTGGTGGAAGTTGCAGGACGCACCCTCTTAGAAATCACGTTGTGCCGCCTGGCATCGTTCGGAATCCGTGAAGTCATTGTGAACGTGCATCACTTCGCCGACATGGTTGTTGACTATCTGAAGAAACACGACAATTTTGGAATGCACGTCGAGATCTCTAGGGAAGAGATCCTGCTTGATACAGGGGGAGGCCTTAAAAAAGCCGGACGGTTCTTTCTGCAGGGCGGCGCTGAAGCAGAAGAGCCGTTTTTGCTACACAACGTCGATGTGATCAGTACGATCGATATTCGACGGATGCTGCACGTGCATCAGAAAAGCGAGGCGCTCGCCACACTAGCGGTTCAAGATCGCAAAACCTCTCGATACTTGCTGTTTGACGAAAACAACTGGCTGTGCGGACGCCGACCAGCGAGCGATGGAAGGGCAGAGATCGTGCGTCCATCTGCTCAGCTTCAGGCTCTCGCCTTTTCCGGGGTGCATGTAATCTCGCCGCGCTTTCTTTCGCTGATGAGCGAGGAGGGGGTATTTTCCATCATCACCACCTATCTCAGGCTTGCCAGCCAAGGGGAGAAGATCGGCCTCTTTCGGGCAGATGGATACTACTGGCGGGATATGGGAAAGCCGGAAAATATCACTCAAGTTGCAGCCGATTTGGGGTCTCAAGTGCTTCATTTGCCAGTACGGTAATCCAGCCTGTGAAACCGTGTGCAAAAGTGGTTATGCAAGTTACGTAAGTTTCCTCAAAACCATCCAAATCATTGTTTCTAAGCAGCTTAGCTGTTAATCCTTATGAAGTTGGGGGATTCGTGTGTCCCCTGAATAGCGTTTATCAAATGACTGGCACAACCAGCATCGCTCCAAGTCTGCCCGGGCAAGCGCGGTCGTGGAGCAGTATGTCCGCGATTGCGAAATTATTCATTGCCCTGGTCGTGCTCATGGGTCTGGGCACACTGATTTACGGTGCAATTCACCAGAGCAGCAAGAACATCGCGGAGTTCATTTGTTATCTGGGAATAGCGGTCCTGGCGTCGCGATTAAAGGTGAATCTTCCGGGGATCACCGGAACGCTGTCGGTCAACTTCCTATTCATCCTGATCGGAGTGCTGGAGCTGAGCTATACCGAGACGCTGATCCTGGGTGCGATCTCGATGGTAGCGCAGTGCCTTTTTCCAGACAGGCCGAAAGCCATCCAGCTAACGTTCAACGTGTGCGCCGGCTGCGTTTCGACAACCTTGGCGTACATCACCTATCACCATCCGCTGACGAATCTGATCATCGGTAATCACCCCGTTTTGCTCGGGCTCGCGGCGACGGTGTATTTCATTGCGAACGCCGGCTCCATCGCCACGGTCATCTCTTTGACCGAAGGTCGGCCGCTGAGCCGGATTCTGGTGGATTGCTATTTCTGGTCTTTCCCCTATTACCTGGTTGGAGCGGGGATCGCCGGAATCATTGCCTGGCTTAACCGGACATTCAATTGGGAAACATCCCTGCTGGTGCTTCCCGTGGCGTACCTGATCTACCGATCGTACCGGCTTTATCTGGGGAAGCTGGAAGATGAGAAGCGCCACGTCGAGGAGATGGCGAATCTGCATCTCCGGACCATCGAGGCCCTCGCCCTCGCGATCGAAGCAAAAGATCACACAACACACGAGCACCTGCAGCGAGTCCGCGTCTATGCGATCGAGGTCGCAAAAGAGCTTGGCGTGAGCGGACCAGAGCTCGAGGCGCTTCACGCGGCGGCGTTATTGCACGATATCGGTAAGCTTGCAGTGCCCGAACATATCATCTCGAAGCCGGGGCGTTTGAGCCCGGAAGAATTCGAGAAGATGAAGATTCATACGTTGGTCGGGGCGGAGATCCTCGAGCGCGTCCGGTTTCCATATCCGGTGGTACCGATTGTGCGCGCGCACCACGAAAAGTGGGACGGCTCAGGTTATCCCCTGGGACTGAAAGGCGCGGAAATTCCAATCGGAGCACGCATTCTGTCCGCAGTCGACTATTTGGATGCGCTTGCTTCGGACCGGCAGTACCGGCGCGCTTTGCCTTTGAAAGACGTGATGCAGAAGCTCGCGGCTGAGTCCGGGAAGTCATTTGACCCCAAGGTCGTTAACGTTCTGCAGAAGCGTTACGAACATCTCGAAGAGATGGCTCTGGCGAAGTCCGCAGAGGATCCGAACGCACCCCTATCGACGGCCATCAAGATCGAGCGCGGACTGGAGCCGGCCGCCGGATTCGAAAACGCGCGCGCGCAGGATTATGCGGGACGCGAGACCACCTTCCTTTCCTCGATTGCCGCGGCGCGCCAGGAAGCGCAAGCACTGTTTGAACTGAGCCAGGATCTCGGCGCATCTTTGAGCCTGGGCGAGACCTTGTCTGTCTTCTCGGTGAAACTCAAGCCGATGGTACCTTACGATGCGATCGCAATTTACGTGCAGCGAGACAATGAGCTGATCCCTGAGTACGTAAACGGCGACAACTATCGACTATTCTCTTCGCTTCGCATTCCGATCGGGCAAGGATTGTCTGGTTGGGTAGCGCAGAACCGCAAACCGATCATCAATGGGAATCCATCGGTTGAGCCGGGGTATCTGAACGACCCAGCGAAATTCAGCACCTTGCGTTCTGCCCTGGCGGTGCCACTGGAAGGAGTCGCAGGAATCATAGGAGTGCTGGCTCTGTATCGCGGCGACCGAGATGCCTTTACGTCAGACCACTTACGCATCCTGCTGGCCGTGAGCGGAAAGATGGCACTTGCGATCGAGAATGCACTCAAGTACCAACAGGCAGAAAATTCCGCTATCACTGACTATCTCACTGGACTGCCGAATGCGCGGTCACTGTTCCTGCAACTGGACCGCGAGTTGGCACGGTGTAAGCGCGACAATTCATCGCTGACTGTCATGGTTTCTGATATGGACGGGTTTAAACAGATCAACGACCGGTTCGGCCATCTGGAAGGGAACCGGGTGTTGCGTTTGTTTGCGCAGGCGCTGAAAGACAGTTGCCGCGAATATGACTACGTAGCGCGTATGGGCGGAGATGAATTCGTGGTGATCGCTCCCGGCCTGGCCGCCGATTCAGCGAGCAAGAAGGCCGAACAAATGCGCGCTCTGGCTCGACACGCCGGACATGAAGTTTGCGGCGAGGAGATCCTTTCATTAAGCGTTGGCCGGGCCGTTTATCCCGATGACGGCAATGACGCAGAGCAACTTCTTACTGAAGCCGACCGTCGGATGTACATCGAGAAACAGAAACAGCTCGCCTATAAGGACCGGCGAGCCCACCCGCGATTGAAATGCAGAGTGACCATCGAATTGCAGACTGAGGCGGGAGGACTTCCGATGTATGCCAATCTGACCGATATCAGCATGGGCGGCTGCTATGTGGAAACGAGTACGATTTTGACGGCGGGAAGCAAGATTAACATGCGGTTCTCGATGGATGACTCCGGTTTGTCCGCCGAAGGGGTTGTAACCAGATTGGACCCCGGAGCGGGAGTGGCCGTGCAATTTCGCGAGATGAACCGCGAAGCCCGCGAACGCATGTTCAAGATTCTGGAGTTCGTCCAGAAAACGACGACCTATTACAACAATCACTACTTGAACAGTCTGACAAAAAGCTGATTTCGAGGTCAGGTTAAGAAAGTGCGTTAGCAGCAACCTGCAGCGTCGTCGCGCGAACGATTTCCGAAGCAATCTGATCAAGCGGAAGAATCTTGTCGGCTAGTCCGGCCTTGGCGACGAAGCCCGGCATACCCCATACCACGCTGGTGGCCTCGTTCTGAACATAAATGCGCGCGCCGTAGCTCCGGAGAGTTTCACATCCTCGCAATCCGTCCTGACCCATGCCCGTCAAAACCACCGCCAAAGCTCGATCTTTGAACACTGGGGCGACAGAACGGAATAGAACATCAACCGATGGCCGGCAAAAGTTCTCCCGCGGCCCCTGGTGAGTCTTAAGAATCACCGAGCCGTTGTCTGGCTCAACCACCATGTGGAAGTCTCCGGGTGCGATTACGGCGCAGCCTGCTGAAAGTCGTTCGCCAGAAACGCATTCACGCACTGGCAGCTGCGATTTTGAGGAAAGACGCGCTGCCAGCATCCTAGTAAAGATGGGGGGCATGTGCTGTGCGATGAGTAAGGGAACAGGCAGTTGGGCCGGCAACATGGGAAGGAGGCGCGCCAAAGCGTCGGGTCCTCCGGTGGAGACGCCGATGACGACGATCTTGGCTGGACCCAGCAGGCGGCGTGGCAGTGAAGGAGGAGCAACGTACGGAATGGCTTTCGCGAGCGGATGGGCGAGGCTGTGCGCGCCCGGCAAATGACAAAAGGCGCGTATTTTAGGAATGAGTTCGCGTGTAACGGCATCGAGAGTTGCGGCCCCATCGAGATTACTGGGCTTGGTAACGTAATCAGTGGCGCCGAGCGCGAGGGCTTCGAGGGTAACCGATGCGCCGCGTTCGGTTAACGTGCTGAACATGATGATAGGCACGCGCGAATCGATCTTGCGCAATTCCCCAACGGTCTCCAGCCCATCCATTTCCGGCATTTCGACGTCGAGCAGAACCAGATCTGGCTTGGCGGCCGCGAATTTCGTTAACGCCACACGCCCATTGACCGCAGTGGCGACGACTTCGAGATCTGGATCCTGCCCGATTGCTTGGGATAACACCTTGCGGACGACTACCGCATCGTCGACCAGCAGAATTCGTTTTGGATCGCGATTGGCCATCGCTCACCGGGCGGGGCAAAAGGTTTTTCGCTCTGCGATGCTCATTCCAGTTTCCTTGCGGTTCCTCGTGCGCACACTGTCACTTCTTCAAGAGCTAAATTCGCGATTGCCGTTGGGCTTACTGAGATCAGCCAGATCGACGATCTTGTCGATATCCAGAGCCAGCAGCAGATGTCCAGAGAGTTTGTAGACCCCGTTCACCACCTCGCGAGCAAAATCCTGCAATGTTTCGGGCGGGCTCTCAAGGGTTTCCTCTTCCACCTCGATGACATCGCCGATCTCATCGACCAGCAGGCTCACTGCGCCGTCGTTGGTACGAACGACTACATTCATCGGAAGTTGCCCGGCAGGCCGGTCTTCTAGCCCCAGGCGCCGGCGCAGGTCAATGGCGGAAACAATCTGGCCGCGAAGATTGATCAACCCGCGGACTACGTCTGGCGCGAGCGGTACGCGGGTCATTTCCTGGTGCTGAATCACTTCCTGCACTTTTGGGACAGGCGTGCCGAACATGTGACCGTCGAGCAGAAAAGTGCAGAATTGTTGAGTAGAAGCCATAAGCTCTCCTAGAAATCTCCGGTTGTTAAGTCAGATCGGCAAATCCGCGAATAACATGGGCCACTGCTTGCTTTTCAACTGCTCGCTGAGCGATCGACGATTCCTCGGTACCGGATTCCCTGACTCTTGGATCTTCGTCGCCTTCAATTAGAAAACTCTTACCGATGGCGTCCACAGGGATGCCATCGTCTGCAATGTCTCCCTTCTAGCCGCATATCCGGCACCAATTCCACGACCCAGAAGACTACTTTGGGTCATGGCGGTTGACGCCGCTCTACACCTCATCGGCTTGACGTAGAAGGACTTCAGCAATGAGCGGCCAACGAAGTTCTGGAATGTCGATAAGGTCTGATTCCCAGCGCTTGAAGCCTGTCTTCGGCACCCTTAGACTTAAGAGAATGCATGTGCATATTCATGGCGGCCGCAGTCCAGGTCGAGTTCTGAAAATCTCGCTGGGCGTGACGCTGGCTTATATCGCGTTGCTGGTCGTCGCCGGCTTGCGCGCTCATTCCCTGGCGCTGCTCTCGGAGGCCGGCCACAACCTCTCGGACTTTCTAGCTCTGTTGCTCTCTCTGGTCGCGGTTTATCTGCAATCCCGGCCTGCCAGCTCTACCAAGACCTACGGATATCACCGTGCCGGCGTGCTGGCCGCGCTGGTCAACGCAAGCTCGTTGGTAGTGGTTTCATTCTTCATTTTTTTTGAGGCATTCCGTCGGCTGCAGCACCCCGAGCAAGTGCACGCGACCGTAATGATGTGGGTGGCGGGAGCCGGCGTCGTGATGAATGGAGCCATCGCCCTGTTGCTCTATCGTGCGGGCCGGGACGTGAATATTCGCAGCGCACTTCTCCATGAGGTCGGGGATACTCTGTCGACCGCCGCTGTAATTGCTGGAGGCTGGGCCATCCTGACCCTCTGAAATGCGGCAACACGACGGGGTGGGACTGGTCTGCGCCGGTAGCGTAGGGCAGTCATTCCTGGCCCGCATGCCGTCGTTGCTTGCGCGTCTAGGACCCATCAGGGCATCTTCCTACCGCGTTTCGCGCCAGATCTCGAATACTCTGCGCGCCGGGCGCGCGGCGTCGCATTACTCCGTGATGGAGCCGTGCCCTATGGTGTGGTTCGCCACG
>Ga0126370_10000190_pt1 | contig 22318 bp, 28 predicted proteins | sample PanSoiMetaPlot_3_FD_92586 | JGI IMG/M metagenome (GOLD analysis project Ga0126370, IMG submission 92586) | Tropical forest soil microbial communities from Panama - MetaG Plot_3 | ecosystem: Environmental > Terrestrial > Soil > Tropical forest > Bulk soil | place: Panama | collected 2016-02-17 | reverse complement strand
GATCGCGCTCGGCTGCGATCATCCCGAGACCGGCGTCACCAAGCCGGATCTGCTGCTGGTGCGCTGGGCCACCGAGGAGGACGCCTACAACTGGAAGCCGCTGCGGACCAACTCGGCCGGCGAACAGCGTTTGTCGGCCGGCAGCTACATCATCAACGGCATGCGCACCCGCCAGGAGATCCTCATCTGGACCGACCTGGGACTGTGGTCCATGCGCTACATCGGCATGCCCTATGTGTTCGGCTTCGACTCAATCGCCGAGGGATTGAGTATCATCGGCCCCAACGCCGCCATCAACGCGGGCAACGCGGTCATGTGGATGGACCGCGGCATTTTTTATGTGTACACGGGGCAGACCCAGGAGCTGGCCTGCTCGCTCAAGGACTACGTCTTCGGCGACTTCAATTACCTGCAGGCCTACAAAACCTATGCCGGCCACAACCACACCTTCGGCGAGGTCGTCTGGTTTTATCCGTCGGCGGACTCGCTTGAGAACGACCGCTACGTAGCCTACAACTACGTGGACCAGGTCTGGTCCAAGGGACAGATGGAGCGCACCGCCTGGCTGAACATGGGGCGGGCTTCTTATCCCGTGGCCGCCGACCGCTCCTCCAGCCTGCTCTACTACCACGAGTACGGCAACGACGACAACGGCCAGCCCATGCCCGCCTGGATCGATTCGGCGGACATCGACATCGACGGCGGCGAGCACTACCTGTTCCTCTCGCGCGTGATCCCGGACGTGACCTTCCGCGGCCAGGCTCCGCTGGGCGAGCAGGCCGTGGGGCTGACCATCTTCGGCCGCTCGGACCCGCAGTCGCCCAAGCGCGTGCTCTCACGCATCCAGGTCACGCCGCAAACCGGACTCGTGACCATCCGGGTGCGCGAGCGGCAGATCTCGTTCCGCATCGAATCGACCGCCGCCCGGACCAGCTGGCGGTGGGGAACCATGCGCACCGACATGCAGCCGGACGGACGGAGGTAAGCTTCACCTATGGCCCGCGTAGTGCGGCAGACGCTTCCCGAGGCTCCCCCGGTATACGACCAGGCGTATGTGGCGCAGCTGGCCAACGCCATCAACCGCTACATGGTGCAGAGAGAGTCGCTGGGCGAATCGATCGCCGCGCGCTTCATCATGACCGACCTGGTGCGGGTGGGAACCGGACCTGACGACTATCCCGACACCAAGCAGCTGGCCACCGGAACGATCTACCTCAAGCAGGTTCCGGGCGCGCCGGCGGGAACTTATTTTCTGACCGTTGTCACCGAGGGGGACTTATGAAGATCTCACCTACCGGATATTCCAATCCGCTGCGCGGCTTCCAGCGCAAGATGGCGCCGGACTTCGCCTCCAAAGAATTCCGCGACCCGGGGCTGCGCAACATCCGGCGCGCCACCGAGACCGGCCTGGGCTCGCTGCGCAAGACCATGCCGCACCTGCGCCCGTCGGCTTCGAAGATGGACGCGGGCGGCCCCATCAGCCGCATCTATTCGGGCGTACACCCCAACCTCTACAACCCCGACCCGCTGGCGCGCCAGATCCTGCTGGCCGCCCGGCGCATGGGCTCGCAGTTCTCGAACCCGGACTTCCGCGCCATGCCCGGATCGACCGCGGGCTTTCCCTATGCCGAAGGCGGCGAGGCCACAGACCCGGGGCCGCCCGGGATGGAGGAGCTGCTGGCGGGCGGCGACGAGGATCAGTCCGGGGAGCAGCAGCAGCAGAAACAGATCGTAATCGAGGCCATGCTGGCGCTCGAGGGCCGGCACCCCGATCCCAAGCAGGCGCTCCAGGCTTTTGTGGCCGCCTTCGGCGACCAGGCGCTGGCCGAGTTGAAACAGATGATGGCCTCGCGGCCGGACGACGAGGAGGGCGCGGCCGCGCCCGAGCCGGACGCGGACGACGCCGGAGGTCCGCCCGATTTCGACGCCGATGACCTAACCGCGGCCGGCGGCGGACTGCTCGAGGGGCCGGGCTCGGGGCAGTCCGACGAGATCGAGGGCAAGACGCCCTCGGGCCGGCCGGTGCTGCTCTCGGACGGTGAGTACGTAGTGGATGCGGCCACCGTCTCAGCGCTGGGCGACGGCTCGACCTCGGCCGGCGCCAGGCGTCTCGACGAGATGCGCAAGGACATCCGCAAGCGCGCCTACGGGCACGACAAGCAGGCCAAGCCCATGGCCAAGGGCGGCGCGGCCATCGTGGTGAGGATCGGTGGCTAGCGGAGGCCTCGACTACGAACTGGAGAAGGCCTTCCAGGCCGAAATCGAGTCCATCACCGAGAGCGTCCTGCGCGGCGACCCGGAGGATTACGCGGCCTACAAGTATCAGATCGGGCGAGTTCGTGGTATACAGTTTGCAATGACCACTTTGGTGGACCTGCGCCAGAAGGCGGGCGGCGAAGACGGGGAATTCTGATGGGCGTCGTCGCTGAGATCCTCACCGAGGACGAGCGCCGCATCTCGATCGCGCAACTGATCGATGCGCTCGAAAGCGGCCGCGGCTCGGCCGAAGACCAGCTGGCCGCACAAGAGAAACTGGACCTGTTCGCCGATGAAATCAGCGACTGGTTCCGCCCCTGCGGCTACAAGCTGCTGGTCTACATCCCCTACCTCATGGCCAAGATGGAATCGAGTTTGGTGATGCCCGCCGAAAGCCGCGCGCTCTACCAGTCGGCGTCGATTTGCGCGCGCGTCCTCGCCATGGGGCCGCAGGCCTACCGCGACGCCACGCGCTTTCCCGACGGACCCTGGTGCGAACTGGGCGACCTGATCCTGATGCGCGCCTATTCGGGCACGCGCTTCAAACGCCATGGCTATCCCTTCGAATACGCCCTGATCAACGACGACGCCGTGGACGGCGTGATGAAGGAAGGCCTGAGAGTCGAGAAACAGTAATGCCAGACGAACCGCTTGAAACCGAAACGCCGGCGGAAACCGAAGAGACCAAACCGGCCGAGTCTGCGATTGCGGTGGAGATCGAGCGCGAAAATGCGCGCCCTCCGGTCACCGACGAAGATCTCGGAAAACTCACCTCGGGCGGCGACGACGAGATCGCGCGCGCCAACGACCAGGCCAAGCGCATGGTCAAGGGCCTGCGCACGGCCTACCAGGAGCAGCGGCGGCGCGCCGAGCAATGGTCCCGCGACGCGGCCACAGCCGGCAACCTGGCCGAGCAGCTGTACCGCGAGAACCAGGCGCTCAAGGCCAACGTAAACCGCTCGGAGAACGCGCTGGTCCAGCAGGCGCAGACGCGCGCACAGGCCGAGCTCGAACACGCCAAGACCAAATACAAGCAGGCCCTGGCCGCGGGCGACCCCGACCTGATCGTGGCCGCCAACGAAGAACTGGCCAAGGCCGTGGCCGAGCAGCGCCATTTGAAACTGCTCGAGCCGGCCGCGGAAACCGCCGGCGGAGGGAGTGCGAATGGCAATGGCGCCGAGCGCACCGCCGAGAGCGCGCCCCCTCAGGCGCAGCCTCCGAGCGCCCGCACACAAAGTTTTGTGGCGGCCAATCCCTGGTTCGGCAAAGACCAGGAGATGACCAATTTCGCCATGCGCCAGCATCAGCATCTGGCTCTCGACGGCGTCACCGAGGAATCCAACCCGGACCTCTACTGGCGCACCATCGAGAACAAGATGAAAGAGGCGTACCCGGAAAAGTTTTCAGGAACAACAACCGCGCGGCCGGCCGAAGGCCGCGCACGGCCGGTGGCGGTCACCGGCGCCACGCGCAGCAACGGCGGCTCCACACCCACGGCAGACGGCAAACGGATCGTGCGCCTGACCGAATCCCAGGTCCGCATCTCCAAACGGTTGGGGCTGACGCCTGAGCAGTACGCTGCGCAACTCGTACAAGAAGAGATGGAGCAGTCCAGGAGGGTTCAATGAGCGCCGCCGGAGATCCCCGCACCCCTCGCGAAGAACAAACTCGCGAGCGCGAAGCCCGGGCCGCCTGGAAGCCCCCCACCAATCTGCCTGACCCGCACCCGCGCCCCGGCCTAGTATTCCGCTGGGTGCGCGTCTCGTCGCTCGGCCAGGCCGACCCCGGCAACGTCAGCAGCTCCTTCCAGGAAGGCTGGGAACCGGTCCGAGCGGCCGATTATCCCGAACTGGAATTCCGGCCGGAACGAGACTCGCGTTATCCCGACAACGTGGAGATCGGAGGCCTGCTGCTGTGCGCCGCCCCTTTGGCGTTAATGAAGCAGCGCACCGAGCATTACCGCGCCCTGACGGCGCGGCAGATGCAGGCGGTCAACGATCAGCTCGACCGCGAGCAGGATCCGCGCTTACGCACCATTCGGCAGCATGAAACCACCGTCGGCTTCGGCCCGGACGCGCGCCGCGAGCGCCGCTAAAGGCCCCCGACCCAACCCGCTGTTATAGAAGGAGCCTATGTCGCAAGTGGCAGGGCCTTACGGGTTACGCGTCGTCAAGATGCTGGGAGACACGCCCTTCTCGGGCGGCACCCACGACTACCCGGTAACGGCCACCAACGTAACCGCATTTTATTTCGGCGACCCGATCGGCCTAGTGGCCGGTCAGCCGACGGCGCTCACGGCCACGCCCGTGCCGCCGGCGACTTACCTCGCGGCGCCAACCGCCAACAACCCCATCGGCGTCTTCATGGGATGCCGCTACCAGGACCCCAAATTCGGGTTCGTCAACTCGCAGTATTTGCCGGCCGGAGCCATCGGGCTCGGCTACAAGGACATCTACGTGCGCATCGCCGACTCGCCCACCCTGGTGATGCAGATCCAGGCCAACGGCGTGGTCACCGTAGACAAGATCGGCATGAACGCCGCCATCGTGGGTCCGTTTGGCGGTGGCGTTCCCGCCATCGGCAACAGCGTAGTCGCGCTGCAGGCTTCCTCGGTAGGAGCCACAGCCGCGGCTCTGCGCATCTATGATTTCGTGCGCACGGCGGCTCCCGCGCCGGGCATGAGCTCGCAGCCGGGCGACCCCTTCACCGACGTGCTGGTGGTGTGGTGCCCCGGCGTGCATCGATTCCTGATCGGGACCGGACTATAGGAGCAAACGACCATGGCGATATCCAGAGCACAACTCCTCAAAGAACTGGTCCCCGGGCTCAACGCTTTGTTCGGGCTCGAGTACAAACGCTACGCCGAAGAGCACAAGGCCGTTTTCCAGATCGACAATTCCGAGCGCTCCTTCGAAGAAGAAACCAAGGTCACCGGCTTCGGCCCCGCCCCGGTCAAGCCGGAAGGCCAGGCCACGCACTACGACGAGGCCCAGGAAACCTACACCGCGCGCTACACCCACGAGACCATCTCGATCGGCTTCTCGCTCACCGAGGAGGCGTTTGAAGATAATCTGTACGATTCGCTCAGCGCGCGCTACACGCGGGCCCTGGCCCGGTCGATGGCTTACACCAAGCAGACCAAGGGCGCGGCGGTTTTAAACAACGCCTTCGACACCAACTTCCCGGGCGGCGACGGCGTGCCGCTATGCTCGACCGCGCATCCGCTGGTGCTGGGCGGCGCCACCAATTCGAATACTTCCTCGACGGCCGCCGACTTGAACGAGACGTCCATCGAGAACGCCACCACGCAGATCGCCCTGTGGCTCGACGACCGCGGCCTGCTGATCGCCGCCAAGCCGCGCCGCCTGGTCATTCCCGCCAACCTGGTCTTCACCGCCACGCGCCTCCTGCGCTCGCAGTACCGGCCGGGCACGGCGGACAACGACATCAACGCGGTCTACACGAATGGAACCATTCCGGAGGGCTGGTTCGTCAACCACTGGATCACCGATCCCAAGGCGTGGTATCTGTGCACCGACGTTCCCAACGGGCTGAAGCATTTCATCCGCGTTCCGCTCGAGACCAAAAACGATCCCGACTTCGACACCGGGAATTTAAGATATAAAGCTCGGGAAAGGTATTCCTTCGGCTGGAGCGATCCGCTGGGCATCTGGGGTTCGCCCGGAGGCGGCGGCTAGAAGTTTACTCTCCTTCGCCCGCGGGCTCCGCCGGCAATTGAGCCTCGGGCGCCAGACTGGCGGCCAGCTCGGCGTGCTGCGCCGCCTTATCTCCCATGTGCCGCAGATTGGCGGCGCGCTCCTTGGTATGGGTGCGATGGCTTTCGCCGTGTTCGTGCGCCAGCGTGCGCGCATTCTCGGCCTGAATCTCGGCTGAGCGGATGCGTTCGTTGGAGGCGATCTTGGCCTGATCGCTCTGCGCCCGCTGCTGGATGCGCGCGGCGTCGAGCTGCAGCTTGGCCTGATCGGTGCGAGCTTTCTGCTGGGCCTGATCGCGCTTCAACTGCAGTTCCTGCTGCTGCTGCTGGACTACCGGATCCTGCTGCGCCTGCTGGGCCTGCTGCTGGGCGGCCTGGGCTTTCGAAGCAGCCAGAACCTTGGCGGCCGCCTGCGCCAGAAGCGAACTCAACTGATGCTCGACCTCGGGCGGCAGGTGCGCGGCCAGGGGCGGCAGCGGCGCGCCCATCTGCTCTTCGATCTGCTGGCGGTAGAGGAAGGCCACGTGTTCGGCGATATGCGCCGCGCCGGCCGAGGCGATCGAGGCGGCCAGCGGATTCTGCTGCATGGCCTGCGTAACCATGGGATCGTCGGAGAGCGCCTGGTGCACCGCCAGGTGCGCCTTGTGATCCTGCCACTCGAAAGCCTTGACGGGTTTCGAAGTCAGGAGCGCCATATTCTCGCTCACCGGATCGGCGGGCTCGACCTCGGTCTTGTCGGGCACGATCTCGTTGGCGTTGTCCACGCCCAGCACTTCGAGCATGGAGCGGTGCAGGAGCGGCAGGTTGTAGAGCTGCGGCGCCTGGCTCGAGAGTTGCAAAGCGCTCTGGTAGACCATCACGCGCTGCGCCATGGTGGAGGCCGCCGGGTCGGAGACCGGCGTAATCGACACCAGCTGATCGTAGTCCGAAGCCTTGGCCGAAGGCGGCACGTGGCCCGCCGGCGGATATTCGTATTCGGGCGGGGTGTGGTCGCGGATGATCTCGGCGATCAGCGCCAGCTCGCGCCCGAGCGCGGTGTGGACGCGCGAGTAGACCGCGGCGATCACTTCGGTGGCGCGCTCGATCAGAGCCAGCATGGTGCCGACGGGGGCATTCTGCGTGGCGGAGGACAGGTCCAGGTCGGCGATCGAAGCGAAACTCTTGCCCTGCTCGACCAGGTCCTGGAGCAGCTGGAAAAGAACGGTGGATGGTTCCTTATAAGGCAGCGTGTAGATGGAGTCGGCGATGCGGCCGGCCGGCACGTCGGCGTCGCGCCACTCGCCCGGCTGAATGGGATCGTCCGAGCCCTTGATGCGCAGCTGCCGGCTCTTGAGCCCGCCCGGAAGATTGGCCAGGGTGCCCGCATCCACCAACTGCCGCAGGATGGAGGTCGAGCCCTTGGCGATGCCGCCGATCAGGTGCACCAGGCCGAGGCCGTAAGGACCCTTCCACGGCACGTAGCGGTAGTGCACGAAGCTCTGCACCTTGCAGCGGTCGGGATCGTCCTCGCGCCAGTTGCGGTAGATCGATAGCACCTGGTTGGAGTCGCACTCCATGGTCACCACGTAGGGCGACATGCGGTCGCGCTCGCCCTCGAGCGCCAGGTCGGCGTGGATCTCCCACAACTGGACGAGATCCATCTGGGTGTAGGAAGGCTCGAAGCCCGAGAGCCGGATAACCTTCTCCTCCACGCGATCGACCTGCAGAGGGGCGCGCGCCAGCGAGATGTCGCGATAGAAGCCGGTGTTCTGCAGGACCAGGATCTCGTTGAGCGGCACGCGCATGACGTGCGTGTAGCGCGGGCAGGTTTCGAGATTGGGGAAACCGTAGGGCATCAGGAAATCCGAGGCCGGCACGAACTGCGCCATGGGGCGCTTCAAAAGCGGATGCCAGAAAATTTTCTTGAAGGCTGAGCCGTCCACCGGCAGCGCGAACAGCAACTGGTCGCTCTCGTCGCGGTACTCGGGCATCTTCTCGGTCAGCCAGTAATTGATGTCGGCGGCCACGCGCTTGGCCGCCTGAATCTTCTTCTCGTCGGTTTCGCCGATGACGCGCGCCGAGGCCGGACCTTCAGCCGGGAAGAGGCGCGTGACGGCTTTGGACTGGAAGCGCACGGCCGCCTCGAGGATCATGGGCTGCACCACGCCGCAGGCGCCCTTCCAAGGTTGCGAGCGGTCCTCGATCTTGATGCCGAGCAGGTCCATGCCTTTGGCCAGGGCCTCTTCCCATTCCTTGCGGCTCTGCGCATCCTGATCGACGGCGGCGCGCAGGTCGCTCGCGATGGATTGCAGCACGGCCTCGGGCAGATGCCCGGCCAGGTTTTCATCGAAGGGCAGATTTTCGATGAGATGCTCGGGCGGCGAATCGGAGGGCAGCGTGACTTCGATCGAGCCATCGTCGAGCGCGCGGCTGGACGGCTCCGGCAAGTCGAGGACCGGCGCAGCGACTCCCAGTCCGTTCTGGTAGACATCGGGCGTAACGAGCGGCCGGTCGATCACGGCATCTACAGTTTACGCTGTGATCCAACAAACCGGCATAGGCGATCTGGTGTATCCACAATTGTGGATACAGCCTGTGGAGAATCCCGCCGAAAAGCGTTAGTGAAAAACGGCACTAAACAGTCGGCAAACAAGTGTAGGTATATGTCGGAAAATGCCTGTTTCTGGAGGAAAGTGCAGAGTTCTGTCTTTGGAGAATTTTGCTTGCAAAGCCCATCAATCTGGGGCAATAATCTACCAGTCCCTTATCCGTCACGCAACTTAGAGCAATTTCCATGACGGCCGCTACGATTCCAAAATTTTACTCCATCACCGAGATCGCAAACATCCTCCACGTCCACAAAGACACTGCGAGAGACTACTTCGGCCCCCTCAAGGGCGTCATACGTTTCGGCGAGTCGCGCAACTCCCGTATGCTCGTGCCGGAATATCTATTGCTTGAGTGGATGACCGCGCATGGATTCAAACCGCAGCCGGAACCGCCGACTCCCGCGGCGACGAGCAATGGCCGAAAAAGGAGGAAAAAGACTGCATGAGAACGACATCTGAAATTGAACGCGCACACGATCTCTTAACTTTCTTGCTCATGCACCGGATCGGCGACCTGAAGCAGGATGGGCTCCACGTACTCGATGGATACCAAATTCGCAAGTTGGCGGCATACACGTCGGTGCTTTGCTGGACCCTCGGCCATTCGCACAACCCGGCTTTCGGCGCGGTGCTGCAGGAGGTCGAAGCGGAACTTAGGATGAGAGGCCTCTCTTATGACCCACATACTCGGAGCATCTTCTCCATCCAATGAAAGACGACGTCCAGATCGGCGGCGACCAGGCGCCACAATTGAGGCCGAAGACCGAGGCCTGCCGCTCCTGTGGGGCGCAGACGGAGATGATCGGAGGGCGTTGCCTGAGTTGCCTCAAGGCGGCCTGGTGGGAAGCCACGGTGAACGAGCAGAAGCATCTGCTGCGGGCCGGGTACAAACCAAACATCGTCTTCGACGCCGGCGATCCGCACCTCGCCTTGATCGAGACGCCCGAGATCGCCTGGTGCGGTCTGGCGCTGCCGCTCCCGATAGAGCCGGCGACGATCGAGGCGCGCAGTTGGCGGCCGCCGGAACCGGCTCCCTTGGGGCTGTGCGCGGCGTGCCGGGAAAAGCTGGAAACAACTCTCGAGGGGTTGCAACGATGAATGTCCGACGAATGAATGCAAATCAGATCGTGCGCCTCGTACGGGGCGCCGAGCTCATGGCCCAGGTGACCGGCGAAAGCGTCGCCGATATCGTGGCGCACGCACTGGGGCTCGAAGCCGATAACGGCGCCGAGACGGCCGACGAGGAGACCCAGGCGGCCATCCTCGCCGGCGACTAAGGACAGAAGCGTCCGAAATAAAACCATCGCGCCCAAGATGTGGCGCAGGGAGGGATTTGTGTCTCCACCGAAACAGATCGCGCGACAAACCGACGAGCTCGAGAAGATCCACGCACTACTCGGCCTTTTCTTAAACGACCGAAGCCTGCGCCGATCAATGGATTTAAATGACAGCGGCCACGCCCTGCTGAGCGCCGCCCGGGATGTGCTCGCCTGGACCCTCGGCCGGCGCGACACGGTTTTCCATCTGCAATTGCGCATCATCAACGAGATCCTGGACGAGCACAGCCTGCGCATGGTGCGCCGCGGCGATGGCTGGCACTTGGAAATGAAGCCCGCGGCGCCGGCCAGAAAACCGGCAGACCGGGAAAACCAAAGGCTGCTGCGGGAGGGGTAGATGCTCACCTTTCACGAGACCCTGGAGAAAATGGCCGCCGCGGAATTGCCGCACAGCGCCAGCCGGGAGGCGCGCCGTCGGCGCAAGGAAGCCATTCTGCGCGAGCGACCGGAGCAGGTCTGGCAGCAGGTGCGCCGCCAAGTGGCGCGGGCCCTGACCGAGGGGAAGCGCGTATGAAGCGCATGCGCTTGATCAGCATGGAGGGCGCGAGCGATCCGCTGGACGGGCAGTTCGTAGTCGCCTACTTTCCGGACACGCACCTGCCCGATGGAAGCTACGACGGCGGCGATCTGGTCACCACACCGGACGAGCGGCGCGCCGGCCAATTCACGACCGAAGAAGCGCTGGCGCTCTACCAGTCGTCGCCCTCGTGCGCCTGCCACCGGCTGCGGGCCGACGGCAAACCCAACCGGCCGCTGACGCGGTTCCATGTCGAAATTTCCTGAAGGGAGAGTACGGAGTGGATCATGCTGCGCACCATGGATCAGAGAAGCGAACGCCAGCGAGCGCTCAGAGAACAGAATCAGGAGGTATGGGAGGAAGGCTTCCTGACGCTCGAGGAATGCGCCCGCGATATGAAGATCAGCCGCTCGACGGCGAGGCGCATTTTCCGCAACGAACCCGGGGTGGAGATATGGCGCACCCCGGGCAGCCACAGGCCCATCATCCGCGTACCGCGCGCGGTCTACGACCGGGTAATGCGGCGCTCGGCCAACCCCTTCCCCCGCGGAGCCTAGAGCGCATGAAAACGCGGCACGTTGCGGAAGGCCTCATCGAGAATGCGGTTGACGTTCTCCTGGCGTCCCGGCATCCAGGCCGAATAATGCCGGCGGATCATCTGCTCGGTATCGCCAGTCAGTTCGGCGATCACCGAAAGCGGCGTTCCGTTTTCGAGCAGGAGGCGCACGAAGGTGTGGCGGAAACGGTGATGCACGGGCTTCTCGGCCCACGGTCCGGTCTCGTCCCAAAGACGGATCAGTTTGCGCCGCCACACGTCGGCCACAACGTTAAGATCAGAAGTTGCATGCTCGCCAAAAATCCGCGGACCGAAGCGCGCGGCGCGCGCCCGGATGCGGTTGCGCAGAAATTCCGGAACCGGCACGCTCACCCAGGCGCCGTTCTTGGTGGCGCGGAGTTTGACGCCTGCAGACGTGAGACGCGAGATATCGAAGGCGGCCACGTCGGAGATGCGCAGACCGGTGAAGTAAGACAACTGGATGAAGTCGGCCAGGTCCTCGCCGGTCCACTTGCGCCGGTAGTCGCGGTATCGGGTGATCGGAACGACCTGCCGTCCGCCGCGCTTCTTGGGCCATTCGCGGATGTCGGTGCGGCCGAGCGAGCGGCAACCATCGAGCATGCGGGCGAGTTCCTCGTTGGTGAAGGGATTTTTTTGTCCAGCCGAACCGGTCTCGCCGCCGGTGCGCAGGGCGCGATTCTGCCGGCAGCGGATGCGCGCCGGGTTGCGTTCGAGGATCTCGTCCTCAACGAAGATTTCGAAGAAGGCTTTAACGACGCCCAGGTTCTTGCCGGCGGTGAGCGGGCTGACGCCCCAGCTGTCGCGGAACTGGCGCACGTGGGAAGGCCTCCACTCCTCGAGCCAGCGCAGCCCGAGAGTCTGGCTGAAGCGTTCGAACTTCGCGAGCACGACCTGGTACTTGCGGATGGTATTGCGGGCGGCGCCCGAATTTTCCTGTTCGCGCAGGCAGGCCTTGACGGCGCTCGCGATGGGCATGCCCGCCCCAGCCGAAGCGGGAGTCTCGGCCAGGGCCGCGGATCCAGAAGGCGGCGGCGCGGGCGGAGGAGCGTCGGGCGGAGTGATGTCCCAGCGGCCGGCGGCCAAGTAGGGAGCGAGGATTTCCTTGGCGCGCGACCAGTCACGCTGCCTGGTGGCGAGTCTCTGGTAAACGCCGTTCAGGGTGCCGCAGGCATAGATCCGGCAGGAGCAGGTTTTGGCGTTGCGGCGGCGCTCGTCGGTCTCAAAAGAATAGGAGCCCTGAGGGTGGCCGGCGGAGCAGCCAGGACCGTGGCGGCGCTGGAGGGTAATGAGGGCGGCGCTAGAGTCGTTCATGGGGCACAGTTTAGCAGCCGTTGTGCAATTTGTACAATTTTTTGGGGGTTGTTTCGCTATCTTGTTGAAAACAAACTGGCGGAGAGAGAGGGATTCGAACCCTTACTCGCCACTAATAACAAAGCAAGTTATTCAGTTTTAAAAAATCATACAGAGCAAATTGGTCACTTAGGGCTGTGGAGTTGTGCAATTTGCGCAATTCTACGGCAAGCGGGGTTCACTTATGAGTAGCCCCGCCACCCCCGTCCGCACCATCCGCGACGCCTGGAGCGGCTACCGCACGATCGTGCTCCGCGGCGACTCGCCGCCCGTCCAGATCCGCGAAACCCGCCGCGCCTTCTACGCCGGCGCTCAAGCCCTGCTCGCGATCGTCCTCGGCAACCTGACCACCGGCGAAACCCCCACCGACGCCGACTTCCAACTGCTCGAAAATCTGCACACCGAACTGCTGACCTTCGGCGGCGAGGTGAAGGAGGGCCGCGCATGAACCATGACTGCCGCGACCACCTGGAGTTCCGCGCCGGCGATTCGGTCGAGACCCACGGCCTCGACTCGGGTCCCTACGAGCACTTCCACGACGAGTGGATGGTCTGCACCGAATGCGGCGCCACGTTCACCACAGAGGAAGCCGAGCAGCTGCTCGAAAGCGCCAACTAACATGCCCCACGCAAGGAGAGGATCTCTATGCTCACACCCGCCCGTCCCCACAGCCGCATCCAGATCGCACGCGCCGACTCGGCCGTCCTGAGAGCGCTCGAACAGGTCTTCGCCGCGCAGTACGGCCGCACCATCATCGGCCGGCGCAACCGTCTCATCGCCCGCGCCATCCGCACACTGGCCTACTACGCCGTCTGGCCGCGGCAGCACGACCACGAACCGCCCGACGGCATGGAGACCCTGCTGGCCGTCTCGATCGTCACGCACCTCTATCCGCCGCCCCAGGAGCAAGACGAATGAAGATCCTCCTGCTCCAACTCGACGGGAAACTGCCGAACATTGCGCTGATGCGGATTGCGGCGCATCATTCGGGCGATGAAATAATGCTGCGGCGCGGCGGGGAGCGCGAACTGTGGGACGAGCCATGGAACCAGGTTTACGCGAGCGCCATCTTCCTGAAGACACGGCCGGCGATCGATCGCGTACTTCGCGAATATCCCGGAGCCATCATCGGCGGCACGGGCGTTGACCTGGCGCGGAACCTGGAAGAGTTCGGCATCACAACGCTGAAGCAGGATTACAGCGTCTATCCGGACTTCCCGCAATCCATCGGATTCACACAACGCGGCTGTAGGCTCCGTTGTTCGTTTTGCGTGGTGCCACAAAAAGAAGGCGCGATGCGTGGCGAGCAGTCGGTCTACGACATCTGGCGAGGCGAGCCATGGCCCCGGCAACTAGTCCTCCTGGACAACGATTTTTTTGGACAACCGGCATGGCGCGAGCGACACCGCGAAATAGTGGACGGGGGCTTCCAGGTGAGCTTCTGTCAAGGCATCAATGCGCGATTCCTGACCGATGAGGCGGCTGAATCGGTCGCATCAATGAACTACCGATCGAGCAACATGCGGGAACGCCGCATTTACACCGCATGGGACAACCGCAAGGATGAGGAGCGGCTCTTCGCGGGACTGAACCGGCTCGTTAAGTACGGCGTTAAACCCGATCACATCATGGTCTACATGCTCTGCGGCTACTGGCCCGGAGAGACGCATGCCGATCGGGAATACCGCCGATCGAAACTACGCGAATTCGGGGCGGACCCATACCCGATCCCTTATCAACGCACACCGGAACTGATTGGCTTTCAACGTTGGGTAGTGGGCGCGTATGACAAGCGCATCCCGTGGGAAGAGTGGGCAGGCGCTGTTTACCGGCCTGAGAAACTGCGCACCCCCATATCCCTACCGCTATTTGAAGAGGTCATCGAATGAAACCGCTCTGGCGCCATCAACTACAGGCGCTCGAATTCATCTCGAGGCTCTGGCGCAGCGGCCGGCGGGGCGTGCTGCTGGCGATGCACATGGGCTGCGTAGCCGGCGACGCGGACCTCATCGTCAACCGGGGAGGCAATTCAAAACACTTCACACTGCGAGAATTCCACCGCAAATTCCAAGGAGGGACCAACCGCCGGAGCGGAAAAGATATAGCGTGGAATCCTCAAATACCAAGCCAAATCCGCTCGCTAATCCATGGCGAGCTGCATCTCAACACCGTCATCCAAACCATCGCACGCGGAATCCGGCCGGTCGTCAAAATCCGACTAGCCTCAGGAAAATTCATTCGCGTGACCCCGGACCACGAAATCGCCGCGCCCGGCGATCAATGGATCGCAGCTGATCGCCTGAGCCCGGGCGACCAGGTGCTCACCAACGGCCAAGCCGCCTGCCGCGACTGCGGCTCGACCGAGAGAATCATCGTCTACCCCTACGCCAAGCATCTCGGGCTATGTCGCAAATGCGCATGGAGCAAGGGGCAGGCGAGCCGCCACAAAGAGAAGATCATCGACAAGGACGGCTACGTTCGCCTCTACCGCAGATTCGATCACCCCCGCCACAATCGCGCCGGCCAGGTCTACGAACACATCGTGGTCATGGAGAAAATTCTCGGCCGGCCCATTATCGTAGCCGAACACGTACACCATAAAAACCACGTCCGCCACGATAACCGTCCGGAAAATCTGGAGGTGCTCTCCGAGCGGGAGCATCTCCGCCACCATGGCCTCGAAGGCCACCACCTGCATTTAGATTCAGCCCCACATGTCTGTTTTATCCCCCGCACAGACACGGTCGTCGCCGTTGAGCCGGACGGCGAGAGCGACGTTTATGACCTCGTGATGGATGAACCCGCGCACAACTTCGTAGCTAACGGCGTTCTCGTTCACAACTGCGGCAAAAGTCGCGTGGCGGTCGAAGCGGCCGTGCGCCACAAGCTCCGCCAGATCCTGATCCTCTGCCCGCTGCGCGTAGTCGAGGTGTGGCGCGAGCAGTTTGAGATGTACGCGCCCGAATATCACTTCATCGCGCTCGACGACCGCTGGGGAACGGTCGCCCAGAAAACCATGGCCGCCATGCAGGGAATCGAGTGGGCGCTGGCGCACGACCGGCCCATCGCCATCGCCATCAACTACGAAAGCGCCCGCCTCTCGCCCTTCGCCCACTGGAGCGCCAACCGCCGCTGGCCGCTCGTGATCACGGACGAAGGCCACCGCCTGAAATGCCCGTCGGGCGCGATCTCGCGCTTCGTCGGCCGGCTCGGCCTGGTGGCCACGCACCGCCTGGGGCTCACCGGCACCCCCATGCCGCACTCTCCGCTGGACGTGTGGGCCCAGTTCCGTTTCATCGACCGCACCCTCTACGATCCGACCTATACCAGCTTTCGGACCCGCTACGCCGAAATGGACGCCTTCTTCGCGCAGAAGGTCAAGAGCTACAAGAATCTCGAGGACCTGCGCGAGAAGTTCTTCACCTTGGCCTTCCAGGTCGGACCGGAAGTGCTCGACCTGCCCGCCGAGCAGGATCAATACCTCTCGACGCGGCTCTCCCCCGAAGGCGCCCAGGTCTACGCCCAGATGGAGCGCGACCTGATCGCCTTTATCGAGGCCGGCGGCGTGGTCACGGCCGCCAATCAGATGGTTCGCCTGCTGCGCCTGGCGCAGATCGTCTCGGGCGTGGTCACCGACGAAGACGGCCGCGAGCGCATCGTGGACGAGAGCAAGCGCCGCCTGCTCGAGGATCTGCTCGAGGATCTCGCGGCGGACGAGCCGGTGGTGGTCTTCTGCCGCTTCCGCGCCGACCTGGCCGCGGTCCACGCCGCCGCCCGCGCGCTAGGCCGCTCCTCGGGCGAGCTCTCGGGCGAACAGGACGACCTGGCCCGCTGGAAGCGCGGCGGCCCGGAGGACCCGGTCATCCTGGCCGTGCAGATCCAGGCCGGCGGCGTGGGCGTCTCGCTCGTCCGCGCCCGCTACGCGGTCTACTACTCGATCGGCTTCTCGCTCGCCGACTACCTGCAGTCGCGCGCCCGCCTGCACCGCCCGGGACAGACCCGGCCGGTCCTGTTCTATCACCTCATGGTCGAAGACACCATCGACCACATCATCCGCGGCGCCTTGGCACGCCGCCACGATCTGATCGAAAGCGTATTGGAGGAACTGCCCAAATGCACGTCTCACCCGTCCCCGACGAAGGAGTCCCGCGCCGCCACGCCGGCCCCGTAGACGCCGAGCTCGAGGAACTCTCGCCCGAGCGCAAGGCCTTCCAGCGCTTTGTGGCGCTCACCCGCCAGAAGCGCACGCTCGAAAACCAGCTGGACGACCTCAAGTCGCAGATGGACGCGCTCGCCCTGCAACTGCGCGACTACCTGGGCTCGGGCGGCTACGAGCGCGTGCGCGTAGACGGCATGACGGTCTACTGCCGCCGCCAATTGTGGGCGCGCAAGCAGGACTGGGCCTCGGCCGAGGAAGTCTGCCGCCTGCTCAAGCAAGGCGGCATGGGCCACTTCGTCAAGGAGGCCTACAACTCGCAGACGCTCTCGAAGCACCTGCGCGAACTCGAGGAGCAGTACGCGGGCGAACTGGCTTCCGGCCAGCTGGCCTCGATCAGCGCTCTGCTGCCGCCCGAGCTCGCGCGCGTGCTCAACGTAGAGCCCTCCTACCAGGTGGTCGCGGTCGAGGTGGGCTGATGCGCTCGGACGCTCAACTGCTCGACTGGGCCGAGCAGCATCTCGACATGCTGTCGATCAAACGCCCGGAAAGCGCCGACCACCGGCCGCCGCGCGTGACCGTGGACTTCTCCTTCAGCTCGTCGGGCGCAGCCGGCATGGCCGACGGCAAAACCCTGCGCGAAGCGCTCGACGACGCCGTCCAGCAGGACGATCAGGCCGTCGGCGTGGACGACTGGACGTGACCAGAATTCTTATCAGTTCCGCTGGGACGAGCCCGGTCGAGTCGGGCCGCCGGGCTCCGAAGCGGCGGGGTCCGTCAGGGCGGGTGCGCGGCGACATGCCCGCGCGCTCCTCCTGGCGGGCCGCGATTCCCCGGCCCGTTCCTTGAAAACAGGCGGACCCGAAGGAAGGCGCCAACCTCTTCGGGCCCGCCCGCCCAACAGTCACACACAACAACAAACAGAGGAAGAATAGCATGCCTAAAAAAGAAACCGCGCTGGCCCGCACCGCGAGCGGCGCTCCTCCAGCCACCGTCCAGGCCCTCGAGTATCCCATCCTCGAGCCCGGACAGATCGAGCAGACGCTCGAAATCTTCAAGGAGAACGTCGGACCGGGCGGCGTCAGCGCGCTCGACCTGCCGCGCATCAAGTGCCCCACCGGCGGCGACATCACCTGGAAAGTCCCCACGCTCGAAGGCGACGCCCACGAAAAAGAGATCGAAGGGATCGTCTTAGCCTGGAAGCCCGGCCGCCTCTTCTGGCGCAAATCCATCTCCGACGGCGGCTCGGGCAAACCTCCCGACTGCACCTCGCGCGACGGCTTCATCGGCCACGGCGACCCGGGAGGCGAGTGCGCTGAGTGCCCCTACGCCCAGTTCGGCTCCTCCACCAAGGGCCGCGGCCAGGCCTGCAAGCAGGTGCGCCAGCTGCTCATGGTACGGCCGGGCGAGATCCTGCCGCACCTCATCACCGTGCCGCCCACCTCACTGCGCCCCGCCAGCCAGTATTTCCTCATGCTGCTGGGCCAGCGCATCCCCTTCTGGGGCGTCACCACCAGGATCCGTCTCGAGCGCGCCAAGAACGAGGCCGGCATCGACTACGCCAAATTCGTCTTCACCAAGGGCCGCCGCCTCACGCCCGAAGAACTCCAGGCCATCGGCCCCTTCCACCGCGAGATGAAGTCCATGCTCGATCCGGTGATCCTCGACGCACGCGACTACACCGTGATCGAAAACGACGCCGGCGAAGCCGCCCGCGAGACCAGCGGAGAAACCGCCGCGCCGTAAGCGGGAAAGGATCGCGGATGGACGATCCGGTCCGCACGCCAGAGGACAACTTCGGCCGCTTCTTCGCAGCGCATCCGCAAGCCAAGGCGCAGCCTGCTCCTCCCCGGGAGCCGCCTGCGCCCGCACCGCCGCCCCCCGGCGAGCCCGCACAGGACCCCGCCTTCCAAACCCAGGATCTCGGCCCGCCCGAAGAAGCCGTCACTTGCTGGCTCGAATCCGAAGAGCGCTTCGTCAGCTGGCAGGAGTGGCGCGCCAAGACCCCCTTCGCCGTCGAGGTGAGCCCGGCTGATCCGCTCCGCTCTGCCACGGCCATGGAAGCCACCTTCCCGGACGGCCGGCGCGTGCAACTGCGCGAGACCGGTGGCCGCTGGGAACACTTCCTGTTCAGCCGCCAGCGCCGCCAGTGGCTCCGCCAGCGCGACTCGGCCAGCCCTTCGAGCGAACACGCCCGCCGCTGGACCGAGTCCCTCTACGGCCCGCCGGCCAGCGCCTGGAAAGCCACCGAACGCCGCGAGGCCACGCCCCCGCCCACCGAAGCCGAACCCGAGTTTTGAGGAGGAGACGCCTGCCATGACCCCCCAAGCCTTTTTCGAGTTGCTGTGGCGGCAAAAGCCCGACCACCTCTACATCCAGACCTGGGCGCTCCAGAATAAGCAGTCCTTCTACTGCCTCCAGACCGGCAAGGCCGCCCGCTCGACCGAAACCTACGCCCGCGCCGGCTACGACGCCTACTGCTGCGTGGCGCTCTCGGCCAAAGACCACGGGCCCCACGCCCGCTGCCCCGCCATCGAAGCCGCCGCCATCGCCGGCCTGTGGAGCGACCGCGACATGGCCTCGCCCTTGCGCAGCCAGGGCAAGAAGCTCCCCGCCACCGTCGAAGAAGCCGACCGCATCCTGCCCGAGCTCTTCCCGCCCTCGCTCACCATCCACTCGGGCTACGGCCTGCAGGACTGGTGGCTGTTCCGTGAAGCCTGGGTCTTCGAAGACTCGGGCGATCGCGAGCGCGCCGCACAGCTGGTCTACGACTGGCAGACCATCCTGCAGTTCCGCGCCGCCCGCAACGAGTGGAGCTACGACCGCCTGGCCGACCTGGCCCGCCTGCTGCGCGTCCCCGGAACCTTCAACTTCAAGGACCCCGCCAACCCGCGCCCGGTCGAAGCCCTCGCGTTCCACCCCGAGCGCATCTACAACCCCAGCGAGATCCGCGAGTACATCGACGATATCTTCCGGACTGAGAAGCAGGCGGCCGCCGAGCCGCCCACCTCCGCAGCCACGCCCGCCACAGCGTCTGCGCCGCACCCAGCTGCTACGACAAAGCCCCAACCCTTGAAACGAGGCCGCCCGCCCCTCTCGGGCTCGGAGTTCCAGGCCCTGGCGCAACTCGACGCCAACGACCCGGTCTTCTCCATCACCGTCAACCCCGACGCCCAAGTCCCCCAAGACGACCTGGATCTCTGGCTCGCGCAGGACCCCAAATTCGCGCGCACCTGGCGCCACGACCGCCCCGACCTGGCAGACCAGAGCATCTCCGGCTATTGCCTCGCCCTGGCCAACTTCGCCGCTGATATCGGTCTCGCCCCCCAGCAGTCCTGCGATCTCCTGGTGCACTGGCGCCGCCGAATGGGCCGGCGCATCCCCAAACACACCGGCTTCTTCCGCCTCACCATCGCCAAGGCCATGCACCGCTCGCTCGAGTTCCACGCTCCCGCCAAAGAACCCGCCAAAACCGATCAGGACCAAGAGTCGCCCAAGCCGGCCGAGCCCGAATCCGTCAGGGACGCACTCAACCGCCGCAAAAAAGAGCCGGCCGACGACCGGCCGCGCTTCCCCCTGCACCCGCCCGACCCCCTCGGACTCCTCTCCTCCGTCCTGGGCTTCGAAATCAAACGCATCGTCCGCATCGAAGGCGAGGACTCCAGCTACCGCCTGGAAACCCCCGGCAAAGAGGTCCGCATCCCCAGCACCCGTTCGCTGATCGATCAGAACGCCTTCCGCGGCATCGTGTTCAGCCAGATCAAACACCTGGTCGCACGGTTCAAGCCCAATGACTGGGAAAGCCTGGTCCGGATCATGGCCGAAGCCTTCGAAAACCCTCCCGGCAACCCCGAAAACGACTTCAAGGAATCCGCCATCACCACCATCGAGGAGTATCTCGCCCAGGCCGTCTTCATTACCAACCTGGAAGGGCAAACCGCAGAAACCTGCCGCCAGCCCATGATCATCGACGGCCACGTCGCCGTCCACAGCCGCGACTTCCTCGCCTACCTGACCGCCCACGGCCACCGCAACGCCTCCCTCCAGGACGCCACCTCCATGCTGGAGGTCGCCAGCGACCGCTACATGCGCATCTTCAAACGCGGCATCCAGCGCGGCCAGGGCCGCTGGCTGCTCTCCCCCGCCCAATTCCCGCCCGAGACCCATGCCGGCGACGGCGAAACCCCCACCACCGAACCCGCCGGGGACGCCCTTCCGCCGGCGGAACACAAAGGAAAAACCAACGGCCATGCATCCCAAACCGGCGCCAAGCCTCCCTCTACAACCTGACGATCCGGAGCAAGCCCTCGCCCGCGTGGGCGACCGCGACCACTCCCAGACCAACCACTACCGCATCTTCGGCCCCCCGGGCACGGGCAAAACCTGGCACCTTATCCGCCAGATCATGAAAGCCCTCCTCCGCCACGGGCCCCGCATCCTGGTCACCAGCCACACCCGCACCGCCGCCCTTGAGCTGGTCAACCGCCTCGGCCCCTTAGCCCAGGGCGACCCCGAGCGCGAACTCCAGATCGAGCAGATCCGCAAAAACGTCCGCACCCTCCACTCCCACTGCTACCGCGCCTTAGCCGACTACCAGAAGGCCCCCATCCACCTGGCCAGCAGCCACGTCAGCCAGTGGAACCAGCAGCATCCCGGCCTGCTCATGACGCTTGAAAACGAAGGCCAGTCGGCCGCCAGACTGGAAGAAGGACTGGCCGCGCTCGGTCTCTCCGAAAACGCCTCCAGCCAGGACCTCCCCGATCCCGACGCCGTCTACCGCGATCGCACCCGCCTCAACGAGTTCATGTCCCACGACGCCTCCCGCATCCCCCGCGGCGACCTCCTCTTAGCCGAACTCAACCGCCTCCGCGGCCTGGAGGAAACCCGCGGCCCCCACGACCAGCGCTCCGCCCTCCTGCGCGAATTCGAAGAACTCTGGACCCTCTACAAACACACCCACAACCCCCCGCTCGTGGACTTCACCGACCTCATCCAATTCGCCCTCGAGCACATCCATATCGCCCCCGGCAACCCCATCGTCCTGTTCGTGGACGAAGCCCAGGACTTCAACCGCATGCAGTCCCGCCTCATCAAACAATGGGGCCGCATGGCCGAATACTTCGTCGAGGCCGGCGACGACGATCAGGTCCTGTTCTCCTTTAGTGGCGCCTCCCCCGACTCCCTGCTCTCGCCGCCCCTCCCGCAGGGCCACCACATCGTTCTAAGCCAAAGCCAGCGCCTCCCCCGTAAAATCTTCGACCTGGCCGAACGCTGGATCCACCAAATCCCCCCGGAGCGCCGCCAGGCGAAAACTTACGCCCCCCGCGACGCAGCCGGCCGCATCTCCCTCATCTCTCCCGCCCGCCTCGAAAAAACCATCCACGAAGAACTCACCCTCATCCCCCCCGAACCCGGCCGCCCCCCACGCACCGTCATGATCCTGGCCTCCTGCCGCTATCAACTGGCCCCCGCCCTCCGCCTCCTCCGCGATCGCTACATCCCCTTCCACAATCCCTACCGCCCCTCCGCCAACGAATGGAACCCCCTCCGCGAAGGCCGCTACGCCCTCCGCACCCAGGTCCTCGCGCTGCTGGGGATCTTCGAACGCCCCTGGTGGACCCTGGCCGAACTCGACGCCTTTACCCACGGCCTCTCGATCAGCAAGGACGGCGGAAAAACCGGCGCCCTGCTCCACGGGGCCCGCGCCTCGCTCGAGCGCGCCGCCGACGCCTTCCCCGACCAACCCCTCGCCCCCCCCGTCCCCGACCTCTCCCCCTTCCCCCTCCCCCCCGCCCCGGCCCATCTGGCCGCCTCGCCCCCCG
>Ga0126370_10000189_pt1 | contig 22408 bp, 23 predicted proteins | sample PanSoiMetaPlot_3_FD_92586 | JGI IMG/M metagenome (GOLD analysis project Ga0126370, IMG submission 92586) | Tropical forest soil microbial communities from Panama - MetaG Plot_3 | ecosystem: Environmental > Terrestrial > Soil > Tropical forest > Bulk soil | place: Panama | collected 2016-02-17 | reverse complement strand
TGGAACGCTGCTGCAATGGCTGGTGCCGTTTCTTCTGGCTGCGTATTTCTTCAAAGAACGGCAAACCGCCGGTTTCGTCTTCTGCCTGTTCTTCTTCTTTGAGAATTGGCTCTACACCGCGACATATATGGCGGATGCGCGGGCTCAGGAGTTGCCACTGGTGACGACGGGCGATCCGGACTTTGTGGAGCACGATTTTCATGCGATCTTCTCGAGTCTCGGAGTTCTCGAGTACGACACCAAGATTGCGGTGTTCGTACGGATGCTGGGTTGGTGCGGGATGCTGGCGTGTGTGGCGTGGCTGGCGGTTCGGGCTCTGCGGGCATCTCAGAAGAGCGCACGGGGGTAGGTGGGCTTCGAATCAGTTCTTTTATTTTCCGTTGCGTCAAGCACGCGTTCCCAAAACCACCGATCACCGAAGTCACGTAGACCCTAGCGGGGGACCGGGCTACGCTTTAGGCGATGGTCTGGCCGCAGTACTTATAAGAAAGATGTGATGCAACTTCGCCCCAAAACACGCTCGCGGATTACCGCAGTTTTCGGCGCCCTCCTCCTTTTGATCGCTGGAATCTGGGCAATCCGACATTTGAAGGTGGAAAAAAATGCCGCCACTTCTGTCTGGGAACAGGCGGCCCCGATCGCTGAACCCGTTTCCGTGGCTTCCCCTCGAGCACCAGTTTCTGAACTGCAGGCTGGCACGTCGAGTGGTCCGGAGGTCATCGCGGGTTCCGAGCCTGAAGCCACCGGTGACGAGGCAAGTGCTCTGGCCTCGGTCGTTGATTCCCAGTTAGCTGATTTCCACGAAGGGATCACGCTCGGCCAATGGGTCGGCACGCGCGACCAGTCGGAGAATTGGCAGACGTCGGATGACAAGGCCTATGTCGCCTGCCGTACCTATACGAGTACCGAAGCACTTCCTTCCGGGTTGCAGGTTACACGCACACTCTACTTCTATCCGCCCGACGTCCCCACCCCGGCAGTCCTCCCGACAGAGAGCGGACAGCGTCTCATCAATCAGACCTGCCAACTGGCCGAAGTTAAGGTCCACGTTCCCGCGACCGTCTATCGGAACGGACACTTCCTTGAGCAGTTTTTGAAGCAGCGCTTGGACGAAAAATACGGGCCGGAATAAGTCTGAAAAGAACGCGCTACCAGTTCGAGAAAGATGCTGCCGGATGGAAGGCCGGCTCGATGGAGATCTTTGCCGACTACAATTCCCTGGCGCGCGACAATAACGGTGTCAGCATGGCCGCTGTCGAGGTTTCGGCTCGCCTGCCCGCTGCCTACGACGTAGAAGAAAAGCCAGATTACGGGTTGAAGCTGTACCGCTATCGTTCCATAGAGAACGATCAGTTCCATCGAGCGGTTGCCATAGCCGGCGTAGATGTGGCGATCGCGGGCCGGATGACACATCTCTTCGAAGCTCTCTTCCTTGCCAGCGCCACGCCGGAGGGGTCAGAGCAGACCTCCAGCCAAAAATCGCGGGAGGCGGTACTGCCTGTATCGACCGAGTGGTTGGGTGCCTCGAAGGGACTGCCTCCGCTGCGTTACGCAGCGGCCCTTTATGTCGCCGATCAGTTGCTTGTAACTGGCAGCCGCTGGGGCCAGCCCGAATGGAGTGACAAAGCCAATAGTGATGTCCGGTCAGGTCTTGAGAAGCTTGGTGCCACGTTTACATACTACGACCCGTGCGGTTGTTATGAGTATTCAGGAAGCTGGTTGGAGGAGGCACGAAAACTCGATCCCGAAGGGACGGTCGGTCAGATGGCCGTGCTAGTCACGCTCGTGCGAGGCGGCTCGACGAAAATTGACAAAGACGAACAGCGGGACATTTTTCGCACCGTAATACCCGACGGTGAATGGCTGCTCACGAAAAAACCAAACGCAGACGTAGCGCAAATTCAGTTCATCATCGGTGATGCTTACTCGGACATGGTCGCACTAGCTGGCGGAGCCGTTCCCGACTACGGCGAAGCTTTTAGCCACCAGGAAGGCGAAGCAGCTCGCGAGAGAGCCCTACAACGCTATCGCTTGGGCCTAGCCGTCGATAGCACATCGGAAAACGCCAGGGACGCGTGGTTGCAGGCCTGGCATCTCCAAGCTGGCCTGCTTCCGGAGACGCGATTCGTTTACGAAGGCGATTAGTGACTATCCGGTCCGTGTCAGTGAACCGTATCGCACGAAATGAAACCGGGCTGAGCTCCCGGTCAACAAAGCCATCCTGCAATGCTTCAGATCCTCGAGTAACCCTTTGACCTGGCGTCCGTGCCGTTGTAGTCTCTGCTGTTCTCTGCGCTGTAGGGCTTTGAGACTCGTTGTCGCGTTCAAGAAAATCTATCTGAGGAATCCGTGCGCAAATTCTGGCTGACTGTATTTCTCTTATCTCTGGCGTCAATCTGTGTGGCGCAGAACGATGCTGCTTCGTTTGCTACTGAACTCTTCCGCTACCGGGTGGACGCGAACATCGTCTATCACACGGCAAATAACTATCAGAACAAACTCGACGTTTATCGGCCCGCCGAAGATTCAAAGCCCACCCCTGTCGTTGTGGTGATCCACGGCGGGGGCTGGGTGGAAGGCACGAAGGAAGAACGCGTGCTCGAAATGATGCCCTATCTGCAGATGGGCTTCGCTGCGGTCAATGTCGAGTACCGGCTCGGGCGGATCTCACTTGCTCCGGCTGCGGTCGAGGACTGCCGCTGCGCGCTGCATTGGGTCTTCGCGAATGCCAAAAAATACAACTTCGATCCGTCACGCGTTGTGCTGCAGGGCGGGTCGGCGGGAGGACATCTGGCTCTTATGACCGGAATGCTCACGCCGGCGGCGGGGTTCGATCGTGAGTGTCGCGGTTCTGGGGACAATTATTGGAGCGAGAATCCGGGCACGAGCAAGGATCCGCGAGTCGCGGCGATCGTGAACTGGTTTGGCATTACCGACGTGCTCGATGAGTTGCATGGATCACACGCCAAGGGATATGCCGTCGTGTGGATTGGCGATCAACCCAATGCGGATGAGATCGCGAAGCTTGTTTCGCCCATCAACTACGTCACCAGCGATGTCCCACCGATTATCACGATCCACGGAGACAAGGATTCTCTCGTTCCCTATGAGCAGGCGGTGCGTTTGCATAAGGCACTCGATGCGGCGAAAGTGCCCAACGAACTGCATACGGTCGCGGGCGCGGATCACGGCGGCTACACCTTTGAACAGAATCAGAAAGCTTGGGCGGCCGTACGACAGTTTCTGCAGCAACACGTGAAAGGGCTAGGAGCCGCAACGAATCCGAAGTAGAACTTACGGGACCCAATCGGCGATGAAGATGTTGGTCTCGTGCGGGGCTTTGCCGTTGCTATTGGAGGCCCATACCAGTTTCTTACCGTCAGGTGAGAACATGGGAAAGCCATCGAAGCCATCGCTGTAGGTGATGCGCTGGAGATCGCTGCCGTCCGGATTCATTGTCCACAACTCAAAGTTTCCCTCGCCGCCTGTGGCGTGGGTTACCGGATCGTAGTTCGAAGAGAAAATAATCTTCTTTCCATCGGCGGTGAACGCCGGGCCGAAGCTGGCTGCGCCGAGGTTGGTGATCTGCTTCTTGTCACTGCCGTCGGACTTCATCAGCCAGATCTCAAGAGATGTGGGGCGAATCAGATTCTGCGCGAGGAGCGCTTTATAGTCCGCGATGTCCTTTTCGTTTTGCGGATGATAGGCGCGATAGACGATCCATTTGCGATCGGGAGAAAAGGTTGGTCCGCCGTCGTAGCCGAGTTCGTGCGTGAGTTGCTTCACGTTCTTGCCGTCGGCGTCCATCGTGTAGATGTCGAGATCGCCGTTGCGCACGGAGGTGAAGGTGATTTTCTTGCCATCGAGTGAGATCGTGGCTTCTGCGTCGTAGCCCGGGGTCGTGGTGAGTTGTTTCAGGTCGGAGCCGTCGGGGTTCGCGGTGAAGATGTCGTATCCCGCATAGACTCCCCAGACATAGCCCTTTGAATAATCGGGTTTCGGCGGGCACTCGGGACTCGCGAGGTGAGTTGAGGCGTAGAGGATCTTTTTTCCGTTGGGATACCAGTAGCTGCAGGTGGTGCGTCCTTTGCCGGTTGAGACCAGGTACTGGTCGGTGCCGTCGATGTTCATTTCGAAAATCTGGTCGCACTTTACGTCACCGTGTGTGGACTGGAAGATCAGCTTCTTGCCGTCGGCGGAGAAGTAGGCTTCGGCGTTAGATCCACCGAAGGTTAGTTGATGAACGTTGCGGAGATGCTTTTCTTGCGGGGTGGCCATGTCGGGTGGCGCGGAGTTTTGCGATGTGGCAAACGGCGCAAGCAACAGCAAAGCGAGCGTGACAAGGGCGTGTTTCATCGGATCGGGTTAGTTTAACGCATGGGGAACGTGATGGGTTGCCCTAGGGCATGTGCTTGCGGAAGGAGTTGTCTTTCACCGCCGAGAACGCGGAGAGCTTTCCGCAGAGGACGCCGAGAAATGCTCGCCTATTTTCTAAGTACCGAATGGGCCTGTCGCCACTCGCGCAAGGTTTTCGAGTTCTTTGGTATAGATCGGGCGGAGCAGCATTGTAGAGAACATTCTTTCGATATGACCCACTAATCCGCCGCGCACCGGGAGTTCGGTTGAGATCGTAACGTGCGAATCTGCGGGGGCCGTGCCTGGATCTACGGTGAAGGTTGTGACTGCACCGTTTGTATCGAGGTCGCTTTCGACAAGCACGCGACCGGGTTCCGGTTCGGTGATCGCGGCGCGGAAGTTTTGCTTCTTTCCGAGCGTGCTCATCTGGAAACGGATGATGGTTCCAGCGCCGGTACCGCCCTGCTCCACGATCAGGCTGCTGAATTGCTTTGGGAGGATGCGCTGGTGGCCATCGCGGTAATCAGCGATCAGCGAGTAGACGCGATCACGGCGGGCAGGAATGATGGCGGAGGCGGAGATGGTGTGACGTTCGGATTTGCTTTCCATGGCTTCGGGCTTCTGGCTCCGGGCTTTGGCAAGTCGTGCGACTTGTGTATTCCAAGGATAATGGGCAGCGCTTACTTGTGGAAGTGATTGCGGATAGCCTCAGCCTGGACGCGAGTCACTACCGCCGATAATGCTGCGGCATCCGCTTGTTTCACGGCTTGTACACTGCCGAAATGTTCAAGGAGGCGGCGTGTGGTTCTTTCTCCGACGCCGGGGATTTCAAGGAGTTCTGTGGAGCGGTCGCGCATCTGGCGCCGTTTGCGATGGAAGGTTACTGCGAAGCGGTGGGCTTCGTCGCGAATGAGCTGGATCAGGTGCAGGACTGGCGAATGGTGGTCGAGCGCGATGGGATCTCTTTCCTGTCCGTAGACGTAGAGAATCTCTTCGCGCTTGGCGATTGACGCCAGCGGCTGATTGATGATCTCTAGCTTTTCGAGAGCTTCGGCGGCGGCATGGAGTTGGCCGAGACCTCCGTCGATCAGAACCAAGCTGGGCAGGGCTTTCTTTTCGTCCTGCAGGCGCTTGTAGCGGCGCGTCACCACCTCGCGCATTGAGGCAAAGTCGTCTACGCCTTCGACCGTGCGAATGATGAATTTGCGGTAGTCGGATTTCTTCATCTTGCCATCTTCCCAGACGACCATCGAAGCGACAGTCTCCGCGCCTTGGATATGGGAGATGTCGAAGCACTCGATGCGTTTCGGCAGATCGGGGAGGCCGATGACTTCCTGGAATTCTTCCTGAATCTTCCGCGCGTTGGGCTTCAGGACGCGGAAACGCTGATCGTAAGACTGCTTGGCGTTGTTGCCCGCGAGATCGATCAGGGAGCGCTTGTCTCCGCGTTGAGGCACTAGGATATGGACGCGCGCAGCGCGTGGGCCGGTTGCGTCTTGATCGGAGAGCAGGTCTTCGAGTTCTTCACGATCTTCGAAATCTACCGGGACGTAGAGATTGCGGGGGACGTATGGCTGGCCGATGTAGAGCTGCTTGAGCAGGGCGGAGAAGAATTCGCCGGGGTGGAAGCGCAACTTATCGTTCTGCGACCGACGCTCCTTGCTGTCTACAAGGCCCGTGGAGTTGTCAGAGGCATCAACTCTGCCAGCAAGTTGCATAGGTCCTTCGCTTTGCTCAGGATGACAAGCAGAGTTTGCGTCCCTTGCCGCTAACTGCACTGGCGAGCTCTGCTCGCCTGGACGGACGAATGCGTCCGTCCCCACCTGCTCCGTGGTTACGTCCGTGTCTGCGCTTAGGGCGAATTCTGGGAGGTCTTCCCAGAAGAATTCGCGGCGGTCGACCATCTTGCCGCTGCGCATGTGGAAGAGGTTCACCGCTAGCATACCGTTTTCGTAGTGGTAGCCGAAGACGTCGGCGTCGTCACCTTCGGCGGCCGCGATGCGCTGGCGCTCTTGTAGCTGTTCGACTGTCGAGATCAGGTCGCGATAACGGGCGGCGCGTTCGTATTCCTGATCTGTGGCGGCTTGCTCCATGCGGGCGCGTAGTGAGCGGGCGAGATCAGTGGGGCGTCCTTCGAGGAACATCTTCACGTCGCGGACGGCTTCTTGGTACACGTCAGGACTCGTTAGATTCTCAACGCAGGGGCCGAGGCACCGCTTGATGTAGTACTGCAGACATGGCCGCGGATGGAAGCGGGTGAGATCGACTTTGCACGAGGGAATCAGAAAATTGCGGTGGATGAGGTCGACAATACGGTAGGCAAGGTTGGCAGGGAAGTACGGACCGTAGTAGGCGCTCCCGTCCTTGCGCAGGCGGCGCGTGACGTAAACGCGCGGCCAGCGCTCGCCAAGCGTGAGCTTCACGTAAGGATACGTCTTGTCGTCGCGCAGCAGAATGTTGAAGCGCGGCTTGCGCTGCTTGATCAAATTGTTCTCGAGCGCAAGAGCTTCTTTGTTGTTGGCGACGACGATATAGTCCACATCGACGGCTTCGCGCACTAGCGTTCCGGTCTTTGCGTCCTCCCATCGTCCCTCGTGGAAGTAGCTGGAGACGCGGCTGCGCAGATTCTTGGCCTTTCCCACATAGATCACGTCGCCTTCGGTGTTCTTGTAGAGGTACACGCCGGGCTCTGTGGGAATGGTTCGAATCTTTTGGAGGAGATCCATCGAGGTACGTCTATTTTATTTGATGGCCGAGGAAGTGCGGTGGAAGCAAACGGACGTTCTTCAGCGGGATTTGCGGGTCAGGACGAGTTCCATACCGGCAACGACGCTGCGGCTGGGCATTAGTACGCCGGGGATTTCCTCATAACCAGTATTGCTGAGGTTGGCGAGTTGCAGGTAGGGGCGAATCATGCCGTTTTTGCGCGAGACAGCGAGATCCCACACCGGATAAGCCTGATGCGCAAAACGCTGGGTCATGCCGACTCGGGTGCGGGCGACGAGCCAGTCATGCCACGTGCCAGTCCAGCCGAAAACGGCGTGATGCGACGGGTAGTTGAAGACATACCGTGAGACCGATCCTGGGACGGGGACCTGGTCGCCGTGAAGAAAGGTGTACGCGACTTGAACCTGCTGCTGGTGTCGAAGAAGAAAAGCACCGTGCGCCTCAAGTCCGGTGAAGTGGAGCGTGTCGATGTTGGCAGCGTGATAGAGGCCACCGGTGACGAACTGAACGTAGTCGATGAGGTTAGAGTCCCAGCGACGGAAGAATGTAGTTCCCGCCGTGATGTGCTGCGTAGGATTCCAATCGGCTCCGGCTTCCAGGCTCCAAGTGGATTCGGGTTTCAAGTCAGGATTACCGACGGTTGCGGGATCGGAGTAGTAGAGGTCGGTGTAGGTGGGCAGACGGAATCCGCGACTGCCGCTGGCATGCAGCTTGAAGGTTGGCTTGATCCAGAAGCCGGCGGCAAAAGTCGGAGTGAAGACGTTGGTGCCGCCACTGAACAGTTCTTCGCGGGCTCCTGCGGAGAACGAGAACCGGCGTAGAGTACGAAACTCGAAGCTGGCGTAGACCGCTTCGCGGTTGCGCGCATGCCGGCCGAGGTTGTTGCTGTCGATGCTGTCGCCCTGGCCTTCAGCGCCGTATGAGAGAGCTGAGTTGTCCGAGAGCGAATCATGGCGGCGCAAGGCAGCCTGCCAGCTTTGGTCGATGTGGTTGTTCTCGTAAATGGAAGGATCATCACGGAACAGGATGAACTCGTCGGTATGCCGGCGATATCCGAATGCGGCGGTGGTGCGCTCGCCGAGATCTTGTTGCGCAGAGGCGAACCAAGCTTTCGTGCGTTCCCACGAGGGAAAGTTACCGTAGAACTGGTCGGCGCCGAAGGGACGGTCGCTGCCCGCGAAGATAACGTCGGTTTGCCCGAGAGCAGTATTGAACCGGGTCTCTGAGGAGGCCGAGCTGCTGCGATAGTCGCGATCCGGGATGAAACCAGTGGAGAAGTCACGGTCGGCGGCGATTGTTTCTGACCAACGGCGAAGCAAGAATGATGCGAAGACGTGCTCCTGATTGAATCCCTGATTGCCCCCGCCGGCCCGCACTCGGAGCTCGGTGGAGCGGGCAGGTGACGTGACGAAGTTGACCGCGCCCCCCATGGCATCGGAGCCATAGAAGGTGGACCCGGCTCCGTGCAGGACCTCGATGCGCGAGATTGCCTCCAAGGGAATTGGCAGATCCATGTCGTGGTGCGCGGTCTGCGCGTCATTGATTCGCAGGCCGTTGAGCAGTACGAGAGTCTCTGCGAAAGTCGATCCGAGGATGGTCAGGTCCGCTTGAATGCCGGCGGGAGCGCGCTGCTGCAGGTCGATGTTGGGGTCGAACTGCAGATAATCGATTACGGAGTTGAAGAGCAGAGGCGTTTCTCGCGTAGGAAAGGATTCGACGGAGCGGTCATTTTCCTGCAGCGGGGCGGGGACGAATGTTCCGATGACAACAATGGATTCTTGCTGTTTGGGAATTGCTTCTGCAGCGGGCGGCTGTGATGGAACTGAAGCCGGCGTTTGAGAAAACGCACTGCAGGAAATGAGCAGGAGCAGAAGCGTACTCTTGCTGAACATAGAGAAGTCACAAGAGTATCAAAGGCTGGCGAGAAAGATGCTTCAGGTGCCGGTGTGAGTGGAATCACCGACAGTTACCGTGTGGTGACGAATACGGAAGTAGCTCAAACTGTATAAAAATTCCATTCTTTATGTGGGTTTGCGTAACCCCGAAACCAGGTATAGCGGCTAGACCACGTTCTCGACTTCCGGCAACTCATTGAAACGTATATACTTAAGGTGGACGCGTCGAGTGGAAGCAACTGGCATCCATCGTGCAAAAGTGGGAATTGGGACTTGTACTGCCGTAAGCCATCTCCCAGGCCTTAAAAATGCTTTCCGCGCGCGGGTAACCTGTGCGCATCAAAAGAGATCGATTAAGGAGCCATACCCTATGAATCGCACTTCGTTAGTGATTTGTCTGGCAGCCAGCATGGTGGCCACCGTCGGCTGCGCCAGCAAGAACTACGTGAAGCAACAGACGACGCCACTGATCAACAAGACCAATGAACTCGACGACTTGACTGCGAAGAACACGCGTGACATCAAGGACGTGGATGCTCGTGCGCAGGCAGGTATCCAGGCCATTAGCGCGAAGACCGCTGAAGTCGAGCAGAAGACGCAGACCGCCAGCCAGAACGCAATCCAGGCGCAGCAGGTGGCTGACGCAGCCAACGGCCGCGTGAATGTGTTGACCAATACAGTGGCGAATCTCGACAACTATCATGCCGTGGCTGAGACCTCGGTGAAATTCGGATTCGACAAAGACATCCTGACGCCGAAGGCGAAGGAAGCTCTCGATCAGCTCGCGGGAAGCATTGCCTCGACGAAGGGATACATTATCGCGCTCGAAGGCAGCACAGACTCGGTCGGACCGGCGGATTACAACTACGAACTCAGCCAGCGGCGCGCGAACTCGGTTATTCAGTACCTGGCGACGAAGTACAACGTGCCTGCGCACAAGATATATGTGATCGGCCTGGGCAAGGACAAGCCGGTCGAGTCGAACAAGACTCAGTCTGGCCGTGCGGATAACCGTCGCGTCGACGTACGTCTGATGACGAACACAGTGGGCGCCGGCACGCAGACCACGCCGACCACAGGTCAGAATAATCCTTCGATGTAAGGTTCGTTCGAGAATTTACCCTCCTCTCCGGAGGACTTCGCCAAACAGGCCGCTCGTAACCTCCCCCCAGAGCGGCCTGATTTTTTTGTCAGCCATCGCTTTCGATTTCGAGTTCTTTATTACCGCCGAGTTCGCCGAGCAAGGCCGCCGAGATCGCAGAAGGAACGGGTGGCTACGATTCCAGTAAACACACTGCTTGTTTTTCCACTCCTGGCGTAATATTTCAGCCATGCCATACTCCAACGTTTCGAGACGGTCGTTTCTTGCGATGTCAGTGGCCTTGCCGTGGGCTGTGCGTGGAGTTGCCGCGGGCCTGGCGACGTCAAAATCAATCCCGGTCGGGCTTGAGCTTTATTCGGTGCGAGACGAACTGAAGAAGGATCCTGAGGCTACGGTGCGCGCTGTGGCGAAGATGGGATATCAGTGCGTCGAGTTTTATGGGCCTTATTTCGAATGGACTGAGGCCCAAGCCAAACAGATGCGCAAGGTGATGGATGCCGTTGGCATCCACTGCTACTCCACGCACAACGACGAGGACAATTTCAGCGACGCGAAGATTGATCACGCGCGCGAATTGAACTTAATGATCGGCAGCAGGTACATGGTGCAAGCGTGGAGCGATCCGAAACCCAATCTCGACAGGTGGAAGGCGGTAGCGGATCGGTTGAATGCGGCGGCGGACAAGCTCTCTTCGTCGGGGCTGAAGGTCGGTTATCACAATCATGATGCCGAATGGAAGCCGATCGACGGCAAGCGGCCGATCGAGATCATCGCCAGCAATACGAGTCCTTCGATCATGCTTCAGCTGGACGTGGGGACGTGCCTGGAGGCCGGAGCCGACCCGGTAGACTGGATCCGAGCCAACCCTGGGCGCATTCGCTCCATCCATTGTAAAGACTGGTCATCCGATCCGAGCGTTGGGTATAAGACACTGTTCGGGGAAGGGAAAGCGGATTGGAAGGCGATTTTCCAGGCTGCCGAGAGCACCGGGGGAACGGAGTATTACCTGGTCGAACAAGAGGGAAGCCGGTATCCCGAACTGGAAACGGCGAAGCGATGCCTAGAGGCGTTTCGATCTACACACAAGGGACATTAGAATAGAACTATGCGAAGTTGGCTGTTGATTTTGCTACTTGGTGGCGTGCTGGCGCAGGCGCAGAACCCGAATTCGAATTCACAGACACCAAGGCCGAATTCAGTTTCGAAGGCGCCCGCCGAGAATCCCAACCTTGCGCCGCCGAGGTCGGATACCGTGAACATAAAGGACCTGGGGGACGAGGCTGGGGAGAGTTCGAGCAAAGAAGACCCGGTTGACTTGAGTCCGCCGGCCGATGATGCGAAGACGCATCCGCACAGTTCAGAAATGCTCGAGGATGAGGGTTCCGGTGATACGGGCGAGCTTCGGCCTTGGGATCCACACAAGGCAGCGAAGGACGTGGAAGTTGGGGATTTCTATTTCAAGAAGAAGAATTACATCGCAGCCGAGAGCCGTTACCGCGAGGCACTCTACTACAAGGACAACGACGCGATCGCAACCTACCGGCTCGCCGTGTGTCTGGAAAAGATGGATCGCGACGAAGAGGCTCGTGCGGAGTACGAGAGTTATCTGAAGATCCTGCCTTATGGACCAGAAGCTCCGGAGGCCAAGAAAGCGATTGAGCGGCTCAAGACTCATGCGGCGAACGCAAAACCGACGAAATAGTCTCCAGCCGGCAGACTGCCAGCAAACCGCGTTCAACGCTGGCGTTTTGCAGTCCGCTCTCCCCGCTTAGAATCTTTCTCTCCATTGCCGACACGGCTATGCTCGGCCTCTCCCAGGATCAGACTTGTTGGCCAGTTCGGACCGGAATGGACCGTGCCAACTTTACGTTTTGCGCCCCGGATAAGATTCTCAACTGTATCTACACAAGCATGGATGGCTTGCGTCTTGAGAGGACCTTCAAATCCGCCGCGAATGATCAGCATCGCAGACCCATGCATCAGGGACCAGATCGCGAGCATGAGGCGGTTGTGATTGCGAGGATCTCCCCCAAGCCGTTGGGCCAGGCGTTCGCGCATGAGATTAAACGATGGCCAAGGCTCATTCAGAGAGGGGGGCTTGCCGACGCCATCAAACAGCACTTCGTAGCCGTGTGGGTGTTCGAGAGCAAACTTCAAGTAGTTCTCAATGGCAGCATTGAGGTTTCTGGTTGTAGTGAGGGCAGAAAACAATTCGCCGCGCGTCTTTAGCCGCAGTGCGCGCCTGATATCCTCGCGGTCGCGATAGCGCTCGTAGACGGTGGGAGTGGTCGTGCCGGCGGCTTTCGCAATTGCACGCATGGTAAGTGCTTTTTCACCGCCGCGGGCCCACAGCCGCGACGCAGCTGCCAGAATTCGTTGTTCCAACTCAGGATCGGGATGCCTGGGCACCTTTCCTCCATTCCTCGGGGTAATCCTTGTACCGTGTATTAGTAACGGTGTATACTTAATCCCACGAGCAAGCAAACGACCTCGCAGGGTGAGTCGCGCCGGATTGAAGCCTGGCAGTCCTCCCAAAATGATCCACGGGGCTCGACCTGCGTACCTTCCCCAGGAAAAACCAAAACAAGGAGCTGTACAACATGCAGTCTGGAAGTAAGAAGCAGGTTGACGTCGTACGCCTCAATGCGGACATCGCGGCGGCCAGCGTGGAACTACTAAGCGCTCACTGCGCAGCGGATCGCGTTCGTCTGCAATACTCGCCGAAAGAAGTGGCTTCGTTCGCCGACCCGAAAACGCTGAAACGGGTCATCACCTCCTCAGAAGCCGTGTACCGCTTTTTCGCCGAAGTAGCCGCGCAAGTGGTCGAGCATCGGGAAGGTAACGGCGCCTAGGCGCCAAAGTTCAACCATCCTCTGCTGTAACCCTATCTGAAACTATTTCTCGACGCGAATGAACTCCCCAGTGGACGCATTGACCGCCACGTTTAGCTTGGAGTTTTCGCGCCCCGTGCCATAAATGACGTGCCACACGAGTTCATTCGTATTGTGATTCCAGTCGCACACATAGGTCACGGGCGTATCCGGCGCTTTTTCCAGCACCTTGTCGCCGCCATGCTTCTGAGCCGTCTCAAAAGCCTTGTCAGAGTCGATCTTCAGGAACGCCACGTCCCATACCAACGTTGAAGAGTTGGTGGGACTGTAGCTGTCCTCCGTGCCGGGATTGATGCCGCGGGAGGGCGCTCCATCCGCTGCGCTGCCGGACCAGGTAAAACCCTTGGCGGACCGCTGAGCCGGTGATCCAAAATTGGCACGCCACACGGCCCACTTCCCGTCGTGGCCGTCGCCGTCGCTGGTGGCGATGGATTCGATGCGATAAGGCCGGGCATCCTGATTCCATCCCCGTGCCGCAACGTAAGTTTTTTGAAATCCTGACCGTGCAGTCAGGAGTTCTGGTCCTTTTACTTCGGGTTTAGTCTCCGCGGGCTTGCTTGAATCAGAGCAGGCTGTCAGCAGGGAAAGTAGAAAAAGGCAGCCCACTGCAATCATGTTGCGTCGAATAAAGCGGGAGTTCTCATTACGGACACGAATTTTTTCCGCGGAGAAAGCTGCGGAAGGTGAATGGCAAGGGGTAGCCCTGTTCATGGCATCCTTCCTGATATAAGTAAGTTTGTTTTTTGTATGCGGCATCATTCTAACTGAAAGGTCGACAAAGGTTAGTTACCCTCGTGGACCCTCACCTCCAGCGTTTGCAGGATGAAGTCAGCATCGCAATTCAGGGATTGTCGGCGAGAGAGTTGAACAGCCGACGTCCTGACAAATGGTCTATTGCCGAAATCCTCGAACACTTGTATCTGACGTATACGGGGACGACCAAGGGTTTTTCGCGCCTGCTTGCTGCGGACAAGGCTCAGGGAAACGTCCCGACGATGCGCCAGCATTTGGGAGCATTCGTTGTAACCGGACTCGGATACTTCCCGAATGGAGTGAAATCTCCGCAGGTGGCCCTCCCACGGGGCTTGCCATCGGAGAGAGCCGTATCGGAGATTGTTTCGAAGCTTGCCGAGATGGATGAAATCATGTCGAGATGCGCGGAGAGATTTGGAGCGGAGACAAAAGTTCTCGACCATCCGGTCCTGGGACCGCTCTCGGTTTCTCAGTGGCGGAAATTTCACTTGGTTCATGGCCGTCATCATCTCAAACAGGTTCGACAGCTACGAAGGGAATCGCAAAAGAGCATCGTGGTTAAGAAATTGGAGTAGTCCAAGGTCCATTGCCTGCAACTGCCTGCGAGGAGTCCCAACTCCGGCAGTTGTTCGATGGCAGGGATGCTTCGACTCCGCCGGAGTTGCGCTTCGCTGCACTCCGGCTCCGCTCAGCAAGACTCCGGGTCGGGGTGGTACAGAATACGGTCACACTGTTCCCTCAACCGTTCTAGGATTCACGAGTACGGAAAAAGAGCGCCGGCTGTAACGCGGCGCTCTGTGAGAGCCGTGCAAACAGCTAAGGTTCGCGAACCGAGCTTGGGACACCGGCTTTGCGCGCTTCCTCTTGCATATCCTCCATTTTTTGCTTGGCATCATCCAGGGCTTTTTGCTTGTCAGCAATCTGCTGCTTGTATTGAGCGTCCTGCTTGTCCCAGTCAGTGGAGTTTCTCAGCCTGTTGCCGGCATCGCCGTACATGGCTGCGGCGCGAATCTGATATTCACGCTGCACGACGTCGAGTTCACGCTGGAGCAGATCGATCTGCTTCTGTTGTGACTCAAACTTTTCGGCCCATTGTTTCAACGCAGCCTGCTTTGTCGTGTCATCCATAGGCGCGCTGCTGCCGGCGCTGGCTGCAGGAGCGGCCGCGCTCTGGGATTCTTCGGCCTTTGGAGTTGGAGCGCTTTCAGCCGATTCTGCAGGCTTGCCTACAACAGACAGGTGTTCCTCCCGTGGCAGGTTGTCGTTATCGAACACCTTGGGCTTGCTCTTGGCTTCGGGAACCTTGCGGACCTGCTTGGCGTAATCGCCGAGCGACGGGCTGGACTGACTCTGCGTGTTTGACTGAGTCTGATCCTGGGCGTTGGACGGGATTCCGTAGACCGCGAGCAGCAGCACGAGTCCGATTCCGTAAGTTTTGATTTGCTTCATAGCTCCCACCTCGTTTTTGAGAGTCATTGCTGTTCCTTGCGGGCTTCGCGCCCGGTTTTCAATTACTTCATTTCGCTGAATGTCGTAGGGCAAGGCTCGAGGAATCCTTGGACGTCAGAAATCCGCCAATGGTTCGATCGAGCTGCACCGCTTCCTGCGCAATATCGGTTGCGATTTCTCTTGCCAGTTCGGGATCGCGGTTGTTTGCCAACTGCTGCGCGAAGCCGGAAATTGTCGTTAAGGAACTGCGAAGTTGCAGCGCCATCTCGGCCGAAATTTCTCCGTGCAATTCCTGCTGCCGGCGCATGCGCTCCATTTCGCTGAGATCGTTGATGACGCAGGCCACGCCGAGAAGTCCGCCATCGGCCGCGGGAACGCGTGAGATTGTCATCCGAAGAAATCGCTTCTCTCCAGAGGGGCTTTCATAGTCCGCCTCAATTTCACGACGCTTGCTGCCTTCGCGGAGGACGGCATCGATTTCGTCCACAATTCGAACTGTTGTATCGGGCGTCTCGTCAGGAGAAACACCTGGTGAAGAGAACGCGGGCGAATGTACGGCGGAGGCACGAAAGATATCCTGCGCACTCATCCCAGTGGTTGAGGCAAATCCCAGAATGGACTTTGCGGCCGGATTCGCAGTCTTGACCAGCCCGTTACTGCCGAAGACCAGAACTCCACAAGAGAGGTTTGACAGTACGGTTTGGCTGAAATTCTCCGTGGTCCGGGCGCGCTGTTGCTCGGCTTGCGACTGCACCTGCAACTCATGTTTCTGTTGCTTTAGCTGTTGGATGACTGTGTTGTAGAGATGCAGAGGCAAAGTATCAATCGATGGCGAAGCTGCATCCGAAACGTCCGCTTCCGCCGCGATGTTCTTCCGCAAGCGACGGATCATATAGAGTCCCAGAAAGAACGCCGCCAGACCGCAGAAAAACACCATGGCTGCGCGCAGCAGTACGGGATTAGCGAGAAGTCTCACCAGAACCTCCCGTACCAGCGCAGAAAACGATCGCCGAAGAAGAGGGCGAATAAGGCCATACTGCCGAGAAAGACCCCAAACGGCATCTGGTAATTGCGATAGACCACCTGCGCGGACTGCCAAGCGCGCTGCCGCGCCGCCTGCGCACTCGTGAGTCTCTTAGCGAAGCGATGCGTGCGCTTCAACCACACCACCAGCACGGTGGTAAGGCCAAAGAGGGAGCCGACCAGTGAGGCAGTGAAGATTGTGAATACGGTGAGTTTGACTCCCAGGAAGGCACCGATCATAGCCATGAGCTTGACGTCGCCAAAACCCATGCCTTCGGTACCGCGCCAGCGAAGATAGATTGCACCAGCGCCGTAGATGAAAGATGCCCCGACTGCGGCGCCCAGCAGGGAATCGAAGAGCGAGAGTAGTCGCGCAGAAATATCCCCGCTGAACGGGAGATCGATCATTCCGGGCAATAACTGAGAGATCAGATCGTTTACTGGGACCACCAGGCTGAAGAGGATTCCCAAGGCTAGTCCGGTCAGTGTCAGTTTGTCGGGCAGGAGCTTGGTCTCGGCGTCGGTGAAGATCAATCCGAAAAGCAGAAATCCGAATGTGCAGTACTTCAACGTGGAAAATGTCAGGCCGAAATACCAGTAGCAACCGACGAAGAGCACACCGGTCAGCAACTCGATTATCAGATAACGCGATGAGATGCTGGTTTTGCAGTGCCGGCAGCGTCCGCGCAGGATTAGCCAGCTCAGTACCGGCATGTTGTCGTAAAAGGCGATCGGCTGCTTACATTTTGGGCAAGCGGAGCGGGGCGTTACCACGTCAAGCCCAAGCGGCAGGCGATAGATACACACGTTCAGAAAGCTGCCGAAGGCGAGCCCCAAGAAAAAAATCGCCGATGCGAAGACAGGATCCACTTGGTTCCAGAATGCGCTGACAGGCAACGGCGTACGCTTGCGCGCGCCTCTCCTGAAGAACGCTAGATTCCTTGGTACTTGAAAGGATTATAAGTCGTCGATTCCGAGTAGGACTAAGGTACTGAAGTCACTGGCCGGGAGGCCAGTAACGACTAAGCCATTGAATGACGGGTGCTTACACCTATGGACATGGACCCTGAAGCAGATGGTTCCGGCCCGAGGAAAAAAACACTACGGCACATCAAATTCGGATCTAGAAGTGATTTTCTCAGCGGACTCAGCGGTCAAGCTTTTTTTTACCGCCGAGGTCACAGAGAAAGGCCGCAGAGACCGCGGAGAACTGCAGAGGCATCATGGAATGAGATGTCTCAAAATCCAGCATCCGAACCAACGGGTTGGACTTCCGTAAGGCCCAGTGAGTCCAACCCGCTCAAGTTGCTACTTCGCCTGCACGGTCTCAATATAGTTCACCAGATTCGTAACTCTCTGCTGAACCTGGGCTTCGTGGCCTTGGTCGATGCTGGAGAACAACGGTCCCCAAACCGGCATGTCCTGGCTCCCGTGGGAAGGCGTGGTGGCCTGCCCGCGGATCACGGCAGCAACGTGGGCTGCGGGATATTTCCCCGCGCCTTTTTGTGCAAGAGCCGTCAAATCAGTAGGATTAGTCTTCATGGCGGGGGCCGCCGGGCCGTTGCCTTTGCCATCGAGTCCATGACACACGGCACAATAACTCTTGTACATCTCCTTGCCCGATGTGGAAGAGGTTTTGGTGATCGGAACATGCTTTATGGTAGGAGTGCTTGGAGCAGGGGCCGCTTGCCCCAGGGCGAAGACTGACAGCATCGCTAAAACCGCGACTGCAGTGATGAATTTCATAACACGCATACTCGTTCCTCCAGGGCCACGCGGCCCGAACAGTCACAACAGGGCAGTCTAGGCGTGGGAAATCGTGAGGAATGTGTTTGAAATCACAATCGTCTGTGACGCGTAGTCACGAAGGTGCTAGCGCGATTAGCGAGCCGCAGTTCCTTCCATAAAGAATGCATTCGCAACCGTCGCCTCAAGGCGCAAGTTCTTGAGTTCACGGTACTCTTCCGAGTCGTACCAACGTCGGGCATCTTCCAGGCTGGGGAATTCGACAAGAACCGGAAAAGTGGGTTGGTACGAACCTTCGACGACTTGGAAAGGTCCACCGATTACCAGGTAGCGTCCTCCGAATTTTTCCACCACCGGGGCGACTTGGGAGCGGTACCGTTCCATCTTTGCGGCATCTTTAATCGCCAGAATATCCACCAGAAAATGAGCAGGCATAATCGAATCACCTCATAAGAGCAAGAAACCCAGAAGTTACATGTCCATTAAGAACAGTCAATCGAGCGGTTTCTTCATGGGAAGGCGAAGCGCAGCAGGTCACCTTCGAGCGAGACTGCGGATGCGTCTGGCGCCGGAAAACGGCCTGCCCAATGGTTCCAGGTGGCTGGAACCAGACGGGTTTGCGCCGAAGGATGCTCCACCCAACCCTCGGCCGTCTCTTCCCTTAGGAAGACAGAAAAAGGGACTCCGCCAGCAGAAACCGCTTCGGATTTCCATTCGAACAGACTCGCGGCCAGGCTCTCAGTCAGAGCCTCCCTTGCATCAAGACAGAGGATCCAGCCAGAAGATGGGCATGCGAGATATCTCGCGTCCGTAGCGCCGAGCTTTGCTCCAAGGATGGTTGCTCCGTAATCGCGTGCAACCGTCAATGTGCTGTCCTCTGATTCGTGGTCGAGCACAACAATGTCGTCGCAGGGATAGAGCGTCTCCAACAAGCGTCCCAGCCGCAATGCGTCGTTATTTGTGTGAACAATGGCAGTAATCGAAGGCATCGGTTCGTATAGAAAGACGAAAACTAAATGACGAGAGTTTACACCGTGCCTGGGATGGACAATTGGAGTTGTTGCGGAGACACTGGCCCGAGCTGGAGTCCGCTAATCTCAAGCTCAGCGCACTGTTTGCTCCAATCTGCTGCCGTGAGTTGACCCTTGACGAGCTTGTCCATGACTTCAAACGGGCTCAGCGTGGCCGCTGCCCGGCTGAGGTGAAACACTCCAGGAGTGTGCCGCAATGTCCATCCGAGGTCGAGCAGTGCAAGGGCGAAGCCAACGCCGATGAGGTAAGAGGCGCGCTGAAAGCGCTGCTCGGGACCAAGTAGCATTCCTTTAGGATCGCGCATCCCGTTGCCAATCTGCTGCAGCTTGGGAACGACACCAGGCAACGACTCAACGCTAATGCCTTGCAGAACGGAGGAATATTCTTCCGCAAACTTCTTCCATCCCGGGACCGTGACTCTAGCGGCGACGTCGTCCCATGATACGGAGGCCAGCATACCAGGCTTCATATCGGGATTGACGTGCTCGAGGAATCGGAGTTCTGTGAGCTGCGGCTGGTCAAGCAGACTAATGGCCGAGCGTGTGTCCTGCGTGACGATCTGGGATTCGACTTTTTCGGCAGCGGCGATGCGTTCCCGCAGTGGCGGATGACTGTCGTACGGATTGGTCTTTGCATCACGAATCTGCGTCACAAGATAAGTTTGAATCTGCTGGTGGATGTGTGGCACCGCCGTAAATTGGGCAAATCCCTCAGCGATGCTGGGCGCAGCACCCTGGCCTAAGATCGGGGCTACTTCCGTTTGCCAGTAGACCGGCCACGCCGGAGTCCCACCGTGGATGGAGCGCAGTCCATCGACCAGAGCCTGGCGTCCGGCAACGAGGCATGCCAGCTCGTCGGCCCGATATTCGCGCTGCCGCGAAGCGAGATTAATCGCACGAAGAAAGAGCTTGAAGTACCACTTCATTAGCGTGCCGACGATCATGTACATGATGCTGAGGACTGCAACGCGTGCGACCTTGCCAACCGATCCGATGTTCTGGAAGATCCGGACCATGGCATTTTGTGTTTTGTAAACCCAGGGACCGAGGCTGGTGTCACCGCCGTAGTAGTGTGCGAACTCGTGGGCCAGAACAGCGCGAAATTGAGAAATGGTAAGGATCGAGAGCAACGGTAATCCCAGACCCATGACGCGCCGGCTGCCGAAACCCATGAATCCGCCTCGATCGGCAACCCAGGCATTCAGGTCCCCGATCAGATAGACCTCGCGCGGCATCGGCTCATTCAGAGCTCCGGCAATATTCTCGAGCTCGGCAAACAGAAAGGGATGTTGGGACTTGTCCAGTACTGGTCCCGGGGCTTTGAATTTGTCGAGGCGCGGAACAAGCGACCACAACATTGCACCGGCAATGGCGATTCCGAAAAGAAATAAAAGAACGAGTTGGCCATTTGCAGACTCGGTGCTGGTCATCATCCAATAAGGCAACAAAACACAAGCGGCTGCCAGCGCGAGAACAAACACGTACGACAGAACGACCATAGCGATCGAGAAGAGCGCGACTAGGATCATCGAACGACGCGGCCGAATTGTTACGGCTGGGACGGGCATACGAGCCTTTCTTGGGCAGAAATCGTTGTCGCCAGATTGACCCCCAAGGACTATAGACAAAAGAAAAGGCGCACGGCTCAGAGAGCAAGTGCGCCAGTTTTTTAAAGTCGACTAATTCCCTAGCTTTTGCCGGCCACCATTGGCATTTGCCTGCACGACAGTGATCGGTGCCTGCAGCGTGAAATTCAGCACGGTTTCCGAGGGCAGTTTAATCTGCTGGCCTTTGGTAGCCGCCTGAACTCCTCCGCCGAGACCGCCGCCCGCCGCTGCGCCGATGGCTGCCCCTTTTCCTCCTCCCGCGATTGCTCCGATGATGCCGCCGATGGCTGCGCCCGCGCCAACCTTCTCAGCAGTGTTTTTGCCGCGGGAACTGCCTTCCTTCTTGTACTGATCTGTCTGGAGGTTGTAGGTCCTGCCGCCGAAAGTAAGGCTGTCGAGTTGAGCAATCACGGAAGATCGCCCAGCAAATTTGCCCGCGCTCTTTACTTCAATGAGGTGGCCGGTGACATCAGATCCAGCGGGTACGGCCTCCTCTCCGTCGGACGTTAGCGGTGCGTTCAGAGTGGCGTGAAATGTGTCGCCCGTCTGATTCTTCTCGCTATCAATGGCATCGACCAGTCGCACCGTGAGCTGCGTGCCCTGATCGATGATGTATTTCTTTGGAGGCGGAGGAGGCGGTGGTGGCGCTGGCGCTGCTGCCGGCTGAGGTTGCGGTGCCGCGGCAGGAGGCGGCGTGTTTTCCGCCATCTGACTCTTATTTGAGTTCTGTGCGTCATCAGAATGGGACGACTTCTTAGGTTTTTTTGCGGGCGCAGGTTTCGGACTCTCCGCAGGAGATGCAACTGCCGTTTCGGGAGCGGGCTGCGCTGCCTGAGCGTCGGCGGGTGCAGGTCCAACCTGCAGGTTATTGACGACTGTCTTCACGCCCGGGATGGCCGCAGCTTGCTGACTGGCGGCATTGCGCTGGGCGTCGTTATCGACGGTACCGTTGAGTGTGACAACTCCATTCGCAGCCTGAACAGAAAGCTGCTTGGAGGAAAGTCCCGAATCCTGACCAAATTTTGCTTGGACGTCGCTGGTGATCTTGGCGTCATCTGGCTTCTTGGCGCAGCCAAGTTCCAGAGACAGAAGAAGTGCGAATAGTACATACAAATAAAGCGGAGATTTTCTTTTCATAACTCGACTCCTGACATTGGCCCGGTCGCGGGCCGCCCCGTATAAGTACAAGTTTAGATGCTTCGGAACGTCTTTGCAGATGTAAATGCGGATTCCGACCCGAATCGGGAAGCTGCACGACCCCACCGGAAGAACGTCAGCTAGTGGATAAACTTGTAATCAACGATTGAGGCCGCAAGACCGACTTGTCCGTCTTCTTGCTCAGGCGCATCTTTGGCCCGCATGACGCGGCCCTGGCAGACGACGTTGCTGTTCTTCTGACCGGAAATCTCTTCCGGCATCTCGAAGACCATCTCGATCAGCGCGTTGACGGGGAGCGGTTGGGGCCCGACGAATAGAACGCCGCTTTGGCTGATGTTCTCAATGATGCCTTCGTACCAGCTGCTGGTCTTGTTCACGCGATACCGCAGTGGGATGTCGAGCTTGAGACGGCGAGCCCGCGGCACCCAGGACGGCCGTTTCTCGCGCGCATGGCTGCGGCGAATGCCGGTCTCGGGCTTGTGCTCCACGCGCTCAGTGCGGCGCATGGTCGCCCAGTCATATTTGTATTCCGCTGCGCAGAGGAGGCAAACCTGGTAGTAGTCGCCATCCGCACCACGGCGGGGCCAGGAGAACTCGTGAGAGCAGCGCCCAAGCATAAGCACATCCATGAATTTTTGCGGCATGATTGGATTACTTCCGGGTCAGTGGA
>Ga0126370_10000186_pt1 | contig 22585 bp, 15 predicted proteins | sample PanSoiMetaPlot_3_FD_92586 | JGI IMG/M metagenome (GOLD analysis project Ga0126370, IMG submission 92586) | Tropical forest soil microbial communities from Panama - MetaG Plot_3 | ecosystem: Environmental > Terrestrial > Soil > Tropical forest > Bulk soil | place: Panama | collected 2016-02-17 | reverse complement strand
GGTGGTCCCTGGGGGTGGTTGTGCGCCTGTCCGAAATATTTGTGCGCGGATTCCTGTGTTTGGCGCTGGCCTGCGCGATCGTCTGTCGTGGGGCCGCGCAAAATGAAGCGCAGCAGTTCCCCGTCGCCGCAAAGACGCTCAAGAACGGCATGAAAGTTCTGGTCGAGACCGACCACAGCATCCCCAACGTAGCCCTGTACATTTTCTATCGCATCGGATCGCGCAACGAGCATCCCGGCACGACCGGACTTTCCCATTTTTTCGAACACATGATGTTCAATGGCGCGAAAAAGTACGGTCCCGGCGAACTGGATAAAGTGATGGAAGCGAACGGGGGCGCCAACAACGCTTACACCACCGAAAATGTCACGGTGTATCAGGACTGGTTCCCGCGTTCGGCTTTGAACCGCATCTTCGACATCGAGGCCGACCGAATCGAGTATCTGAGTTTCGATGCAAAAAAAATCGAGTCCGAGCGCGGCGTGGTGGCCTCGGAACGCCGTACCAGCGTCGATGCCGACAACGGAGGAATTCTGGACGAACAGCTGCAGGCGACGGCGTTCATCGCTCATCCCTACCAGTGGCCAGTGGTCGGCTGGATGAGCGACATAGAACACTGGACCATGGAAGACCTGAAACGCCACTTTGCCATGGGCTATGCGCCGAACAACGCGACCATGGTGGTGGTGGGCGATGTTACAGCCGAAGAGATCTTTCAGCTCTGCGAACAATACCTCGAGCCGATACCGCAACACGCTCCGCCGCCTCCGGTGACGACCGTAGAGCCCGAGCAGATGGGCGAGCGGCGGCTGGTAGTCCGCAAGCCGGCGGAACTTCCGCTGCTACGAATCGCTTACCACGTTCCCGCTACCAACAGTCCCGACTTTTACGCGCTCAACATTCTGCGTACCGTGCTGACCCAGGGCGAGAGTTCACGAATGTACCAGCGGCTGGTAGACAAAGACCAGATCGCTCTGGACGTCGGGTTGGCGATGTCGCCGGCATTTGATCCGACTATCGCGATCGTTTCCGTGCAGCCGAAACAGGGCGTAGACCCGCAGAAATGCGAAGCCGCGGTGTACGAGGAGCTGGACAAGGTCAAACAGTCGGCCATCAGCGACCGCGAGCTGGAGAAGGCGAAAAACATCCGGCTGGTCGAGTTCTATCGGCAGATGCGCACCATCAACGGCCGCGCCAACACCATCGGTACTTACGAAGTGTTCTTCGGCGATTACCACAAGCTGTTTGACGCGGCGAGACTCTACGGCGCCGTTACGAAAGAGGACGTGCAGCGTGTGGCGAGCAAGTATTTCGGCGCGAACAATCGCACCGTGGCCACGCTTGTTCCCGACCACGGCCCGGAAGCCGGCGCAGAGGGGAGCGCCAAGCAATGAGCCGCTCGCTGTGTTTTTTGGCGGCCCTTTGCTTGGCCCCGCTCTTCGCTTTCCCGGGCCAAGCACAAACGCTGAAGCTTCCGCCCCACGAGAAGGTGACTTTGAAAAACGGCATGACCTTGCTGCTGATGGAGAAGCGCGGCGTGCCCATGGTCAGCTTCGCGGCCATCGTGAGATCCGGTTCGACGGCCGATCCGGCTGGACAGGAAGGTTTGGCTTCGGTTACGGCGGGGCTCCTGCGCAAGGGCACTGCCAAGCGCAACGCACAGAAATTTGCCGAGGATCTGGATTTCATAGGCGGCAGCTTCGAAGCGGATGCGGGCGCCGATTTTACTTCCATCTCGGCGGAGTGTTTGACCAAGGATCTCGACAACGGACTAGATCTAGTGAGCGACGCCCTGCTGCATCCGGCCTTTCCCCAACCGGAAGTGGACAAGCTCTTGTCGCAGAGCGTCGACGGGATCAAAGCGGCCAAGGATGACGCCCAGTCGGTCGTGCTCAGCTACTACTACGGATACCTTTTCGGCAAACATCCTTACGCGCGCCCCGAGGGCGGCGACGACCTGTCGCTCGCCCGCATCAAGCGCGACGCCGTAGTGAAGTTCTATGAAACCAACTACACGCCCGGCAATACCATCCTGGCTGTCGCCGGCGAGTTCAACGCGGCTCAGCTGAAAGCCAAGCTTGCGGAGGTTTTTGGAGCCTGGACGGCGAAGGGCGTGGCTCCGGCCACTTTGTCCGCTCCGCAGCCAATAAAGGGCAGGCGGCTCCTGCTGATCGACAAGCCGGACTCGACCCAGACCTTTTTTGCCATAGGAAATATCGGCACGTCGGCAACCGAACCGGACCGAGTGGCCATTCGCGTGGTAAACACCATTTTTGGCGGCCGCTTCACGTCGCAATTGAACGAAGCGCTGCGCGTCGAATCCGGATTGACCTACGGCGCGCAGTCTTTTTTCGATTCCCGGAAACAGCCGGGAGCGTTTGCCATCTTCAGCTACACCAAGAACGATTCGACGGTTCAGGCCATAGACCTGGCCTTGCAGGTGCTTGAAAAGCTGCATAAAGACGGCGTGACCGCGAACGAACTGGCTTCCGCGAAGGCCTATATCAAGGGACAGTTCCCGCCCAATATCGAGACTTCGGGGCAACTGGCTCGGCGCATTGCCAGCAACGAGTTTTATGGGTTGAACGACGATGAAATCAACCAGTTGGAGGCGCGCATCGACGCGGTGACGCTTCCGGTAGCCAAACAGGTGATCGCAAGCCATTTTCCCGCCGACAGTCTGGTTTTTCTGCTGATCGGCAAAGCGTCTGAAATCCGTCCGGTGATAGCCAAATATGCGACGCAGCAGGATACGCGCAAGATTTCCGAGCCGGGATTCTGGCCTGCGCCGGGGCAGTAGTTCGTCCCTTCAAGGTATTGCGTCGTCCGCAGGAAAAGTTGCGGTGAACGCCGTGAGTTTCGCTGAAGTTCTGGGAGGCTTCATGAAAATTCGTTGCGCGATGCTGCTCGCCGTAGTGCTGATGACTGCCACGCTCGCCGCTGCGGAGGACGATACGCCGCTGCTGGCCACCGACCCGGCCATCAGCCGGACGGCCATCGTGTTTGCCTATGGCGGCTACTTGTGGAGCGTGCCGCGTGCCGGCGGCGAAGCGCGCCAGCTGACGACCGGCGGCCATGAGAGCGGTCCCTGTTTTTCCCCGGATGGAAAATGGATCGCGTTCACCGGACAATACGACGGCAACCAGGATGTGTATGTGATGCCGGCAGAGGGCGGCGAGCCGCGGCGGCTCACCTGGCATCCGGCGAACGAAGCGCCGGTCGGATGGACGCCGGATGGCAAGCGCATCGTGTTTATTTCTCTGCGCGATGCTTGGGCCGACGTTTCCCGCCTATACACGGTGCCGGTCGAAGGCGGTGTGCCCGAAGTGCTGCCCATGTGGCGGGCCTTTGAAGGTTCCTTCTCGCCCGACGGGAAGAGCTTCGCATATGTGCCGAACCTGAGGTGGCAGGACGCCTGGAAACGCTATCGCGGCGGGCAGACCACGCCCGTTTACATCGTGCGCTTGAGCGATCTGCAGCTGGAAAAGTTGCCGCGGGAGAATTCAAACGACTCCAACCCGGTGTGGGTCGGCGACACCATCTATTTCCTTTCCGACCGCAATGGGCCGGTCACGATTTTCGCCTACGACGTAAAAACCAAGCAGGTGAAACAGGTGCTCGAGAACAAAGGACTCGACGTCAAGTCGATTTCCGCGGGCCCCGACGCACTGGTCTATGAGCAATTCGGCGGAATCTACGTGCTGGACGCGAAAAGCGGCAAGCCGGAGCGCGTCAGTATTCGCGTAGCCGGCGACCTGCCGTCCACGCGCCCGCATTGGGAAAAAGGCGCCGAAAACATCTCGAATGCCGCCATTTCGCCCACCGGCGTGCGCGCAGTTTTTGAGGCGCGCGGTGAAATCGTCACTGTTCCTGCGGAAAAAGGGGACATCCGCAACCTGACACGCACTACCAGCGTGGTCGAGCGCGATCCGGCTTGGAGCCCCGACGGCAAGTGGATTGCATATTTTTCCGACGAATCGGGCGAGTATGCGCTTCATTTGAGGGACCAGGGCGGCTTGGGCCAGGTCAAGAAAATCAATCTCGGCAATCCGCCTTCGTTTTTCTACAGCCCCAACTGGTCGCCCGACAGCAAGAAGATTTCCTACATCGATAAGCGCCTGAATCTCTGGTACCTGGACATCGACAAAGGCATGCCGGTCAAGGTGGACACCGATCTTTATGAGGATCCGACCTATGCCCTGGACCCGGCCTGGTCGCCGGATAGCAAGTGGCTCACGTATTCGCGTTATCTAGCGAGCCACTTCCGAGCGGTTTTCGTGTACTCGGTCGATTCCGCAAAGATCTCGCAGATCACCGACGGCATGGGTGAAGCGCGCTTTCCGGTATTCGACAAGAATGGCAAGTACATCTATTTCGGCGCGAGCACGGACTTTGGCCTTTCGGCCGGTTGGCTCGATTTGACGAGCTTCCAGCATCCCGTCTCTCGCCACGTCTACGCGGTCGTGGTGAAAAAAGGTGAGCCGTCCCCGATGGCTCCGGAGAGCGACGACGAAAAGGTGGCTCAGGCGGAGGAAAAGAAGTCCGAGGAAAAGCCCAAAGACGGCAAGCCGGAAGACCAGGGCAAGAAAGCGTCCGACAAGAAAGAAGCCGAAAAGAAGGAGGCCGATAAGAAGGGCGAAGAAAAGAAGGAAGAAAAAGTCGTCGTCACCATGGACCTGGACGGCATCGGCCAGCGCATCGTTTCCCTGCCCCTCAAACCCGCGAACTATGTGGCCTTGACTCCGGGTAAGCCTGGAATTCTCTACGTAACCGAAGGGCCGACGTTGGCTCCGATCGGCGGGCCGCCGACGTTCACCATCAGCAAGTTTGATGTCTCCACACGCAAGACCGAGCCGTTCCTGGGCGGCATTAGCAGCGCGGCGTTTTCCGCGAACGGCGAGAAGGTGCTGTACCGCCAGGGCGAATCCTGGTTTATCGCGGCAACGGCAGCAGCGCCGAAGCCGGGTGAAGGCGCGCTCAAAATCGACGGGTTGGAGGTGTATGTCGATCCGCGTGCCGAATGGAACCAGATGTATCACGAAGTTTGGCGCATAGAGCGCGACTTCCTTTACGATCCGCACTGGCACGGTCTCGATGTTTCAGCCGCCGAGAAAAAGTACGCGCCGTACCTGAAGGGAATCGGCGGTCGCGACGATTTGAACCACCTGTTCACGGAAATGCTCGGAGAGCTCACCATCGGCCACATGTTCATCTTTGGCGGCGACGTTCCCAAAGCGCCTAAAGTAAACGGTGGACTGCTGGGAGCCGATTACAAGATCGAAAACGGTCGCTACCGCTTCGCGCGCATCTACAACGGCGAAAACTGGAACCCCGATCTGCGCGCGCCGCTGACTCAGCCCGGGGTTGACGTGAAGCTCGGCGACTACTTGCTCGAAGTAAACGGCGTCGATGTGAAGCCGACAACCGAGGTGTACCGCTATTTTGAAAACACCGCCGGCAAGCAAGTCAAAATCAAAGTCGCCGGGAATCCCGATGGAAAAGACGCGCGCGAAACCACCGTGCTGCCGCTAGGCAGCGACTTTGCGCTGCGCAACCGCGCGTGGGAAGAAGACAACCGCCGCAAGGTGGACGAGCTGAGCGGCGGCAAGATTGCTTACGTTCACGTGCCGGACACTTCCGTGGGCGGCTACCTGAACTTCAATCGCTTCTACTTCGCGCAGGTCGGCAAGCAGGCCGCCGTCGTTGACGAGCGCTACAATCATGGCGGTTTTATAGCGGACTACATCATCGATTTGCTGGAGAGGCCTCTGCGCAACTGCGCCATTTCCCGCGAAGGCGAAAAGTTCTGCTCGCCGCTGGGGCAGATCTACGGCCCCAAAACCATGATCATCAACGAAATGTCCGGTTCCGGCGGCGACGCGCTGCCGTGGATGTTCAAACAGGACAAGATCGGTGCTCTGGTCGGGACGCGCACCTGGGGCGGACTAGTCGGCATCTACAACTATCCGCCGCTGATGGATGGCGGCGGCATTACCGCGCCGCGAGTGGCCATCTACGGCCTGCATGGCGAATGGGAAGTGGAGAATCGCGGCATCGCTCCGGACGTCGAGGTGGAAAACGATCCGGCCTCGGTCGCCGCCGGCCATGACGCGCAGCTAGAAAAGGCCGTCGAGGTCACGCTCGAGGCGCTCAAGAAGCATCCGGTCGTCGTTCCGGATCATCCGGCGTACCCGAACTATCAGCAGAAACAGCAGTAGTCCGGCCGAATCCGCGGGCAAAAAAGCGCTGCGCGCCGTTTCACTCGGTTTCACGGCGCGCCCCCGCGTTGTGTTATTTTCGTTAGATTCATGCCGGAACTTCCTGAAGTAGAAACTGTCGCGCGCGGTCTGCAAGCGGCCGTCGCCGGACGCCAGATTCTGCGGGTGACGCTGCGCAAGACAGACTTTATCGATGATCCCGCCGTACTCGAGCGCGAATTGCCGGGACGCCACATCGTTCGAATCGAGCGGTTTGGCAAGTTCATGCTGTTGCAGCTGGCCCATCGCGCAGTGCCAGAGGCTGCCGTAGCCCAGGCCGCAGGAGAACAGGTGGCGGAAGCGCTGCTGGTTCATCTCGGCATGACCGGGCACCTCGCACCGCACTTTCCCGAGCAGCCGCTTGCCAAGCATACGCATGTGACTTTTGCCCTCGACGATGGCCGCGAACTGCGCTACACCGACGCGCGCCGCTTCGGCCGCATGGCGTACCTCTCGGGCCGGGCCTTGGCGGAAGAACTCGAGCGATTCGGCGCCGATCCGCTGCTAGTCAGCGGCGGGGAATTTGCGCGCCGCATCCACGCCAGCAAAGCACGCATAAAGGCTGTGTTGCTCGATCAACGCGTACTGCGCGGCGTGGGCAACATCTATGCCGACGAAAGCCTGTGGAAAGCAAGAATCCATCCGACGAAAGTCGGTGCACGCCTCACCCCGGTCGAGCTCGAGTCGCTGCGCAAAGAACTCCGCAAGATCCTGCTAAAGGCAATTGAGCTGCGCGGCTCTTCCATTTCCGATTTCGTCGACGCGGGCGGCATTCCGGGAGACTATCAACAGCACCACAAAGTGTACGGGCGCGAGGGCCAGGCTTGCTTGCGCTGCGGCGCGAAACTCAAGCGGATCATGGTGGCCGGACGCAGCAGCCATTTTTGCCCGGTATGCCAGCCCGCACCGCGTGCAGCGCACGGCCGGCGTCGCCGCCAGAAAAAAAAGACGAAACGCAACCGGGCCCGCACTACGTCGAACGGATAGCCGGCTCCGGGTACTCTGGGCGCCTAGTTGCGAGTGCGATTCCGACAACCGTCTTGCATTTCATGAAGCAATGAAGGTGAGGGTGAGAATGCGTTTCCATCGAGTGATGGCTCTGTGCGTGTTTGCGCCGCTGGCAATCGCCGCCAGCGCGGCGCGGAAAGGCTTTGCGGCGTCTTCCGACGACACCAGTCCCCTGGCCGCAGACGACGCCCGGATCCTCAGCGAAGTCCATGACCACAGCGAGGCGGCCGAGAATCTCGAGTACATTTCAGACCGCATCGGTCCGCGTCTCACCGGTTCGCCGCAGTTGAAGCAGGCCAACGAGTATACCGCCGAGGTGATGAAGAAATACGGGCTGGTAAACGTGCACCTCGAGCCGTGGACCATCGCCCACTCCTGGACGCGCGGCACCGCCTCGGCCCGCATCGTCGCGCCGACCGAGCATCCGCTGACCATCGCTTCTGCGGGTTGGGCGCCCGGAACCAACGGCCTGGTTCGCGGCCCGGTCGTTTTTTTCGACGCCAAAACCAAGGACGACTTCGCAAAGTACAAAGGCAAGCTCAAGGGCGCCATCGTCATCGCCACCGAGCCGCAGCCGCTTTCCCCGCCACGCCCTGAAGACGCCAATGCCGAGTATGTTCGCCCCATGCAGGCACCGCCCCCGCCTGCAGGCCAGCCTCCCGCCCCTTCGCCTTTCGCTGCGCTCGTCGAACTGGGACGCGCGCGCAACGAATTTTTCAAAGCGGAAGGTGTCGCCGCTGTTCTGCGCGATTCGAACAAGCCCCACGCGCTCCTCAATATGACCGGCGTCGGAGGCGAAAAATTCGACATCGGGCCCATTCCGAACGCTTTCATCACCGGCGAAGGCTATCGCTTGATCTGGCGCCTGCTGAAGCATGGTTCCGTCACCGTCGAAATCAGCATGACCAACTCCTTCAGCGACAAACCGGTCGAGGTCTACAATACGGTCGGCGAAATTCGCGGCAGCGAAAAGCCCGACGAAGTCGTCATCCTCGGCGCCCACCTGGATTCCTGGGATCTCGGCGCCGGTTCGACCGACAACGGCACCGGTTCCGCCGCGGTTCTCGAGGCGGCTCGCGCCCTGGCGAAATCCGGCCTCAAACCGAAGCGCACCATCCGCTTCGTCCTTTTCAGCGGCGAAGAAGAGGGCCTGGTCGGCTCTGCGAAATACGTCGAAACCCACAAAGCCGATCTGGACAAGATTTCTGCCGTGCTGGTTCACGACACCGGCACAGGCCGTGTGCTCACGCTCGGCTTGCACGACAACTATCAGGCGCGTGAGATCGTAGACCAGGTCTTGGGCCCGCTCAGCGAATTAAAGCTTCTCGAACCCAGCATGGTGCGCAGCTTTGGCACCGATCACGCTTCTTTCGACGACGTCGGGGTTCCAGGCTTCTGGTGCGTGCAAAACGGCGCCGAATACTCGAAAACCCACCACAGCCAGTCGGACACCTTCGACAAGGTCTGGAAGGACGATCTCAACCAGGGCGCGCAAGTTCTCGCCGCGTGGGCCTACAACACTGCCGAACTTCCGGACATGCTGCCGCGCCGCCCGGTAGCTCCGAGGCCGCCGCAGCCCGCATCCAATCAGACTCCTCCTCCGCCCCCGGCCCCCGATCCCGTGGCGGAAACCGACGCCAAGCTCATCGCACAAGTCAAAGCCGATCAGCCCCAGCTCCAGGCCGATCTTTCCTATCTCGCCGACCGCATCGGTCCGCGCCTCACAGGCTCGCCCAAACTCGACCAGGCCAGCCACTGGACGCTCGAGCAATTTAAGGCGCTCGGCCTCGACGCGCACCTCGAACCCTGGACCATTGCCAACGGCTGGACGCGCGGCCCCGCCTCGGGCCACCTTATCGCTCCCACCGAACAAACTCTCACGCTTGCTTCCGCCGGCTGGTCGCCCTCGACCAACGGCCCTGCGCGCGGCCCGGTGGTCGGCATCGGCATCAAGAAAATCGAGGATTTGAAAGCGTTTGCCGGCCAGCTGAAGGGCGCGATTATCCTGCTCGATCGGCCCGGCGAGACCGAACCGCCGTCCAACCCGATGCTTACGCCATACGTCGAAAGCAACTTGCCTCTCGATCATCCGAAAAACATGCGGCTGCAGGATTTCCGCGGGCGCATGCGCCTGATGCAGGACGAAGTCAAATTCCTCAAGGACGAAGGGGCGGCTGCCATCCTTATCGCCTCCGAAAAGTGGTACGGCATGCTGAACATGGGCACCGGTATGTCGCGCCAGTATCAGCCCGCGCCGCTGCCCAACGCCTACATGTCGCGCGAAAGCGCCACGCTGCTCTGGCGCCTTCTCGATGCCGGTCCCGTCGAAGCCGAAGTGAACATCCAAGGCACACTTTCCGGCAAGCCAGTCACGGTTTTTAACACCGTCGCCGACCTCAAGGGCACGGAAAAACCCGACGAAGTCGTCATCATCGGCGGCCATCTCGATTCCTGGGACCTGGCTACCGGCGCAACCGACAACGGCACCGGCTCCATGGCGGTCTTGGCGGCCGCGCGGGCGCTCGTCAAGTCCGGCGTCAAACCCAAGCGCACCATTCGCTTTATTCTCTTCACGGGAGAAGAGCAGGGCCTAAACGGCTCTCGTGCCTACGTCGCCGCTCACAAAGACGAAATGAGCAGGATCTCGGGCGTCCTCGTGCACGATACCGGCACGGGGAAGGTCTTGACCATCGGCCTGATGCACAATTACGGCCTGCGTGAAACCATCGGCCGCGTGCTCTATCCGCTGGCCGCCGACAAATCGGTGGGCCTCGCCGAACCGAGCTTGCGCAGCGAAGGTGGCAGCGACCACGTTCCCTTCGACGCCGAAGGAGTGCCCGCTTCGTGGTGCATCCAGGAAGTCGCTAATTATGAAAAGGACCACCACTCGCAGAACGACACGCTCGACCGCGTGCGCTGGGACGACCTGTCCGAAGGCGCGCAGGTCCTCGCCGTCTACGCCTACAACGTTGCGCAGCTTCCCGAAATGTTGCCGCGCAAAGCCGTGAAGCCGGCGGAGCCCGAAGCGCACTCCCGATAGCCGCGGCTCGATGGGAAATCCCCGCTGGCGGCCTTCTCGAGGTAGCGGGAAGTTTCGTAAAATACCCGGCATACTTTGCATCACATGCGAGCCGTAATCCAGCGCGTCAGCCGCGCCAAAGTCAGGGTCAACGACGCCGTCAACGGCGAAATCTCGCGCGGCCTGATGATTCTTTTGGGTGTCGGCCGCGAAGACACTAAGGCGGTGGCCACCGCGCTGGCCGAAAAAGCCGCCAATCTCCGCATCTTCGAGGACGAGAACGAAAAGATGAACCGCTCGCTGCTCGACGTGAAAGGGGCGGCGCTCGTGGTATCGCAGTTCACTCTGTACGGCGACGCGCGCGGCGGTCGGCGCCCGAGCTTCATCGCGGCCGCTCCTCCGGACGAAGCCAGAGCGCTTTACGAAGTATTTTGCGATGCTTTGCGCCAGCTCGGCATCACCGTGGCCACCGGCGTCTTTCAGGCTATGATGTCGGTGGAGTTGACGAATGAGGGTCCGGTCACAATTCTCCTCGATTCCGACAAGGCCTTCTAGCCGCGGGCTATTGGGCCGCAGTGACGCGATGGCCCGCACCCGGCAAGCCACGAGCGCATGGAGCTGCAAGCGGTGCTTGGGCGAGCTGCGCCGCTGGGGCTCACCAAGAAACGTCGCCGGCATGGCGCGGTTTGCCATTCGCGCTCGCAAGGTCTATGGCGTCTCGAAACCCAGGTTGGACGCGTTGGCCAAGCGCATCGGCAAAAACCACGCTCTGGCGCTGCGGCTTTGGCATACGGGCGTTCGCGAAGCGCGAATTTTGGCGGGCATGATCGACGAGCCCGCGTTAGTAACAGCGGCCCAAATGGAAGCCTGGGCCCGCGATTTTGACAGCTGGGACGTCTGCGACGGCACCTGTTGTCATCTTTTCGCGCACACCGCGTTTGCATGGCAGAAAGCTTTCAAATGGAGCCGGAAGCAGGAAGAATTTCAGAAACGTGCCGGCTTTGCGCTGATGGCCTATCTTGCCGTTCACGACAAACGCGCCGGCGATCAAGAATTTGTCAAGCTTCTGCCGATCCTGCGCGTCGGGGCTGCCGACGACCGCAATTTCGTGCGTAAGGCGGTAAACTGGGCGCTGCGCCAGATAGGCAAGCGAAACCGGAAGCTGAATCGCGCGGCGATTCGCGAAGCGGAAGCAATTCGCAGGACTGACCGGAAGGCGGCCCGTTGGATAGCTGCGGATGCGCTGCGCGAGCTGCGCAGCGAAGCGGTCCAGCGGCGCCTGCGGGAAAGGCCCGCCCGCTAGTTGCGGGAAGAGCCGTTCGATGCCGAGCCAACCCGAAAAGTTCGAAATCCGCCGGGCTCGCCTTTCCGACGCCGCTTCGGTTGCCGAATTGAGCGGGCAGCTCGGTTACCCAGCGACGGAAAAAGACATGGCGCAACGCCTGGCTCACCTCATACGTCATCCGCGCTCGGGTGCCGTGCTCGTCGCCGCGACCCGCAATGGCAAAATCGTCGGCTGGCTGCACGTCAGCATTACGCCGCTGCTCGAGGTCCCTCTGCGTGCGGAGGTAAACGGCTTGATCGTCGCCGAAGGGCAGCGCAGTTCCGGCTGCGGTTGGAAGCTGTTGCAGGCTGCCGAACGATGGGCGAAGTTGAAAGGCTGCGCCAGTATGTCCGTGCGCTCCAACGTGGTGCGCGGCCGGGCGCACGCTTTCTATCTGCGCAGCGGCTACGAACACTACAAAACCCAAAAAGCCTTCCGCAAGTCACTTTAGCCGTTGGCTAGAACCCTTGTTATTTCGGTCGCAGCCCTCGCATAAACTATCGTTATACGATATAATCGTTCTATGAAGCGAATCACTCCTTCCGAATACCAGGCCATGGCGGAGTTGCGCTACCGTATCCGCCTTTTTCTTCGCGAAGGCGATGCAGCCGCCCGCTCGTCTGGGCTCGAACCCCAGCAATACCTTTTGCTGTTGGCGATACGCGGCATGCCCGAAGGGGCATGCGCCAAGATTCAGTTTCTCGCGGACAGCTTGCTGATCCGGCATCACAGCGCCGTTGAGCTCGTCGACCGTCTGGAAAGTCACGGCTACGTGCGCCGCAGCAGGGGCAAGGAAGATCGTCGCGAGGTTCTCGTTTCGCTTCTTCCCAGGGGCCAACGCGTGCTGGAGCGCGTCGTGCAGCAGCGCATTAACGAGCTGCGGGCCGGAGGACGCCAGCTGATTCGCGCCATTGACGCCGTGCTCAGCAACGGCAAGCGCCCGAGGTAGCCGCTGCAGTTTGACCGGCATCCGATACGCCCGCGCTAGCTGGCGAAACATCATGGTGCGACGGGACCCTTCCGCCGCTCTCTTGCGAGGAGAAACGCAGTTTGTGAGCCAAAAACGACCGGCAAGACCAAAGCAAGGTTCGCATCAACCCTCCGGCAGCCCGTCTTGGGAGACGCTCGGCGACTTCACGACCACGCCTCGCGTGCTGGTGATTTCCGCTCTGGCCATCGTCATCGGCGCCGTCTGCGCCTTCGTGGCGCTCGCGCTGCTTCGCCTCATCGGCCTCTTTACCAATATTTTCTATTACGGCCGCTGGAATTCGGCTCTGGTTTCCCCGGTGGGAAATCACCTGGGCTGGTTCAGCGTGCTGGTTCCGGTTGCGGGGGCACTGATTATCGGCGTCATGGCTCGCTACGGCTCTGAACGCATTCGCGGCCACGGAATTCCGGAAGCCATCGAAGCCATTTTGATGAACGGCAGCCGCGTCGAACCCAAGGTCGCGCTGCTCAAGCCGATTTCCTCAGCCATCTCCATCGGTTCCGGCGGTCCCTTCGGCGCCGAAGGCCCCATCATTATGACCGGCGGAGCATTCGGCTCCATGATCGCGCAGTTGTTCCATCTCACAGCGGCAGAACGCAAAACACTTCTGGTCGCCGGCGCCGCCGGTGGAATGTCCGCCACGTTCGCTTCGCCGGTGGCCGCGGTTCTTCTCGCCGTGGAACTGCTCTTGTTCGAATGGAAACCGCGCAGCTTGATCCCGGTCGCATTGGCCAGCGCTGTCGCCGCGATTCTGCGCCGCTATATCTTGGGCGTCGGCCCGCTTTTTCCTGTGCCGGAGCACCCCCTGTTCATCGGCCCGAAAGGATTGATGGCGTGTGTTCTGGTGGGGATTCTCGCGGGCGCGCTCTCGGCGCTTCTGACCCTCTCGGTCTATGCGGCTGAGGACTTCTTTCAGCGGCTTCCCGTTCACTGGATGTGGTGGCCCGCGCTCGGTGGCTTGGCCATTGGCTTGGGCGGCCTGGTCTTTCCGCAGGCCCTTGGCGTCGGCTACGACACCATAGGAAACCTGCTGCAAGGCAACGTGACCACCAAGGTGATTCTTGGGGTTCTCCTGGTCAAATGGTTTATTTGGGCCGTCTCACTCGGCTCCGGAACGTCCGGCGGCGTGCTGGCTCCGCTGTTGATGATGGGTGGCGCGCTCGGCGGACTCGAAGCGATGTTTCTTCCCAACGAGGGCGCGGGCTTCTGGCCCCTGATCAGCATGGGCGCGATTCTTGGCGGTACCATGCGTTCCCCGTTCACCAGCATCATCTTCGCCTTCGAACTGACCCACGACGCAAACGTCTTCTTGCCGCTTTTGATCGGCAGCGTAGTGGCGCACGCCTTCACGGTGCTGACGCTGAAGCGCTCTATCCTCACGGAAAAAGTTGCGCGCCGTGGCTATCACTTGAGCCGCGAATACTCCATCGATCCGCTGGAACTCCTGTTCGCGCGCGAAGTCATGCGAACCAAAATTGCCGCCCTTTCGGCCAAGAGTACGCTCCGCGAAGTGCAGCATTCGCTGCGCTCCGATCACCGCCAGAAGCAGCGCCTGCTGCCGGTGGTTGACGCGGAAGGCCACCTTACCGGGGTCGTCACCCGCGGCGACATTCGCGAGCAGATCGAATTAGGCGGCGAAGCCGCCCTCGAGAAGCGCCTTTCAGAGCTGGTCCATTCCTGCGTGGTCGCCGCTTATCCGGATGAACCGTTACGCATCGTCGTGCACCGCATGGCGGAGAAAAGCATCACCCGCTTGCCGGTTATAGAGCGCGGTTCGCGCAAGCTGCTGGGCCTGCTTTCACTCGACGATCTCCTGAAAGCCCGTTCACGCCATCTCGAGGAAGAGCGGCATCGCGAGCAGACCCTGCGCTTCCCCTTCGCCGGCGGCGGGACCACCTCCCGAACGGGAGGAACTATTGCGACCGTCGAGTCCGACAGCACGGAAAGTCTTCTGCAGAAAGCCTGACGCATGGCCTCCATCCCGGCGAAGCAGGACCTGTCGATTGCGCAAGAGACCGCCCTGCGCCGCTTTCTCTCGGGCCGAGAGGATCAGGTCTTCCTGGTTCTCACGCTGCTGATCGGTGCGCTGGTTGGCCTGGTCGTCGTCGCGTTCATTCTGCTTACCGAAAGAGTAGGGCAAAGGCTCTATCCCGCGGGCGGCGCCGGGTGGCACCGCTTTGTGTTTCCGATTGCCACCTCGCTCGTGATGGGCTACCTGCTCTACCGGTATTTTCCCTACGCCCGCGGCAGTGGCGTACCACAAACCAAGGCCGCGCTCTATGCCCGCGAAGGCCGCATTACCCTGCGCACGGTATTCGGTAAATTCTTCTGCACCTCGGTTACGCTCGCCAGTGGCATTCCGCTGGGCCGCGAAGGCCCGTCGGTACAAGTCGGCGCAGGCATCGCATCCGTGCTCGGAAGAAAACTCGGGCTGCGTCAGGAGAAAGTAAAGGCGCTGATTCCGGTGGGTGCGGCGGCGGCGGTCGCCGCCGCGTTCAATACGCCGCTTGCAGCAGTGCTTTTCTCGCTGGAGGAGGTGGTTGGCGATCTGCACGCGCCGGTGCTCGGTTCGGTGGTGCTCGCCTCGGCTACCTCGTGGGCCGTCTTGCGCCTGCTGCTTGGCAACCATCCGCTTTTCGCCGTTCCGCAGTATCAGCTGGTCCACCCGGCGGAGTTTGCTCTCTACGCCGTGCTAGGCGCGGCGGGCGGTCTGGTTTCCGCCGCTTTCACACGGCTGCTGCTGTGGCTGCGCGAAAGGTTTCTTGCGGCGCCGTGCAGCACGGTTTGGCTTCAGCCGGTCGCCGGTGGCTTGGTTGTCGGGTGTATGGGCTGGTTGGTCCCACAAACGCTTGGGGTTGGCTACGTGCACGTCGGCGAAGCGCTCAACGGCAACCTGGCCTGGAAGCTGATGGTGTTGCTGCTCGTGCTGAAGTTGGTCTCGGTCGCGGTGAGCTACGCATCGGGAAACGCCGGCGGCATCTTCGGACCGAGCCTTTTCTTGGGGGCCATGCTTGGCGGAGCCGTCGGCACGATTGGAAATCATTTTTTTCCGGGGCAGGTCGCGACGTCCGGCGCCTACGCGCTGGTCGGCATGGGAGCGGCGTTTGCGGGAATCGTTCGCGCGCCGATGACCAGTGTGGTGATGATTTTCGAGATCACGCGCGATTACGCCGTCATTGTCCCGTTGATGATCGCAAACCTGGTCAGCTTCTTCATCGCTTCGCGTTTTCAGAAGCAGCCGATCTACGAGGTCTTGGCGCTTCAAGACGGAATCCATCTGCCCACTGCGGAGTCGCGCGGCGAAGAGGTCGGCCGTCAGGTGCGTCAGGCAATGCGCCACGCGGCCGAAGTATTGCGCGCCGACCAGAAAGTTGACGAAGCGTTGGCTGCAATCGAACCGAGCCCGCTGCCCGCGTTTCCCGTTTGCGACGCAAGCGGAGTCGTCGGCGTGTTGAGCCGAGCTGCAATCGAGTCCGCGGCCTGCCACGGACAGCGCGAGGCCAGGCTCGAACTAATGCTGACGGGCCGGGGATTTCCGCACCTCCACGCCGACCATTCGCTGCACGCCGCACTCGACCGCATGGGTAGGGCAGGACTCGATGCGTTGCCGGTGGTCAGCCGCGCCAATGTTCACCAGCTGCTCGGTGTGGTGACTTTCGACGATGTGCTGGCGCTCTACCGCAAGCCGCGCGAAACCCAAAAAGAAACCGCCAAAGAAGAATAGGTTTGCCGGCGGCCCCGTCGCGCGCATTCCTAGTCGTGCTAGATTCTAGCGGCGATGAGGGCAGCTTCGTTTGAAGGCATTCGCGGCGGTCTTGCCGCCACCGGCCTCAGGCCGTCGGCGGCTCGGGTGAAATGTCTGGTCCTCCGCTTACCGGTTTACTCCATAGCGCGAAACTTCCGGGTTTTTGTTCTGGCGCTCCTGCCGTTGCTTTCCTGCTGTTTCGTCGCGGGCGCAGAAACCGGCCGCGAAGCCTGGCTCCGCTACCCGCCCCTGGCCGCGGCGCAAAAGCAGCCATACGCGAGCATGCCAGAACGAATCGTGGTGTTGGGCGACTCGCCGTTACTTCTAGCCGCGCGGAACGAGCTGATTCGCGGACTCGGCAGCATGCTCGGACGCAAGTTTCATCCCGGCGAGAAGATGGCGCCCGGAACCATCGTGCTGGGTGCGGCCGGATCGTTCGCCGATCTGCGAGTTCCTCAGAAGATCGAGGGGGACGGTTTCTGGCTGAAGTCGCAGAGCGTTAATGGCGCTCCCGGCATTTTGGTCGTGGGTGGTAGCGAGCGTGCGGTGTTGTACGGCGCGTTCGCGCTGCTCAGCAGAGTGGCGCGTGGCCGTCGCCTTTCGGCGCTCAATGAGCTCGAGAATCCGGGAGCCAGGATTCGCTGGGTGGATCAATGGGACAACCTGGACGGCAGCATCGAGCGGGGGTATTCGGGACGTTCGATTTTCTTTGCGGGCGGAAAGGTGCGGGAGGACTTGACGCTGGCTGGCGAGTACGCGCGATTGTTGGCTTCGATTGGAATCAACGGCTGCAACGTGAACAACGTAAACGCCAATCCGCGCGCCCTAGAGAGCGATTTCCTGCCGCAGGTAGCGCGCATCGCCGACGCGTTCAGGCCGTGGGGAGTGCGGCTTTCGCTTTCCGTGGATCTGAGCAGTCCAAAGACCATCGGCGGACTTGATAGCTTTGATCCGCTCGACGCGAAAGTGATCGGCTGGTGGAAGACGAAGGCGGACGAAATTTACAAACTCATTCCCGACTTCGGCGGATTCACGGTGAAGGCCGATTCGGAGGGAAGGGTTGGCCCTTCCTCCTATGGGCGAACGCCGGCTGACGCTGCGAACGTTTTGGCGCGGGCCTTGGCGCCGCACGGCGGAGTCGTTTTCTACAGAGCCTTCGTCTACGACCACCATCTCGATTGGCGCGATTTTAAAGCCGATCGCGCTCGCGCCGCATACGACATTTTTCACCCGCTCGACGGCGAATTCGACGAAAACGTGATCATTCAGATCAAGCACGGTCCGATTGACTTTCAGGCGCGAGAGCCGGTGTCGCCGCTCTTTGGCGGCCTCGAGAAAACCAACGAAGCCATCGAGCTTCAGGTCACACAGGAATACACAGGGCAGCAGCGCCACCTGGTCTACCTCGCGCCGATGTGGAAGGAAGTCCTCGATTTCGACATGAATCGAGGGGACGGGCGGCCCGAGGTTGCCGCGGGCGGCAAAAGTGCGCAGGGTGAAGAAGAAAAGCCGCAAGGCTCGTCCTGGCCGGTAAGCGATCTGGTTGCGGGAAAAATCTTTCATCGACCGACGGGCGGATACGTAGCGGTGGTAAACGCGGGCCGGGATCGAAACTGGCTGGCGCATCCGTTTGCGGCGGCGAATCTCTACGCGTACGGACGGCTGGCGTGGAATCCGAGTCTCACCGCACGCGAGATTTCTGAGGAGTGGTCGCGGCTCACCTTTGGTAGTGATCCTGCGGTGGTAAAAACCGTTGCTGATATCGCAATGCGGTCGTGGCGGGCCTATGAAAGCTACACAGGATTTCTGGGAACGCAGACGCTCACCGACATTACCGGGAGCCACTATGGTCCGAACATCGAGAGTTCAGAAGGGAATGGTTGGGGCCAGTGGCACCGTGCGGACCGGGAAGGAATAGGAATGGACCGCAGCCTGGCGACGGGAACGGGCTACGCCGGCCAGTATCGGCCGGCGGTAGCTAAAGAGTACGAGTCGGTCGCTCGGACTCCGGATGAGTTGCTGCTGTTCTTTCACCATGTGCCTTACACGCGCTTGCTGCAGTCCGGGAAAACGGTGATTCAGCATGTCTACGACGCGCACTACGACGGCGCGGAGGAAGTTGCCGGATTCGCTCGCGAGTGGAAAACGCTCCAGGGGAAAATAGATCGCGAGCGGTACGACGATGTGCTCGAACGACTCGAGTATCAGGCGGGACATGCCATTGTGTGGCGCGACGCCATCTGCAGCTACTTCCTGCGGCTCTCGGGAATTCCGGACGGCAAGGGCCGCGCCGGAAACTTTCCCCATCGCGTGGAGGCCGAGAACATGACACTAGACGGCTATGTTCCTGTCGGCATAACTCCCTGGGAGAATGCGTCCGGAGGAAAAGCGGTCGAGTGCCGCGACCGAAAAAGTTGTTCCGCGTGGTTCCGATTTTCAGGAACCGGTGGAAAGCGCGAAATCGACGTAGAGTATTTCGACCAGGACAACGGCGCGTCCCGATTCCGGGTCTTCGTGAATGGCAAAAAAATCGATGAATGGGTGGCGGACGACCGTCTGCCGGCAAAGAAGATGGGAGGCGACTCGTCTACGCGCCGGCGGATGCACGATGTAAATCTGCTTGCCGGCGACGAGATCCGGATCGAAGGAACCCCGCAGGGGGAAGAGCTCGCCGGAATCGACTACATCGAAATTTTGCCCGAACCGGAATAGACAAAACAACATGAGAATGCTGGTTTAACGCCTCGGCCAGCGCCGCGGGCGCCGGGTGCGTCACCCCGGGGAGGCGGCTCGGGTCAGGGGCCAGAACTATTGCCGGCTGATCCAGCGGCGTACGACGAAAACCAGCAGGCCGATGCCCAGGATCAGGAGGGCAATGGTCAATTGAAAGTCCATGTAGTAGGACATAAGAAGGGCTAAAAGAGTACCGCTACCTAGAATCCGCCGCCACCGCCTCCGCCGAAGCCGCCTCCCGAAGAGCTGCCGCCCCCTCCGCCGCTGAAGCCCGAGCCCCCGGAACTGCGCGGGGCCGAAGCGAAGGTCGTAGCTGCCTGCGAAGAGAGCGCGTTGAGGTTGTTGACGAACAGGTAGGGGTAAAAGCCGGAGCTGAAGTTGCCTCCCTGATACCACTGCGGCGGTTGCGTATAGATGTTGGCGAAAGCTTTGCTCCAGTTTCTTTCGACGCCTAGCGCCATTGCAAACGGCAAAAACTTCTCAAACATTTCGGGGGTCTTGATCATGCGGTTGAAGCGATCGGCTTCGACGTGGGCCAGAAAATCTTCAAAGCCAAGAACGCCTTCGAGGGCACGGGAGCCGGTCGGCGTGCGCGCCGGCATGAACCATCCGAATCCGCAGACAATGGCCGCGCTCGCGATTCCGGCTATGACGAACGGCGCGCCGGCCATGCCGAGACTGCGGCCAATGGCCGCACCTCCCCAAATGGCGAGAAAGCCGATGAGCAGGCCGGCGCCGATATAGGTGGCGCGGACCGTATCCGGTCGGTGCAGATAGTAGCCGTGCCCGAGCAGCTGGGCAAAAATCTGGTTCTTGATGATGGGAATGTTTTTGTAGAAGACGTTGTGGAGATCTTCCATGTCCACGACTTCTTCGGGCTGACCGACGGTAAAGATGCCGTCGAGCAGGGATTGCTCGTGCGGCTTAAGCGAGGACCATTCGGCGCGTCCCTTCTTGAGGATGAAACTGTAGCTCTGCGTCTTGTAGAGGCCCATCATGTGGGGTTCGGAGCGGTCCTGGATGACGAGATAGCCGCGCACGGCGAGGTCCACGATAGCGGCGGTGATGTCGCGCATGTCGGCCGAATTGTCGATAAGCGTGCCGACCTCGCTCGGTGTGAGCTTGTCCGGTGGCTCGTATTGCGCGGCAATGGGGCGGAGGCGTGGGTCGCGTCCGTTGTTGTACCAGATCCAGTACATGATCAGCGCCACGAACAAGGGAAAAATCAAGGGCCAGTTGCTGCGGAAGAAGAGCACCAGCTGGTCGAACTTGGTGGGTTCGCGGAGCGCGCCTTTATCGAAAGCGACGGCAACGGTAAGCCCGTGATGATAAGGCAGGGGCGAGGTGGTGTGGACTTCGACGCCGTTGCCGGTGACCGCGATCTGTGCGTCCTGTCCGCGTGAGCCGTAAGCGCCGGTGGCGAAGTTGGCACGGATGTTTTTGGCACTCACCGGGAGCGTGATGGTGGCGGAGGCGGAATCGATGGGAACGTCCCATTCGTCGCCGGTGACGTTCCAGTAGAACTCGTCGAAGTCTTCGTGGAATTTGAGGGCGTTCGAGACAGAGTACTGAATGTTGATGGTCTGGACGGAATCGTCCGCGTTGTCGATGAAGATTTTGAGTTTTCGGTAGTGGCGTTCGCGAGAGGACTCATAGCGCAGCGGCCGGCCGGAGCCGTCGGTCACGCCTTTGACCTCAAGGAAGAGGGAATAGTTCATTCCCTGCGGCGTGTAGTACTCGACGGGGATCTCCCGGTAAAGGCCGTGCCAGGGACCGCCGACGAAATGAGCGGTAACGGATTCGGTAACGGAGACAATGGAGTCGGGCAGCACATCGATTTGAGCGCGAAAGCTCTCGATACGGAGTTCTTTGGCCAGCAGCGGCGAGCTGAGAAGCAGGAGCGACGCCATGATGCAAAGAAGCGCTCGCCGAGCGATCCCCCGACCAGGCGCGCGGCCGCTGCCGGCTGCGCGCGGGGAAAAAAAGCCGGCTCCCTTCTCCTGCGGCTGGCGGGTATCCAATGACAGGGCTGTGCTGGTTCGGCGCACGGGCGGCTGAAATTATGCGCTCGGAGTAGATGGCGTGCCGAAGCTGACTTTAGGGGCTTCGCGTTCTGTAGTCGAGGTGACTTCGAAGAATTCGCGGGGCTTGAAGCCGAGCATGCCGGCGAAGATGTTGGTCGGGAATTGCTGGATTTTAGTGTTGAGGTCGCGGACGACGGCGTTGTAGTAGCGGCGGGCATTTTGCACGGTATCTTCGATCTGGGACAGAGAGTTTTGCAGCGACGTGAAACTCTCGATGGCCCGCAGCTGCGGGTACGCTTCGGAGAGGGCGAAGAGGGATTTCAGCGTGCCGGACAGCATGTTTTCGGCGGCGGCCTTTTCACCCGGGCTGGTAGCGGTCATGGCGCGGTTGCGCGCGTTGATGACGGCTTCAAGCGTGCTCTTTTCGTGGCCAGCATAGCCTTTGACGGTTTCGACCAGGTTGGGAATCAGGTCGTAGCGCCGTTTGAGCTGGACGTCGATATCGGCCCAAGCGTTGTCGACCTGGACCTTTAGGCGTACCAGGGAGTTGTACATCCCGATGAGAATGAAAACGATAACGACGAGAGCAATCAGGATGATCCAGCCGATGGCCATGCTTGACCTCACCTAGGAGATGGGATTGCGCCGCTCCGGGACACTATACGTGCGGCGGCAAACAGTGTAAAGGAGGCGAACTTGGGGCTATTTAGAACTGGCGAAGGCTTTTGGGAATCTTCGGGCGGCGTTCTCTAAAGCGGTGCCCAGGTTTTCGCGCCGGCCGGGATCGTCTGGAGAGAGTTCGACGGCCTGGGAGTACCCCTCGCAGGATGGCGCGCACGCGGCGGGTTCAGCGAGCACGTTTAGGCTCGTTCAGGCTGATTCCGCGCTGGGAATGAGCTTCTTGATGAGAAACCATACGCCGCCGTTCACGACGAAGACGGCGGGGTAGAAAACAAAAGGGCTGATCTTGCCGAAGACGGAGGCGACGAGGTCACCGGGGAGAAGCAGCAGCAGGCTTACGACCAGCGATACGGAGCTCGCATGGCCCTTTGACAGGAGCGCGATGGCGGCACCGACGAGTTGCACGGCGGCGAAGACGAGCCAAAAGGTCTTGTTCGGCATGGGAACGCGGAAACTATATGCGCGGCGGCAAAGCGTGTAAAGCACGACCGTCCGGGGAACTCGATCGTCGGGCGTGCCTCCGTTGTGCCCAAAGCTAGGGGCCGGCTTCGAGTTGGCTCGAGCCGAGCAAGGAGGAGTCCTTCGGGAAGGGGTCGCCCCAGAGGAAGTGGTTGAACCAGTCGAGGTTGGCCTGCATGACAGCGCGGTTCGATTTGGGCTTGGTGATAGGGTGTCCGAAGCCAGTGTAGGTGATGAGGCGCGACTCGACGTGCTGGTCCTGCAGGCCGCGGTAGAGTTCGAAACTGTCGGGCGGTGGAACGCGCTTGTCGGCGCTGCCGGTCTGAACGAGCGTCGGCGTTTTGGCT